>Ga0206796_1001_pt1 | contig 129181 bp, 124 predicted proteins | sample Alteio_BWOrgCont_68_FD_152895 | JGI IMG/M metagenome (GOLD analysis project Ga0206796, IMG submission 152895) | Enriched cells from forest soil in Barre Woods Harvard Forest LTER site, Petersham, Massachusetts, United States -... | ecosystem: Environmental > Terrestrial > Soil > Temperate forest...
GCTCGCCCGAGTGGCTCCCGGTCTTTCGAGACAGCGCCTTGGTCCGATTCATGAACCAGAACGGGCCAGCCGTATCTGCAGATACTCCCTGGGGGCCGCTTCGGGTCGTTTACTTACAATACGCGAGTGATCCGATTGTGTTTTTCGACTATCGCGATGCCTATCGCCAACCGAGCTGGATGGCATCTCCGAGAGGGACCGATGTTGCGCCACAGCTGCGCTGGTATCCTGTGGTGACAATGCTGCAACTTGCCCTGGATATGGCCGTGGCCACGAATACGCCGATCGGCTACGGACATGTCTACGCCCCAGAGGATTATGTGGAGGCCTGGTCTGCCGTGCTTCAAGTGCAGGACTGGTCGCCGAAGGCCCTCGTCGAGCTCAAACGGCACCTCGCCGCGGAAGCGGCGAGCAGGAATGAGGACAGGGGTGGATAGGCGATTCGACGCTCCAGCTAAACCGGCTTTCCGGTCGAATCTCATCATAAGTGGCCTGCCTTCAATCCGCCTTCCTTGGCCTGGGACGGTTTGGCTTCTTTTCGACAGTTCCGGCAGCCGCTCAGAGCCAGCGGTAGAAAAAACCGACGCCGCGGCAAGGGTTCTTAGCGATGCCGGATTCGTGGTGAGCACCGCGACTATCGACGTGTCCTCGCGAACCTCGGACCATGCGCTCGTGCAGAGAGCCACGGCGCTCGGGGACGTCACCAGCATCATCCGCGCTGCCGCCGTTTCCGCTACGCAGGCATCGCCGGCGACAATCCTCGCGATCGATCTATGTTGCACCACGCTCGTTTTCTAGGAGTTCGGCAATGTCATCGCGCGCGGCGGCTCCGCCGTTATCTTCGCGTCGCAGTCCGGACATCGCTTGCCGGCGCTGACAACCGAGCAGAACGCCGCCCTAGCGACAACGCGCGCCGACGTGTTGCTCGCACTCGCGATGCTCCACCCGGACCAGGTCAAGGACCCCCTACGCACCTACCAGGTCTCTAAGCGCGGTAACGCGCTGCGGGTGATGGCGCAGGCGCTGTGGAGGGGCAAACGGGGTGCGCGGGTCAACACGACAAGCCCTGGTATCGTCATCGCGCCGCTCGCCAAGGACGAATTGACCGGTCGCGGCAAAGGATGTCGGCGCATGATCGAGCGATGCCCGGTCGCGCAGGCATGCCCGACGAGGTCGGAGCCGTCGAGGCGCACCTCATCCGTGCGGATGGCGCGTTCATCACTTGCAGCGACGTCCTTATCGACGGTGGCGTAACGGCTGCCTAATGGTACGGCGAACTCGCTCCGAAATGACCAAAGGCCTCATGTTGCAGGCGGTCAAGGCCGCCATCCCCGTTGGGACCGAGGACCCCAGGGACCCGATTGGGCCGTGGAAAATGGGCTCAGGAACATCACTTATGCTTCAACGGACGTCCCGCCCGGCGAATGACGTTCGAACGGGAACCTCGACGAATAGACGCTGGCCATAAGGCAGGTGCCCTTGGGGCTGGCTCAACGGCGGTGCTGCGATAGGACGGCTATTGCCTCCTGCGCGGCGCGAACGCCGCTCTCATAGGCGCCGTGCGCAGTCGAGAAGTCCGTAACGTGCGTCGCCTCGCCTGCGAAGAACAGTCGCTCGTCGTGCGACCGCGCCAGCACGGTGCGGACATCGGCCTGGCCCGGCAGCGCGTGGCTGTAGGCACCGCCGATCGACGCGGTGCCAGCCCAGTTTGAGGCAACCAGAGGGCGCAGGCTGCGGCGCACTGCCGAGCCGAACAGCTTGGCGAGCTGGTCGATCGCGCGCGCAAACGCGGCATCTACTCCATCCGCCGCTGCAGCTCGTGCACCCATGCCGCCCAGGAAACACTCGATCACCGGCCAGCCAAATGGGCGGATGTAATAGGAGCCGGTCGCCGCATCATGCGGATCGCCCAAGACGTGGCTTTCCGGCGAGAAAGGGCTCTTGCCAACAATCTTAAGGAACAGTTTCTCGTTGCGGCCAAGAGGCAGCCGGGTCGCGGCGTCGCGCCACGGATCAAGGGCTGATGGCCAGACGATAGTGCCGCCTGCAAGCACGCTGGTCGAGACGGTGAAGATCGCAGCGCTGGCGCGCACGGTGCCGGCCGGTGTCCGAAGTGAGAGGCGCCGGTCGTCGAGCGCGACCGCCTCGAGGGGCGTGGCGAGGCGAAGACCAACGCTAGCTGGCAGGCTTGCCGCCACAAGCGTGCCATACCCCCCTGTCACCCGCCAGTTGCAACCGGTCGAAGCCGTGTCGTAGGCGGCATAGTCTTTAGCGGAGACGCGCTCGAGTTCGTCCCCGCTGATGAAGCCGCTCAGCGCCTGGAGGTAGCTAGTCCACCCGCCTGCCGGCTCCAACGCGTCAGCAGCACAGTCCCTGACTGAGGGCATTGCAGCGAGCCGCTCATTCCATTGCGCGAATGCGCGCCCGGCAGACTCTCGTTCCACCGCCGAGAAGCCGAGATCCCGAAACTGGGTGCCCCAGGCAGGTGTGTGTCGATCGACTGTGAAGCCTGTTTCTTCGGCGATGCGCGTCCATGGGTTCCGATCGGCTGAATGCAGCCAGCCACAGCCCAGATCAAGCGGCACGCCCGCGCCCTTGCGTGTCCAGGCGCGGCCGCCAGGGCGGGGCAACGCTTCGAGCACAAGAGTGGACAGGCCGCTGCCAGCCAATCGCCGCGCGGCACCGATGCCGGCTGCACCTGCTCCGACGATGACGATATCGGGATCCTGATTCGCGAACATCGCGTCAAACTATCAGCGGTCTAGCCTCGATTGCCAGCCCGAGCGGACGGCGCAGCCGTGGCGGGCCGGTGTTGGCACGAAAACCCGGCCCGTTAGGCTGAAAACCCCTGGCGGCGGCGAGATCGCCGACCACCAATGGCTCGCACCCCGAATCGCGGACGAGCGGGGTCGTCGCCTCGACGGCCTCCCTGTCGTCGCCTGCCAGCGGCACGGCCAACCGTTCAACGCAGTCGGCGGCCGAGGCCTAGACAGCGATCGCATCCACCGCGCCGAATGCTCGCACCAGCCGCGCGCCGGGCGGCAGCTTGGCAGAGGTCGGCGCAAAACTGTCGCGCTCGGCATCACGGGCAAGCGGTGCGGACGGCGACGGGTTGGTGTCACCGAGCATGATCTTCCCGCGCAACGCCTCCCCATGGTCCCGCCCGATCGCTGGCCACACATCATAAGGCGTGGCGATCAGCACGACGGGCCTGAACGCCGCCGCCTCGGCCGCAGTGCCGGCAGAAGCGAGAGATCCAAGCTCGCGAACCAGGGTCTTGAAGCGTTCCGGATGCCGGGACGAAAACAGCACCTCGTGCCCGGCTTTTACCCATTGCCGTCCGACCGTACCGCCCAACCAGCCAGCGCCGATACTGCCGATACGCATATGAGCAAACTCCGGGAATGGTGATGGTCGCGATCGAAGCTATGCCACCTCGGGGGCCGGCAGCGTCGCCATATCGATCACAAAGCGGTAGCGGACATCCGCACGTTCCAGCCGCTCGAAGGCCTCGTTGATCTGATCCATCCGGATCATCTCGCAGTCCGGCAGAATGTTCTTGCGGGCGCAGAAGTTGAGCATTTCCTGCGTTTCGGCGATGCCGCCGATCGGAGATCCGGCCACGCGGCGGCGGCCAAGAAGGAGCGGTATGGTGTTGGGCTCCGCGAGCGGGCCGATCTGCCCGACCAGTACCAGCGTGCCGTCGATATCGAGCAATGGCGTATAGGGATTGATGTCGTGCTTGACGGGCACCGTGTCGATGATGAGATCGAAGCTCGACCCGGACTTGGCCATCGCTTCCTCGTCGGACGAGACGAGCAAACGGTCGGCGCCGAGCGCAAGCGCGTCGTCTTGCTTGTCGCTCGACCGGCTCATGACCGTGACGTCGGCACCCATCGCGGCCGCTAGCTTGACCGCCATGTGGCCGAGACCACCGAGCCCGATCACGCCGACACGGCTGCCCGGGCCGACGTTCCAGGTGCGCAGCGGCGAGTAGGTGGTGATGCCGGCGCAAAGCAACGGTGCGGTCTTCGACAGATCCAGCCCGTCGGGGACGGCTATCGCGAACTCCTCGCGCACCACGAGGTGCTTGGAATATCCGCCATAGGTCGGCTCACAGGTGATCCGATCGCGGTCATTGTAGGTCTGGGTATTGCCTTTGCGGCAGAGCTGTTCCTCGCCCTTTCGGCACTGATCGCATTGCTGGCAGGAATCGACCATGCACCCGACGGCAACATTGTCGCCGGCCTTGTAGCGGGTAACCTCGCTGCCAATGCCGATCACGCGGCCGACGATCTCGTGGCCGGGAACGATCGGGTAGTTGCTCCATCCCCAGTCGTTGCGGGCCTGGTGGAGATCCGTATGACAGATGCCGGTATAGAGGACCTCCATCGCGACGTCGTTGGGGCGAAGGGCCCGGCGCTCAAACGCGAAGGGTGCGAGCGGGCTTTCGGCGGATTGGGCTGCGTAGCCAAGAGTTCTCATTATCTCATTCCTTATGAATGTTTGGATCCGTCGGCATCCTCGAAGGTCTTGCGCAAGATTGGTACCGCGGAGTTCGCGACCGGCCACCTGCGTAGAAGGCCAGGTGACTGACGAGTTCGACCAACTCCCCACGTGTCACGCCATTATCGAGCGCGCTCTTGAGATGACCTGAAAGCTCATTTGTGCGATAGAGCGCAATCAGGCTTGCGACCGTGACCAGGCTGCGGTCGCGCTTGGATAGACCCGAACGCTCCCAAACTTCGCCGAACAGCACGCGGTCGCTCAAATCTGCAAGCGCCGGCGCGATGTCGCCATATGCCTTTTGGGCTTGGCTCTGTTCGTTGGCCGTCACTGCGCCATCCCGCCATACTGCTCGTCTGTCACCTTATCGATCCAATCGACCACCTTGCCGTCCCGCATTTCGGCGATGACGATATGGGTCATCGCGCAATCGGGCGGCGCACCGTGCCAGTGCCTCTCGCTAGCCTCGAACCAGACGATATTGCCGGGGCGGATCTCCTCGACCGGTCCACCTTCCCACTGCACCCGGCCGAGGCCGGCGATAACGAGCAATGTCTGGCCGAGTGGGTGCGTGTGCCAGGCGGTACGCGCGCCCGGCTCGAAGGGGACTATCGCGCCAGTTAGATTCCCTCTGCCGCTGGACGGTGCGCCGATCCGGACAGAACCGGAGAAATACGCCTCAGAGCCATTCTTCGCGGGCAGCGAGCCGCTAGGCTTGATATCCATCATCCATCCTCTTCGCTGTCGCTGGCGGCCATGCCGGCTGCCGGTGACGAACACTATCTTATAGGTGAAGCATTCCGAGGATTAGCCGTTATAAATCGCATGGAGTTATATCTGGAGTTCATCAATGCAACGCGAGGATCTCGTCGATCTCAATGCGTTCCTGACGGTGGCCAAGGAGCAGAGCTTCACTCGCGCCGCCGCCAAGCTGGGCACCTCTCAATCAGCGCTGAGCCATACGATGCGTCGGCTGGAAGCACGGCTTGGTGTACGCCTGCTGACCCGAACCACCAGAAGCGTCGCGCCGACCGAGGCCGGCGAAAGACTGCTCGATACGTTAAAACCGGCCCTGGACAGTATCGGCGCCAAGCTGACATCGCTGGGCGAACTGCGAGAGAAGCCAGCCGGGACGATCCGTATCACGACAGGCGAGCACGCAGCCACCACCGTGCTGTGGCCGGCAATTGAGAAGTTACTCCCCAATTATCCTGACATTCACGTCGAGCTCAGCATCGATTCGGGTCTGACCGACATTGTGACGGAGCGGTTCGATGCCGGCGTTCGGCTCGGCGAAGCCCTCGCCAAGGACATGGTCGCTGTGCGGATCGGTCCAGACCTACGCATGGCCGTCGTCGGCTCTCCGGCCTATTTCGAGACGCGTCCCATGCCCCACACGCCGCAGGATCTGGGCGACCATCAATGCATCAACTTGCGGATGCTGAGCGCCGGCGGCTTTTATGCCTGGGAATTGGAGAAGGATGGCCGCGAGGTGAGAGTGCGTGTCGAGGGGCAGCTCGCCTTCAACAACATCGGCATGATCATCTGCGCCGCCACTGCCGGATTGGGGCTGGGCTTCGTTATGGAAGATCAGGTGGAAGTGCATTTCGCGCAGGGTCGTCTAGTGCGCGTGTTGAAGGAATGGTGTCCATCGTTTGCAGGCTACCACCTTTATTATCCAAGTCGGCGCCAGCCTTCGGCCGCTTTCACGTTACTGGTGGAGGCGTTGCGGTATCGCGTCTGAGCTCTCTCCCGCGCCTTCGTGAGAGCATCGTCAGCGAAGAGTAGCAAACGCACAATCGCGGCTTTGTCCTGAACATTTGCCGAAAGCAGCCAGGCTGCTTTTGTGAAGATTTTCGGACGGCAGATGGTTTAGCTTAGGTTCTCGAAGTCGGAGGTTGAGCCGCCATCGAGTTCCTCCATCGCCAGATTCTATCTTTCCGCAGCGCGCCGACCTCTGACCTCAGCACCTCTTCACTACGGCGACCTTTGGAGCCGAGCCACGATGAGCGAAATCGGACCTATCTCAGTCTTTCCTGGGTGGCCATTGGTACGCGTGGACAGCGCCAGAAAGGAGCCTTAGGCACTACGGACGCGGCCTGCCAGAACCTGTCACTTGTCACGCGCCCGCTATCGGCTAGTGGTTTCCACGCATCGGGTGACACCAGGCCGTGCTGGCGACCAGTCAAGATGCTGCGCCTTCGGCTCTTCGCGGACCCAGACGTTGAAACGCTTTTATCGGCATCCACTAGGCCCTATTTCTGTATTTCAGGAGCGTGTGATCGCGCCGCAGAAAACGCGGAGGGGCTGGATTGAGCAAGCGAGGGGACGAGTTCACACAACTTTTGCTTGGAGGGGACAACACCAAGGCTCCTGTGCGAAATAAACAGGAACGTGTGGCCGTTTTGAAAAGCCTTGATGTGACCGGCCAAGAGCCCACTCTCCCGCGGACGTTTGGGATTGATGGACGGATGCTTATCAACCGGGCCGTATCAATGCTGAGGTGGGATCGGTCTTGGGCATGAACATCTGGTTGAGAAGTAATTTATGTTCGCAGGGCCACCGCCTCAGGGTGGAACGCATTTCCCTCATCGTCGGCTTTGTTCTGAGCATCGCCGGGATTGCCGCCTCGCAGCTTTATCAGCAGCCAAGCACCGACCGCCTGCAGGCAACCGCTCGAAACCTTGACGAGACCTGGGCGCAGTTGAAGATCATCCACGATGCCCAGGCGCTGCTCGGCCTGCTGCAATCCTTCGAAGGACTCGTCTATCTCGTCCCTGCAGATTTCTCGCGCAACCCGCAGGGAGCCAATGCGGTGGCAGAGGTCATGATCCGTGCGGTGCACGGGCGGCACGAGGCAATGCGCAACTATTTCGCCCAGGTCGCGGCGGCTGGGCTGATCGACTATGGCCAGACGATGAAGCGCTATGACGCCCTGATCGCCGCCGAGAGCGCCGACTGGTCCCTCAAGACTTACTCCGCCACCAATGGCTTGCCGGCCGACCTCAGCCTGCATGTCGGATCCGAGCGCTGGCGCCTCGAAAAGTCGGTGCTGGCGCGCGAAAGCAGCTTCCTCCAACTGCTGGCCGAAGGATCTGGCAGGGCCTGGCTCACAACTCTGTTGGGGGCGGCCGGTTCGAGCATCATCTTCCTGCTTGCGTTGGTTGAGGCGGGTGACACACTTGTGCGCGCTGGTGGGGAGGATCCGATGCACAAGGCGGTGGATCTGATGCAGGCAGCTCTCGATGAGACGCACCGGCGTCTTGCCGAGCAACGCACGACGTGAAATCGTTCGTTTGAACCATGGGGACGCAGCCGTATGCCGCGTATCGGTTTGGCGCCAATCGCCACCTTTCGCTATTGGTCGGCCAAACGACTGGCTCTGTTGATTGGTTTCCTGCTTACCATCATCGGCTCGCTCGGAACCCAGCTAATCGTTGCGCCCTACCAGAACCTTTCGAGTGCCCTCGAATTGCGCGCGAAAGACCTCTCCGCGAAGATTGACACGGTGAAAAATGCGCAGGCGCAATACATTCTGTTCCAACAGCAGGGCGCCCTGATCTTCGCCATGAGCGCCGCCGGCGTCTCGGCAAGCGCTACCAACGGCCCCCAGATCATCTCCCAGCTCTTCCAGCTGAATATGCTCGACAGGACAGAGGCGATCCAGACCATTATCGGTAGTTTGGCGCTGGATCGGCAGCTCGATTACCGTACAGTGTTCGATCGCTACAAGAACCTGGTCGACGCGGCCCGCAAGGACATCTCCCTCGCCACCTACACTGCGGTCGACGACCAGGAAAAGGAGCTGTCGCACCAGGCCACCGAGGAGATCGGACGGTTTCAGGGGGTCCTGACCCAGGTGCAGCAGCTGAAATCACAGGCCGATGCCTCCGCGGATCGCAGCAAGCTCCTTTTGCTGGTCGCGATGGCGCTTGGCGCGACGTTCCTTCTGGCAGCCAACCTGATTTCGACCCGCGAGACGAAAATGGATCAGGCGGCGCGAGGTTTCCCACCCCCAAGGACTGCCTCCGACGGCCGAGTGACCGAACTGAGCACCGCAGCCTATCTCATCGAGGTTGCCCTGGATCAAGCCAGAACGATCGGGGGACGGAAGCCTGACGAGTAGGGTTTGACACCCTTCATCACTCTCTATCCCCGGCTGCGGAGTTTGAACCATCCTTTAACGGACCGCGTGAGTTAAATCTTGGGCACACGATCTTTCGAGAAGCGGACCTATCAAAGGACCGAAAAGGGTCGAGTTGAGACATTCATCGACATCGGACCAACATATATTTCTTGATTTCGGATCTGTGATGCAGCCCGCTCCACTACTATCATACCTTCCACCACGGCCAGACGCGCCAACAAAGCGGCCCAGGGGGCGGATTCATATTGGGTCGTTTATGGGCGATCCGCATCATTATAACGTTCGTGCCAGGAGGCGTTTGTCTTGATGCCGATAGTCGATGTGAGAAGGTCTAGGCAGGCAAAATGGAGCTGCCATTCATTCGTCCATAAGGTCTTCTGGTTAGGCTCGGCTCAACATTGGAATTCATAAGTCGGGCCGGTCCACGACTGTAAATCAGCGTTCAAAAATGGCGCCTCCTCAGACCCCGCGCTCCGATTAAGGCTTATTGCCTCTGCATCGATCACAATTGCCGTGCCGCATTGAAAGATCTGCAGGCAGATCGTATCGATACCAACCGCGGTTTCGGCGATGATCTCGACCTTGCTGGTGCCAAGTTCCTCCCACAATTGCCCAAGAGCCGCCTCGCGAGGAGTTTCGCCCTCGTCAATCCTCAACTGCAACAGCTTTCAGGCCTATCAGGTTCCATTGATCTGGTCTGTGACAAAGGGCCGATCATGGGTATTGAGAAGCATAATGCCCACGCTGACCGCTCGCGTCCCTCGAGCGCCATTGAGTCGTATCAACGGGTTTGTCGAGCTGGCGCTGTGGCCAATTGCGCATCTGGGCGGCAGTTCGCTCAAGTAGGAAGACAAGTTCGCGCTCATCAACCTTGTCGGCCTTCATTACCTGCTGAATGATTGGTTCGGCCAAAAGACTATGAAAACCCAATGCCGCATCTGAAAGATCGTCGCCCATAACGTTCCTGCCATCTGCAAACCGCTAAGTGTGCAATCGAATGTTAGCAGGAGTCATCAGCCCGTCCGGCGATTGTGGGAGACTCCATTCCCTCTTCCAAAATTACGTGATCTGATGGTGTCGCGCAAGAGCTCGCGCGACTGCGTATAGCGATGTCAGTAAAAAAAGGACTTTGCCTTTTCCAATTATCGCGCTATGGTTGCTAGGTGGGAATGGAGTTCTCCCACTATAGCCGCCTCTTGGCTGATGACGCCTGCTGCAAGATCTGCAGCGGGAGTCTGCGATGACCCCGCCGCTGGCGGGTTTTTTTGCGCCCTGTCTCCCGCCCAGGCAATTTATGTTGGATCACGCTTGCATTGACCTTGGGAGATACATCATGTCAGATAATCAATATTCGACTGCATCACAGGGAAAAGATCATGGCAAGCAATTCTCTGATCATTCGACCAAAGATGGAGCTAAGGGGCAGGATGATCCGGAGTCAATCAATGTTGGGCTGCGGCATGTTGAACAATACCTAGCTTTCCTTGTTTCTCGCATACCGGGAAGTTTTGGCGGCACAGATTGGCAGATCAAGAAAAGACCCTTGGATGCCCTGTGAGGTGGGGTAGAACGCACAAAAAGCCGGCCTATCTTAATTCGCGCCTGCAACCATGTCTCATGGTGTCGGATGAAGTGGCAGAGGTGGTCATGGGGATTTCCAAGGGCAGACCAAACAGGCCTATTGTCCTTGTCTTCCTGAAACTGTGGCTGGCGCCCACCGTGGCAGCCTTGGTTACCATGAGGGCTCTACGGGCAATGCATCTGTTGCTCAAGAAAAACGGCGGCCGGCATCTCGAACGTATGCTCGATACGAAGGGCCAACTCAGACAAAAGCGTGCGAATTATTCAAGATGCCGCCCATAGATGGTTGCTCTTTCCAAGTCCCTTTTTACCAAAGCTTGGGAAGAAACGTGGCCCGGGAGAACCGTGTGCGGATCTATATCGAACGGTGAATAGAATTTCAGTGCGCCAGGAACACTGGCAAGGTTGATCGATGGAGTACCTCTCGAGTAACGCCGCCGAAAATCCATTCGACCAGTTCGCCAAATCGATAAGCTCCCATAACCAGGGAGTCGGCGCCGAGCGCCTGAGTTTCCTCTAAAAGCCGATCGGCAATATGTTGCCCCGCGCGTGTCCGGACGTGGAAGGCTCGAGCTGCGATGGCGTAGTGATCGAGCAGTTCCAGGACTTCAGGCGTGTTGGGCGAGGTCTCGGGTTCATCGACCGCGATGACGCTGACCTTGGAGGCAGCTCCAAGCCAGCGCAGAGTATTCAGGATCGCTCGGCGTGCCTGGGGTCGAGGCTTCCAGGCGATCGCAATATGCCGGCCAAGATCCGACGGCACCGGCATGCCGGTAGGGATGAACAGGACAGGCCTATTGGTGCTGAATATTGCAGCATGCAGCGCGTCGACGGAATCGACATTATGTGGCGCCGCGATTGCGATTAGCGCTGCAGTCCTAGCCTCGGTGACGAGCGTGGGTGCGATAGCACCAACCCGCTCGACCCACGTTATATTGGATACCCCGGAAAATGCTGACCAGGTCTCAAACGTTCGATGCGTGCGTTCCAAGCGTTGTCGTGCCGTACCTTCCAAAGGCACGCGCATCCTTTGAAGGCAGAGCTCTTCGGGCGCACAGATTAGCTGGCTTGGATCTGCACAAATGTGCAGTGCTGTTACATAGCAATCGCTCCCAATCCGCGCAGCGCGCTCAGCCACCGCGAGACATCGTCGTGCTGTCGTCGCCTCTTCAATAACTGCAAGGATTTCATGACGATGGTGGGGCTGCGCCGATGCCGGCCCTTGCTGGGACCCGTTGCTGTCAGCGGCGGTATGGGTGCCAGTCATGACGAACTCCCGCCCGCGTGGTTGATGCAATGGCATCGAAGCCTATAGCCCAGTAGCGGTTGACCCCGTCTGCTGCGCCGATCTTCGTGGGAAGAATTGTGTGAGATGGGGCGCATTTTGCCTACCACGTTGATATCGCGCGGTAGGAGTCATCAGCCTTGCGGCGGTTGCGGGGGACCCCATCCCCAACCCGTCAAATCATATCCCCGCGCTGGACAAAGGGCAAGAAATGAGGATGTCAAACCACGACACCAGCCAGCCTGTCTAAGATGGCGTCAGGGCCGCCCCGAACCTGGGAGGCTCAACTTTGCTTTGGTCTTCGCCCTCGCCGGGCGGCAGGCACTTGCTTGCTACGTGCCAGAACCAGTCCCGCAAGGGAAGATATGTTGATCGGCAGATACGAACGCGCGGACGCCTCTGATTGCACGTAGATGCACAGGGCCTCGAACGGAGATAGCGTTCTGGGTGGCCCAAAAGTCACCATCTGGCCAGCTGCGTACCGAAGATTGAGATCGAGATAAAGACCGCTCATCAGCACTCTGTTGGCGCCAACCATACTGATTGAAGCGGATGGATAGCGCGGAGAGAGCAGATCAAGATAGGCTTGATGGTAGATGGGTCTGAGCTGGTCGCGGAACTTCTGCAACCCAGTGGTGACCGCGTCAGGCAAGGTACCATAGACCCGCAGCAACAAGGCAAGAGAGAGCTCCATCATCTCATCAAAACCGTAGGTAATGCGACGCCGGCCGTTCGATCGATCGTTTGCCGGGTCGAACGGCACGCCCAGCTTTCGAAGAGACTTGACGTAGTAGTTGAAGGTCGACCGTTTGACGCCGTGATCGAAGCCAAGGTCGCAAAGGAGCCAAATGGCTTGGCCATGTGTGAGCACGAGACGAGGCACGCCCATCGTCTCGATCGATGCTGGGTGCATATCTCGGCGTTTTCGCATGAGCGTCTCCCCATTCCGGGGGTGCGGCTTCAGCGTCGTTTCAGTTGCAAGGCTGTCGTACCGTACCGATTTGCCATCCAGGACACGATGTGTCCTCCCGGAACTATATCGTCGAGTAAATGGATCGCTGCTTCCGCGACCTTCGGCTCGTCGAAGAATTCTATTACAAGCGGCAGATCAACATTGAGGCGCAGGATGTCGTCGGCGCGTACCTCGCCGCCGGCGCCAAAGCCAGCAATACCGCGAAAGACGGTGACCCCTTGCACTGCGTGCTGATCGTGCAGGAGTGTCAAGATCTCCTGCATCAGAGCCCTGCGTCGGCCATGTTCGGCTTCGCTCAGGTAAATCCGAACCATCAGAATTTCGTTCGCCATCGACGCCTCCCGTTACAGGTTTCGGGCGATATAGGCTCCTCCAAAGGCGGCCAGGAAACCCAGGCCGACAGACAAGACCACATAGATGATTGCCTTGAGAACCTCTCCTCCCTCCGCCAGCAGCAACGTCTCCATCTCGAAGGTTGAGAATGTCGTATAGCCGCCCAGGACCCCCGTTAGAATGCCCGTTCGCAGGGAGGGAGAAAGCGTGAGGCGCTCCAAGGTTTCGATGAACAGGAACCCCATAAGGAAGCTTCCGATCACGTTGATGCTCATTGTCGCGAAGGGAAACTCACGTCCATAGACAGTCTGGACGAGGTTGGTTTGCGCAAAGCGCGCCCAACACCCGAGCGTGCCTCCGATCGCAATAGCAACGTAGGTCCACATGGTGATGCCTCGCCTCTACAATTACGCCAAAGTCAGCCCGAGGACGAGCACAAGCAATAGTCCAATCAGGCTTAAGTAGAAATTGAGATACCCCGATTGCAGCAATCGTAGCTTGCCAGCCATCGAACGCACGGCCTTTACCGCCGGTTGGAACAGGAAGGGGCCGAAAACTGGAGCGACGTCGTGTTCGAACACCAGCTTTCTGACGAAATAGCCACCCGCATCTGCCTGCCGCTGCGTATCCTCGGTTGGACGATAGACAAAGCTATAGAAGGTTCGCATTGCGTTCGAGAAGGTCAAAGCAGTCGTTGACGCCTTGGCTGGGTCTGCAGCCAGTCCGCCATACCATACCCGAGCCCGACGGACCGGGTAGCGTCGGTTCGCCAATACCAAGGTGATCGGAATGAGAGCCAGAAGCGGCATAACGAGGATCAACAGGCTTGGAGAAATGAAGGCGAACTTGGCCGTTAATGGCACCAACAAAAGGCCATCACGCATATGTTGGGATACCGCCGTCCCAAAGCGGCTGGCTGTTGCGATGTCGAGCGCGGACAGCCATAGGGGCATGCCGATGCTGGTCGCGATAACCGCGAGCCCCAACAGGCCGACCGTCCTGGTGTAGCTTGGCGATATTGAGACCGGCCGGCCAGGTGTTTGTCCAAGAAGCCCGATGCCGAGCACCTTCACGAACGTTGCGAATGCAACAGCGGCGGTCAGTGCCAATCCGGCGCCCGCCAGCGCCAGGACAAGGCGACTGGCGAGATTGGGCAGGTGGAAACCCTGGAACACAGTCTGAAAGACGAACCACTCGCTGACGAACCCCGCAGTAGGCGGCATCGCGGCCAGACTCATCGCTGACAACAACGCCCCCACGCCGAACACCCAATGGCTACCGGCGCCGCTGGGCGTGATGGCATAGCTGCCATTGGCAGTGCGCAGCCCATCCGCTGTCAGGAACAATGCACCTTTGGCGAGGGCATGTCCGGCCAGATGCAATAGGGCGATAGTCCAAGCAAGGCCGGCCAGATCCTGAAGATGGTAGTTTCGAAATAGCATGGCCGAGCCAAGCGCGACGACCGCAATCGAAGCATTTTCTGCCGACGAGAAGCTCAATAATTCGCGCCAGTCGTCCTGTTGGAAGGCATAGAGGATTGTCAAGATTGCACTGATGGTAGCGATCGCGATCACGATCACCGCCAGCAGCGGAAACGCGCCGTCAGTAGAGTCTGGAAGCCAATCCATAAGTGCCCGGGAGAGCGCAAAGAAGGCCGCGTTCAAAACGACACCGGAGAGGATCGCCCCGGAGGCTCCGCTGCCGGACCCATAGGCGCCGGGGAACCATTCATAGAAAGGAAGCAGGCCCAGCTTGGCGCCGAATCCGATCAGCAAAAGCACGCCAACGCCGATCTGAAGAGAAGAGGTCAAGCTCGATTGGCTAGCCACAAAACTTGCAAAGTCCAGGGAACCGGCCCTGAGGCCGAGGATCGCGACCGCCAACACGAGGCCAACAGCGCCGACTTCGAGCAAGGACAGCATGAATAGAACGGTTCGGCCCCGCGAGGCTTCCATGCGTTCGGACAGGATCATTACCGCGCCGCCCAGGCTCATAAGCTCCCAGGCAATCAGGAGCGCCGCTGCGTTCTGCAAACCGAATACGCCAAGCGCGCCAATCAGGCTCAAAGCTGCGCCGAACAGCCAACCGCCCTTGCCGCTGACTGAAGGTGATGCGAGCGCACAAGCAAAAGCAGCGGGAGCCAGGCCAAAGCCCATCAGCCACAAGGCTTCGGGTTCCAGGCGAAAGGAGACGACCTCGCCTGACAGTCGGCCCGCGAGTTGTAGCGTGGCCGTTGCTGCCGGAAGCTGAGATAAAGCCGCGAGAATGCCGGCGAGGGCGCCGGCAACCACAAGCACCCGGCCTGGCAATATCCAGCCACACAGGGCGCAGAGCGCGGCAACCACCCATGCAATAACAGCAAATAGCACAAGAGGATCAGCCACCGATACGTCCTCCTCTGACGCGCTGGGGAACACGGTTGAGGAACATCAGAAGAGCCTCGATGATGGCAGCCGGGTTGGGTGGGCAGCCTGGCAAATACAAGTCGACAGGAAGCACGCCCTCAAGACCAGTGCCGCAAGCATAATTGCCACCGGCAATTCCACCCGACACGGCGCATGTTCCCATCGCCATCACCCAGTGCGGCTCCGGCATCGCTGCGTAGGCTGCCTGCAATGGCTCGTACATGCTCCGGGTCACAGGTCCGGTTACCAAGAGCAAATCCGCAAAGCGGGGAGAGGCTGTAAAAAAGATGCCGAAGCGATGCAAATTGTAGAATGGATTGTTCAGGGCCTGCAGTTCGGACTCACACCCATTGCACGACCCTGCGTCGACATGACGAATATGCAGGCTTCGTCGAAACGCATCGCCTCCATTTCGATGTATGACTGAGGGGCGTGCCGCGTCCTTTGCCCATACCAGATCTTCGCGAGCACGCGTTCCAAATGCCCAGTCACCGGACGGCTCCATGGCGCCGGCCGGACAGACTTCCGTACACAGCTGGCAAACAACGCAGCGTCCGTAGTCTATTGAAATCTTCTCATCGCTTTGTGTGATCGCCTGCGTGGGGCAAATCTTGGCACATTCCTCGCAGCCGTTATCACACGTGTCGGGATTATAACGCGGCATGCCCAAGACACCGTCCTGGCCGTCCGATCCGTTATCGCCGGGCCAGGATGTGGTTGCTTTGCCGCTTGCCAGTCCAAACAGGGTCCAAAGCGTCATAGACACCTCCTAGCGGTCGCAGCCGGCCATGGTGAGACCGAAACTTGCTTCATTGATCGCGTAGTCCATCATGTTCGTGTCGTGCACGGTGAAGGGGAAGGCCCGCCAGTTCGAGAATGAGGGCGACTTGATCTTGACCCGCGCGAGCCGCCCATCTGCGGCAAAATGCACCGCATAGAAGAGCGAACCGCGCGGCCCTTCAGCCCAGCCCAGTCCTTCCGAAAGCGGCGAGGGTTCGCATGCCACGCGTACCACTCCCGGCTCGAGCAGCAGCAGAATGCGTTGGCATAGGGCAAACGAGGTCTGGGCTTCTGCGATACGCACGCGCTGCCTGGCATAGGCGTCGCCGTCCTTCAGCGTTGTTACGCGGAGCGGCAAGCTTGAGTAACAGGCATAGGGATGGTCACGGCGAAGGTCGCGGTCAAGTCCGGAAGCGCGCTCGATGGGGCCGGTGGCACCCTGGTCGAATGCAACACGATGCGGCAGATAGCCTGTGGTGAGCAGGCGATCGAGGTGGCTCTCTGATCCTTCCAGCCGATCAACATAGGCCACGAATTCAACACGCAGGGCCTCCAGGGCCTCGGCGAGCCATTTGCCGGGCTCCAGGTCCCGGCGCAGGCCGCCTGGGACGAGGAGATTACGAAGGAAACGGCTTCCCGTCAGACGTGCATTGAGCTGCTTTGCCGTTTCTTCGAGGAGTTTGCCCTGGGCCTCGCCAACCTTCAGCGTCGTGGTGTGGCACAGATGGCCGAGGTAATGCAGATGATTGTAAAGTCGCTCGAGTTCGGCAAGCAGGACCCGCAAGGACTGCGCTCGTGCCGGCACATCGCAATCGGACGCCCGCTCCACAGCCTGACAATAGGCAAGCGCATGAGCGATGCTTCCGACGGCGGAGATCCGTTCGGCAACCACAATGGCCTCGTCGGGGCGGCATCCTTCGAAACGCGCTTCCATACCTCGGTGCTTGAAGAACAACCGGGGTTGATAATGAATGATATGCTCGCCGATATAGAAAAAAGTGAACTCTGCCGACTCCATTACATCGGCACGTATTGGGCCAAAGGGCAATTGCTGGACGTCTTGTGCCTCCATGATCGGTAGATGCGGCCGGCCGTTCGCAGGAGGATGGCGGGCGAGGTCGTGGTTATTCGAGCTTCCAGACTCGCCCTCGCGAAGGACAAGCGGATAGGGCTCGGGATGATCGCGGAAGCGGATGCCATAGAAATCCATGATTTCTCGCTCATACCAGCCGATCAGCGGCCAGATTTCGGCGAGTGTGGGCACCTCTTCTGCGGCGGGCAAAACCCACACGTCAAAGTCCGGCCTGCCTGCCACGGCGCAGATATAACGCAGCTCTATCCCGGCGTGCTCAGGCGACCAGGCGTATGCGAATTGAACGCGGCCGCCGGTGTCGCGCAGGGCCTGCGCTTCCAGGGGCAGAGTCTGGGTCGTAAGCGTTTTGCTTTGCGTACCCTTCATGGTGACGTCCTCGCCAATGAACTGGGAGAAAGCGAGGCCGCGATGGTGTGAAAATGGTCCCAAAGGATTTGAGGCCACCAAAGGCCTAGGACGAGCAAGGGAAGCAAAGAGAGCCAGACAGGCGCAATACACCATGCGCTGACGGGTGCCACTTTTTTACCGCTAATCTCGTCGTCATCGAAATACATCGTCCGGAAGTGGTTGAGAAAGCCGACGAAGATCACGATCAGCAGGATCGCCATCAGGCCAACGACGACGTATTGAGAATTAGACAGTCCCGCCCGGATGATGCTCAGTTCGCTCAGGAACAAACCAAAAGGTGGAGCGCCTGTGATACCAACGGCGCCGGCAAGCCAGAGGGCACCCAACATCGGCAGCTGCCGCTGGACGCCTCGAATGCTAAGAATACGCTTTGTGCCATAGGCTCGCATCACACTGCCGGCGCCAAAGAACATAGCCGACTTGTTCAGCGAATGGTTCAACATGTGATAGAGCGCACCAGCGATGCCGAGAGGGCCGCCAAAGCCGAAGCCGAGGGCGATGACGCCCATATGCTCAACGCTGGAATAGGCCATCAATCGCTTGAGACCCGTCTGGCGCACGATGAAGAGTGACGCGACAAATAAAGAAAAGGCTCCGAGCGCCACAAGTGTGCCACGTGCAAGCGTCGGGATGCCGGCAGCATCGGCGACCGCCAGATAACGGACGATACCGACCATTGCCGTGTTGAGAAGCGCACCCGATAGCAAAGCTGACACCGGCGCCGGACCCTCGCTATGAGCGTCGGGCAACCAGGTATGCATGGGCGCCAGGCCAACCTTGGTGCCATAACCGATGAGTACAAGGAGGAAGGCAAGAGAGACCAGAGCTGGATTGAGACGGGGGGCGGCCTGCTGCAACGTGTCCCATGTCATGTCGTAAGTGGGACCCAGAACGAATGTCCCGCTCCAGTAGAACAGGATGGTACCAAGCAGCGCGAGGCTGATGCCTGCCGAGACGACAATGATGTATTTCCAGGCGGCTTCGATGCTGGCAGCCTCCCGTTCGAACGCCACCAGGAATGTGCTGATCAGTGTCGTCAGTTCGATTGCGATCCAATAAAGGCCGGCATTGTTCATCAACGGGCCGACGAGCGTGCTGAGCGCAAAGCCCGCAAACATCGCATAGAAGCGATAAAGACGATCGGCCTCGCCGATCAGGCGCATGTAACCGACTGCATAAATCGATGCGAGGAAATAAACGATCGCGGTGCACAGAACGGTCCAGCCACCAAGACCATCGACGACGATATATCCTCCCCAGAAGGTTGCCTTTTCCCCGCGAGCGAGCATCAGGACGACAAGGATGGCGGCCAGCGAGATCACGCTGGCGCCAAGATTGATGATCGCCGCGGCATGCGCGGCGCGGAATACCAAAATGAGCACGATCGCGACTGCGGGTGCCAGCGCTATGATGAAGGTGAAAGACCCGATCATCGTCGTCACCCCACCAAGCGCCTGAGTTGAAGCGAACTGGTGGTACCGACGTGAGCGAGCAAATATCGCACGAGGACGCCGAAGCAGGCGACCACGATCAGAAGGTCGAACAGGATTACGATTTCGATGAGGAGAGGCATACCCGGCACCAGGATCTGGGCGCCGAGAAAGACCCCGTTTTCCAAAACGAGAAGCCCAAGGATCTGGCTTATAGCTTCGTGTCGCACTGACAGCATCAGGAAGCCGATAAGCTTCATTGAGAGCATGACTGTCAAAGCTAGGACGACGATCGTTCCTGCAAGATTGAGAGCCTCCCCGATCCGGTAGGAGACGGCTAGCGCGAAGACCACGGCGAAGGCGCCGATGACCAGGCTGGAACTTGCCTGGAGAATGACGTGGACTTCACGGCTGACTTCCAGCCGCCGGATGATCCTGAGGATCAGATAGGGCAGGAGCAAGCCGCGAAACGCCGCGGTCAGGATGGCAACGATATAGAGTTCTGCATAATTCCCATAATAGCCGACGGTGGCCGACAGGATGGCGATGAGCCATGATTGAGCTGCAAAAGCGAATAGATAATGCCGCAGCCAGCGCGAGCCGAGCATTACGAATGACAAGAGCAGGCTGCCGATCGCCAGAAGGCTGAACAGGGCCGCGGGGAGGGGATCGAGGTGGGCCGCAAGCATGGCATCAACTCAACTGTGTGCTGACGATCGCCAGGATCGAAAGCATGAATGAGGCCGCGAGCGGTTCCTGGTAGCGGTAGAATCTTAGGCGCGACTGCACCGTTTCGACGATGACCACGACGCAAGCGATCACCAGGAATTTGAGGGCTAGGGCGCCGATTGACCCCAGGATCCCGACGCCTGTTCCTTCATAGGACAGCGCCCAGGGAAACAGCAGCACATTGGCAAAGATCGTGTAGAGGATGAACTGCTTCATCATCGATGCCCATTTGAGAATGGCGAGCATCGGGCCCGAATATTCAAGAATCCGCGCCTCTTCGATCATGTAGATCTCGATATGCGTACTTGAATGGATCGGCAGACGGTCCGTCTCGACGAGCAGCAGCACGAAGAACGCTGCAACCAGGAACAGGTGCGTGGGGCCCCAGTAGATCGAAGGTTCGGCGACAAGCAGATGATTGACGACGAATGGCAGCATGGCTTTGGCCAGCAGTGTGATGCCGACGAAGACGAGAATGAGCGTCGGCTCCGCCAGGATCGCGACCATGACGGCGCGGCTTGAGCCAATGCCGCCATAGGCGCTTCGCGTATCCAATCCCGCGAGCGTGATCATGAAGGAGCCGAGAGTGAGGATCAGGCCACCGCCTAAAATGTCGCCCATATCGGACAAGGGGAGGGGGAAGTTCGTCAGAACGGGAATAAGGATCGGGACCGTTAGGGTCGTGGTAAAAGCGACGATTGGCGCCACCCAATAGAGCCAGGATGCGGTTTCGGGAGCCACGATCTGCTTTTGAAACAGCTTTCGAAGGTCACGGTATGGTTGGAATATGCCGGGGCCCTGGCATCGTTGAACGCGCTCCTCAAACTGCAGGATGACGCCTTGCAACAGCGGCGCCAACAATAGCGTCGTCAGGACCTGGGCAATTTGAAGCAGGATGTCGCGCATGATCATTGGCCTGTCCTCACGACGAGGATTGCGGCCGCTGATGCGGTCGAGGCATATGATTTGGTGGGGAACCGCGCTTTCACGACATATCCTCCCGTCTGCCAAATTGGCCTGACAGGAGTCATCATCCCCACGGGCGGTTAAAAGGCGAACTCCATCACCTCATTTGAGGGTGAGCCTGCCTCCGCTGCTTGTCAAGCGGTATCGACTAGGCCGCCAAAGAGGTCAGTAGCGCTGCATGCCCGCAATAACTGCGCGAACCCCGCCGAGCGGATCCTCAACGTCACCTTTGCGCCGAGGGATCAGGTGGATATGGCAATGGAAGATCGTCTGCCCGGATACCAATCCGACATTGGCACCAATGTTAAAGCCTTCAACGGAGGGGTCCTCCAGCAAGATTGCCAGGCGCAACTGCGACAGCAAATCGCCCGCGGCGCAAAGCTCCTCCACTGTCAGGTCGAAGAAGGTCGGGGTATGGCGGCGGGGCAGGACGAGCGTGTGCAGGTGGGTAACCGGCGTGGTGTCCCTCAGGGCGAAGGTGAGTTCATTATCCAGGACGACGCGGTCCGAATTTTGAAGCGTACAGAAGATGCAGTCAGCTTTGTATGAGCGACTGGCCCCGAACCTTGCGATCATTGTGACGACCTTTCCGCCCTCCTGCGGGCATCAAGAATGAACCAAGAGGCCTTCCCTTGTTGGCCATTGACAAATTCGCAGACGCTCCCAAACTATAGGTCACAGGCGATGGAGTTCGCCTTCAAATGCTCTGCGGAGCTGATGACTCCTTCTTCCGTCTCATGGCGAGGAAGGAGTAGATATGCAAAATCCACAACATCATTGTCAGGACTGTGATTGGCTGCGTGAAGCGGGCAGGCGATCGAACGCGATAGCTCATGTCGCTCGGCGTCGATTCCAATGCACTTTGTACGGCTCGCATGCCTGGCGCCGATCGGATGGGCTCGCACTGTCCGCGCCTTTGGTCGGGAGGGCCGGTCAATGACGACATTCGCCAGCGTCCTCTACGATCCGATGAGCAGGGCGGCCGCACCAAGACATGTCGAAGAACCGGCCTTTTTCAAGGATTTCAATCTCGATCAGATCGTCGCAGCGCTCACGTCGGGACGAGACGAATATGATCTCAAACCCTTCTTTCGCGCGCCGCCGCCGGATGTAAACACGGTCTATTATCGTCATGAAATCATGAAGGATCTCGATCGCGAACCGGTCCGAGAAGTGATCAACCGCTTCTCCCGACGCATGCAGGTGATGCGCGAGCAGATCGTCAGGGTCAGCAAGTTCAATTACAAACTCCAGAAGGAACGACTGTTTCTTGATGCGATTGAGACTTACTGCGATGCGATAGCGCTGCTCGCACGCGAGCTTTCCGGCCAGGAGCTGCGCTCGCGCGGACTATTGGGGTTTCGCGACTATCTGCTTGCCTCCATTGAGGCTGACGATTTCCAGATCCTCCACAATGAAACACGCCAGATCCGGGAGGCCCTTACTTCCATTGTCTACACGCTGCTGATCCGGGATTGGGGCGTTAGCGTTTGCAAGTATACCGGCGAGACCGACTACGGTGTGGAAGTCCAAAAGACCTTCGAGAAATTCCCCCAGGGCGACATTAAAGCCTTTGAGTTCAAGGTGCAGGATCTTCCTGAGATGAATCACATCGAGGCCGGGATCCTCGATTTCGTCGCCAAGCTCCATCCCGAAATCTTCGCGCACCTCGACCGGTACTGCTCGCAGAACGAGCACTATCTCGATCTCATCATTGCCCGGTTCGACCGGGAAATTCAGTTCTTCGTCTCCTATCTCGAATTTATCGAGCCGATGCGGCGAGCGGGCCTGTCCTTCTGCTATCCTAAGCTCACGATGGACAAGCAAGTGGCGGCCTGTGCATGCTTTGATCTTGCTCTGGCGGGCAAGCTTGTTGGCGAAAAGTCGCCCGTTGTGACTAATGAATTTCACCTGTCAGATCCAGAGCGCATCTTCGTGGTTTCCGGCCCGAACCAGGGCGGCAAGACAACCTTCGCCCGCGCCTTCGGGCAGATGCATTTTCTCGGTCGGTTGGGCTGCCTGGTTCCGGGATGTTCCGCCCGGCTGTTCTTCTACGACCAGTTGTTCAGCCATTTTGAAAAGGAGGAGGACATTCACAACCACCGCAGCAAACTGGAAGACGACCTGGTCCGTGTTCACGGCGTTCTCGAACAGGCAACGCCGAACAGTATCATGGTCCTGAACGAGATTTTCACCTCAACGACCTTGAAAGACGCCGTCTTTCTCGGCCGGCAGATTCTGGAGCGTATCGTCGAACTCGACCTGATATGCGTCTGCGTGACCTTCATGGACGAATTGTCGTTGTTGAGCGAACGGACCGTCAGCATGGTCAGCACGGTTGTTCCGGATAATCCCGCTCAGCGTACCTATCGTATCGTCCGCCGGACAGCCGATGGGCGATCGTATGCCATGTCGATAGCGCAGAAATATCATCTCACCTATGAGACTTTGAAGGAGCGCCTGTCATCATGAAAGCCTTCCTGATGTACAAGGATCGCGATTTCGATCTCAAGCAGAACCTCCCGCGCAATCAAGCCGCGCTTGTCCAGGACCTCGAGCTCGAGACGCTGTTCGCCGCAATGGCCCGCGATGACGCGTTCGTCCACAATGTCGTCAAAGTCGCAATCCTGACCGCCGCCACAAACAGCGTGCAGGAGCTTTCCTATCGACAGAGCATCATGGCAGATTGCCTGAGCAATCGCGCCGTCGTGCGGGACCTGTATGCCCTGGCGCTGGAGGCAATCGAGCGCGAGAAGAAGACCTATTGGGGCCTTTTCCGCGATTCTCCCGATACTGTGCTGCGCCGCTCTGTCGAAGTCATGCAGATCTTCATGGACGTGCTCAAGCGCCTCCGGGCCATCGCCGATCACAACAGTGAAAGCTTTCGGTCAGAAGGCTTTCAAACGTTGTTCGGCATGCTGCAGGGCGAACTTGGCGAAGATTACTTCTTTGAGGTCAATGCCCACCTGCGGCGCCTTAAATTCAGCCACGGTGTGCTGGTAAGCGTGGTGCTGGGTGAGGCCAATAAGGGCGTGGGTTATGTGCTTTGCAGGGAGCATGAGGATCGGCGCAATTGGCTGTTGCGTATGCTGCCAAGAAAGCTAGGCGGTTATACGCTTTACCTGCATCCGCGGGATGAATCCGGCGGCAGAATCCTGTCCCACCTGAAGGAATGCGGGCTCGCTCTCGCGGCCAGGGCGATCGGCCAGTCTGCCGATCATATCCTCAGTTTCTTCCAGATGATGCGCACCGAGCTCGCCTTCTATGTCGGTGCCTTGAACCTGCATGAAAAGCTCGGGAGCCTCGGCGGCCCGACCGTCTTTCCTGAGGCTGACGAGATCGAGACGTCCAATTTCGTCTGCCGCGAGCTTTATGACGTATGTCTGTGTCTCAGTGTGGGCCGACCGGTGGTAGGCAATGACGTTGGTGGCGACGGCAAATCGCTGATGATGATCACCGGTGCGAACAAAGGCGGCAAGTCGACCTTCTTGCGCAGCGTCGGTATCGCCCAGCTGATGATGCAGAGTGGCTTGTTCGTGCCGGCCAAGGCCTGCAGAACAAGTATCGTTGACGGGGTCTTCACCCATTACAAGCGTGAAGAGGACACCACCATGAAGAGCGGCAAGTTCGACGAGGAACTTGGCCGCATGAGTGCCTTGGTTGATAACCTCACGCCGCACGCGATGATACTTTTCAACGAATCCTTTGCCGCAACCAACGAAAGGGAGGGATCGGAAATCGCCAGGCAGATCGTCTGCGCCTTGCTTGATCGCGGCATCAGGGTCTGTTTCGTCACGCACCTTTACGAGTTCGCGCGCAGGATGGACGAGATGAATCTCAACCGGGCACTGTTCCTGCGTGCCGAGAGAAGGGACGACGGCACCAGGACATTCAAACTTATCGAGGGAGTGCCACTCGATACCAGTTTTGGCCAAGACCTTTACAGCAAGATCTTTCGTCCAAGCCACACAAGTCGCGACCTCTTGGACGCACCTTCGCCCTCGCCTCGCTCAGTCGCTTTTCGAGAGGCCTCCTAGCGTGACGACATGGACTAGCGTGTCCAAGTAGCATTGGCGTCGACCGAAATCGTCACCCCTTCCTCTATAGCGAGTTCATTCGATATGAAGCGCCATATATAACCCACAATACGGAAAAGTAGAAATAGCCAACTTTGAGAGACGTAACTAATAAATTCTGTATTTCCTAAAAATTACAAAGCCAAGCTAAATCTGGTTGCGAAGGGCGATTGAAACACCGCAGCTGGCCCGAGTTCATTTTCAATCTTGAGCAAACGATTATATTTGGCAACGCGTTCGCTTCGACACAACGAACCCGTCTTAATCTGTCCGCCGCCAAGCGCAACTGCCAGATCGGCAATGAACGTGTCTTCCGTTTCTCCCGACCGGTGCGATATCACATAACCCCATTCCGCCGATCGACACAGGTCGACGGCCGCTATGGTTTCCGACAATGTGCCGATCTGATTGAGTTTGATCAGCACGGCATTGGATGCTTTGCGCCGCACGCCCTCGACGATGAATTTGGGGTTCGTGACATAAAGGTCGTCGCCGACGATCTGGATCTTCTTACCTACCGAGAGGGTCTGTGCGATGAACCCCTCCCAGTCGTTTTCGGCGAAGCCGTCCTCTATCGAGACGATAGGATATTTTGTTATCCACTCATTATAAAGCCGAAGTAGTGCGTGCCGGTTAATGTTCTCGCCGCTCGCCAGCCGATAGACTCCGCTCGAATAAAATGACGAGGCCGCGGGATCGAGTGCAATTGCGATGTCGCGCCCAGGTTCGAACCCGGCCTTCGTGATGGCTTCGACGATAAGATCGCAGGCCTCCTTGTCGTCCTTAAGGTCGGGCGCAAAGCCTCCTTCATCACCTATTCCAGTCAACAGCCCGCGCCTTTCGAGCTCCTTGCGGAGAGCCTTAAATGTCTCCGCGCCGTACCGGATTGCCTCGCGAAACGATGGGGCTCCGTGCGGAACAATCATGAACTCCTGAAACTCAAGCCTGTTTCCGGCGTGCTTTCCCCCATTAATGACATTCATCATTGGAACCGGCAGACGACAGGCATTTGGCCCGCCCAGATAGGAATAGAGCGGAATACCGGTCGACCGAGCAGCGGCGCGAGCAACCGCGAGTGAAACACCAAGGAGCGCATTTGCTCCAAGGTTTGACTTATCCGGCGTGCCGTCAGCCTCGATCATGATCCGGTCAACCTCTGTCTGGCGCGTAGCCTCCTGTCCGCTCAGAGCTCGTGCCAAGGTCTTCTCGATATTCTCGACCGCTTTTGTGACGCCCAGACCAAGAAAGCGCGACGCGTCCCCGTCGCGCAGTTCGCGCGCCTCGTTCTCTCCGGTGGAAGCGCCGGAAGGGACGCAAGCCACGCCGACGGTTCCGTCGTTCAAGATGACTTCCGCTTGAAGCGTAGGGTTGCCTCGGGAATCCAGGATTTCGAGGGCATGGATGGAGTGGATCGCGCGATCAGTCATAGCAGCTCTCCTGAACGTGGGGGTTCGGTGAGCTAGCTGTGCGTACGAACGCCGCTTTCAAAGGAAGCACAGAATGACGAACGCTCAAAAATTGCGCTTCAGGCATAGCTCTACCGTCGTGCCTAACGGTAGGAGTCATCAGCCGGCTGGCGCGCAAAGGGGGGACTCCATCCCCGCTTCAAAAATGGGCAAAAGGCAGGGCTAGGTCAACAGACTTCTTTTCTATCGTTGGAATTCGGTGGAGGGGTACTAGCCCCCCGTGAGACGGTGTTGGCGCCTAGTGCGCCTCTCGGCTGCTGGGCCCAAATGTGCACTCGCTTCTCCGACGCCTCAAACCTCCCGCTGCGCCTTCGGCCAGCTTTCGCCACGACCGGCTATTGGATTTGCGTACTATGTTTATGCGGAGCGTGGACTACTCAAGGCCTCTAATTCTTGATCGAGTTTTGTCAGTGTATGAAACACGGCCAGGTTGCTTCTAGCCTGGCAGAAACATCACTACGGCTGCCGCACCCATGACGGTTGTTGCAATCCAACCCAGTGCGATCAGCGGTCTGCTCGCCGTGTAGGCGCCCATCACCGACTTCTTCGAGGCCAGCAGGATAATCACCACCATCAGGGGAACCGCCACCACGCCGTTGATGACCGCGCTCCAGAACAAGGCCTTCATCGGACTAATTGGCGAGTACTGAATGACGAGCCCGGCCAGCACGCTGACGGCGATAACGCCGTAAAATCCTCGGGCGTCGACGGCTTTCAGTTCGAGGCCAGATTTCCACCCCAGCGCTTCGGAAAGGGCGTAGGCTCCCGAACCAGCCAACACGGGCACACCGATCAGGCCAACCCCCAGTATACCGAGAGCAAATAGAATGTAGGCAAAATTACCGGCAAGCGGCTTTAGTGCGCTGGCTGCCTGCGCAGCCGTCTCGATGTCGGTTATTCCCGCCACGTTCAGCGTCACGGCCGTTGCCAGGATGATGAAGAACGACGTGATGTCGGAATAGAGCATGCCGCTCCAAGTGTCCCAGCGAATGCGGCGAAGTTCCTTTGGCGCAGAGGGTGCATCGTTGACGAGAGGCGCCTCGTCGTGTCGGGCATGCATCTCCTCGACCTCTTCGGAGGCTTGCCAGAAGAAAAGATAGGGGCTGATCGTGGTGCCGAAGACACCAACAATCATCGCTGCCGCATCCGAGTTCAGGGTGAAGCTTGGCCAGACGGTGCGTCGAGCGACTTCGGCCCAAGGCACATGCACGGTGAACAACACGGCTGCATAGGCGAGTAAGGAAAGTGTCAGCCACTTCAAAAAATAGACGTAGCGGTGATAGGGGATGAAGACCTGAAGCAGCAGTGTTGCAACGACGAAAAAGGCCGTCATCAGATGGCGATTGATACCACTGACGAGCTCGGCAACCTCGCCCATGGCGGCAACGTCAGCTGCGATATTGAGAACGTTGGCGATCACCAGCAGCAGTACGACGCTCTGGAGCACAATTGGGGGAAATGCTGCTTTAATATTTGCCGCAAGCCCCTTTCCGGTAACGCGTCCAATGCGTGCGCACATGGATTGCATCGCGGCCATTAATGGGAAGGCCAACGGCATGGTCCAAAGCATGTTCAGACCGAATTGTGCGCCGGCTTGCGAGTATGTGGCTATGCCGCTCGGATCATCATCGGCCACGCCCGTGATAAGGCCCGGACCAACACGGGACAAAGGATGCTCCTTCAGACGGGCCCAAAGAACCTGAAGCCTACTCGTGAGCTGAGGGCTTTCGATACGGTTTTCAGCGAGGGGCATGCACCTAACCCTTTGATCAATCGGAAACCAGCATGGATTTTTTTGTCGAGCGGGTATGGATCCAGTCGCGCCGCCGAAGACGAACTCTTGCCTCATCGGGTGGGAATGCCAATCCGGCTTGGAGAGCTTTTTGCGATGACTTGGACATCAATAGACAATGAATATCACAGTCCAAGATCATGACTTTGTCATAGATCAAATGAGCTTGTCGGCCCCCGAGCCATCTCTCGAAATGTTGAGAGTTGCGAGACTAAACGCCCTCGAATGATCAATTTGGTTCTGAGCACGCGATAAGACGACGCCATCGCACATGCTGGCACCGTGTTTTTTGTCCGAATGCGGCTTGGCGAAACGTTGAGCATTGCCCCAATTTGTGGCGGCTATCCGGTGTTGATCTCGATCAATGCTGGGTTTGCAAAATCCCCATCTATACACCCGCTCGAAGCGCCTGCTCGGCGCGAAGTGCTCATGCGAAAGGGGCGAGATATGAAGCCTATCGTTCTTGGCGCGGCGATAACGCTAATGACAGCACTTTCGGCCGCTAGAGGGGATGTGCCATTCGCATCGGCCCTTCTTGCAACGCCGGGGAATTGCAATCCATTGGCTTTGCCTGGTCTCGGCGAAATCATGATCCTCACTCAGCTGCGTCAGATCAAGCTCTCGTAAGCCGCCAAGTCCGGAAACTGGAAATTGGTTGACTACGAACTCGAACGCATAAGCGATAACCTCGACAAGGCCGCCATTCTCTGGACCGGCATACCCGTTGATTATGTTGCGCGGCTCAATCGCCCCGTGACCGATATGCGGGATGTCTCGCCGACCAAGGACATTCAGACGGTCGCCAGCGGCTATTTCGATCTCACCACGGGGTGCAAAAGCTGTCGTGGCGCCGGCAATGCCAGATTAATCAGAATTCAGACGCCAACTTCGTCCCTCTTTGGTGATGAGATATATGGGCTCTGACGCGACCTGGCGTGGCCTCTCGGACGTATGCCTTGCGAACCTGTTGTTGGCTCGAACGCTTGAGCCGAGACGAGCCCCATATGGGATATTCGAGAGTTCAACCCACCGAAAACAAGGTTTCATTGATTGGGCTCAATTTCCAGGTTGGAAAATCGGTGTTCATTATGAACACGCTAGCAGTGCCAGATCGGGAGGTTTGCCAAGATGAATTACGCAGCCATCATGGTATATGTCGACACCAGCAATTACGTGGCGGCCCGTATCAACCTGGCCTGCGATATCGCGGCGATTTGTGGTGCCCGCGTCATTGGCATATCGGCGAGCGTACCTACGCCGCCAGTAACTGCCTCCTTGAGATTTGGTGCGAAAGCCGGCGAGACGCTTTCCTTGCAACAAGACGATGCGGAAGCCGACTTGAGGTGCTCGGAACGGCTCTTTCGCAAGATTGGCGGCCAACGCGGCTGCTTTCTGGAGTGGCGGTGCTCGATCAATGATCCGGGCCACTTCGTGGCTCACGAAGCGCGTGCTGCTGATCTGATCCTCATCGGCCAGACCATAGGCGAGTTTGCGTCTCATCAGGTCGCGAGGCCAGCTGACCTTCTGTCGCGAACGGGACGGCCGATCCTGGTTGTTCCCCCGATGATCGATACAAGCCCTTTCGGCGCCGGGGCTGTCATTGCCTGGAAGGATACCCGCGAAGCCCGCAGAGCCCTTGTGGACGCGCTGCCATTTCTGCAAAAGGCCGGGAACGTCACTGTCCTCGAGGTCGCCTCGATCGACCGACGAGAGGCGGCACATTTGCAAACGAACGATGTGGCGGTCTTTCTCAGTCGTCACGCTATCAAGTCAGAGGCGATCGTGAGATCGGAGGATGGTCGTTCCGTGGCAAAGCATATCCTGGCTGTCGCCAAGGAGAAGCAGGCTGGATTGATCGTCATGGGCGGGCGGGCACATGCGCGGCTGCATGACTGGACGGTCGGAGGGGATACCTACCAAATGCTCAAGAAGACCCCGATTTGCCTTTTTTTGAGCAATTGACGGTTTCTCGGTTTGGATTGGGCTGGTTGGATTGCAGTCAAGACAAATAGAATGGCCGGCAATAGGAAGCCGGCCGTTCTAAATCCCAGATTATTCTTCAAATGCACCGCTTGTGAGTAATTGGAAAATCGCGGACCGTACCTCATCGGGCAATCGGGTCCTCGCCACTGCGTGCCGGCGGAGGGGCGACAAAACCGGTGATTGGTTCAACCCAACTCAGATTGTCGTGCACGGCCGTCACACCATTGGCATTCTCCGCGATGATCCGGACGGCGTTGCGCTGGCTCTCGTTGGTGAGGACACCATTCAGCTCGACGATGCCATCTTTCACCTCTACCCCAACCATTCCCACCGGGGCCCAAGGCTCGGCCTTGAGCTCTGTTTCGATGGCTGCCTTGATGGTCTGGTCGCGGACCGGCTGATCCTCGTAGGACGGTCGAACGAAGCCGGCAAGTGCCCGCACAAAATCTGCCCGCGAAATAATACCGACAACTTTGTCGTCGCGAATGACCGGCAACCGCTTGATGTCATGTTGCTGTAACAGTCGGGCAGCGTCCTCAAGCCGCTCGTATTCACCGACCGAGACAACGTTGGTGGTCATGATCTCGTCGACGCGCCGTCCGTGGCTATGGGCGTAGGCCTGTGCAGTATGATCTGGGCGGAACAAGCTTTCGAGCCAGCCAGCCCGGGGTCCTTCAGTGCCAATTTCCGGACGGCGCAGTAGATCGCCTTCGCTGAGGATGCCGAGCACTGAACCATTCTCGCTGACAACCGGCAGGCCGCTCACATTCGAGCGCATCATGACGTCGATTGCTTGAGCCAGCGTCGCCTGTGGCAGCACGCTGACTACCTGGTGTGTCATCACATCCTTTACGCGCATAAAAGCCTCCATCGCTTTGACCTGATTGGCCGCCGAATATTGAACCGGTAGGTCATCTGACTGTCAGAAAGCACGATTGGGGGAGCGGGATATTGACCTGCCTCAAGTGCCCGGGCTCGCGCGGGGCCGATTTCGACATGATCCAGATCAAAGCGGATCTTGCCTGCCTGTCGGATAAGCGCGTCATGCCGAAGCATTCGCTCACACGGGACGTCGTCATTGTTATCACCATCAAGCTCATGGTGGTGATAGCGGCTGCGCTTTTCGTGTTCGGCCCCGGGCAGCGTCCAAAGCTGGATGCCGGCACCATCGCAACAAGGCTGATCGGCACGGATGCCGGCAGTCCTCAGCAAAGGAATCTGGAGCCGTGACTTTCGCCATGGATGTCGTGCAGCTCTCGCGGCTGCAATTCGGCCTCACGGCCATGTATCACTTCCTCTTCGTCCCCCTGACGCTCGGTCTTGCCGTCCTGCTCGGCATTATGGAAAGCGTCTATGTCATGACCGGCCGCGAGATCTGGCGGCAGATGACGAAGTTCTGGGGCGTACTGTTCGGCATCAACTTTGCCATGGGCGTCGCCACCGGCATTACCATGGAATTCCAGTTCGGCATGAACTGGGCCTATTACAGCCATTATGTCGGCGATGTCTTCGGCGCGCCGCTAGCGATCGAGGGCCTGATGGCCTTCTTCCTGGAAGCCACCTTCATTGGGCTGTTCTTTTTCGGCTGGGATCGGCTGTCCAAGATCGCTCATCTCGCCGTGACCTGGCTGGTGGCACTCGGATCCAACCTTTCGGCCCTGTGGATCCTCATCGCCAATGGCTGGATGCAGCATCCCATCGGTGCCCGCTTCAACCCGGACACGATGCGCATGGAGGTCACCGATTTCTCCCAGGTGATCTTCAATCCCGTCGCGCAAGCCAAGTTCGTGCACACGGTCAGTGCCGGTTATGTCACCGGCGCTGTGTTTGTGCTGGCGATCAGCGCGCTCTATCTCCTGCGCGGCCGCCATGTCGAGCTCGCCAAGCGCTCAATGACGGTCGCGGCCAGTTTTGGCCTCGCGGCGGCCCTGTCGGTGGTCGTGCTGGGGGACGAGAGCGGCTACACCGCCGGCGAAAACCAGAAGATGAAGATTGCCGCCATCGAGTCGATGTGGAACACCGAGCCGGCGCCCGCTTCCTTCACGCTTTTCGGCCTGCCCAACCAGGAGACGCACCGGACCGACTACGAGGTAAAGGTGCCTTGGATGCTCGGCCTCATCGCTACGCGCTCGATCAGCACAGAGGTTCCTGGGATCAATGATCTGGTGGCCCACGCCCACACGCGGATCCGCTCCGGCCTGGTCGCTTATGGGGCACTCGAAAAGCTCCATGCCGACCGGAGCAATTCAGATGCCAGGGCAGCGCTCGCTGCCCATGCGGATGACCTTGGCTATGCATTACTCCTAAAGAAAGCCCGCACGGACATCCTCAATGCCACTGATGATGATGTCGAGAAAGCCGCGTGGAGCACGGTGCCGCAGGTCTCGCCGCTGTTCTGGAGCTTCCGCCTGATGGTCGGCCTGGGTTTCTTCTTCATCCTGCTCTTTGCCGTCGGCTTCTACCTGGCCTCAACGCGGCGGTTGGTCTCGGCGAGAGCGTTTCTATGGGTGGCCTTACTATCGTTGCCGTTGCCCTGGATCGCCGCCGAGCTCGGCTGGTTCGTTGCAGAGGTCGGCCGCCAGCCCTGGGTGATCGAAGGCGTGCTGCCGACCTTCCTGGCCGTATCGAGCTTGTCTGCGGGAAATGTCCTCATAACGCTCGTGGGATTCATCGTCTTCTATTCGGTGCTTCTCGTCGTCGACGTCTACCTCATGGCCAAGGCGATCCGCCTCGGCCCGTCGGTCGCCGAACTACGGCAACCACAAAATCCGGCAGCGGAACCGCTTCCGGCCCCGGCCGAGTAGTCCCTGAAAGGATCGCACAATGTTGGACTATGAAACCCTGCGCCTGATCTGGTGGGCGCTCCTCGGCATCCTCCTGATCGGCTTTGCCATCATGGACGGGTTCGATCTGGGTGCCGCCATGCTACTTCCCTTCGTCGGCAGGACCGACGACGAGCGGCGCGTGGTCATCAATTCGGTCGGCCCGGTCTGGGAGGGCAACCAGGTCTGGTTCATCCTCGGGGGCGGGGCGATCTTCGCGGCCTGGCCGCCGCTTTATGCCGTTGCTTTCTCTGGCTTCTACCTCGCAATGTTCCTCATCCTGTGCGCGCTGATCCTGCGTCCGGTCGCCTTCAAGTTCCGCTCCAAGCTCGCCAATCCGACCTGGCGCAGCATCTGGGATTGGGGGTTGTTCGTCGCCGGTCTGGTGCCCTCGCTGGTCTTCGGGGTTGCCTTCGGCAACGTCATCCTGGGCGTGCCCTTCAGCTTCGACGAGACCCTGCGCATGAGCTATGCCGGATCGCTGTTCGGGCTCCTCAATCCCTTCGCGCTCCTGTGCGGGCTGGTGAGTGTCGCGATGCTGGTTATGCATGGCGGCACCTATCTGGCCCTCAAGGCTGGCGAGCCGGTAGTGGGCCGGGCCAAATCCTTGGCGCGCTATGCGGCGCTCGCCATGGTCGTGCTGTTCATGCTGGCGGGCATCTGGGTCGCCAAGGGCATCGACGGTTACCAGCTTGCTGGCGTAATTGCGCATGACGGCCCATCGAATCCGCTGCTGAAGACTGTTTGGCGAGTCCCGGGGGCATGGCTGGCCAATTATGGCGCCATGCCCTGGACGATGGCTGCGCCGCTGCTGGCTGTGGTCGGCGCCTTGGGGGCCGTGCTGTTGCTTAGCTCTCACCTGTACATCCTCGCCTTCGTGGCGAGCGCCCTCAGCGTCGCCGGGGTGATCGCGACGGCCGGGCTCAGCGTCTTTCCCTTCCTGTTGCCGTCATCGCTCGATCCCAATGCGAGCCTCACGGTGTGGGACGCCTCATCAAGCCGCCTGACATTGGGCATCATGCTCTTCGTGACCGCGATCTTCCTGCCGATCATCCTCGCCTATACGGCCTGGGTCTATCGGGTCCTGCGCGGCCGGGTCACGCTCGACGCGATTGCCGACACTTCCGCCCATCACTACTAAAACAGGAGCAAGACGATGTGGTATTTCGCTTGGGTTCTAGGGGTCGGTTTTGCCGGCACCTTTTCGATCCTCAACGCCATGTGGCTCGAACTCCATGAGACCGAACTGGCAGAGGGTCACAGCAATGATCGTGCGCGGTGAATCTGCCTCGCTCTTGCGAGGCTCGGTCAGGGCTGTGTCGCTGGCCGCGGCCGGCGGCGTCAGTCTTGTGTTGTTGGTATATCCCTATGTCCTAAGCGGCATTCCCGGATGGCGTGTTCATGCTGGCCTGCCGATCATGATGTTCGGCGCGGCTGGACTGTTCATGTATGGCCTCGGCTTTAAGCCGAGGAGCCGACTGATACGAGGTCTGTTTCTTCCACCTCTTGCTTGGCTACTTTTCGCGGCCGGGATGCTGTCGATGGTCGGGGGCGGGTAGGGGCTGGATCGAGATCGAGCACCGCTTCAGTCAGTTGATGCATAAGTATGCCATGCAGCCGAGGGCTCGACACGGTGCAGATATGGCCGCCTGAAGTAATCCTCAGCGATGATGATCCCGAAGTTCCCAGTCCCCGTTGTCGGGCCCACCCGCCCGCGGCTTTGGCAGGTCCTAGGACCGGGCCTCGTCACCCGCGCGTCCGATGACGATCCCAGCGGCATTGCCACCTACTCCCACGGAGATCGATACGCTGGTTGGCATGGCGTTCTCGAACGTCCTCGCCGTCATCGTTACGACGGGCGCCATATCGAACGGCGCTGGCGCGACGTCGACCGATACCTCGGCCCAGGCAGCCGAAGCCTTGCGTCCAATCGCCGGGCATTTTGCTTTCCTGGTGCTGACGCTTGGCATCGTCGGCACGGGGCTGCTGGCTGTACCGGTTGTGGCCGGTTCTGCCGCCTAGGCCATCGGCGAGGCCCGTCGATGGCCGACGGGGCTTTCGCGTCGCGCCAAAGAGGCGCAGGCTTTCTACGCCACGTTGGCGATCGCGACATTGGTCGGCATGATCGTCAACTTTGCACCGATCGATCCGATCAAGGCGCTCAATGCAAGTGCTGTGACCAATGGCGTGCTCGCTGTGCCGGTGATGGTAGTGATGATGCAGATCGCTTGGCGCCGCGACATCATGGGCACATTCATCGTACGGCGATCGCTGAAATAGATCGGATGGGGCGGTACGATATTCATGGCAATCATCGTTATCGGCATGCCCGCGTCCTCGTTCATGGTTGGGCAGTGACTGGTTGAGGCAGATCAAGGCGAGCCGGCAGTCAGTGCCCCAAGATCCTTGTGCACCCGACGGCAGAGTCGGCAAGCAAGCCGATAAATTCTGGAGATCACCATGAACGATGCATCCTCACCAATCCGCACTCCCTACGACGGCGCAATGCGCTACCCGGTCCATTATCATGACGTCATGGTGCATCTCGATGGCGGCGAGGAGGACGAGATCCGTCTCGCTCATGCTGAGCTGATCGCGGCTCTAGCAGGAGGGCACTTGACGGGCGTTTACACCAATATGCTTCCCGATATCGCCTTCTATGCGGATGGCGCCGGTGGGCCCGTCTTTGCAGACCTTACGCAGGATCTGCTGGAACAGGGCGTAAAGGCCGGCAAGAGGCTGCAGGCCCGTTTCGCTCGTCTTGGTGTACCAAACGAACTGCGCAAGATCGAAGACATTCCCGGTCTTGTGCCTAGCCAGGTGGCAACCGAGGCGCGCTGGGCAGATCTTTTCGTCGCCTCCTGTCCGTCCCCGTCAGCAAGCCTCCGTGATTGGGATCGCATGATCGAGGCCGTACTGTTCGAAGGCGGGCATTGCCTCTATCTCGTTCCGCGTGGGGTGAAGACGAGGACCGAGATCCGAACGGTCATGATTGGTTGGGTTGACGCCAAGGAGGCGGCCCGCGCCGTTGCCGAAGCCCTGCCTCTCCTTAAATTGGCAACGAAGACAGAACTTGTCAGCGTGCATGAGCCCGAAAAGGGGCGCTTGGGCGGGGCGGAGGCCATGGCTGATATCGCTGCCCACCTCGCCCGCCACGGAATCGAGACGACGGTTACAATCGTGCCGCCGAAGGATAATGTTGGAGCGGCGCTCCTTGACGAGGCACACCGTATTTCGGCTGATTTGATTGTCTGCGGCGCTTATGGACATTCCCGATTTCGGGAATGGATTCTCGGTGGTGCGACGCAGGATTTGATCCACAACTCCGACATGCCATTGCTCATCGCGCATTGACTGGAAGAATCTGGCAAGGGCAAACAGAGCCAACGGCCGGGGATGGTCGACGAATAAATATTTCAAAGGAGGCGCGCGTGCCGGCCGATCATCCAGTCATCGGCATGCACTATGTGTCGGCTTAAACTCCGGCTTCCATCCAAAGGAACAGGTACATGGTCGCTGCCCATGCCGAAAACCACCTCATCGAGCGTATCGGCTGGCTGCGCGCTGCTGTACTTGGAGCAAATGACGGCATCATTTCCGTCGCGAGCCTGATCGTTGGCGTTGCTGCCGCCGCAACCTCGATCAACGAGGTATTGGTTGCGGGGCTAGCCAGCATGATCGCCGGGTCAATGTCGATGGCGGCGGGCGAATATGTGTCGGTGAGTTCGCAGGCCGACACGGAAAGGGCCGAACTTGCTCGAGAGCGGCGGGAACTGGCGAGCGACCCCAAGTTTGAAACAGAGGAATTGACCCAGATTTATGTCGATCGCGGTATCGACCCCTCTCTGGCACGGCAAGTAGCTGAGCAACTGATGGCCAAGGACGCGTTGGCCGCGCATGCACGCGATGAGCTGGGAATATCTGCCGCGATAACAGCAAGGCCGGTTCAGGCGGCGCTGACTTCTGCTGTGACCTTTGCGGTCGGTGCGGCGGTTCCAATCGCGGCAGCTCTGGTCGCACCTTCGCACTTTCTGGGGCTGACTGTTTCCGCCGTATCGTTGCTGTTCCTGGCTTTGCTGGGTGCGTTGGGAGCCAGAGTGGGTGGTGCCCATATGCTGATGCCGACCTTCCGCGTGGCATTTTGGGGAGCGCTGGCCATGGCCTTGACGGCCGGTGTCGGCGCTCTGGTGGGCAAGGCAATCTGACACGATCTCCTCAATCGTCTTCAATCAACAAAGTTTAGTTGGTGTTTTTATGCCTGATCGCCTTCTGCTGACCTTCAATCCCGGCTCCTCCACCATCAAGATCGGCCTGTTCCAAGTTGAGGGCGGCTGCGCGCGCCGGATTGGCAAAGGCATGCTGGATTTTCAAAAGCAGCCTTTGGTCTTTCGCCTCACCGAAGGCGTCGAGAAATCGGAGATACCGCTCAAGGCCTCAGCCTCCGGGGATCTCCACGGTGTGCTGGACGAGACGCTCGGCTGGCTGGCCCATCATTTTTCGCTCGACGGACTTGCTGCGGCCGGCCACCGCGTCGTGCATGGAGGCGAGCATTTCACGGGGCCGGTTCGGATCGACGACGAGAGTTTCAAGGCCATCAGTAACCTCGTCCCGCTCGCGCCGCTGCACCAGCCGCAAAGCGTGCGCCTCATCCAGGCCCTGCGTCATCTGCGTCCGCAGTTGATGCAGACGGCTTCCTTCGATACGGCCTTCCACGCCACGCAGACTGACCTTGTAAGGCGTTTTGCCTTGCCACGAGCCCTGCATGATCGCGGCATTAAGCGCTACGGCTTCCATGGCCTTTCCTACAAGTTCATCGTAGGAGAGTTGGAACGCAGCTTTGCTGACATCGCCAAGGGGCGTGTGGTCGTAGCCCATCTAGGAAGCGGCGCCAGCCTTTGTGCCCTCCACGATGGCATCAGCCGCGATACCAGTATGAGCTTTTCGACCCTTGACGGCGTCCCCATGGCTACGCGCTGCGGAGCGCTTGATCCTGGAGTCCTCCTGCATCTGTTCGGTCAGGAAAAGCAGAGCCTCGCCGCGCTCGAGGATATGCTCTACCACCAATCGGGCCTGCTGGGCGTATCGGGCATCAGTGGCGATAGCCGCCTACTCCTTGAAAGCGACCGCGCCGAAGCCAGCCAAGCGCTCGATCTCTTTGCCCTGCGTATCGGGGGTGAGATTGCACGCCTGGCTGCAACACTCGGCGGCCTCGACGCTTTGGTCTTCACCGCCGGCATCGGCGAACATCAGCCTGAAATCCGGGCGGCGATCTGCCGCCGCCTCGCCTGGCTGGGTCTGGCAGTCGATGGCTCGGCCAATGAGGGGAACGCCGCCGCGATCTCAACCTACCGGAGCAAGATCGCTGTCCTTGTCATCGCAACGGACGAGGAACAGGTAATCGCCGACGAGGCTGTATCGCTTATTTTGCCAGCATAGGCCACACTTAGGCCTTGAACAGGGGGAGGCCGGAAAGGCAATGCTCCTGAGGATTCAATGGAGATCCTCGGGCGGCACATCTCGACTGTCCGGTGTGCCTTCGGCCATGGCTGAGCGGACGTGCGTGATCAGACTTTCCTCCACATGCGGCTTGAGAACGACGTGGCGTATACCCGCGGCGGCCGCTTTTGCTGGGATGGTTTCGTCGGGATAGCCCGTGATCAGGACGACGGGTGCAACCCTTCCTTGCACCCGCAATCTCTGGAAGAGGTCGAGACCGTTCATACCATCCATTTTGTAGTCGATGACGATACAGTCGGCTAACGCAGCCGGGGGGCGTGTGAGCAGGTCTGACCCGCTTGTAAAGGTCCTGACCTGAAACCCCTCGGTTTCCAGAAGAAAGCGAAGAGACCCCAGGACGTCTTTGTCGTCATCGACGACATCGATGGTGGGCGGCGGAGGCGAGATAGCCATGGCAAATCCCCGCACCGTTGTTGGATCAGGGTTGTCGAGCGGTGCAATCTTGGAGTGTAGCAATGGCGCCATCGATCGGCTTGATGCAGCGCAAAGAATGAAGATGCGGCCGCATATTTTCGCAACTATTGCAACCCTTGATCAGCATCAAGGTGAAAGGAGCCGGCGAGGGCGATTGTCGATTGCAAGTCCTGGGGGGCAGGGCCGCCGAGCCTGACCTCCTGTCGCTGACAATCATGGAGGGTCCGATGTCTGAAGACCGTAGATTGCAACACGCTGTTTTGGCCGAATTGGCCTGGGACCCGAGCGTCACCGCCGGCCATATCGGCGTCTCGGCGGAGGTGGGCGTGGTGACGCTCACCGGCCATGTCGAAACCTTCGCAGAGAAAAGCGCCGCCGAGGCTGCCGCCCACCGCGTCAAGGGCGTTAAGGCGGTCGTCGAGGAAATCAAGATCAAACTGGCATGCGATGTCAATCGGAGCGATGAGGACATTGCGGCGGCGGCGGCTAATTGCATCGCCGGCGACGTCTGTGTTCCGTCCGATGCCGTTAAGGTGACGGTTGAGCAGGGCTGGATAACCCTGGACGGGGAGGTCGATTGGAACTTCCAGAAGGAAACGGCTGAGCAGTGTGTTCATAGATTGCTCGGCGTCGTCGGCGTGACCAATATGATCACGATCAAGCCGAAGGTGGACGTGTCGAACATCCAAGACGACATCACCCATGCGTTGAACCGTTCGTGGTTTTTCGACCCGCAGACGATCTCGGTGACGGCCCGGGGCGGCCGGGTCCGGTTGGTCGGCACGGTCAAGTCTCCCCACGAGCGCCAAGTGGCGGCGGCTACCGCTTGGTCTGCATCCGGCGTCACCGATGTCGAGAACGAACTGGCGATCGCCTGATCGAGGTATTGTGGTCGCCACAAGACCACGGCGTCCTGGCGGCCGCGACCTCAACGCCTCAACTGTCAAGAGTACCGCTGCGTATGGCAAGCTTGACCAATTCCGAGATATTGGCGGCCTGCATCTTAGTCATGACATTGGCGCGGTAGACTTCGACTGTGCGTGGGCTGATATCGTGCTCCCTGGCAATCATCTTGTTGGATAGGCCTGCGACGAGGCCTTCCATGATCTGCCGTTCGCGCGGGCTTAGCGATGCGAAACGGGCGGCCAATTCCACCGTATCGCCAACAACTTTCGTGTTCTTGATGCTTTGCTCAAGCGCCATTTTGAGCATGCCGATCAGGCGCTCATCCTCGAAAGGCTTTTCCAGGAAATCAATCGCACCGAGCTTCATGGCTTCTACCGCAAGCGGCACCTCGCCATGACCGGTCATGACGACCACCGGGAGCTTGATGGATGCCGTTTTCAGGCGCTTGAGCAGTTCGATGCCATCGACCTCCGGCATGCGGATATCGGTCACCAGGCAGCCAAAACCGAGATGGGGAAGGGCGTCGAGAAATTGCACTGCCGAGTCGAAAGGTGTGACGGCAAAGCCCGCAGTTCCAAGCAGGAACTCGAGCGAATCACGCATCGCCGCATCATCGTCGATAACAAAGACCCGAGCGTTATGGGGCATCGGGGGAATTCTCCTGCCTTTCCGTCGGCTCTGCCAAATTGCCGGAGGGAAGTGAAAAACGGAAGGTTGCGCCACCCGCTTCGTTGGCTTCCGCCCACATCTGACCGCCGTGGGCTTCGATGATGCTGCGGCTGATCGAAAGGCCGACACCCATGCCCGTTTGCTTAGTGGTGAAGAAGGGCTGAAACAAGCTGGATTTGACCTCCTCAGCAAAGCCATGGCCGGTATCGGAGACGCAGATACGGATCATGTCGTTCTCGACTGGTATGTTCAAAACGGTCAGCTCCCGACGATCGGAACCATGCATCGCCTCAAGCGCGTTGCGGAAAAGGTTCACGAGAACCTGCTGGATCTGGACTCGATCGGCAAGAACGAGGTCACAGGCCGGATCGAGCTCGAATCGCAACACCACGCCTTGTTCGCGGGCGCCGACCAGCCCGAGCGCGCCCGCCTCTTCGACCAACTTCGAAACGCTTTCGACCCGCTTTTCGGTCTCACCTCTCGACACGAAGCTGCGTAGGCGGCGGATGATCTGACCGGCGCGAATGGCTTGCTCGGCCGCGCGGTCGAGCGCCGCCTCGATCTTGTCGGCATTTGGATCGGGGCTCGTCGCCAGAAGACGCCGTGAGCCCTTCATGTAATTGCTGATGGCGGCGAGCGGCTGGTTGAGTTCGTGGGCGAGGGCGGAGGCCATTTCGCCCATCGCGCTCAGGCGCGAAACATGCACGAGTTCAGATTGCAGTTCCTGGAGCCGCGCCTGGGTCTGCTGTTGTTCGGTTAGATCTCGGACGAAGCCGGTGAAGTAGCGGCGCCCACCCGAGCGCATCTCTCCGACAGAAAGATGCATCGGGAAGGTCGAGCCATCCCGACGCTTTCCCGTCACGATACGCCCGATGCCAATGATGTGGGGATCACCGGCCCTCTGATAGCGCGAAAGATAGCCATCGTGGCGGGTACGATCCGGTTCTGGCATCAGAATACTGACGTTCTGGCCGATCGCGAGAGCTTCCGTGTAGCCAAACAGCCGTTCCGCAGCGCGGCTGAAGAACTGCATGATTCCGGTCTCGTCGATCACGATCATGGCGTCCGGTACGGTGTCCAGGATCGATCGCAGATGTTCTTCCCGAGTGCGCAAGGCCTCCTCGAGACGCTTTTCCTCATCGATGTCGAGCACGATGCCGGTGAGTCGCAGATTGGCTCCTGCCTCGTCCCGGATAGCACCGCCACGAAGCCGCACCCAATGGCTGGCGTTGATCGGGGTATTGATCCGGCATTGCAGGTCGAAAGGGGCCCCTGTTTTGATGGAGGTATCCAACGCCAGGGTTGTCGCGGCTATATCCTTCGGATCGAGAAGAGACAGGAAAGTTCGATAATCCAAGGCCTGATCAGTCGGTCGCCCAAATAAAGCAAGCGTCACATCCGAAACGTGAAGCCTCCGCGTGGCAAAGTTGAAGTCCCACGTGCCGATTCCTGTGCTTTTGAGGCCGGTACGGATTGCGGCATCCGCCGAGGCTTCCGCGTTTATGGTTTGGGAGGCATCGCTCAAAGTCGACCTTTATCGCTGGGTACATTCGATACAAGGCGAGCGGGCGCAAGTTTTCAAGCGAATTCGGTTGCTATGAATGTGGTGGTGGGGGAGCAAGATCGGGTCTTGCTCCACCACGCCCGTTACGCAACGCGCAGATTGTCCTCAACACTGCACACGCCGGCGGCGGACCAGGCCGCGCGCTCAGCAACCGAACGCTCATGCCAGGCCTTGATCTTGCCATCGAGTATTACCTTGTCGCCCAGGACATTGACATGAATGCCGTCGGCCTCGAATTCGGCATCACGCTTGAGCGCAGCGAGGATCTTCGCCTTCACGTCGGTGGCTTGGACGCGAGACTTCACTGCAACGCCATTGATCACGCCTACAACACCATTGAGCTTGTGAACCGCCGTGGTGGCGGCCTCCCGCTGGAACTGCCAGTCAACGGTTCCGCTTAGGGTCACCCACCCCTTCTCAACTTTCACGTGCACGACGCCTTCCGGGACCATGGCGTCCCAGGCGATGACCTTGACGGCGCGTTCGGCGATCTCGTCGTCGGCCGTCTTCTTGTGGTAGGGGTATCGCACCTCGATTTCGACGGCGATCGCACGCACCCCCTTGATACGTTGAGCCAACGTCTCGGCCGCGATTTTCTCGGCGTAGCTGCCGACGTGGCCAGTCAGAGTGACGATTCCTTCTTCCACCGCGACGCCAATATTGGCGGCATCGATGCGCGGATCGAAATCAAGGGCATCGGTGACCGACTGGCGAAGGACCTTGTCGTTCATTTCTAACCTCCATGGTCTGCCATTGCTGGCGCTTCGGATGGGCTAGAACAGCCTGGCTTTTGGCCTTGGCGCGTTGATTTCGATCAAGACAGACAATCGGCACGCATCGATTATCCAAAAATGAGGTTCGTGAGGGTCCCAATTGCGATGGATCAATCCGTCGGGGCCGTAGTTCCTGTCTTCTTCATGCCAGCTTCAAGGTGAACGCCCACGGGAGACAAGCTATGTTACACACCAAAGTCGATGCGATTGGCTCGCCTTCACATCTATCGCATGTAGTCGCCGATCAGAGCGAGGTCATCAATTTTCTCGCCAACAACAAGACACACGGTATCGCTGGCCCAGTCGAACGCATCGATACCCATGGCGCGGTCATCTTTCTGGCGGGCGAACATGCTTACAAGTTAAAGCGTGCCGTGACCTTTCCATTCATGGACCTTTCGACGATCGGCAAACGCCAATGGGCGTGCCAAAGGGAAGTCGAGGTCAATCACCCCAATGCCCCGGATATTTATCTTGATGCCGTACCGATCGTTCGCGAGGGTGGCCATTTGAAGCTAAATGGCGAGGGGGAGGTCGTTGATTGGGTGGTACGCATGCACCGGTTCGACGAAAGCAAGACATTGGATCGTCTCGCCGGGACGGACGCGCTAACTGCCTCCGTTCTCGTGGATGTTGTAGAAACCATTCTCCAATGTCACCGGCGTGCAGCCGTTCGCGATGGTTACGACGCGGCTGTTGGCCTTGAGCGATTCATCCAGCAGAACGACGAGGCCTTACGGGAAAGTCCGTGGCTGTTCAAAGCCGACGACGTTTCGGCTCTCACCGAAGCGGCCGGCAAGGCTTTCGATGCCTATTATCCCTTGATGATCGAGCGAGGCAAGGCTGGCTTTGTGCGTCGCTGCCATGGCGACCTCCACCTGCGCAATATCGCAATGATCGATAGACGCCCCACGCTATTTGATGCGATCGAGTTTGATGAGGGGATCGCGATCTGCGATGTACTGTACGACCTGGCCTTCTTGCTGATGGATCTGTGGGATCGGCGCCTCTACCAGGAAGCCAATATGGTTCTTAATCGTTATCTCTGGCTGGCGGGGGAGGATGCTCACATCAGCGGTCTTGCGGCCCTGCCTCTCTTCCTCAGCATAAGAGCGGCGTTGCGCGCTAAGATTGCCGCTGCCGCTGCACTTGTGCAGCCAGAAGCCAAGGTATCCGCGATGGAGACGGAGGCCAGGCGATACTTTGATTTGGCGCGGCGTTTCCTTGCCAAGGCCACGCCTCGGCTGGTCGCGATCGGAGGCCTATCAGGGACGGGCAAGAGCACCTTGGCAGGCGCCATCGCGCCTTTCATCGGCACGCCGCCGGGTGCCGTGATCCTGCGCAGCGATATTGAGCGCAAGCATCTGGCCGGCGTGGCAGAAACACAGCGGCTGCCGGCCCAATCCTATAGTCCTGCAAGAAGCGCCTTCGTCTATGAGACGCTTCATCGCAAGGCCAGCCTTGCCCTCAAAGCGGGATACAGCGTCATTCTGGACGCGGTTCACGGGCAATTGCCGGAACGCAATGTCGCCGAAGGCATAGCGCTTCAAGCCGGCGTCGCCTTCACTGGCATCTGGCTCGATGCTCCGATTTCCGTGATGATAGAGCGTGTGACGAGACGGACCAATGATGTTTCGGACGCAGACGCGGCAGTCGTCCAGGCACAATCGGGCTACGATTTGGGAATGATTTCATGGCATCGCCTCGAGGCAAATGTGGATCCCAAGGACCTTGCCAACGAGGCTCTTTGTCTCCTTGCACTGAGGCAGACAGGTCACATCGTACAGCCAGCAGACTGAGCGGATATATGGGGCCCGGTGACACCCGCTAGTGGATCGTGGCTCGGCCCGGGCGTACCCGCGCTTATTCATTCGACAGTATTGAAATGTCCGGAATTTCAATGAGCCAGACAGAAATTCTTACCCGACTGGCGGTGGCACTCGGCATCGGCCTTCTGCTCGGCCTTGAGCGGGGGTGGCAAACCCGTGAGGAGAAGGACCATCAGCGTGCGGCTGGCGCGCGCATTTGCCCTTGTCGGATTAATGGGCGGTGTCGCTGGCGCTTTGTCCTTGGCGGCCGGACCTGTGGTGCTCGGTCTGCTTTTCGTTGGATTCGCCGGAAGTTTCGCGGCGTTCCAATGGCTGGAGGTCACGGCTGACCAGGACTTGTCGGCAACATCTCTGATTGCCGGATTGTTGGCCTTTGCTTTGGGCGCCTTCGCCGTGGTTGGCGATATGCAGGTCGCGGCAGCGTGCGGCGTTGCGATGACCATTCTGCTTGCACTGCGCGCGCAGCTCCACAGTTGGATCCAAGGCCTGACATGGGCTGAAATCAAGGCAGTCTTGGTTCTCCTGGCAATGACATTCCTCCTCTTGCCCGTTCTGTCGGATCATCCGGTGGATCCTTGGCAAGTGCTCAATCCCCGAGAGCTTCGGCTCTTTGCAATCCTCATCGCCGGGATTTCCTTTGGCGGCTACGTCGCGATTCGTCTGTTCGGCGATCGTCTCGGTGTCATTTTGGCTTCCGTTGCCGGGGGCATCGCATCGTCCACCGCAACAACGATGGCTCTTTCTCGCTTGGCTCGCGTCCATTCGCATGCCTGGCCCATCCTCGTAGCCGGCATCTTGGCCGCGGGCGCCGCGATGATGGTTCGTGTGGGACTTGTGGTGTCGATCCTCAACCGATTGATAGCCGAATTCCTGATTTTCCCCATCCTCGCCGGGGTTCTGGTCCAAACTGTGGGGGCCCTGGTACTCGCCTTCAGAAAGTCCGGCCAGAAAGCCCCGTTTCACAAATTGTCGAACCCATTGGAGATTGGCACGGCATTAAAACTCGCTCTGTTTATGGCTGCGTTGCTGCTTGCAGGCAAACCCCTGCAGCATGCCTTCGAAAGCACGGGCCTCTTGGCGTTGGCAGCGGCATCGGGAATCGTGGATGTCGATGCCGCATCGGTCTCCATCACGAGGATGAACGTGAACGAGATCAGTCCGCTTCTTGCTGCCTACGCAATAGGACTGGCAGTGGCAGTGAACACGCTCTCAAAAGTAGTGATGTCGCTTTACATCGTCGGATGGCGCTGTGCGGCCGCGGTTGGCCTCGTCAACAGCCTGGCCATCAGCGCTGGTGGCGCGATGTTCTACCTACATGCCCAACAGGACTGGTAGCTTCAAAGCCGTGCGCCGAGATCTCGCAGGTTCGGCAGGCAGTCCATAGGGCTGGCTGCCGATGTGATCGATTGTCAGTGGCTGATGAGGCAACATTTGGGGCAATGAGTGAGTAGCTCACGAGTAACGCCCCCAAAGATCCATTCTCTTGCCCGCGCGTGACCGTAGCCACCGGCGACGATCAGATCCGCAAATTGATGTTCGGCATATTGGATGATCTCATCCGAGGCCGAGCCGTCTATCAATTCGATGAGGTGCGATTTTGCGTCGACGTCATGCAACATCAGGAATTCGGCGACATCGTTGACTCGCTTGGTGGCGGCGTCCATGCCACCGCCTTCGATGACTTCGACCACGCTGACCCTGGACGCCTCTCGCAACAATGGCAGGGCGTCGATCACCGCCCGGCGGGCCTCGCGGGTATTGCTCCAGGCGACTACGATGTGATCTGCATATATTTTGGAAATTCCCGGTGGGACGACGAGCACTGGTCGGCCACAGCGCATGAGGACATCGGCTGGATCCAGGCTTGAGTGGAGGATGTTCGGTTTCGAACAGTTTTGTCGTCCCACGATGATGAGATCCGCGGTCGACGATTTGTGAAAGACAGCATCGGCGGGGAATTGAATGGTGCCATCCCACTCTAAGCTGTCATGACCGACAACCACAGCATTCCAAAAGCGCGCCTCGACAGCCTTTGCGCTCGATTCAGCGAGCGCCATTTCATCATTTACGATATCTGCGCTGGTCGAAATGAAGCCAGCCGGATCCGCCATTGGGGATTCGATCATCGCACCGGTAACGCCGATGAGCTTTGCGTTGAAACGGGCGGCCAGCGCGCTTGCCAAATGCACTCTCTCGTCGCTTTCGATGCTATCCTGAACATAGACCAGCAGGCTTGCATATGACATGGCTTCGCTCCGAGGTGGTGTTTTATTGGATCGGAATAATCCTCCGACGGCGGCAACAGACATAATCCGATGCAAGAAGCGACTTGTTGATCTTGCTCAAACGCGCGAGGCGATATGCCTGTGCAAAGTGCGGGTATTCTGCTCTACCGATCGACAAAGGATGTGATCGTGGTTTTGCTGGTCCATCCTGGTGGCCCCTTTTGGGCCAAGCGGGACCTTGAATCATGGTCGATTCCAAAGGGCGAATACGGTGGGGACGACGATGCGCAGCAGGCGGCCCGCAGGGAATTCGAGGAAGAACTCGGTTTATCGTGCCCTGCCGGTAACATGATATCCCTAGGAGAAACCGTTCAAAAGAGCGGCAAACGGGTTTGTGCATGGGCGCTTGCAGGCGAGTTCGACGTGACCCGACTTCAGAGCAATACATTTGAGATGGAGTGGCCGCCGCATAGCCGGCACCTGGCACGATTTCCGGAGATCGACCGCGCCGAGTGGTTCAGCCTGGAACTTGCCGGCAAGAAGATAATTCCAAGACAAAGAGTATTCTTGGAAAGACTTCAGAGTTGGCTATCGGGTAACACCGCCACACTGAAGATGCCTCTTTCTGCTCGCTCATCGAGCCTTTAGCGCGCTTGGCTCGGGCCTCAATCCAGCAAACAGGCGAGATATCCTGGTCCGGTTATTTGCTGGAGCTTAGCGATTGTTGAGCCAGATCAATCCAGGCAGAGCGGATTTGCTCCAAAGAAGAGCAGTTCTTTAAACCCATCGCGATCTCTCGCGCAGATATTCGACGAAAACTAAGGAGTCCGATCATGTCGTCGCAACAGTCAGCCATTTCACCTCGACCAGGCAGCTTGTCGAAGACCCTGCACGATCATTGGGGCGTTTTTCTCGTCGAAGGTATTATCCTGTGTGTGCTTGGCCTTGCCGCAATGCTGGTTCCTTTGGTGGCCGGCCTTGTCACGACAGTCTTCCTGGGATGGCTGTTCATGATCGCCGGCGCCGTCAGTCTTATCGCTACGTTCAGAACGCGAAGCGCTGCGGGTTTCGCCTGGTCCTTGCTCTCAGCGCTGCTGGCCGTCCTTGTCGGCGCGTCCTTGCTATGGAATCCAGTTCAGGGGCTGCTGTCGCTTACGATCCTGCTTGCCGTCTTCTTTGCTGCAGACGGTATCCTGATGATCGGATTGGGGTTCATTTACCGCCGCAAATTCGCAGGAAAATGGGAGTGGATGATGGTAAATGGTGTGGTCGACCTCGGCATCGCCGCTTTTGTCATTGCCGGTCTTCCTGGATCGATCGTTTGGACGCTCGGTCTGATCATAGGGATTGACATGGTCTTCGGTGGTGGATCGCTCATCGCCATGGCCTTGGCGGCGCGCAAGGACGCTCGCAACTGACCACCAAGCCTGCGTGCTGACTTCCAAAACAATCTTGCCGCCGTGCACCATCTGGTAGGCATGCCGTGGGAAACCGCGCTCCCGCTTTGAACTTCCGGAAGGGCCGAACATGAGAGCCATGGTTCTGCGTGCGATTGGGCAGCCGCTGCAGCTCGAGACAAGACCGGACCCTAAACCGGGTCGGTGCGAAATCCGCGTCCGGGTCGAGGCTTGTGCAGTCTGCCGCACGGACCTTCATGTCGTCGATGGCGAGTTGTCAGATCCCAAGGTGCCCGTCATTCCTGGACACGAGATCGTCGGAATTGTCGACGAAATGGGGGACCGGGTGAATGAGCCGGCATCCGGTACGCGCGTGGGCATCCCCTGGCTGGGCCACACATGCGGCCATTGCCCCTATTGCGCATCCGGACATGAGAACCTGTGCGATCAGCCGGCTTTCACCGGCTATACCCGGGATGGTGGTTTCGCGACCCACGTGATCGCAGACGCCGCCTTCGCCTTTCCATTGCCTCATTGCGACGATCCCGTGAGCACGGCGCCCTTGATGTGCGCAGGCTTGATCGGATGGCGGTCGCTGTCTCTGGCCGGAAATGGAAGGAAGATCGGCCTCTACGGATTTGGCGCGGCAGCCCACATCCTCGCTCAGGTGTGCCGTTGGCAAGGACGCGAGGTCTACGCCTTCACGCGTGCGGGAGATCGCGCTGCGCAGGATCTGGCGCTGTCGCTTGGGGCTCGCTGGGCCGGAAGCTCTGAAGAAGCGCCAGCCGAACCGCTCGATGCCGCGATCATCTTTGCACCAGTAGGTGGACTGGTGCCCAACGCGCTTCGCGCAGTGCGCAAGGGCGGCCGCGTGGTGTGCGGCGGCATCCATATGAGCGATATACCGCAATTTCCCTACAGCATCCTGTGGGAAGAACGTCAGCTGCTCTCGGTAGCCAACCTCACCCGGCAAGATGCCTTCGAGTTCCTTGCGATCGCCCCCAAGATTGGCATTAAGACGACGACGACCATCTATCCGCTCGAGCAGGCAAACGCCGCGCTGGCGGATCTGCGGGCTGGTCGCTTCCAGGGAGCCGCGGTGTTGGTGCCGTGATGCCGGGGACAAGCCAAACAGGCGAGGTAAGCGGCCGAGCATCGCCTCTCACGATGCCGACCAGCTCCGCAATCTAAGGAGGAGGCTCGTGCCAAGACAACTGTTTGGTTTCATCTGGCGGGCCAGTGGAATCCACCAAGTCTGGCTCACACTGCTTTGCGTTGTGCTTTTCGTATTCGGCGTAACCTCTCTTGAGATTCAAAGGCGTATTGTAAACGACGCCTTTCGCGGAGGGATCTTCCGTCCTATCGTTCTGCTCGTGCTGGCCTATCTGGCGATAGTCGTCACGGAAGGCCTTTTGAAGTTGGGCCTCAATATCTACCGGAACTGGATCGGCGAAGGCGCGGTGCGATGGCTGCGGTTTGCAGTGTTCGCGGCTGCTGATCCTGGCTCCGCACCAAATTACTCGGAGACCGCGGAAGGTATACAACTGTCTATCGTACTCGATAAGGCCGACCCGATAGGCGGTTTCGTGGGCGAATGTATCTCCGAGCCTGTGCTTCAAGCCGGTGTCCTTGTCAGTGTCACGGGCTATTTATTGTACCTCTAGCCGCTCATGGCGTTGGTGGTCATTTGCGTCTTCTTCCCGCAGATTGGCTTTGTGCCGCTGATGCAGGCGGCGATCAATCGGCGTGTCCAGGCGAGGATCGCCATATTGCGCGGGATGAGCGCGTCGATCGTCGGAGCAGGGGGGAGCCAAAGATGGCGGAGGGTTGCAGCATCCCCGTATCCTAAAAGTCTTCGGCCTGAACATGGGCATCTACAAGCTCAAGTTTTCGATGAACTTTCTGATGAATCTCATGACTCAGATCGGCACGGCCTCAATTCTTGCCCTGGGCGGTTACTTTGTCGTCACTGAGCGGACCGAGATTGGGACAGTGGTCGCCGTCCTATCCGGCTTGTCGAAAATCAACGATCCCTGGGGTGATCTGGTAACCTGGTATCGCGATCTGCAGGCAACAAGGGTCAAATATGGCTTGGTGCGCGATTCCGCCGACATCGGGGCGATCAGGAGGGATGGCGAAAGCAGGACCGATATGGAGGCAAGTGCTCTCGGGCCGGGACACAATGAGTCTTGCTTCGGTGAGGCTTAGCGCCTCCCGGGGACCGCGGTGCTGGTTCCGTGATGCAGGAAGCAAGCGAACGGACGAGGCAGGTGGCCGAAGCACTTCCTCTCATGATATAGCGAGGTTCTGCAATCCGGGTGTAACGCCGGTGTGGCGCGTGAGTGGCATTCACCAGATACTCCGCCCGATCGTGCTCCTAGCGGCTTTTCAATTCAATTTGACGAAAGGGAAGAGGTAGTCAACTCTGCTGCGTGAACGTACTATGGCGCCGTAACTCAACTATGATTTAGCAGTGATCCCCTGCCGTCAATTTGTGGGCAGCGATTGTTGCCATGAACGCATCGTTGCATCTGAGGTGGGCCTGTGCAGCGGATTCAAGCGCGGCAGCAATGTCGTGCTGGCGAAGGCTTTCCGCCGCTGCTCGATGGCACCGCGCTGCTGCTTCATGGCACTCAGCCGCAAATAAATTTTCATCCGAAGCATTTTGTAATTCAGCCACCTCAGTATGTGGCACTGTTGCTTGGGTATTTTTTGCCTGGGACATGGTTTGCTCCCGTGGGTCATGATGATGGAGGAGTTACGACCGGGTATCGCGAAGATTTTGATTGTCGAACTGTCGAAAAGCAACCATCGGAAAGTGCTCAAAATCGATCCGCACCTGCGGCTGGATCGGCGGGCGGCGGTTACCAGCCTGGAGCTCTACCCTCCGAAAGCTGGCTGGACCGCTCATAGTGGTGGGGACCGCACGTGGCCCAGAAAGCGAAGCGGCAATTTGCCACTTCGTGGCCGCGATGACTGCTCATGGAACTTCGACCAGAATGGTCGTTGATGATGAAGGTGCCGTTGTGCTGTGTCTGCGGCCTTCAGCAGTTCATCTTTCGACACCTCATCCTTCGATGGGTATGTTCCTGTCGGAACGCCATCGAGGAGCTTGTGCGTTGCCAGCCGATCGTTGAGCACGCCGAGAGTTTCCTGCAACAGGCGAAGCGTTTTCAGGAAGGCATCGCGGCGACGGTTTCCCTTTGCGCTGGAAAAGAGATCAGCAAAGAACTCACACGCATATCGAAATGTTTTGGCGCGGATGCGGAGGCGGTGGCGCTTGCGGTCGCTGAGGCGGGACACGCGCTCGAATTTGCCGAGCTTGTTCCATTGCCGGTGCAGGATCTCTGCCGCTTCGTCTCTCAGTTCATGATGCGCATTCGTCCGGCGCGTTTGAGGCGTGGCAGTCGACAAGGAGTCAAAAGTGACAAAAGCCAACAGATCGATCATCTGCAGACAAAAATGCTGCGATGTGAGCATCGAGACCACGTCTTTGTAGGCAGCCGTGTGTTGGCGATGGAGATTGAAAAGCGCCGCGGAAGGCAGTCGCTCACCAGCATTTTCCTCAAACGCCATCAGAGCAACATCGATATCGCGTGCGCGTCCAAGTTTTTGGAAAACACGCTTCGTCTCAGCTTTCAGTTGCTTCCGGACGGGTTTGGGAAATTTCTCCTTGTAGAATTCCAACAGCGAACGGAGGCGCCGGATGGCGACCCGCATCTGGTGCATAGTTTCCGCAGAATGCCTGTCGAGAAACATGGCTTGATTGCTCGCAAAGTGGCGGATGCACGCCGAGACCATGGCCTGAAACGCGACTGTAGCGGTGCCGCGAGGATCGAGCTTGATTGGGGCGGCCTTCTCGCCAGTCGAGACTTTGTCGTCCAGCAAGCGATAACCGCGATCAGGCTTCGTTGCGACTTCGATGCGAAGAGGCGCGCTTTTGACGAGTTGCCTTGCAACGGCGAAGAGGGCCTTTGTATCGCCGTCGCGAAGTTCTATCTCGACTTCATGGATGGGTTCGCTCTTCACGTCGACTCGAATGCAGCCTTCATCGAGCGATACGAGAACGTTGCTGTTGAGCCACCGGACCGGCCAAGTCGTCCGCTTGACCTCGATAAAGAACACCGGCTGGAGGGGCTCCACCAGTTTGATACGAAGCCGGGCAGGGATGTGACGACGAACGTGCTCGAGATCCGGTTCGAATACCGTCCGCTCAATCTCGTCTTCTTCGCGGGCGTGGAGTCCGCTGGATGCCGACAGTGTCCGCTTCAGCGTCTGGACAATATGATCGCCGGATGTCCGCAAGCGCAGCGATAGTCCGGCCTTCTTCAGTGCACGCTCGGTTGTGTCGTAGTATGTCGACACGAGCTGTCTTTCATCACGCTGGGCCAAGGCCAACAGAGGATGGCGCTTCAGCTCCTCGATTGCCATTGGGGCGATCGCGAACTTTAGCTCGCGTTCAAGCGCATCGACAACGCTTTGACGAGGGGCGGGCATATCCATCTTCCTCCGAGCATGAAGAACCACATGCCTACCCCGGAATGGGGACGCGCACCTTGAGGTGAATCAAGCCGACCGCGCCGGCTCGGAAGGCTTGCCAACCTGCGAGGTCGAGGCGACGGTCTAGCGTTTGACCTTGATCAAGGCATCCAGGGAAACCATCGATAGGTTGTTGGAAACGAACAACCTACCTGTGAGGTGGACCTTGTATTTCCTGGCTCTCGCAACCGATTACGACGGCACGCTCGCCAATAACGATCTTGTGGCCGAGCAGACATGCGGCGCCCTTCGCCGCTTCAAGGACAGCGGGAGACGGCTTATCCTGGTCACCGGGCGCGAGCTTCCGGAGCTCAAGCGTGTCTTTCCCGAAATTGCCCTTTTCGACAGGGTCGTCGCCGAGAATGGGGCCCTTATCTACGATCCTGCCACTGGACAGGAGCGATTGCTTGCTTCCCCCATTCCGCAGGAATTCGCCCAGCGCCTGCGCGAGATGAACATTGCGCCGGTATCATGTGGACGCGCGATCGTATCGACTTGGGAGCCGCATCAAGGAGCGGTCCTCGATCTGATCCGTAACCTTGGTCTGGAATTGCAAATTGTCTTCAACAAAGGGGCAGTGATGATCATGCCGCCGGGGGTGAACAAGGCCAGCGGTTTGCTGTCGGCTCTCAAGGAACTCGACCTTGCTCCGCAGAATGTTGTCGCCGTCGGGGATGCGGAGAACGATCACACCTTTCTCAACGCCTGCGGCTTTGCCGCCGCTGTCGCCAATGCCCTTCCGATCGTCAAAAGCGAGGTCGACCTTGTATTGAAGGGTGATCATGGCTCCGGTGTCGTCGAGCTCATCGACACCCTGATCCGGGAAGACGCCAACATCGCTTCCAAGATCGAACATGGCATTCTCGTCGGTGTCGATCGGGGCGGCAATGGCGTCCATATCGAACCTCACTGCGGCAATGTTCTGATCATGGGGCCTTCCCAATGCGGGAAATCAACCCTTGCGACGGTTTTGACGGAACGTATGGCCGACAAGCACTTCGAGTTCTGCGTCATCGATCCCGAAGGTGATTATATTGATCTCAAGGACGCGGTGTGCGTCGGCAGTCGGGATGCTCCACCTTCACTCGCGGAGGCCATTAAGCTCCTCGATGATGTCGGCGTAAACCTGGTCGCCAATTTGCAGGCGCTGGATTTGCGGAAGCGCTGGACGTTGTTCTCGAGGCTTTTGATGCAGACGGCCCTTCTAAGGGCGCGCACCGGACGGCCGCACTGGCTAATTATCGATGAGGCCCACGAGGTTGTCTCAAAGCAGCATGACGGGGCGATTGCGACGACGCCTCCCAAGGCCGCAATTTTCGTCACGGCCTATCCACAGGCCTTGGCGGCATCGGCGATCAAGACGGTCGACGTCGTCATCGCACTCGGCGACGCATCAGTTCAGACCCTCGCAGACTTCGGACGAGCATTTGGCATGCAGATTCCCCCAGATGTGCAGCAACCAGCATCCGATGAGGCGCTTGTTTGGAAGTGCCGGTCGGGGCAGGCGCCCGTGCCCGTTCGGATCGATCGCCCCGTGCAGGAGCATAGGCGCCATGCAGGCAAATATGCTGTGGGTGACGTCGGACCAGAGCGCAGCTTCTACTTTCGAAACCCGCGCAGCGGGACAACGCTCAAGGCAGAAAATCTCTATAGGTTCATGGAGATCGCTTGCGCCATTGATGATGGAACCTGGGAGCGCCACTTGCGTGCAGGGGACTACTCCGCCTGGTTCCGGGACGTGATCAAAGACGAACTGCTTGCCTACGAGACAGAGAGGATAGAAGCCAAAAGGGATCTGGAGCCCCGGATCAGCCGGAATATTATCCGCCGGGCTATATGGGACCGCTATGCTGCTCCGTGCCAAGTCTAAGACGCGAGCGCCAATTCCCATCAAGGCCTGGAGACATCTGCGGTGAGTGGCTGGGTGGCGACGAACGTTGCAATTGATTGCGACCCGGCCCGGACCTCCCCCTCGAGAAATTGAAGGGCGTATCGCAATCCTTCCGACGTTCGAGCGCTATTAATCCAATGCCTCGCTTCGGCCGAGAACATAGGGTGTGCTGTCAGGGATGCTACTAAGGATTGCGGACATCGACGCATAAGCGTCCGTTCCCGTCAATCTGCTGTCCATCGCGTGAAAAGGACAAATACGGCCTCGGTCTCGTCTCTATCGATGCCTCAATTGCCATGCCAAGTCCCACTACACTGCAGGCTATTGCCTGTGAAACGGCAGCAGCAACGTAAATCCGTCATAGCCAGGCTGGCCGAGATCCAGCAAAATCAGGTCATAGGGGATCGCGGCTGCCGCGGACCTCCCCTCCGATGCACTTGCGACCTAATCCAGCCTCCATCCCGGTGTCAGTCCTGTAATTGCTTGCGAGAAAAAACTCGTCATGTTGGAGACCTGGCGCAGAGAAGGAAAAATCCTAGCCGCGGGCACTCCACAAGCGCCAGTGGGTCGGTCGTACCCGAACCAGTATACCTGTTCCCGCATCGATCCAGCCATCGGGTGTCCGGCGGCATGGAAACACCAGAGCGTGCACCGCCCCATCCTCGATGACGGCCAATTCAAGGTCAGGGCCAAAGGGAGCGGTACGGATCAGTTGCCAAGTCATGACGCATGCTACGTCCACGCTATTGAAAGTCTTTGATCTGGATCATCAGCCACTCGCCGTCAAAGCGTCTCCTGGTCGAACCCAGACCTGCTTGAGAAGTCGATCCATGCATTCAGCCGGATGTCACGCATGATTGATGCAGATCATTGTGACTTCTGGCGCCGAATGTCATGAAGGCTGATGTTTGACTGGCAACCACATGGCTGGATCAGAGAGCGGAGAGGCAAGAATTGAGCATTTCCGAGCGCTCCAAGCCAATGTGTTGCCAAGAGGCGCATAGGGAGATTCATATGCCTTATTGGATTGTCGAGATCGATCTTGCGGACAAAGAGCGAAACATTTCGACTGTATCTTTTTCGACGCGAGAGGAGGCCGTCGAACATGCGGCCAAATGCGCTGCAGCGTTTGAGGGAGGCCATGGCTACGACACAAAGAAGGGCATCTGGTGGGGCAAGGACGTTCATGGCAATGTCAGCCATATCTATATCGACGATTGACCCTGATGATCTCAGGATTGTCAGTCCTGCGCCGAACTGCTGGTTGGGACTGCTTCACAAGCTTGATTAAGCTCAATGCGATCGATGCTGGCGTGCTCTCAAATCCTCCTTAGAAAAGGAGGTCTGTCATGCCACTTCGTTGCATTTTCGTCCCGACCGGTCCCGGCATCCAACCTGAGCGCCGTCTCGACGCGGCGCTTCGCCTCGCGCGCCACACCCATGCTCATATCGACACACTGTTTGTAAGCCCTGATGACGGTGCCAGGCCGCCGAGCCCAAATCCAGCGTCGGCCACGAGCCTTCTTCCTCACTGTACCGCAGCGTTTGAAATGAAGCCTTGGCAGCCGTGGCGCGTGAGGCCTTCCAACGGTGGTCTGCGGGCGCAAATGTTCCACAGCAGTCAGTGCATCGGCTCGGCGCCACTTTCGCATCCTGGCGCGAGCAGAGCGGGGAAGTTGAGACCATCGTGGCACTTGCTGGGCGCGTAAACGACCTCATTATCATCGACAATCCGACAAAGGGCGGTTCGAAACCGCTGCCTTTGACGCCGCTGTCTTCTCATCGTGGCGTCCGACCCTAATCGTGAGCGAGCGATTGCCAGGTGATCTCCTTCACCATGTCGTCATTGCCTGGAATGGCAGCCTTGAGGGGGCAAGGGTTGTCGGACAATCCATAGCATTGCTGCACGAAGCGAAGCGCATTTCGATCATCACCATACCTTCCGAGCACGAGCGCGAAACCGGAGTTGCTGATCTTGGACACTATCTGCATCGGCATGGTATCGTCGTGGAGCCCGCCGCGCTGGTCTCTTTGACATCGTGGACGGCGGGCGAGAAGATCCTGGCCTCGTGCAAGAGCGTAGGTGCAACGATGCTGGTCACGGGCGCATACACCCATAGCCGCTTGCGTCAGGCTTTTCTGGGCGGTGTGACGCAGCATATCCTTGCCACTGCCAGGCCAGGCTGCCGATCTTGATGGCACATTAATTTGGCGCCATGGGAGGTGACTATAGAAATAATCCTTCACCTGCCAAGTTCGAATACCTGAACGATGGCGCGGCTTCTTGCGGCTGGCCCGTCTGGACCAATAGGACTGGTGAAATAAATCGTGGGTTTGCGAAAAAGCGCGGTCTTATGGCCGCCAACGCTGATTTCAAAGTGCGCAGCGAATGTTTCGATCGCCTAGACAATGCAGCCGCCCGTCAGCCGCGCTGCGGAAGAACTACCACTCGCTATTGCGAGCTGACGGATAAGGGACGCACCGCGTTGCAGACATCGCGTTGCGAATATCGCCTGGCAAATCTATCCGATGGGCCGTAGTCGCACATTATCGGGTTGACCTGGTCTGCCGTTAGCCGATGGGTCGGTCCGCTGTGACTGCGCTGGTGCCGGCTACCAGTTTCGCCGAGGAAGATATGTCACGGGCTGCCCGGTGTAGAGCGACCTTCCAAGACGCATCGGCTCTCGCCGCGGCAGATGCTGGCATCGCGGTATCGGGAGCCGATGGGGCGATTGAAAGCGCCAGTGCGACGCTGATCCGGGGCAGTCTCGTGGGTATCGTACGAACATCGCGCCTCTCGCAGGCGACCAGGTTGAGTATTCACAAGAGCCTCTTCCTCGCCTTGGTCAAAAAAAAGCGATCGACATATCGAGCGCGGCTTGCGTGTTCTATCCCTTCTTCGGCGCACTCCCGCTTCCGATCTAAAGCATCCGACTCGATTTCTGAATCGGATCCGATGCTGTAGCTTTTTGTTATCGCATGGATTTTGCCGAAAACCGGCGTCCACTTTTCGACACGAATACTCTAGCGGCTGGCGCCATGGCGCTGTCCTGGTCAGCGCCATCAGCTATGCGCTGAGGCTGCACGCACGTTACCTTCGGGATGGAGATATTTCCTTATCGGCGTCCGTTATTAGCCGCTCTTCGCCCATCAGGGGAGGTTCGACTTTTATTTGCGCCTATGAGCCTACGAAGGGGCATCCTACGTGCCGGGCGGCCATGACCTTGATTGCTAAGCGGAACGAAGTCGATTAAGCCCCTCAAAGGCAAGAGGCCTGGCGACATTCGCCACCAAGCGTCGTCCCGTCATCGAATGCGGACGGTGGCGCGCTTGTGGCTCTTATTTGGAACCGCCCCACGTCCAGTTTCGGACTTCCGGCATGTCCTGGCCATGCTGGTTGATATACAGCCTGTGTTCGATGAGCTTGTCCTGGAGCTGCTGCTTCAGATACAGACCCTTATCGCCCGTTTGCGGAAGACGGTCGATAGCGTCAATCACCAGATGAAAACGATCAAGCTCGTTGAGCACCGTCATATCGAAGGGCGTTGTGATCGTGCCCTCTTCCTTGTAGCCGCGGACATGGATGTTGTCGTGATTTGTCCGGCGATAGATCAGTCGGTGAATCAGCCAAGGATAGCCATGGAAGGCGAAGATCACCGGTTTGTTCTTGGTGAAGAGCCCATCGAAATCCCTGTCGTCCAATCCATGCGGATGTTCGGTGCTGGGCTGGAGCTTCATGAGGTCGACAATGTTGACCACTCGGATCTTCAGGGCGGGTAGATATTCGCGCATGATCGAGACAGCAGCGAGCGTCTCCAGCGTCGGCACGTCCCCGCAGCAAGCCATGACGACGTCGGGCGCCTCATCCTGGTCGTTGCTGGCCCAGGACCAGATATCGATGCCCTTGGTGCAGTGCTTGACGGCAGCGTCCATCGTCAACCATTGCGGCGCCGGGTGTTTGCCAGCGATGACGACGTTGACATAATGGCGGCTACGCAGGCAATGGTCCGTAACCGACAAGAGGCAATTGGCATCCGGCGGAAGATAGACCCGCACGATTTCCGCCTTCTTGTTCACGACGTGGTCGAGGAAACCGGGATCTTGATGGGTGAAGCCGTTGTGATCTTGGCGCCAGACATGAGAGGCGAGCAGATAGTTTAAGGAGGCAATCTTGCGCCGCCAGGGCAGGTGCGACGTGACCTTCAGCCATTTGGCATGCTGGTTGAACATCGAATCCACGATGTGTATGAATGCCTCGTAGCAATTAAACAGTCCATGCCGTCCAGTAAGCAGATAGCCTTCCAGCCAACCCTCGCACTGGTGTTCGCTCAGCATCTCCATCACGCGCCCGGTCGGTGCCAGGAGCTCGTCGTTCGCGACGGTGTCGCCATTCCACTGACGGTTCGTGACGTCAAACACTGCCTCCAGACCATTGGAAAGGGTCTCGTCGGGCCCGAAGATCCGGAAGTTGCGGCGTTCGTCGTTCAGTTTTGTAACATCACGCAGGAAATGCCCGAGTACATGCGTGTCGCCGATCCCGGCTACGCCAGGGGAGGGTACATCGACTGCATAGTCGCGGTAATCTGGCATTCGAAGGTCACGCAGTAGCATGCCGCCATTGGCATGGGGATTAGCACCCATACGCCGTTCGCCCTTGGGCGCCACTTCAGTCAATTCGGATTTCAGGCGGCCCTCATCGTCGAAGAGCTCTTCGGGCCGGTAGCTCTTCAGCCAATCTTCCAACTGCTGGAGATGATCCGGATGGCTGGCGGGGTCGGAGAGCGGCACCTGGTGAGAGTGGAACGTGCCTTCGATCTGCACCCCGTCCACCATCTTCGGTCCTGTCCAGCCCTTGGGTGAATCGAACACGATCATCGGCCATCGGGGACGCGTTGTGTCGCCGCCAATTCGGGCATCGTGCTGAATCTGCCTGATCTGCTCCACGGCAAGGTCGAGCGTGGTGGCCATGGCTTCATGCATCAAGGCGGGATCGTGTCCCTCGACGAAATAGGGCGTCCAACCATAACCGCGGAACAATTGCTGCAGCTCCTCGCGGCTGATCCGGGCCAGGATGGTCGGATTGGCGATCTTGAAGCCGTTGAGATGCAGGATCGGCAACACTGCGCCGTCGGTTGCCGGATTTAAGAACTTGTTAGAATGCCAAGCCGTGGCCAGGGGGCCGGTCTCCGCCTCGCCGTCGCCAACGACGCAGGCAACGATGAGCTCGGGATTGTCAAACACCGCCCCAAACGAATGGCTGAGCGAATATCCCAGCTCGCCGCCTTCATGGATCGAGCCGGGGCATTCCGGCGAAGCGTGGCTGGGGATTCCACCTGGAAACGAGAACTGGACGAAGAGTTTGCGAAGGCCTGACTCATCCTGGCTGATATCGGGGTAGACCTCGCTGTAGGTGCCTTCAAGATAGGTATTGGCGACCACGGCCGGGCCGCCATGGCCGGGACCGGACACGTAGATCATGTTGAGGTCATATTTTTTGATGGCCCGGTTCAGATGCGCATAAATGAAATTCTGGCCGGGTGTCGTGCCCCAATGCCCAAGCAGCATGCGTTTCACGTCGCCCACCGCCAGCGGATGCTTCAACAACGGATTGTCATGAAGATAGATCTGGCCGACCGACAGGTAGTTGGCTGCGCGCCAGTAACGATCGATCATGCCGAGTTCGGTTTGGTCCAATGTCTGACCTTCGGTCATCGATGGTTCTCCAAATGTCGCGGTGGGGCGGACAATCATAATTTGCGCCTCCGATGTGTCAGGCGTTCGATCAGATATTCATGCCGCGCAGACGCTGGCGATTGCGCAGCATGATGTGGCGCGCGCCCGATAGACCCAGCATACCCTCGCTCTGGAACTGCGACAGGACGCGGGATATTGTCTCAAGAGTCAGTCCAAGATAATCGCCGATGTCCCTGCGGCACATAGGTAGCTCGATCATTCCGGCAACGGTCAGGCGCCGATCCATTTCTAGCAGAAAGGTCGCGACCCGTTCGGACGCGGTCTTGCGGCCCAAAAGCAGCATGTGATCCTCAGCATGGCGGAGGTCTCGGGCCGTTAGTGCCCAGAGTGCATTGGCAACTTGGATATTGTTCTGAGTTGCCGCTTCCAGGCTGCGCCGCCGCACGATCCGAACGGTCGTGTCGATGACGGCATCGGCCGTCAGACGGTGGTTTGGACCCGATTCCAGACCAAAGACGTCGCCAGGTAGATGAAAGGCGCCGATCTGCCGGCGGCCATCATCAAGAAGCTTGCAGGTTCGAACGGCCCCGCTCATGACCTCGTAGACGTATGCCGCTGGCTCGCCATCGCCATAGATCTCCTCGTCCTTGCCATAGGAGAACGCGGTGCCTAGCAGCCCAGGATAAGAGGCAAAGAAGGAAAGCTCGGTGAGGCGGCCCTTGGTGCAGGTGATGGCCGCTATGGGAATGAGTGCTGTTCGGGCGGCTGGGGCGATTGCAGTTTGGGAAAACATGTTGGCCATCTCCTGAGTGCGGCGGATGGCCAAGTGCTAAGCTCAATCGCGATATCGCGAAATTTGTGTCGATCCCCTAAGGGCGTCTACCTAAGGGCTTTACCGGAGGTCGTTTTTGAAAGGATCAGGACCTTGAGCTTGGTGTTCCCAGCAAACAGACTAACCTGGATCTACGCCAAGCTGACGATATCCATATCATCTATCTCGCACCAACCACGCGTGCAGCCGGAAACCTGATCGAGTTCAAGGAAATGAGTTTCAGCTGTCCGTGCTCAGGTCGGCGCGGCGGTTCTGTCTTCAATTTGAGGTCGGAAGGCGGAACTTTGCGAAGAGCAATCGCCGCCTCATTCCTGCAAGCGCGTTCTTCGAGTTCACCGGCATGAAAACTCCAAGAGCCTAATACTGCTTTACGCTGAACAGCGCACCCCTCTTGGCAATTGCCGACCTTTGGAAGGAATGTAATGAGAGTAAACTACCTTATTTTTACCATGCTAACAACCGAACCCGGCTCTGATATTGCACCTTATCATCTGCGGTTCCCTCAAGAAGACACCGAACTGTTTGCCGATTGTGCCAGGCTGGAACTGCATGGCACGACCAGACCGGTCGCGAAAGTAAATCATCGACGTCGCCTGGAAATTCACTGTGGCACAGCCGGCGAATTGAGGTGGTCTGTTGGTCGAAAGCCGAAGTACGAAATATGGGTACATGACTTACCCCACGTCATTAAGGCGAATTCTTTTCAAGAATGGGTGTTTTGGGATCCAAGCTTGGCTGCAGGTAAGTGTGGGCCTTTCGCAAAACAAGGGATTCAGGAGTGATCGCTTAGAGTGAGGATTTGACCTCTCGGTTTTTGAATGGAACCACGCCGCTGGGTCGAAACCAAATTTAGTGTCATCCCCCTACCGTGGCCGTTCCCAAAATACCAATCGCGACCTCATGGCACTTAGAAAGCTGAGGGGGTTGGCTCGTTTGCAAAGCTGGCGGTTGTTGCTTTGTCCTTGCGTAAGGCCTACCGCTCCGATGGCTCCGAAAAAGAGCTATTCCAAATCGTATTTACGCTGCAGTGGCAAAACTGCATCGAATGCAGCCTGCCATGTTGTGGTGCCCCCAGGGTTGGGTTCAACTCCGGCAAGATCCCAAGTGTGTCTTGCTGGGTTCTTGGCTGGATCAATACGTTTGACTTTCACTGTTTCGGTCACGCTCAATCCGATGGATCGCTTTATTTCCTCAAGGCATATTTGCTCAAGTTTCGCAGACGTGACTTTTTGTTTTTCCAAGTTCATCGGGGCTCCCTCCTTAATCTGCCCACTTACGAGCCATCGGCGTTTTGCCATTATCTGGGCAGAAGGCACTGTTGAAATTGCGGCTGACTCCATTTGATTCACCACTCTATAGCTCTGTAAATCGGATTGACGTCTGGCTAACGCTTCATCCAGTTATTAATTTGGCCGAAAATCCAAATATAGGGGTGTCTAAAGTAAATCTGTGTACTAACTGGAGGAAATGTAAGTCTTTTAATCAGCATCTTTGTTTATATTTCGCAACGATATGGGTTGATCTCGAATGTCTTGCCATTGGACCAAATCTCAACCAGGCCAGCTCTAACTGCGTCCTCCATGTATTGCTATTGAAGTTCGATACAACTGATTTCATATTCGTTATCGATCGGACCGGTCGTCGGCCCGTGGATTGTCATCGGTCAACTCCGACGAATTGCGTCGGCGAGAAGTTCCTTGTCGCTTGGCGAGGATGGTCATGCCTCATCGAGCGTCGCTAAAGCCTAGCGCCGCGCAGTTTTACTATTTTGATCCAAATCAAAGCGAACAAGATACCATTGACCGACGGTGTGATCCGGTTGCGAAATCGGAGGGTTGACTATTTTCTTGCAATATCCCCTCTACCGGCTTGTCCGCAGGACGAGATCGATCTCGAATTCCTTGCATGGGGACAGAGCTGCTTGCTCTTTTCGTCCAAAGCATGTGGGAGGTGGAGCGAATGCCAGGAATGGATAACTCGGACCACGCACATCATGCGGATCTGGTTTATGCGACCCTGAGGGACGATACGTCGACCGCACAATCGGCGGTGGCTGCGTCATGGTCACGCTCACTCACCAATTACGGCCTTGATCCAAATTATTCGCAACCGCCCCAACGCCTTGGATACGATGAGTTTCAGGCGGCCCTCTCGCGCATGGAACTGTTGGTCCGCGTGGCGCAGGCAACACTCGATCGCCTCTTCCAATCCGTAGGCGATGCGGGTTGCTGCGTCCTTCTGACGGATGAGAACGGCGTGCCGCTTGATCGTCGCGGCATGGCTGGAGACGACGCCGATTTCCGTTCTCTCGGCCTATGGACCGGCATGGTCTGGAGCGAAGCAAGCGAAGGCACCAACGGCGTCGGTACTTGCATTGCCGAGGGCCGCGCCCTGACAATCCATCGCAGTGAACATTTCCTCACTCGCAATATCGAGCTGAGTTGCACGGTGGCACCCATCTGGGATGCTCAGGGTCGCCTGATGGGTGTACTCGATGTCTCCACCTGCAGGTCCGACCTGACGCCTGCCATTCTCAAGCTGGTCGCGGCCGCTGCAAGGGACGCCGCTCAGCGCATCGAGACCCATTATTTTCGCCAGGCATTCCGGCATGCCCGGATCTTGGTCGGTACCGACACTGGCACCGGGGCCGCAGGCTTGCTCGCAGTGGATCGCGAAGACCTGGTGATCGGGGCGAGCCGTGCGGCGCGCCAAGCCTATGGACTGACGGACGAGCGGTTGAAAGATCCCTTCCCAGCGAATGATCTTTTCGAGATCGAAGGGGGCAGCCCAGGAGCCGGGCTAGTGCGTGCCGAGCGCGTGGCAGTGCGTCAAGCGCTGTCCAGGTCGAAAGGCAATGTATCAGCCGCCGCGCGCACGCTTGGCGTTAGTCGAGCGACCATGCATCGCAAGCTCGCCCGTCTCGCAATCGAGCGAGGGAGCTGAAAGTCCAAAGTTTGATGCCAGATGTGTCGCATGTTTGAGACACATACACCCTGGTCTCGCCGCCGGCCCTCCTGACAAGTCGGACATGCTGCACCATCCTCCCGCCGTAGACGACGCCAGCCCATGGCGCGCACCAAGGAGGAAATGTTGATGAACAAGCCCGAAATCGTTCGCTCGCCCGGAACGCTATTCAAGTCGCGTTATGGCAATTTCATCGGTGGCCAGTGGAAGGAACCGATTAGCGGCAAATATTTCGAGAACACCTCGCCAGTGAACGGCCGCGTGCTCTGTGAGATCGCGCGCTCCGATGCCAAGGACATTGAAGCGGCGCTGGACGCTGCCCATGCCGCCAAGGATGCTTGGGGCCGCACCAGCGCCGCCGAGCGCTCCTTGCTGCTCTATCGCGTTGCCCAGGTGATGGAAGACAATCTTGAGACCCTTGCCCTCGCCGAGACCTGGGACAATGGCAAACCGATCCGTGAAAGCACCGCGGCCGACCTGCCGCTTGCTGTCGATCATTTCCGCTATTTTGCCGGCGTGCTGCGTGCCCAGGAAGGCACCCTTTCGGAGATTGACCAGGACACGGTCGCCTATCATTTCCATGAGCCGCTCGGTGTTGTCGGCCAGATCATTCCATGGAACTTCCCACTGCTGATGGCCGTGTGGAAACTTGCGCCAGCTCTTGCCGCCGGCAATTGCGTCGTTATCAAGCCCGCCGAGCAGACACCGGCCTCCATCCTCGTCTTTGCAGAACTGATCGCCGATCTCCTGCCGCCGGGCGTGCTCAACATCGTCAATGGCTTCGGCCTGGAGGCAGGCAAGCCGCTCGCTTCCTCAAACCGCATCGCCAAGATCGCCTTCACGGGTGAGACCACGACAGGCCGGTTGATCATGCAATATGCCAGCCAGAACCTCATCCCGGTCACGCTGGAACTCGGCGGCAAGTCGCCCAATATCTTCTTTAGGGATGTCGTCGCCGAAGATGACGATTTCCTCGACAAAGCTATCGAGGGCTTCGCGATGTTCGCGCTGAACCAGGGCGAGGTTTGCACGTGCCCCAGCCGCGCCATCATCCATGAGGGTATCTATGACCGCTTCATGGAAAAGGCACTCAAGCGCGTCCACGCTATCAAGCAAGGTGACCCCCTCGATTCGAGTACGATGATCGGTGCACAGGCCTCCTCCGAGCAACTCGAAAAGATTCTTAGCTATTTCGATATCGGCCGCCAAGAAGGCGCCGAGGTGCTGACCGGTGGCGAGCGCAACAACCTGCCCGGGGAACTAGCGGGTGGCTATTACGTCAAGCCGACCGTATTCAAGGGCCACAACAAGATGCGGATCTTCCAGGAGGAGATTTTTGGGCCCGTCGTCTGCGTCACTACCTTCAAGGATGACGAGGAGGCGCTTTCGATCGCCAACGACACGCTCTACGGCCTTGGCGCCGGCATCTGGACGCGTGACGGCACCCGCGCCTATCGCTTCGGCCGCGCTATCCAGGCGGGCCGAGTCTGGACGAATTGCTACCACGCCTATCCTGCTCACGCCGCCTTCGGTGGCTACAAGCAGTCTGGGATCGGCCGCGAGAACCACAAGAAGATGCTCGATCACTACCAGCAGACAAAAAATCTGCTGGTAAGCTACTCGCCCAAGAAGCTCGGCTTCTTTTGAACGTTACACCGCATTGGCGTGCCGGTCATTTGGGCCGGCACGAATTTGAAACGTGCCGGCCCCTAGACTGGCACACTGTAACCGCGCGAGGGGGCGACATGGACGACATCAAACTCGAACGCGTGACAGCAACGCAGGCTGCGCTCACTCTCATCGAAAGCCTGCAGGCCCAATATGGCCCCGTGTTGTTCCACCAATCCGGCGGCTGCTGCGATGGTTCTTCCCCTATGTGCTATCCGCTGGACGGCTTCGTTGTCGGCGACAGGGATGTAAGGCTGGGTACTATTGGCGGGGCGCCTGTCTATATCAGCGAATCTCAATTTGCTGCCTGGGCTCACACGCAGCTGATCGTTGATGTAGTGCCTGGTCGCGGCGGCATGTTCTCGCTGGAGAACGGCACGGAGGCTCGTTTCATCTCGCGCTCGCGTGCCTTTTCGGGCGAGGAGATGTGCGTACTGCCTGCAGTTCGATCAGGCATATAGTGACCGCTTAAAAGCTTTCCCCCCGCGCTGTGAACCAGCGCCAAAGCTTGAGCCCATGCTAATGCGCGCCGACGATGATAAGGCCAAGTCGTTTGGCCTCGGCGCAATATGATTGTTTTGCCTTGATCACACTCGTGGATTTGCATTCCTGCGAAGGGCCACCTGCAATTGGAAAGAATATTCCACGTCAGGCAGTGACGAACGTCAGGGATGAGCGGCCCGGACCGCATCGATCTGGCAGCCGGTTCCTCGGGGTGGGAGCATCGGGTCAGGCCGCGAAACTGGCACGTGCGGCGACCGCGTCGTACCAGCAGTGGGTCGCTTTGTTCGGGTCAGGAATGGCAAGCTCCAATGCCTTGGTAGCGAAATCGACGGTTACAACCGCAGAGATGTCGGCCGCGCTGAACCGCTCGCCCGCGACGAACGGCGCTTCGCCGAGCCGGGCTTCGAGATCGGCATAGAAATTCTCTATGCGCTGACGGCCACGCTCCACCAGGGCCGGGATCTGCTCGTAGGCGTGCGGGCCGGCGATCGCGCGCCCCTTGAGGCTAGGGATTTTGTTGCGGACGGTCTCCATCACGGCAGCGAAACCCTCAAGCTCCATCCGGCGCTCCCACATCGTCACCAGCGCCTTGTCCTTGGACGAGGTGCCGAGCAGCGGGGTATTGGGATAGGCCTCTTCAAAATAGCGCAGGATCGCGGGAACCTCGCCGATCACCGTCCCGTCGTCGAGGACCAGCGTCGGCACGACCCGGCGCGGATTGATCCTCGCATAGGCCTTGGAGAACTGCTCCTTGGCACCAAGGTTGACGGGAACGCGCGTGACACAGATCCCCTTCTCGGCGAGGAAGATGCGAACGCGCCGCGAATTGGGCGAAACGCTCGATTCGTAGAGTTTCAGGCCGCTGCGCGACATGGCGTGGACTTTCAGGCAAGGAGGGAGGAGACAGAGCCGGGCTTTCGCCCGGCTCTGTGGGTCAGCCGGCAGACATTCCGCCATCGACGCCAAGGATGTGGCCGGTGACGAAGCTGGCATCGTCCGAGGCGATGTAGAGGACCGTCCGAGCAATTTCATCGGGCTGGCCGATCCGCTTTTGGGCGTTGAGGCCGGCGAGATTGGCTTTGACCGCGTCGCTGCCAGTGAAGCGGTCGAGCATGCCGGTTTGGATCGGGCCCGGTGCCACCGCATTGACCCGGATGCCGAGGGTGCCGACCTCGAGGGCCACCGACTTGGTCAGGCCTTCGATGGCGTGCTTGCTCGCGACATAAATTGACGCACCGGCCGCGCCTTCCTGCCCATAGGTCGAGGAGATGTTGACGATGCTGCCGCTCCCCTGCGCCTGCATCACCCGCAACTCATGTTTCATACTCAAAACCGTGCCGAGGACATTGGTGTCGAAGGTCGCGGCATAGCTCTCCGGGGTCTGCTCGATCGCGGGACCTGGCTTTCCTTCGGTGCCGGCCGCGTTGACGGCAATATCGCGCCTACCGAAGCGGCTGACGGCTTCGTCGACGAGCGCGCGGACATCGCCTTCTCGGCGCACATCCGCACGGACGAATTCGGCTTCCGCGCCCGCCGCGCGCAACTCGCAGACGAGGGCGGTGCCAGCCTCGTCATGACGGCCGGAAGCGACGACCTTTGCCCCCTTCTTGGCGAAGGCGACGGCAGTGGCCCGACCGATGCCGGTCAGTGCGCCGGTAATCAGAACGACAGGTTTGCTCACGGCCGGTTCATTTCCTTGCAGCAGCTTGGGTTGGCATGCCTGAATTGTCTGGATGAGTGCTCTCAGGCAGCGGTCCTCGTCAGAACCAATTGAGTTGAATGCCTTATTCCTGGGCTAAGAAATAGGCCTTGCTTGTCTTCACGAGAAAGACTTTGTTTGTTGGGTGGAATGCCTTTGAGGTATTGCTCTATATGGACCTCCGCCATCTTCGCTACTTCATCGCCATCGCCGAAGAAGGCAGCCTGACTGTCGCGGCAGAGAAGCGATTGCACACCGCCCAACCTTCTCTCAGCCGACAGATGCGCGACCTTGAAGCCGAGCTCGGCTGCGCGCTGATGATCCGCGGGGCCAGGGGTATTGAGCTGACGGCTGCCGGCCGCGTTTTTCTCGAACATGCGCGCGTGGTGCTTGCCCAGGTCGAGGCGGCAATCGCGGCGACGCGACGCGCGGCGGCACCGGCCAAGATGACTTTCGCCTTGGGATTTCTGACGGGCCACGAGTTCGAATGGCTGCAGGCCGTGATGGCGATCATGCGGGACGAGCTACCCTATACCCAGGTCATCATCCATAGCCTGTCATCGCCTGATCTGGCCGATGGGCTGATGCGGGGCAAAATCGACCTCGCCTTCCTTCGCCATGAGCGCAATGCGCCGGGGATCGTCTTCACGCGGCTGATCGATGAGCCGCTGATCGTGCTCATGCCGGCAGATCACCGCCTCGCGGCACGGGACGCCATCACGTCCCAGGACATAGCCGCAGAGCAGTTGGTCGGTGTGCCGCACGACAAGTCCCCGGCGCTGCGCGCGGTGATCGATGCCTATGGAGCGAGGATAGGCGTCGATCTCACCCCAGATCACTATGTCGACAATCTCTCGATGGCGGTGTCTTTGGTCGCCTCGACCCGCGGCATCGCGTTGATGCCGCTCTATGCGCGTAACCTACTGCCGCCGACAGTTATCAGTAGGCCACTGGCCGGCGTGCCGCCAACGATCGATTTGTCGCTCGGCTATAACGAAACCAATACGTCACCGCTTCTCAAGACCATCGTCTCGAGGATCGGCGATCTCAAATTCGCGAACCGCTGAGGTTGGGCGCCGGCGCCGCGCAAACGGCTCGGCCGTTCGGATCGCAATCTCGGCACGGGGGAACCGATTTGCGCGCGGCGATGGTTGCCTAAGAAGGCCCGGCCGCGTGACGGCCTCGTAAAGAACACAGGCTGTTACGCCGGCGACCGAAACCTGCCCGTTTCAGCCAGCAAACGGCAACCCGATCTTCGGTGAGATATCTGCTAATCATAGTTTGCGCGAAAGTCGCTGAGCAAATTCCGGGCAGCAAGCACCAGCGTAGCTAAATTCATGAAGATGATCGCTGCAGCGCCGAGATCGACCGCGAGACCGAGCCCCCGCGCTGTCGCAATAGCGCCGAGCAAAAGGGCAAGTGTGCCCATCGATAGGTAGCCCAAAAGATAAAGACCCGAGAGGGTGCCCGCACGGTGATGCACGGGTGCCGCCGCGCTGATCACTTGCAAGCCGCCGACGAATAATAGGCTGTACGCTCCTCCAGCGGCGATAGTCGCTAGCAGGTAGATTGGTAGATCTCTCAAGCCGACCGCCAGCATCAGCAGCACCATCCCAAGAACAGAAACCAGGCAGCCGACGACTAGGGCGACCCTGGGAGGGAGGGACCCAGAAACAATCCCGGCTATCGCCACCGCGACAGGAAAAAGCGCAAGGATGGCGCCGTTGAGAAAGGGGCTGGGTGAACCGATCAGATCTTGCTCGACCTGACCGCCAAGCGACAAAGCAAGGACACCGTACGTATAGGCGGCCATCATGGCGGTCGACGAGGCTGCGAAAGCCCCACGCGCCTCCTTCGGAACGGATGGCATTCTGGAGAGCCCGTCATGGCCCGAAACGTAAGCACCATGGACCGGCAAGAACCATGTCCCTATAAGCAGGATGACAAGGAAAGCCACCAGAATCCAGAAGCAAAGATGCATTGGCCATGGACCGTATTGTGTTAAGGCCCCGCCCAATAGCAGAGCGATGGTGAAGCCGGCAGCTTGCGCCAACATCGTGACCGAGGCCGCCCTTTCGGCACGTTCGGGACTGATGAATTCCACAATAGCGGCTGTTGAGGGGGCCACTGACAGACCGACGCCGATGCCCATTAGGGCGCGTCCCGCAAACAGCCACCACATAAGAGGCGCGACCGCAAACAACAGAGCGCCTACCAGCGAGGCAGCGACGCCAGCCAACATAGCACCGCGACGGCCAATCTGGTCGGAAATGCCGCCAAAGCCGACCAACATGACAACGACGCCAATCGGGTAGATGGCGAAGATTCCCGCTGTCGCCGTATGGCTGAGATGCCACTCCTGAGCATAAAGCCGGTACGTCAGGGCCGGCGCAGCACTTGTCCAAAGCGTGTGGCCGACCACCCCTGCTGAAACCCACAGACTGGCCCTGCGCCCGAAGACCCATCGTCCGCCCGATGGAGCCTTCGCCCTAACCCTCGTCGCAGGGCGAATTGGTGCAGGCGCGTGGTCGGCCACTAATGTCATCCACTTGATTTTAGGAAAACCGGACCGAGACCGCCTGGGGCAGTCCTTGGCGTTCAACCGGTCACCGGGGCGTGAAGAACGAAACCGGCTTGAGGATTTGGTTCTCCATGTCGATGAGGGTGTCCTCCTCAAGCGCAAGGCGCCGATAGGCCTGCCACTGAGGGTCCACCTCCATGGCGTCGCGGCGCTGCTCACGATCGGCGAGGCTCTCATATTGCCACAGATGCACGACTCGGCTGAGCGGCCCGATATGCGAGACGAAAAAGCCGTATGGCTCGCCGAGATATTTGCGCTGAAGCGGCAGCGCCAGTCGCTCGTAGGTGCCCAGGAACCGCGCGAGCCGGTTCGGCTTAATGGTGTAAATACGGTGATCGAAGATCATGACTTACTCCCGTTCGGCAGGTCAGCGCTTCGCGCTAGGTTTCACCGCGCCCCGTGTGTGGCGTGCCGAAACAATCCGCTGTGCTCATGCGGCGCCGCCCGCCAATACGAAGGCGGCGCTTCATCGATGGTGGCGCCAAGTTCCGCTGCGGCGTGCCAGCCCCATCGCGGGTCGTAGAGCATGGCACGAGCCAGCGCCACCTGATCCGCCTGACCGCCGGCGATCACCTCTTCGGCCTGTCGCGCCTGGTTGATCAGGCCGACGGCAATGGTGTTGAGCCCTGTCGCGCGCTTGACCGCCTGAGCAAAGGGGACCTGGTAGCCGGGCCCGAGAGCGATTTTCTGCAGTGGTGAGATCCCGCCTGAGGAGACGCTGATCCAATCCACGCCGCGCTGCTTCAGTTCCAGAGCGAAAGCAATGGTCTGCTCCACGTCCCAACCCCCGTCGATCCAATCGGTCGCGGAAACCTTGACGCCAACCGGCTTGTCCGCCGGCACCTCGGCGCGCACGGCATCGAACACCTCCAGCGGAAAGCGCATGCGGTTCTCGAGCGATCCACCGTACCCGTCCGTGCGCTGGTTGGCGATCGGCGAGAGGAACTCGTGCAGCAGATAACCATGGGCGCCGTGGATTTCGATGCCGTCGAGCCCAAGGCGCATCGCCCGTCTGGCAGATGCTGCGAACGCCTCGCGGATGCGCTGCATCCCAGCTGCCTGGAGCGCGGCCGGGGGCGCCTCGCTGTCCTTTTGCGCCAGCGCCGAGGGCGCCACCGGGACCCATCCGCCTGCGGACGCCGGCACCAGCTGTCCACCCTTCCAGGGCACCTCACTGGACGCTTTGCGTCCCGCGTGGCCCAGCTGTAGGACTACGCTGATTTTTGATAACAGGCGGATTGGCGCCAGTACCCGCTGCAGCGCAGCCTCAGTCGCGTCGTCCCAAAGGCCGAGATCCCCGGCGGTGATGCGCCCATTGGGTTCGACCGCGGTTGCTTCGATGCACAGCAAGCCTGAGCCCGACAGCGCCATGCTGCCCAGATGGATCAGGTGCCACACCGTTGCCCTGCCGTCTTCGGCGACGTACTGGCACATCGGCGAGACGACGATCCGGTTGGGCAGGCTCAGGCTACGCAGACTGATTGGCGAAAACAGAAGACTCATGAATGGCCCCATTGAGATTTTTGGACGCTCGGCGACTGCTCTCAGCTCGCGGTTTTGCCGCCATTGACGCGGATGACCTGGCCGGTAATGAACCGCGCTTTGTCCGAGGCAAGGAAGGTGATTGCGTCGGCAACTTCTTCAGGGGTGCCAAGGCGCTTAAGAGGGACTGCTGCGGAGAATGCCGCCTTCTTCTCGGCTCCCCCAGTCAGGCGGTCTAGCATGGCGGTCTCAGTCGGTCCGGGCGCGACGGCATTCACGCGCACCCCGAAAGCCGCGGCCTCGATGGCGGCCGATTTGGTGATGCCTTCGACCGCATGCTTGCTGCCCGCATAAAGCGCCATGTTGGCCGAGCCCCGCTCGCCCATGGTCGAGGAGAGATTGACGATACTGCCGCTGCCCTGCGCCTGCATGACACGCAGTTCGTGCTTCATGCCAAACAGTGTGCCCAGCACATTGGTGTCGAACATCGCGGCGTAGTTTTCAGCCGTGAACTCAGCGACTGGGCCGGGATTGCCCTCGGTTCCGGCATTGTTAACCGCGATGTCGAGCCGGCCGAAGCGGGCTACAGCCTGGTCCACGAGGCGGCTTACCTCGTCTTCGTGGCGGACATCGGCGCGAATGAACTCAGCCTCGGCTCCGAGTTGACGTAGCTCGACCACGAGTGCATTTCCGATGTTCTCGCGGCGGCCGGAGACGACGAGACGCCCACCTTCCTTTGCAAAGGCGATGGCGGTGGCCCGACCGATGCCGGCCAGAGCGCCGGTGATCAAAACGACAGGCTTGCTCATAATCCATACCCCACAGGCAAGACCGCCCTCACGGTTCGGCCGGTGGAATGCAACCGGCGATCATCCGATCGATGAGGCGCTGGGCTTTGATTTGCCTGGCAACACCATGAGTTCTGCGGACGATTTTGAGAAAGACTTTGTAAGCAGAACCCCATAGCTTCAGGGCATTGCTGTGTTGAGCGGGGGCGTTTGGGCTCTTTCAATTCACGGCAATGGTGCAAGGGGACTCGCGCGCGATAGCCACGCAGGATTGTACAAGTCGTCGAGCACGAAGCGCGCTGGCCTGCGCCGACATCTGGAGGGCGCCGTCTTTAGCCGCTCGCAAAGCGGGCGGATGAATACTCACCGACCAGCTCCGCCGATCGTCCGTTGCTCCGTCAGCGTATGTGCACCAATCTCACCCAAGGAATCTCGCCTCAGCCGAATGACAAGCGGGGGTCACATCACTTCTGAGTTCAATCGGGACGTTTTTCAGTGGGATGGATTGCTTTTCGGTTGATCCCAAACTGGTGATCAGGATGACTGATCGTTGGTTACTCCAATTCAATCCCACCAGAGCATCATGCCGAAAAGTGGGTACCGATTTTCGACAATAAACGATGCCAATACAAAGAGATACAACACCCGGTCCCATTCAGGAATCGGGTTCGACGCTGTAGGCTCTGCCAGCTAGTCTACCGTTCGCGGAGCGCGTGTTCTGGCGGACGGCGCTATACCCGGCTCGGCGAGCGGATAATCGGCCGACACCTGCTTCAAGTAGCGTCCGAGCAGGACGCCTACCACAACAGAGCTAATGCCCCATGCCGCCAGATAAAAAAACCAGCTTGTAGTCTCGCCCCGTAGACGCCGATCTCGCTCGGTCATGGTCGCCTCATCGGTTTGGAATTCGTCGCTTTGACGCGTCATGGTCTTGCCAAGCTAATGCTAAACCGGGCGATATAAAAGTGGGGAGGGCGATGCGTAGAAACTGCGGGCGGTGACCGTGCAGGGCGCGAGATAAGCACGCGGAGGGCAAATACGACCCCATATTCCAATCGATTTACTTATGTACGCCAAAAAGCCAAAACTTAAAAATTACGTAGTTAAATCAATATGATATAATGGGATGGTATCGCACCTGCTGTGTCGTCCTCTTTGGGGACCAGTCGGGTTCTCGTAACGTTGGTTATAGCCCGCTAGACGGCGCAGCCGCCTTGGCTCTGACCTATCATCAGCGACCTTGCGGACCTACTTAAGCTTCGCGCCCGTTATGGCTGGTCCCAGCCAATGTAAGGGCTCTTAAAAAGCGGCCGCCGGACGGCGGAGTGGGTTACGAAGATCATGGGTGGAAAGTGGACTATCCTGACGGCAGGTCGAGGCCGTTTGGCAGGGTTTGGTTCTGGCTATGGGCGTTGGCAGCAATCTGTCTTTGGCGGCTCTTGACCTTGGCAGGCTCTCCTGCTCTGGCTTTATCCGCACGGGGGACGAGACCGGCATGATCGGCACGTATGTCAAGCGCTTCAGCATTAGAACACCGGCGATCGAGCTGTTCGTCGGACTGCTTAGCGGTGGTAACCAACAGAAGGTTGTTCTTGCAAAGTGGCTCGCTGCCCGACCACGTGTTCTCATCGTCGATGAGCCGACCCGCGGTGTCGATGTCGGCACAAAGGCGGAAATCTATGCGCTCATGCGCGAGCTCGCACGAGAGGGCCTTGCAATTCTCGTCATATCGAGCGATTTGCCGGAAGTATTGACGATCTCAGACCGCATTCTCGTGATGCGTGCGGGCCGCCTAGCGGAGGAGATCGGCTTCGATGAAGTTTCAGAAGAGCGCATTATGGCCCTCGCATCGTTGGAGCACACTGATCCTAACCATCCTGGCGCCCGTCCCACTGGCCATCTTTTTGCGCCCACTGACGTTTGATGCCCTATCGCCGAACCGAGCAGGTCTTCGCAAGCCTTTTTACCAATGATGATTGGCCGCCAGGCACCGTCACTGGGCGCAATTCCTGCCGTCGGCTCGATTGCTCAGCGTTGAGATATCCGTAGAGGTAGATCTTCGCAAACATCGCTGCACGCTCCATGCCAGCAAAATCGAGGTCACGAAAATTCTATAGGTCAATTAAATCATCGACGGTCCGTGCAGTGAACTTGGAAGCAGCAGGGATTGACGTCGATCTTCTCATTCAACAAACCGAACCATTGCGCCAACTGCAAAGTACCATTATTACGGCTCCGAATTCCTAGATTTTACACACCTCAGTCGGCCGCCATCGGCGCTTTGATGCACAGGATTGCCTCGCTATGCCACTATGGCCCCAGCGAGTTCGCGCGCACGCTCCTCGAGATTTCTGCCCTCAAAGAGCGCCTTTCCCAAGACTGCCAATTCCGCGCGCGACAAAATCGGAAGCTTGAAGTGCTCCAGTTGCAAATTGCCATCCACGATAACGCGAGTCGTGATGGGCACATCTTTGAGCCGATCCAGTGCCTTCCTTGAGAAGGGACCGCCGCCCGGGGGAGCGGTGAGAAGTAGCAGACCGTCTGCCTCTGGCAAGAAGGGCTCTGCGGAAACGATTGGTGTGTCAGGCAGCAAAGCCAAATAAGCGGCCGCGCCGGCGTTGCGCACTGATTGGAGAAGCGCTTTGGGCTGAAGCGTAGCTTCGAGATGAAAAGCCACGCGCCGTGCGCCCAATCGCGCGAAACGCTCGGCCCATTCTACAGGACGCTCGACCATAAGGTGAACGTCCACCGGGGTCACGTATCGATCGACCAGCCGGCGGACAAGACCTTCGCTAAGGCCAAAGGCGGGCGCGAAGCGGCCGTCCATGATGTCGATGTGAAACGAAGCGCTGTAGGGCTCCACCGCTTCGATCGCTTGTTGCAATCGCAGAGGATCGGCGGCGTAGAGGCTGGGGGATAGTTTCATGCCGCTTGAGACCACGCATGGCGGCGAAGGGCTGCAATCGAAAGTTCGTCTTCCGGGATCGCGATTCCATCACATGCGCCGTGCCGAAAGACAAGAATCCTGTCAGCGATTTCCAGAAGTTCCCCTTCCTCGCTGGAAACGACGATCGCCGATCCACCAGATCGCGCAAATTTGGAAATAATTGCGTAAATCTCCCCCTTCGCTCCGATGTCGACGCCCTTCGTCGGTTCGTCAAGCAGCAGCAGCTTCGGCGACTGCAGCAAGGATCTCGCGAAGAGCACCTTCTGCTGATTGCCGCCCGAAAGCGCTGTTATGGGCTGGCGAACGTCGCCTCGGATCGGCACATGTGAAAGGGCTTCCAAAGCGGCCTTGCGAAGATACCCCCAGTTCAAGAACCCAGCTGAAACAAAACGGTCAAGCACGGGCAGAAGAACATTGTCGATCGAGGTCATCTGAGGAATGAACCCGTCGGATTTGCGCTCTTCGGACAGGAAAGCGATGCCAGATGTGATGGCATGCTGAGGATCACGCGGCGCGAATGCCTTGCCAATCAGCGTCATTGCGCCCTTGGGGGACCTTTCGACGCCATAGACGGTTCGCAAGAAGCGTGAACGTCCTGCGCCGATAAGTCCATATATGCCAAGTATTTCACCGGCGTGTGCCTTCAGGCTCACGCCCTGAAGACCATTGCCCGCCAGATTGCGTGCCTCGAAGACGATATCCCGGGTTGGCGCGCTTTCGACAGATCGAACGCGGTGGCCCGATGCCTGCGTGACTTCATGTCCGGCGCCGACAATGGCCTCGACAACCTCTTGTCTTCGCATCTTGGTGGCGTCGCCGGTCAAAACAATTCGGCCGTTGGAAAGACCGACGATGTGGTTGGCGACGGCGAAGACTTCATCGAGCTTGTGGTTGATCAACAATATGCCGACACCCCGCTCACGTGCCAGCCGCCGGATGATGACCAGCAATTCTTCGATCTGCTTCTGCTCCAGTGCCGTCGTCGGCTCATCGAGCAGCAGATATCGAACATCGCGATGCATAGCCCGCGCCACCTCCAGGAGTTGCCGATGGGCGACCGAAAGGTTGGCGACTGGATCGGTGGCGCTGGCGGGGATACCATATTCAGCGCAAAGCTCATCTGCTTCCCGGTTCATCGCCCGGCGGTCGAGCAACGGGCCATTCAGCTTTTCGGCACCGAGAAACAGGTTTTCCGCGACCGTGAGCTCGCCGATCAGGCTCAGCTCCTGGTAGACGCAGGCGATGCCTGCCGCGCCCGCCGCCGAGGGCGATTGAAAAATGACCGGCTGGCCGTCAATGCTGATCGAACCCGTGGTGGGCATATCGGCCCCCGACAACACGCGCAGCAGCGTCGACTTGCCGGCGCCATTGTGGCCGATGAGCGCCACGACCTGGCCAGCCGGAATTTCGAGACTGACGTCCGTCAAAGCCTTTGTTGCTCCGTATGATTTGGAGACGTTGGCTATAACCAAGCGGTTTTGTGCGCTCATCGTTATTCTCTTCTTCCGACAATCAGCCGACTTCGCCCGGTCCGGGCTTTTGTCCGTTCAGGAAGATCTTGAGCGGCTGCAGCACCTGCTGTGGCACGTCCTGGCCGCTGAGAAACTTCTTGAGGTTCTCGAGCGCGATCCGCGCGTAGTCAGCTGGCTCCTGAGCCGCGCAGGCCGCGTAGGTAGCGGTCAGCGGCTCGTCGGCCGCACAGAAAGCGTAGAGCTTGACGCTGTCAGCCTTGGATTGCTGGGTGATCGCCTGCAGGGCGCCGACAGCGCCTGGGCCGGTATCAGCCCAGATGACATTGATGTCGGGATGGCCCTGCAACATGTCGCCGGTCACCTGCAAGCTGACATTGGGATCAACTTTGCTGTTAACCGTGCCGACCACCTTCGCGTTGGGGTTCTTGCTTATGGCGTCAGTGAGACCCTTGTCGCGCTGGTTCGTCGGGATCTGATCGGGATCGCCTACAATGCCCGCCACGATGGTGGCCTTGTCGCCCAGGTCCTTGAGGAGCTGTTCGCCGATCTGCCGGCCGCCCGCTACCTGGTCGGCGCCGACATATTCGACGAAGGAGGCGCTCTGGGCCTTGAGATCGTCGTCGGAGACAATGACGTTGACGGTGAAGACGGGGATGCCCGCGTTGTTGAGAGCCTTCACGCTCGCCGCGCCCGGGCCGGAATTGACGGCGTTGAGCACGACCGCGCAGACGCCTTGCTGGACGAAAGCATCGATCTGGGAAAGCTGATTGGAGTCATTATCGTTGGCGATGGCGACATTGACGGTGTAGCCGAGATTGGCGCCGTTCTTTTTAAAACTGTCCTGCATCGCGATGTAGTAGGGGTTGACCGTGTTCGGCAGAGCGACGCCGATCGTCGGTTTTGCTTCGCTGCAATTTGCCGGCAACTTGGGCGCGGCGATGGCGGTTCCATTGAAGGACAATAGGCCGCCGGCGAGCGCGGCCGCGCCCATAAGCATTGAGTTAAAGGTCGTCTTATTCACTTTCATCCTCCTTGTTTTCTCATGCTCGTGCGAAACTTCTGCCCCACGAGCCAGGCTTGGTCTCCGGGCTTTTGCCATCGGAAGAGAGGGGAGCTGCCAAAATATGAACGGCTCGAATTACGCAGATGGTGAAATCACCGATTTGCGCTGCTAGCGCGCCGATACGTGTCGAAGGTGACGCCGATAAGGATGATCACGCCGATGACTAGCGACTGCCAGTAGCTCTGGACGTTGATGACGTTCATGCCGTTGCTGACGACTGCGATGAGAACCGCTCCGATCATGGCTCCGAGCACCGTGCCGACGCCTCCGAACAGGGAGACGCCGCCTACCACCGCCGCTGCGATGGAATAAAAGAGCTCGTTACCCGTGCCGGTAGCGGGAAAGCCGACCATCAGGCGGGAGGTGGCGATGAGCCCGCCCATGCCGGCACAAAAGCCGCTCACGGCATAAACACAAAGCGTGGTGCGCGCGACGTTGACGCCAGAAAGGCGTGCGGCTGCTTTGTTGCCGCCGAATGCATAGATGTGCACGCCGCGGCGCGTCATAGTCAGGAATATGCCAGCGATGATCGCGGCGAGGGCGATCAGGATCACCGGCATCGGCACACCCAGGACCCGTCCCTGGCCGATGACCGAGAAGCTGATCTGGCGCACGGATATGGATTGGGCGCCCGTGACGATCAGCGGGATCGCGAGTGCGACACCCTGTGTCGAGAAAGTCGCGATGAAGGCGGGAATGCGCAAAAAGTAAATGAGCGTCCCATTGATGAGTCCCAGGGAAGTGGCAACCGCAAGAGCTACCAAGGCCGCTACTTCCCAGGGTAGTCCAAGCTGCATTAACAGGGCGGCGAGGACGCCGGTCATGCCGATATTGGCACCGGTCGACAGATCGATCCCACCGGTCAGAAGCACGAAGGTCTGGCCCAGCGCCAGAAAGGCGATGACGGTGCCATTGACCAGGAGCACGAACGCGTTGCTCACGGTCCGAAACGAGGGCGACAACAAGCTTAATGCTATGATGACGACGAGCAGCACTAGGAAGATGCCGATTTCTTCAGGGAAGCGGCGCTTCCTGGGGACAGCAGATGCTGTTTGGGGAGGAAGGGAGGCCATTTGGGATGAAATCCTAGGTGCGTGTCGTTACAAAAGCGGTGCTAGGGCATTGCGGTATGCCTGCCGGACGGCTGTATTGTCGGTGGCGATCGGTTCGGCCGCGATTTCAAGTCGCGGTGCCCAGGCAGCGGCAACCTCATCGGTCGATGTGCCCGTCAGCGCGGCGGCCGCCTGAACGGCAGCGCCCGCCGCAGCCGTTTCCGTAACAGAGCAGATCCAAACCGATCGGCCGGTCAAATCCGCGAGAATTTGCCGATAGGCCTTTGAGCGGGCCGCGCCTCCCGTCAGGATCAAACGCCCATTCCAGGGCACGCCGTTACGCGACAGAAGATCCCCACCTTCGAGCAGGCCGCATAGCACGCCCTCTATGGTAGCTCGCGCAATACCGGCACGCGTGATGTTGGAACGCATGCCGTGGAGCGTCCCGGTGGCGTCCGGGAGGTTAGGAGTGCGTTCCCCATCGAAATAGGGCGTGAGGACGAGCCCATCGGCTCCTGGCGGGGCGGCAAGCGCCAGTTTGTCAAACGCTTCGAAGGAGATATCGAGCAGACCGCGGATGGCGTCGGTTACCTTCGCCGCGTTGAGCGTGGTCACCATCGGCAGGAAGGCGTTCGCGGCATCGGCATAGCCGTTGATCGCACCTGAAGCATCCTTCACGCCCCCGGCACGGAATCGGCCATAGATCGTGCCGCTCGTGCCAAGGGAGATAACGGTATCGCCCTCCAGTACGTTGAGGCCGAGCGCCGCGGTCATGTTGTCGCCCGTTCCGGCTCCCACCACGGCTCCGGTCAGGGCATCAAGGTCGGCCGCGTCGCCGACAATTCCGGCACGCGCATTGGAGGGTACAATCTCGGGAAGCTTGCCTTCCCAATCAACGCCTGGGACGGCGAGGCTTGCGAGTTCGAAGTCCCAGCCATTGTCGAAGGGATTGAAATAGCCGGTGCCGGAAGAGCCACCGCGCTCGGTGACCGCATGGCCTCCAAGCCGGAAGACGATGTAGTCGAAAGGCAGCATGATGCGCCGCGCTTTGGCGACCAGGCCTGGGTGGTTGCGCTCGGTCCAGGCGAGTTTCGATACTGTCAACGCGGGGGCCGGCACCGACCCGGTGCGCCGCGCCCATTCCGCCGCCGGCAAGGCTTCCAGCAGGCGCTTGGCGTCAGGGGCGGATTGCGTGTCGTTCCAGAGCTTGGCGGGTCGCAACGAGCGGCCCGCCTCGTCCAGCATGACCAGTCCGTGCCCCTGGCCGCCGACGGAAATGGCGGCGATCTGTGGCAGGTGGCTTTTGAGTTGGGACAAGCACGCCTTGAGGGCCTCCCACCAGGCTTCCGGCGCTTGCTCGCTTAGAGGTGGCGTGGTGGTCGGATGCGGCGCCCTCGCTTGCGCAACAGCCAGACCATCATCCACCCGGCGAAGCTGTACCGTACAGGACTGCGTGGAGGAATCGATACCTGCTACCAGATCTCGCGCCATGGTCAGTCGTCCAGTTGGGGGCCAGTGAGACGTTCCAGGCTCGCTGCCGCATCGCGCCCGACCGCGCCGGAAGGATGGGTGTAAAGTAGGCGCTGCCACTCATAGCCGCGGCTGACGCGTCCGATTTCGGTCAGAGCGTCGAGTAGGGCGGAAATGGCGAGCGAACTGCCGGTCGCGACGACCGAACCGAGATCGGCATCGTGGTCGAGCGAGAAGCGGATCACGTGATCGGCGAGGGCTGCCAGCGCGGAGTCGGGAGCAGCGGTGACCGCGATCAAGCCAGCGCAAAGGGGCTTGGCCTTGTTGCAAAACTCGTTGAGCTCCTCGGAGCTGCCTCCCTTCGAGAGCGCCAGCACGAGATCTTGTTTCTGCAACACGCCGAGGCCGCCGTGAAGGCCGTCGGTCGGCGACAGATAGAAGGCTGGGGTCCCGCAGACAGACATGAGATGCGCCGCCCGGGCAGCCACAGTGCCCGACGTGCCGCTGCCGGTGACCAAAACTTTGCCCGGGGTGGAGGCGATCGCGCGAGCGGCGCGTATGAATTTGGCGTCAATGGAACTTGCGACGCTGTTCACCGCACGCGCTTCGGCCTCGATCACCGTCCGCGCGATTGTGACCAACTGATCATCGCCCAATGACGGCACGCGCCCGCCTCCCCAAAAGCTTTTCTTCTAGCCTCATAATACTATGCTCAAATTTTGTGTCAAGAGAGCGCACAATTGCTCAAATGAGCGATTAAAATTAGGCGCAGACGTTCGGCTTTCGAACAAAGCGGCGTTTCAAATGTGATTGATGGCTATGCAAGAAGCCGGCGAGCGACGCCGGCGTCGGTCACGAGGACATCGACCCACCTGCCTCGCAGGACGGCCGCTATGGCATCGGCCTTCTCCAAGCCGCCGCCAACACCAATGATTTCAGGAATTCGATCGAGCTGCTCACTCGTGATGGTTAGTCCCTGTTTGTCTAGTCTGCTTGGAATTTCCCGGCCATCCGACCCGATCAGTGAGCCGCACACATCCGCCACTACGCCTGCATCCAAGGCCTCCCGGCGCCAATCCTCGGGAAAGCCCGAGCATAGGCAGGACTCAGCGGGGTTCCAGGAGCCTATACCGACGACAAGAACGTCAATATCGACGTATTTCGCCATTGCGGCCGCCACAGCAGGCTCCTGGCGTAAGCGCTGCGCCAATGTTGGATCCTCGGTCCACATGGGACCGTAGATGGGATAAGCTTTACCACCGCTCAAATTCGTCAATCGCCGAACTAATTCGAGTGGGTTTTGTGAAATCTCAAGACCACCGGGAATGCCTGCCACCTGGATCACATCGACCTTCGGCAGATGCTCAAGGGCCCTGGTCATGGCTGCAAGGGTCCGCCCCCAAGAAATGCCGAGCGCCTGTCCATCTTCCAGCGTCTCGTCGAGCAAAGATGCGGCGAGGTTGCCGAGTGGGATCATCAGGTCGGAAGTCGACATATCGGGCCCGTCTAGAACAAGGACGGCATTAAGACCGTATTTATTGCGAACCGCCTCACCAAGCTCTGCGTTGAGGTCGTCAGGCTCCTTGATCAAGAACTGAACGATCTTCTGCTCGATAGCCGCGTCGATAAGACGAGCGACCTTAAAGCGCGAAATCCCAAGCGCACTGGCGATTTGCGACTTCGTCTGCTGACCAATAAAATAACGGCGAGCAGCGAGCGCAGATTGAACGCGTTGCAGCGGACGGCGGGGCATATGACTCTCGAAGTTTGGGCGAATAATTTGTACACGCGATAGGTTCACGCAGCCGCGCGGAGTCCAAGTGTCGTAGATAGCGCTCGGTTGTGCAACATTGCTCTCGAAAGAGTAATTGGAAAGCTGCTTGCGTTGGTGGCCCTTTCGAGCATTTCTCAGCATTTCCCAATCGTCTAACCCACTTGATACAGCGAGTAAGCGTGTGAGCAGCGAGGATGCGCGATCGGGAGTCCCGAAACGACGACCACGCCGTGAGGGCGTGATCAATTCCGCCGTTAGTGCCTCTCGCGGTGGCCCGTGCAATCACTAAATGATGGTCATGGAATTGAATATTTAGGCCGTGTACCCGTAAACGCGTTGGCATGACGCAGCGAGGCTACGTGCGCTTTGCTCCGTTAGCGACCAAGTTAGCGTGGCGGTGCAATATATCGCACAGGGCCGATTGCTGACTTAGGGCATCCGAAACCTCTGGCGCTCGTGCCCAAGAAGCGCTCTTTCATGTGCTCATTCGCCACTGCTCGGCCAACTTCTGCTATTCGGCGGCGTTCGCTGTTATCGTCAGTCGCTTCATACGGATGGCATCGAGACGCAGAAGCTCGGCGAGACTGTCTGCGATGTTCCGACGGCCGAGAGCATCTAACATCGCGGTCTCAGCGTCTGTCGCGACCACTGCAAAAAACTCGTTGATATTGGCGCTGATCCTGCAATGGACCGGAATATCCTTTCGGGCCACAAGGATCCTCTTGTCCTCCATCACCGCAAGATAGAGGTCCCGCAATGTGATCTTTTCCGCCGCCCGGCCGAGATGAAGACCGCCGCCCTTGCCGATTGCTGCCACGATCATGCCCTCACGGGTCAACGGGATCAGCAACTTACGAATAAAACTCGCATTTGTGCCCAAACCCTCCGCCAAAGTTCGACTCGTGCACCGGAATCCATCTTTATCCGCCAGCGCCACGCTCAGAACCATCTGAAGTGCGGTCGAAAAGCGTAGATCAATCATATGCTTACCCTCGCCACTGCAACGCAAGCGCGCACATTTTTGTGATAATGTATCCGATATACTTGCATTTCCAAATGTAAATGTATCATACATAGACGCATTTGAGGAGAGGGCGGTCTGCCATCCGCGCCTAGCCCTGGAGGAGTAAAACGTGTCCGCCTTACAAACGAAACTCTCTGACTCTCTCGAAATCCTGTTCATGCCGACTCGGATCGGTGGTCTTGATCTGCACAACCGCATCGCGATGGCCCCAATGACCCGCGCCATGTCCCCCGGAGGCGTGCCGGGTGAAAATGTCGCCCGCTATTACCAGCGGCGAGCCGAGGGCGGCGTCGGCCTCATCATTACTGAGGGTACGCTAATTCCTCATCCCAGCGCGGGACACGATGAAAACACCCCCCGCATCTACGGCGATGACGCTCTCAACGGATGGCGGCGGGTGGTTGAGCAAGTGCACGATGCGGGAGCCCGAATCTTCGCACAGCTCTGGCACGTCGGGCTCGTCCGCAAGCCGCAGGTCGACGGCGTGGGGCGTCTTTATGACGGCGGTCCCGGCAGCGACGACCGCTTTAGCCCTTCCGGCATCATCGGAGGGAACGGTCTACCTTTCGAACGGGTCGGGCGACCGGCGACCCTTAACGAAATTCGCGGCGCGATAGAGGCCTATGGCGATGCAGCGTGCACCGCAAAGGCGTTGGGCTTTGACGGTGTCGAAATTCACGGCGCACATGGCTACCTCATCGATCAATTTCTCTGGGATCAAACCAACCTACGCGAGGACGAATATGGCGGCGACATCGGCCGGCGAACCCGTTTCGCCGCCGAGGTCGTTCAGGAGATCCGCGCGAATGTCGGGCCGGATTTCCCGGTGGTGCTGCGGCTTTCGAATTGGAAGCAACAGAATTATAGCGCGCGGCTCGCGGCCAACCCGCAAGAATGGGCTACTATCGTTCGCCCCCTCGCAGGGGCCGGCGTCGATGCATTCCATCTGTCCCAGCGCAGATATTGGGAAGGTGAGTTCGGCACGAAGGCAAATCTCGCGACCTGGACGAAGAAGCTAACGGGAAAGCCGACGATCACCGTCGGCTCGATCTCGCTCGACAACTCGATGGCTGAGATGATGCGCGGCGAGGGCAGCTTGCCCGACAACAACCTCGCCCCCCTGCTCGCAGGGCTAGAACGCGAAGATTTCGACCTCGTGGCGGTGGGAAGAGCGCTGATCGCCAACCCCGATTGGCCGCATCGCGTCCGAAACGGCACTCCTTTCGTGCCTTACAGCCTCAGCATGCTTCAGACCCTCGTTTGACGTCTCCTTACCCCGCAAGAGAACCATCATGTCCAGTCAAAACTCCTCACCCAAGATCATTCTTGTGACCGGTGGTAGCCGTGGTCTGGGCCGCAACACAGCGATAAGCGCGGCAAGAAGCGGCTTCGACGTCGTCATCACATATCATAGCAACAAAGATGCAGCGGCCGACGTCGTGAGCGAGATTAAAGGGCTCGGCCGAAAAGCGGTCGCCGCACGATTAGATACCACTGACGTCGGTTCTTTCGACGCCTTTGCCGCCTCTCTGCGCAGCGAGCTGGGTCGGCTCGGACACGAGAGCATCCACGCTCTCGTCAACAACGCGGGCATCGGGCTGGATGCCCCATTCGAGACGACCTCGGAAGAGCTTTTTGATCACCTTGTTAACATTCATTTCAAGGGCGTGTTCTTCCTGACGCAAAAGCTCCTACCGATCATCTCCGATGGCGGTCGCATCGTGAACTTGTCGAGTGGCCTTGCGCGGGTCGCTCTGCCCGGCTTTGCCGTATATGGAGCCTTAAAGGGTGCGATCGAGGTGCTCACGCGCTATCTCGCCAAGGAACTGGGTGAGCGCAAAATAGCCGTGAATGTCGTCGCGCCCGGCGGAATCGAAACGGATTTCGGCGGAGGGGCGCTACGCGACATACCTGAGGTCAATACTTTCATCGCGTCGCAGACAGCTCTGGGGCGCGCCGGCGTGCCCGACGATATCGGGCCTGTTATCGCGGCGTTGCTGTCCCCGTCCCATCGTTGGATAAACGCTCAGCGTATCGAAGTGTCTGGGGGGTGGGTGCTCTGAGCCTCAGCGCTATGCGAGGCCTAGACCGCATCCGTTGAGTGCTGCGTTCCTTGCTTATGATTCCACCAAAGGGCGGCAAGTTTGACGGCGGCTGCAGGACGACACGGGGTGTGTCGACACGAAAGAGGCTGGTGCCCCTGATCAAATTACACATGAGTCTTGTTCGTCCCCTATTGCGAGGGAAATCCACGGCTCTTCCAGTTGCTGGGTGGGACCGGCTCTCCAACCCGGAAAGCGAAGGCCAAGACTTTCGTCGCCTGCGCGTCGACCTCGCAACGATAACTCAGATCATACCACTGCGAATTCGAGCGAAACGCCGTTCTGGAGACGTCGATCAAGGTGCCCTCCTGGAGCCGCTCGAGTGGAAGGAGATCCGGGAAATATGCGGGTGTGGCATGGAGCAACTGCTCACGCAGTTCCGTCAGGCAAAGCTGGCCGGCCCGCTCGCCGCGCGGCATAGACCCCATCGCAACCATCGAGCTCAAATCGCTGGTTGCCTCTTGCGAAAATAATGCCTTGGCCTCCTGAAGCTTCAAGCCTTGTTGCGTTTGGGCGGCGTCCTCCGATGTCGGCGTCGGCGTCTTTGTCGGTGTGCCTTGCGGGACTTGGTCCGTTGCCGCGGTCGTCACAGCCAACGTCTGTGGAAAACTTTGCTTGGCCGGATCGGGCCGAGCTGCCGGTGAGGCTGAACCACCCTCGGCGCTGTTGCCATCTGGAGACCTTCGGGGACCGCGGTCTTTATCACCAAACAGAAAAACGGGCTTCAGCGCAGGTTGCATCACTTGCTGCCCGCCAGAACCGTTCGTTGGCGATGGTATCTCCGCGTTTCCTGCCTGCGGTTTTTCGAGCTTGGACCGGTCGGCCGGCGGCGAGGCTTCAGTATTTGTTTTCGCGGGCGGCTTGGCCAACTGCACTAGCTCCACCGTTATCTCCTGCTCCTCCTTCGGAGGCGATACTGGCGATCGGGGCATTACAAGCGCGGCGACGAGCAAATGAACGACAAAGGAGGCAAGTAAGCTCCACTTCCACACCCACTGCCGATCCGGCTGATCATTGCTCATATTGAACGGTGTGGAACGAAATATCGGGAGCATCAAGCACCTTTCGACAGATTGACAAGGTGGCCCTGCCGTTACTTGGAAGCTGCACTCTCTCAGGACGACCGTCAGCTTGGCTCTCGTTCAATGAGCTGTTAGCAGCTGTCGCAATCAAGAGCGGGGTCAAACCTGCCGGTGACAGAACTCATAAATGTCAGTTTTCGCAAAGCATGAGAAGATGGTGTCCCCTCGGCCTCCTCTTTCCGATTATTATCAAATCAGACTTGCGGAGTGCTCTTCGGTTTGGGTTCTGGCAGCGATGGATCGTAGGGCTCCAGCCTAACCCAGCCTGTCGGGCGTGAAATTTCGCCATCGTGCAGAAGGGCTTTGAAAGCAACGGATAGCTCTTCAACATCATAAACTCGCTGGGTCCGGATCAACCGCGGCCTCGGCATTTCGCCGCTCGCGACGAAAGCGCGGGATGTGCTTATGGAAACCCCGATCGCTGCAGCTGCCTCCTCTTCTAAAGAGCCGAATACAACGGGAAGTCACTGACGAATGGCGGATCGCTTTGCCATGGGCTGCTACCCCTCGTGTCCGCATGCACATGAAACAATCTTAGAACGGGTTGGGCTGGCAAGGCGCCTTTTTGTGGTACGGCAGAAACTCGATCCACAGTGAAACTTTCCAAAAGTAATAAATTTCAATGGCTTATGGTGCGGTCTAAAATCTCCCCCTAGGGTTACCGAAGCTTTGGATTAAAAGACGCGCTCGACAATTGTTCGATCGAAACTTCAAGGCCCGTCCGGTATCTGGCAAGTGAACATCACCTGGTTGGGTGACACCTGTTCTAGGCCGGTGGCAAATGACTTGGGATTGAACCGCTCCTGGCAGAGGCCTGCGGCATCCTTTCGCGTCGTAGCCTGCATTGCCGAGCTATGAGCGATATCAAACGTCCTCGGATAGGCATTCACGAAAAGAGTAGATTTTGGCGGTTTGTTCGCAGCAGTCACCAACGCGTTCACCAACTGTGTCAGCGCGTCTATTTTTGTTCCCTGCGCTTGAATCGTTTTCTGCAGATCGGCGATCGAAGGAGCGTCCTGAGCAAATGCTACCGTGCTGAAAATCAATCCTGCCAGACTGGGTGCGATGCTGCGCATGTCGACCTCCCGTTGAGCTTAGAGAGTGCGTGGAGATCCCATCGCGCGCAAGGGGCTCTAAGGGGCATCGGACATTGAAGGACTGCTTTGCCGGCTCGAGCCATGGGCATCGGACCATGTATGGGATATGTTCGGCTGCAATCAAGGGAGGGTGGCATGCATTCAAAAGACGAACTCATCGGGCGTTTGAGGCAGGATATCGCCAACCTTAAGCAAGGTATCGAATGGATGGAGGAGGGTCTCTATAAGACCGGCGAGGCTGATAACGGCTTCATCACCGACCGTACCCAAGAAGCCATCGAGTATTACAAAAGGACGGTCGCCGAGCTTGAGCACACGCTTGCCTCGTTGGAGGCTGGGGACTGATTGCCACTGTCCTGTATGTTTTCTCTGGGCGTTGGAGATTTGGCCACCCTTCGCAACAAGGAGGCACCGGCGGAATAGCAGCCCAGGACACGACCCCTCGAGTTGCGGGAGCGCCCTTTCCCTCCCGACTTCGCGCCAGTGCATCCTTGAGAATACTATGGTGTCAACAAACTCGCTTGGAACCTAACGCAACAAAAAGCGTTGTGCATCTTTCGATGCAACCAACGAGGAGTGCCCCATGGCCGACAACACTTCGACTGAAGACGTGCGCAAGGAATTCGAGAAGCAAATAGCTGATCTGAAGAAGGAGATCGGCGCGATTACAAAAAAATTGGCTGCGCGAGGTTCCGGAGCCTATGAAGAAGCGCGCGATGCCGCTAGCGACGCCTATGATCATGTAAAGGGGCAAGCAACAGGATCGCTGAAGCAAGCGCGCCAGCAAGCCCAGACCGTGTCTGAAGCAGTGCGCGAAAATCCGGGAACAGCAGCAACCGTTTTATCGTCTGCTGGTATTCTCGGCTTCCTCATCGGCGTTGTTGTTGGTGTTACGGTGGCTGGAAATGCGCGGCACTGGTAATACCGCATGAGTGGGGGGCAGTAATGCCCTCCCAGCCCGTCGAAAACCTTGCATCGGGCGAATCTGTCAGGCGACATGACTAACTGGCACGGTAGCTTTTTTTGTTTGCCCAAATCGACTGAAGTCGGCTGAGAAAGATGCCGGAGGTCTTTGAGTGCAGAGCGGAGCTGAGGCCAGGGCATTTCCTCACACTCCTCCCTCGACTGGCCGGTGGCAATCAGGCCTCGAGTTTGGCGGCTATGCCAGCAAGAGACGAAGACGGGGTTGACCAGAGGGCCTTCGCCAACCGCTCGTAAACTGTCGCAACCTCCTCCTCTTCAAGCGCGGCGGAATAGCCAAGGAGCCTGTCGGCCAGAAAGGCGGGCACACCTATATCTGGGCTCCCTTCGGCTCGCGACCGCCGATGCTACACAACAACAGACATACCAGCGCTTACAGGGAGATCTGCCCCGATCGTGCCGTCGGCGCCGCCATCATCATGCCCTATGCCAACGCTGAGGCCATGAACCTGCATCTGAAGGAGATCAGCACCCAGGTCGCACCGGGCGCTCATGCCATGCTGATCTGCGATGGCGTCGGCTGGCTTCAGCAAGGCGGCAGGCTGGTGGCTCCTGCCGATATCACCTTGTTACCTCTGCCGCCCTATTGTCCTGGGCTCAACTCCATGGAGAATGCTTGGGCCTATCTGCGCCAGAACAAATTTTGCGCCACCGTCTAGAAATCCTACAGCCAAATCCTCCACGCATGCCAAACCGCCTGACTCTTCCTCATCAACGATCCAAAGCCAATCCGATTAATCGGCACAAGACAATGGGCACAGGTCAGTAATTAAGTTGGCCGGCATTAGAGGCGAGCGATCCGGTCCTGTCTGCGATACGGCGTCAGTTCGCCTTGAACATGTGCCGGTCGGCTTGGCCTTGTCGGTGAGGGGGCTTTCTTCAATCGTGTTTCGCCCCGAGCCCGGAGCGTGGCCAGAGATGCCTCACATGACCTTGGGATGTCTGGCTTTCCCAGATTAAATGGGATCAAATGTATAGCGGCCATGACACGAATGCCTCCCACGAACGCCCTTGAGATACTTGCAGCGGCGGTCGAGCCGATAAGCATCGGCATCTTTTTGTTGCGCAATTTCCCCTTTATGACATTTGGCGCCGCGCTAGATCCTCTCCGCCAAGCCAATAGGCTGGCCGGAAGAACGGTATTCAAATGGACTCTCATTTCGATCGATGGGGCCGGGGTCATGGCCAGCGCCGGCGTCATTGTGCCTGTCGACAGTTCGATCGATAATATGCCGCATTGTGACCTAGTCCTCGTTTGCGCGGGCCTTGATCACGCGAGCCATTACAATTCCAAAGTATTTGCCTGGCTCAGACGTTTGCACCGGCAGGCTTGCGTACTAGGCGCGATAAGCACCGGGCCTTTTCTTTTGGCACGGGCCGGGCTGCTCGATGGACTGCGTTGTGCGGTTCATTGGGAGCAATTGCCCCAGTTCCAGGAAGAATTTCCCAACTGCATCGTCACCAATGAGATCTTCGCAATCGACGGTTTGTTCATCACGTCGTCTGGGGGCACTGTGACCCTGGACATGATGCTCTACATCATCGCTGCCTGTCGTGGGCGACCACTGGCAGCGGCTATCTCAGATCAGTTCAATCATCCCGAAATCCGCCAGGAGCACGACTTTCAGCGCATGAAGCCGCAGTCACGTTTTTCCATCCGGCATGCCAAGCTGGCGGAAGTGATCACGGCGATGGAGGACAGCATTCAGGACCCGGTAGACCTGCAGGTACTTGCCCGTCGAATTCAAATCTCGACGCGCCAGATGGAAAGGCTCTTCTTGCGCCATCTGGGCAAGACGCCCTCGGATTTCTACACCGGACTGCGTATGGCGCGGGCTCGTGATCTCATCCTGCAGACCGATCTATCGATCTCAACCGTCGCCCAGATATGCGGATACATGTCATCGACGCATTTTGGGCGAACCTATCGCACCCATTTCGGCGTCACGCCGCGCGAGATGCGGAGCGAAGGCATCCTGCCGCGAAAATAAGCACGCCACCCTGTTAGGCAACTATGAGACATTCATGTCGCGTATTGTAGGTCGAATGTCGCATTAGTGCGTTTCCATCCCCCCTCAATCGACTTAGTTTTATTTCATGCGGCGATCGTATCCCAAACTCCACACGGGGCGATTGTCTTGGGTTTTCGATGATTAGTGCTCCTTTATATAGAGTAAAATGCCACTCACAAAGAGGTGGTTTAATAATTAGAACTAAATCCAGAATAGTGCGAACCAGATGGGGATCATCCTGTGACGAAACACACGCATCCACACATTCTGACCTTGAAAGATCAGCTCAATGCTGGCGAGGTGAGCCGCAGGCAGTTCCTGCGCACCGCCACGCTGCTCGGGCTTTCGGCTTCCGCTGCCTATGTTGCCATCGGGGAGGCCGACCCACTCACTTCCTTTGCGCGAGCCGACGAATTGCCGAAGGGCGGTAATCTGCGCATCGGCATGCGCTGCATGGAGATCAAGAGCCCTCATTTGGCGGATTTTGCCGAACGTTCCAATGTCATTCGCCAGGTTTGCGAATATCTGACCTTCACGGGCCGCGATAACATCACCCGTCCCTACCTTTTGGAGAAATGGGATGTGAGTGACGACCTCAAGACCTGGACGCTCCATATCCGCAAGGACGTCAAATGGCACAGTGGCCGTCCGCTGACCGCTGATGACGTGGTGTGGAACCTCAAGCGGGTGAGCGATCCGGCCGTCGGTTCCTCGGTGCTTGGCCTGTTCACCGGCTACCTAGTTGAGGAGTACGACACCGGCGAGAAGGACAAGGACGGTAAGCCGAAGAAGTCGAGCCGCTTGTGGTCGGACAAGGCGATCGAGAAGGTCGACGACCATACCGTCCGCCTCAACGCCTTCGCGCCGCAGATCGCGGTGCCCGAGCATCTCTTCCACTATCCGATGTTCATCATCGATCCAGCCGAGAACGGCGTGTTCGGTCCCAGCTCTAACGGCACTGGGCCGTTCGAGCTCGTCGAGTTCACCGTCGGCAAGAGCGCCAAGTACAAGGCGCGCAAGGATTACTGGGGCAGTGGTCCGTTCCTCGATACCTTCGAGTTCGTCGATCTCGGCGACAATCCCGGCGCCTCGATTTCCGCAATGGCATCGCGGCAGGTGGATGGCCTGTCGGAAGCCGATGCAGTGCAGATCAACGCGATGAAGAACTTTCCCCATGTCCAGGTCCTGAAGGTCGACACCACCCAGACCGCCGTAGCCCGCATGCATCCGGACCAGAAACCCTTCAACGACAAGCGCGTGCGCCAGGCCATGCGACTGGCCGTCGACCACGACAAAGTCATCCAGACCGTGCTGCTCGGCGCAGGCACCTCGGCCGAGGATCACCACGTGGCGCCGACGCATCCCGAATATGCGGCGCTGCCGAAATACGGCAAGGATGTCGAGAAGGCCAAAAAGCTACTCGCCGATGCCGGCTACCCCGATGGTTTCGAGGTCGACATGGTGACGCGTCCCGACCCGATCTGGGAGCTGAACACCGTTCAGGTCCTTGCCGAGCAGTTCAAGGACATCGGCGTCAAGATCAACATCAAGGCTTTGCCCAGCGCCCAATATTGGGATGTCTGGACCACGGTGCCCTTCAGCCTCACCGCCTGGGGCCATCGTCCGCTCGGCGTGATGACCCTGTCGCTCGCCTATCGCTCCAATGCGGCTTGGAACGAATCCGGTTACGCCAATCCCGAATTTGACAAACTGCTGACCCAGGCCGAGGGTATCCTCGATCCCAAGCAACGCAGCGTCGTCATGGCCAAGATCGAGGCGATCCTGCAGGATGACGGCCCGATCGTGCAGCCGTTTTGGCGTGTGTTCTCGACCGTTATGGACAAGAAGGTGGTGGGCTTCAAGCTCCATCCCTCCCAGTACATCTTCGCCAATGAGTGCGCGGTCACCACCGCCTGATCCCGGCGGTTGCGTCCACACTCATGTCCCCGGTTCGCCACTGGGGACAGCCCCCGACTTTCCGTCCTTTTTGCTCCGGTCGGCTGCCCCCAATCTCGAACCGGATATCGGCCTGGTCCATGGTTACCTTTCTCGTCCGACGTGTGGTCATGATGGCGCTCACCATGCTGGTGGCTTCCCTTGTGGTCTTCGCCGTCTCCGAATTCACGCCCGGAAGCGTCGCGAGAAAATCGCTCGGGCCGTTCGCGACCCAGCAGCAGGTCGACATCCTCACCGAGCGTCTGAAGGCCGACGATCCGGTTTTGATGCGCTACGGCCGCTGGCTCGGCGTGCTGGTCGGCGCGATCCCAGATCCCCTGCAGGATCCGGCCAACGGCCTCAATTTCACCGATCCGCGCGGACCCCGCTATTTCGGTAATTTCGGCTATTCGACGCTCTATAAACTTCCCGTCAACGACGTAATGTGGGACCGACTCGCCAACACTGCCATCCTAGCTGGCTTCGCCTTCGCGCTGATCGTGCCGCTCTCGATCATCTTCGGAGTGCTTTCCGGCCTGAAGGAGGGTGGGGCGCTCGACCGTATCCTGTCGGTGATCTGCATCACCTTCACCTCCATCCCCGAATTCGCTTCCGGCGTCTTTCTGGTAACGCTGTTCGTCATCCTCTTGCCGCTGCTGCCGGGCACGAGCCCGCTCGACGCCAGCGGCGGCTGGTCGGTCGCCTCTCAGTTCGTGCTGCCGGTCGCCGTGCTCGTCATCTACGATTTCGGCTATGTCGCCCGAATGATCCGCGTCTCGATGATCGAGGTGATGGAAAAGCCCTATATCCGCACGGCGATCCTGAAGGGGCTGAGCCCGCGCCAGGTCATTCTCGGCCACGCCTTACGCAATGCGATGATTGCCCCGTTCACCGTGCTGCTGCTCCAGCTTAACTTCCTGATCAGCGGCGTTGTCGTCACTGAGCTGGTCTTCGCCTATCCGGGCTTCGGACGCATGCTGCTGGAGGCCAGCCTGTTCGGAGACATCTCCACCGTCGAGGCCGCGACCCTGGTGACAGTGGCGGTCGCCATCATCACCCAGTTCCTCGGGGACCTTGGCTACATGCTCCTCAATCCGCGCATCAGGGTGAAGTGAGCCATGGCCTCCGACCGTATCGAAATCCTCCCGTCGGCCACTCTTGCTCCCGCCCGCAAGAAGCGTGATTGGCTGCGCCTGTTGCGTTCGCACACCGCCGTCATCGGCCTCTTCTTGATCCTCTTCTGGGTCATGCTGGCTGCGCTCGCGCCGGTGTTGCCGATCCAGTCGCCGACCGACCAAGACGTGATGGCGATGACCGATCCCAATCCATCGGCCGCCCATTGGCTCGGCACCGATATCCTCGGCCGCGACACCCTTTCCCGCCTGATCTTCGGGGCGCGGACGGTGCTGGTGGTGGCGCCGCTCTCGGTCGCGGTCGCTACGATGGTCGGCATCAGCCTGGGCATGCTGGCCGGTTATTTCGGTGGTCTCGTTGACACGCTGGTCAGCCGCTTGTCGGACGTCATCCTCGCCTTCCCAGTACTGGTACTCTACGTCATCCTGATCGCTAATATCGGTCCGTCCGTCCTCAACATCATCATCGCGACCACCATCGCCTCGGCGCCGGGCATCGGGCGCATCGTACGCGGCCTGGTGCTCGACCTGAAAGAGCGCGAATATATCGCCGCGGCGCGGTTGAGGGCCGAGAGCACGCTCTACATCATGATCGTCGAGCTCCTGCCCAATTGCCGTGGGCCGCTGATCGTCGATGCCTGCCTGCGCATCGGCTACACCATCATTACCATCGGCATCCTCGGTTTTCTCGGCCTCGGTCTGCCGCCACCAAACCCCGACTGGGGCGGCATGGTGCGCGAGACCACCACCGTCATCAATGTCTGGCCGGTGATGTCGATAGCGCCCTCGGTGGCCATCGTCAGCCTCGTTTTGGGTTTCAACCTGCTGGCGGACGGCATGCGGGAGGCGTTCAAGCCATGACCCTTCGGGAACAGCTCCGCACCGCCGCGGCGAGCGACCCGCTGCTCGAGGTCCGCAATCTGCGCATCGAGTTCAAGGGCCGCGACGACACTGTGCTCGCCGTCCCCGATGTCTCGTTCCGCGTCGCGCCCGGCGAGAGTTACGGCCTGGTGGGCGAGTCCGGCTGCGGCAAGACCACTACCGCCATGGCGGTGATGGGCTATCTCGGCGCCAATGGCCGGGTGACGGGCGGCAGTATCCGCTTCGAGGGGCAGGAACTCGTCGGCGCCAAGCCGGACGTGCTGCGCTCGATCCGTGGGCGACGCATTGCTATGGTTTATCAAGAGCCCATGAGCGCGCTCAACCCGGTCAAGACTATCGGGGCTCAGCTCGCCGAAGTGCCGAGGCGCCATTTCGGCTCCCCGAAGGCCGAGGCCATGGATATGGCCGCCGGGATGATCGAGGATGTCCGCCTGCCGGATCCGCGCGATATCCTCAGGCGCTACCCCCACCAGCTTTCTGGCGGCCAGCAGCAGCGCATCGTCATCGCCATGGCCTTGCTCGCGCGTCCGGCGCTGCTGCTGCTGGACGAGCCGACCACGGGTCTCGACGTCACCGTCGAGGCGGCTGTCCTCGACCTCATCGCCGATCTTCGGCAGCGCTATGCCACCAGCCTTCTCTACATCTCCCACAATCTCGGCTTGATTGCCGCGACCTGCGATCGTGTCGGCATCATGTATTCGGGCGAGATCGTCGAAGAAGCGCCGACGGCGCAGCTCTTCCGCCATCCCCGTCATCCTTACGCGCAGGGACTGCTTGGCTGCATTCCCGACATCCGCACAGACAAGAATTCGCGCGCCCTGATGCCGATCCAGGGCCAGATACCCCTGCCGCATGAGCGCCCGCAGGGGTGCTTCTTCGGCCCGCGCTGCGACCATTTCGATGCAGCCCGGTGCGGTGCCCAGCCGATTGCGATGCAGGCGGCGGAGGCCGCCGCCCATTCGGTGCGATGTGTCCGCTGGAACGAGATCGATCCGGCGCAGCCGGTGCTTCACAACGAGGCCATGCCGGCCTCACGAAAAGGCGGAGCGCTCGAAGTCGACGCCGTGACCAAGCTGTATACTCTTGGTCGCGGGGCAGCGCGCACCGTCGTCGCCAACGAGACGATTTCCTTCTCCGCTGGCAAGGGCGAGATCCTGGCACTGGTGGGGGAATCGGGCTGCGGCAAGTCGAGCCTCGCTCGTATCGTCGTTGGCCTGGAGAAGGCGACCGCGGGTGAGATCCGCTTTGCCGGCGATAGCATCTCCCAGGTCGATGCCAGGCATCGCTCCAAGCCAATGCTGCAATCGATCCAGATGGTATTTCAGAACCCGGACAGCACACTCAATCCCTCGCATTCAGCCGCCTTCTCGATCGGTCGCACCATCAGCAAGTTCGGCATCCGCAAGGGCAGAGCGGCGATCGACCAGCGCGTACGCGAGCTCCTGGAAATGGTGCGCCTGCCGCCGGCCCTGGCCGAGCGCCGGCCGAGCCAGCTTTCGGGCGGCCAGAAGCAGCGCATCGCCATCGCCCGCGCCTTTGCTTCCGATCCCTCTTTGATCGTCGCCGACGAGCCGGTCTCCGCGCTCGACGTCTCGGTCCAAGCGGCGGTCGTCACCTTGCTGCTCGACATCCAGAAGGAAAAGCAGAGCACGCTGCTCTTCATCAGCCACGACCTGGCTTTGGTGCGCCACGTCGCCGACAGCGTCGTCGTCATGTATCTGGGCAAGGTGATGGAGCGCGGCCGGGTCGAGGAGATCTTCAGCCCGCCCTGTCATCCCTATACCGAGGCGCTGCTTTCGGCGATCCACAGCCCCGATCCTGATGCGGCTCCGCAGAAGCGTATCCGCCTGGTTGGAGAGACACCGAGCCCGATCAATGTGCCGCCCGGCTGCCGCTTCGCCTCGCGTTGCCACCGCAAGATCGGCGCTGTCTGCGACACGATAGCTCCGCCGATCCATAAGCTTTCGCCGACGCATGAAGTTGCCTGCCACATCGCACCGGACGTGCTGTCGAGCCTGCCGCCCGTTTTTTCCAAGCCAGACCAGATCGAACCGACCCCATGATCGTCCAACCTTCCTCGGCGCCCAACCTCAGGCAGACGCTCGCCTTGTCGCGCGCAATCTTGCCGCTGATGGCAGCGGTCTGCATCGCCGGCGCCGGCAACGGGCTGTTGACGACGGTGGTTTCTCTGCATCTGAGCAGCGGGCACTTTAGTGCCGTTGCTGTACAGATCATTCTCTCCGGCTTTCCGACGGGCTTTCTCGCCGGTGGCCTGGTTACGCATGGCATTGTCGCCAGATTGGGCCATGAGCGGACATTTCGGATCCTGGCCCTGTTGACCGCCCTGGTCGGCGTCTGCTTTGCGCTTAGTGATCAGGCCGTGCTCTGGTTTTTGTTACGCCTCATCAATGGCGTGTGCATGGCCGTCCTGTTCATCGTGGCGGAAAGCTGGATTAACCTCTACGCAGGTCCCTACAATCGTGGGACGCTGTTCTCGCTCTACATGCTGATGACCTCACTGAGCGTGCTGCTGGGCCAGTTGATGGTGCGGCTCGCCGATCCGCAGGGCGTAAGCCTGTTCATCATCGCATCGGGCGTCGGTCTTGGTGGCGTGCTCTTGTCGAAGTACGTCATGCCCGCCTGGCCTGGTTTGCTGGATACGGGCAAGGGCGTAGACCTTCCCGCCATCATCCCGGCGCGGAGCGAGCGTTTCGGCCTGTGGCGTCTTGTTTGCCTGGCACCGGTCACGGTGATCGCCGCGTTCCAGGCAGGCATGACAAATCTCAATGTCTTCGCCATGACCCCGCTCTATGGCGAGCAGATCGGGTTGTCGACTAGTACAACCATCGGCCTCACCACGGCTTTCAGCGTCGGCGGGTTCGTTGCCCAGTCGCCGATGGGATGGCTATCCGATAAATTCGATCGCCGTGCCCTGCTCACCATGGTCGCAGGTCTGGCAGTGCTGTTCTGCACCATCGTCTCACTGCTCGGAAACACTTCGGCCTGGTTGCTCTACGCCTTGTTTTTTGCCTATGGCGCAGCGACTCTGACGATCTACCCACTCGCCATTGCTTTTGGTAACGCACGCATCGAAAGCCGATTCATGGTGCTGGCGTCTGGCAGGCTTCTCCTTCTTTACGCAGTGGGTGGTGTGGTCGCTCCGCTGCTCTCGACCAATCTGATGATGCATTTCGGCCCGACGAGTCTCTTCATTTTCATGGGGAGCGGCGCCTTCTGCGTGGCGGCGGCGGCCTGTTTCAATTTGCTGCGCTCGTCTGGTTCCGCTCCGATCGGCGAGAGCACGCCGGCAGCTGATAGGAGGAACTAGTTTGATGGAACCGGCACCAGACAACAGCGTCTTCGATCTCGTCATCCGCGACGGTACCGTGGTATTGCCCTATGGGCCGGTGATGACTGATATCGGCATACAGGGCGAATGCATCGTGGCGCTGGGACCGGGCTTGCCGACGGGCAGGCGTGATTTTTCCGCTGCTGGGCGAATTATCCTGCCGGGTGGCGTCGACAGCCATTGCCACATGGACCAGCAACCGTGGGAGGGGCGTACAACTGCCGATGACTTTCGCAGCGGTACTCTGTCGGCTCTGTGCGGAGGCACCACGACCGTCATTCCTTTCGCCGTGCAGATGCGTGGCCAATCGTTGCGTGCGGTGGTCGACGACTATTACGACCGGGCCAGGCAGAAGGCGCATATCGACTATGGTTTCCATCTGATCATCGGCGATCCCTCGCAGCAGGTGCTCAAGGATGAGATCCCCGGCCTGGTCGCCGAGGGTTGCACCTCTTTCAAAATCTACCTTACCTATGAGGGGCTTAAGCTCGATGATTACGAGATCTTGAATGTCCTCGACGTTGCGCGGAGCGAAGGCGCCATGGTCATGGTCCATGCCGAAAACGACGCCTTTATCCCGTGGCTGACCGAACGCTTCTTGGCGGCGCGTAAAACGCAATTGCGCTACCATGTGACCGCGCAGCCCGACATCAGCGACCGCGAGGCGACCCACAGGGCGATCAGCCTGGCGGAACTGGTAGAAACGCCGTTGCTCATCGGCCACGTTGCTGCGGCGGGGGCCGTGGAGGAGATTCGGCGAGGCAGGGCGCGCGGCCTGCCTGTCTATGCCGAAACCTGTCCGCAATATCTGTTTCTAGCGGCCGAGGATGTCGACACACCCGATCTCAGCGGTGCCATGTGCGTATGCACGCCGCCGCCTCGCCACCGCTCCAACCAGCCTGAAATTTGGCGCGGCATCTTTGACGGAACGCTGGAGGTTTTTTCCTCCGATCACTCGCCATGGAACTATGCCGATAAGATCGCCTGTGGCCCGGATACGCCGTTCACGCGTATTGCCAATGGCATCCCCGGTATTGAGACACGTTTGCCGCTGTTGTTTTCCGCCGGAGTTAACATGGATCGGATCTCGCTGCAGAAATTTGCCGAGCTCACCGCCGCCAATCCGGCAAGATTGTTCGGTCTCTATCCACGCAAGGGCGCGATCATGCTCGGCTCCGATCCCGACCTTGTAATCTGGGATCCTGATCGGGAGGTGACGATCAGCAATGCCATGCTGCATCACGCGACCGATCACACGCCCTATGAGGGCAGGGCCGTGCGCGGCTGGCCGATCGAGACCATCTCCCGTGGGGATGTCTTGTGGAATGACGGAGAGGTCACGTCCAATGCCGGCAGGGGGTGGTTTCTTGCCTGCGAGCGTCCCTTTGCACCGCAATCGGGGCTGCCACGAGTGCTGGCCTCATGAGTGAGCCCGTTTCCACAATGTCGGCGCGGCTCGCAGGCCGTGTCATTCTGATCAGTGGCGCAGCGAGCGATATCGGGGCGGCCATTGTTCGTCGCTGCCTTAGGGAAGGCGCCAGACTAGTGTGCGCCGACCTTGGCACGCAGGCCTTGGAAGCTCTGGCACGAGGCCTGGGGGAGAGCGCCGTCGCGGTTCGTTGCGACGTGACCGAGCCGGACTCGGCCAGGCTGGCCGTAGAGGCGGCGCACGAGGCTTTCGGTAAACTTGACGGATATGTCCATAACGCCGCGGCGCCTTCTCGCGATGGCAGCGTTGTTGAACTGAATCTCGCCGATTGGCGAAGCGAGATGGACGTCACGCTGACGGGGGCGTTCCTGATGAGCAAATTCGCGGTGCCCTTGATGGCACAAACCGGTGGTGGGTCCATCGTACTGATCGCCTCCCAGCTCGGTCATGTCGCAACCGCCCGATCCGTCGCCTATTGTTCGGCCAAGGCCGGTTTGATTCACCTGGCCCGGCTGATGGCCGTCGACCACGCCAGCCAGCATATCCGTGTCAACAGCCTGTCGCCCGGTGCCGTACGCACGGCACGGCTGTTGCGCCGCTGGGACAGTCTCGATGCAGCCAATGCCGCGCTGGCCGGCGACTATCTCACCGGCCGGATCGGTTTGCCTGACGAGATAGCCGCAAGCGCGGCCTACCTTCTCTCTGACGACGCTTCCTTTGTGACGGGCACAGATCTGCTTGTCGACGGAGGCTACGCGGCGCGCTGACACCGGACTGCAGGCAAGGCCTGCCAACGATTTGGAATGGGAGCGATCATGACTTTATTGGTAACCGGCGGCAGCGGCTTCGTCATGAGTGTGGTAGCCGGGGAATGGCTGAAGCATCATCCCGAAAACAACGTGGTCGTCCTTGACCGCGCTGGCCTGGATGCCGCGGCCGAACGCTATTTCGCGCCGATGCGCGCTCGTTTGACCGTGATCGAGGGTGACATTTGTTCGGAGGCCGGCTGGCAGGATCAACTGGATCGGCTTGGCATCACGTCCATTGTCCATGGCGCGACGATTACGCCGATCTCGCGCGGCAGTGCCGGCGAAGCCAAGCGGCAGCCAGAAGCGGAAGACCCAGCACGTATTGTCGAAGTCAATCTGATGGGGACGGTGCGTATCGCCGAATGGGCGCGCCGCAGCAGTGACATCAAACGCTTCATCTATGTCAGTTCAGGCTCTGTCTATCGCCACCACGGACCTGACTGGTCAGGCGAGCCGCTGCCGGAAGACGGCTATGTTGCGCCGCTGACTCTTTATGGCATTTCGAAATTCGCCTCCGAGATGGTCGTCAACCGCTATGCCGATATCTTCGGCCTGCCGGCTGTGTCGGTGCGGCTTTCCTCCATCTACGGCCCAATGGATCGAGCTACGGAAACTCGCAACTTCCGGCACGTGCCCAACCGTATTGCCCACATGGCTCTCGCCGGTGAAGTGATACGGCCTAACAGCCTCGAAGCGGTTGGCGATTATCTCAATTCCACTGATGTTGCACGGGCGATCATCGGACTGATCGAAGCCACCAGGTTGCGCTACCGGCACTACAACATCGCAAGCGGCGCGGCCATCACCACGGGTGAGCTCATCAAGTGGGCTGCTGAAAAAGTGCCCGACCTGCGCTTTGTGGTCACCACAGACGCAACGGCAAATGTTGTGCAGGATCCGTCGCTGCGAGACGGCATGTGGGGCCCCTATGACACGGCGCGCCTCGAACGCGATACGGGCTGGCGCCCTCGGCCGTTGCGTGAGGCCTTTCACGACTACATGGACTGGGTGGCGGCCAACGAATTGGTCCGGATGCCCCGCCAGGCCTGATTTTTCAACTTTCCATTTCGCGAGAATATGATGAGCAAGGATCATTTGATTGCCGTCTCCCAAGGCCCCCGGCGTGACTTCATTGGTTATGGCCACAGGGCTCCTTTTGTGGTCTGGCCAGGCGGCGCCAAGGTCGCTGTCAATCTTGTGTTGGTTTATGAGGAGGGCTCAGAATATTCCTGGCTCGAAGACGGTCGCAATGACAATTGGGGTGAGTACAACATCCCGAATTCAGCGCCGGCGCGCGACCTTGGCACTGAAACGCATTTCGAGTATGGCAGCCGCGCGGGTATCTGGCGCCTGACCCGCCTGTTTGACCGGTTCGATTTGCCGGTGACGGTGTCGGCTTGTGCCGTCGCCTTGCAGCGCAATCCCGATCTTGTGACCTGGATGAAGGCGCGTGGCCATGACTTGCTTGGCCACGGCCTGCGCTGGTCGGAATATTGGACGTTGAGCCGGGAGGAGGAGCGCGAGCAGCTGCATGCCGCCAACGACCTCTACGAAACTCTCCTCGGCATTCATCCGCCCGGCTGGAACTGCCGGTCCTTTCCAAGTGTCAATACGCAGGATCTGATCATCGAGGATGGACGTTTTCTCTATTACTCCGACCCTTGCAACGACGACATTCCCTATTTCGTCGACCACCCGCGCGGGCGTCTGCTTGTCGTGCCTTATTCGAAGACGCTCAACGATAGCCGCTACCTGATCGCGCCGGGCTACGGCAATCCGCGCGATTTCGCCGAAGATTGTCGCTCGGCGATCAACTATCTTATCGAGGATGGGGAGGAGGCCGGCGGCAAGATGCTGACCATCGCCATCCATGCGCGCTGGACAGGGCAGCCCAATCGCGCTTCGGGCTTGCGTGACGTGATCGATTACGTCAGCCGCACCGAAGGGGCGATCTTCATGCGTCGCGAAGACATCGCCCGATACTGGATCGAAAATCACGCTTCCTTTGCGCCGCGAGGCTGAAATGTCATTGCAGCCCGCCGATTACGATCCTGTGCCGTCACCTCTTATACGGGGCAAGCGCATGAGGGGCGCGCAGATTGTTGCCGCCATCCTGAAGCAGGAGGGGGTGAAACAAATCATTGGGTTCCCCAATAGTGAATTGTTTGACGCCGCCGCGGACCTCGACATTCCGCCTGTAATCCCACGCACCCAACGGGTCGCGATCAATATCGCCGAGGGCTATGCCAGGGTCACCGCGGGACGGGAACTTGCCGTCGTCACCGTGCAATATGGGCCTGGCGCCGAGAGTTCCTTTGGAGGGATTGCGCAAGCCTATAATGATCGTTCGCCGATCCTTTTCCTCCCGACAGGCTATCCTCGGGGCCATGAGGCAGTGGCGCCGAATTTCGAGGCAAGGCGCAATTTTCGCAATGTAACCAAATGGTGCGAAGCTGCCACACGTATTCAGGACCTACCGCAACTGATGCATGCTGCGATCTCGCGTATTCGCAATGGCGCGCCGGCCCCGGTGCTGCTCGAACTGCCGGTCGATCTCCTAGCGGAGCTGTGCGATACGGACGTCGGTGATTACAGGAGCCCGCGCCGCTCGGAGCCGCAAGCTGGGGCGGAGGAAGTCCAGGAATTGGCCGATCTCCTGTCCAAGGCGCGCAATCCTTTGATCTTGGCCGGGCAGGGGGTGTTGGCGTCGGAGGCGACCGCTGAGTTGGTTGCCTTCGCCGAGCTCATGGGAATTGCGGTGATGACCACACCGAATGGCAAAAGCGCCTTTCCCGAAAATCATCCGCTTTCGCTCGGTACTGCTGGACGTTCACGGCCTGCAACAGTAGATCAATTCGTCGCCAAAGCAGACGTGATCCTGGCCCTTGGGTCCAGCCTGACGCGTTCGCATTACATCCTGCCCATTCCGACAGGCAAAGTCCTGTTACAGGTTACCATCGACGAAGCCGATCTCGGCAAGGACTATCCCATCGCGCTTGGTGTCATCGGCGATGTTCGCGCCGTGCTTCGCCAGATCCACAACGCAGTCCCTGAAGACGAGGTGGCGGTTGGGCGCCTGAAGCTGCGTGGTGCTGCTGTGGCGAGGGAAATTCGGACGATTCGTACGGCTTTCCTGCAACTATGGATGCCGCTGCTCAGGGCGGAAAGCACGCCGATCTCGCCCTATCGCGTCGTCTGGGAACTGATGCGTGCCGTCGATCCTGAGCGCACGATTGTAACGCACGATGCCGGCAATCCGCGGGACCAGCTCAGCCCCTTCTATGAAGCGATCCGCCCCGGATCCTATCTCGGCTGGGGCAAGACCACGCAGCTGGGCAGCGGGCTCGGGTTCGCCTTGGGAGCCAAGCTTGCCCGTCCCGACGCAATGGTGGTCAACATCATGGGTGAAGCCGCTTTCGGCATGGTGGGCATCGATTTCGAAACGGCAATCCGTTGCAATCTGCCGATCCTGACGATTGTGCTACGCAACCATGTTATGGGGGGCTATGCCGCGAGCATGCCGGTCGCGACCCGCAAATATGGTGCCAATGGCATGTCGGGCGAATACGCACCGATTGCTCGGGCGCTGGGCGGGCACGGCGAATGTGTCACGGATCCATCGGACTTGCGCCCGGCAATGCTGCGCAGTCTCGACCGGGTCCACGCCGGCCGCGCCACGCTGCTTGAGGTGGTCACTCACGAGGAAAGCCGACTTCCGGGATTGAGCCTGGATATGACCTAATTGGTGGGGATATGGTCATGTTCGATCTTTTCTTGCGCGGCGGTACGGTCATAAATGCTGACGGGTCGGCGCGCATGGATGTCGGCATCGCCGACGGCAAGGTGGCTGCCCTGCTGCCGCCGGGCGAAAATGCCGTGGCCAGGACCGAACTGTCGGTAGCGGACTGCGACCTCCTGCCTGGCCTCGTGGACGCCCATGTTCATCTTCGCGAACCTGGTCTGACGCATAAGGAAGACTTTCAGAGCGGTACGCTGGCCGCGGCGGCGGGCGGAGTGACGACGCTGCTCGATATGCCAACTGATGACCCCTGGACGACGTCTGCCGATGAACTGCGCGCCAAGATGGCGCTGGCTTCGGGCCGTATCCATACCGATATCGGTTTCCAGGTGGTGGTGCGCGGCGACCTGACCGGTCTTCGCGAAATGCGGTCGCTCGATCCTGTTTCCTTCGAACTTTTCACCGCCGATGTTCCGCAAACTTTCTTGCACGACACGCTCGATCGGGTGACCAGGGCCTTGCAGGAACTCGCCCCACTCGACGTTCTTGTCGGCATATCGCCGGGGGACCAATCCATCCTTGAGGGCGAGCTGCGGCGAGGTGCCGCCGGGCCTGGCGATTGGGCGGCTTTCTGCGCCAGCAGGCCGCCACTGGCGGAAGCCGGCGGTATCGCCCGGGCCTTACTCGCGGCCGCTCAGACGGGAGCCCGCATTCACATACGGCAGATCAATTCCGGCCTTGGCGTTTCTACCTGGCAGCGTATGCGCGACATGGCCGATGCCAGCATCGAAACGACACCTCAATGCCTTTTCTTCGCCAAGGAGGATTACGACAAGTTCGGCGCCAATCTGAAGGCCTCTCCTCCAGCACGTGACAAGGACGACGTTGCCGCCCTGCGCAAAGCTCTGCGCTCGGGCGCTATCGACATCGTCGCAACGGACCACGCGCCCCATGGGGCCGCCGAGAAAGCGGCGCATTATTCAGCTTTCGCCGACATTCCTGGCGGGATGCCGGGTGTACAAACGCTTCTCATGGCCATGCTTCACCTTGTCGACCAGGGGGACATACGCCTGCAGGATGTCGTAAGGTTGTGCAGCGCCAATACAGCGGCACGTTTTGGTCTTGCCGGTAGGAAAGGCGCCATACGTCCCGGCTGCGATGCCGATATACTTGTCCTAGACCGCAGGCAGGGCACGACAATCCGCAACGCCGATCAACTGTCGAAGGCAGGCTACACGCCGTTCGACGGGCTGCAGGTACCCTGGCAGCTCAGCCGGGTCCTATTGCGAGGCCACGAAATCTTTGACGGGCACAAGCCAACACAAACCCCCACAGGAATGGTCGTGAAGGCTGCCGCCTCGTTTGAACGTATATCGAGGACATGAAGATGGCACTTATCGAGGGCAAGGTAGCTGTCGTCACCGGAGCCAGTTCCGGCATTGGCCGGGCAATCGCGCTTCGTTATGCCGCCGAGGGCGCAAGCGTGGTCCTTGCTGACAGGCGCGAGGATCCGATCGAAGGGGGAGATACAACGCTCGGTCTCATTCGTCAGACCGGAGGAACCGCCATCAGCCAATCTGCTGATGTCTCAAAATGGGCGGATGTCGATGCATTGATTGCGGCGACCGTTGAGCGCTTCGGGCGGGTCGATGTGATCGTCAACAATGCCGCGACCTATACCAGCACCAACCTGATCGAAACGAGCGAGGAGCAATGGCAGCGGGTCATTGCGGTCAATCTCACTGGGGTATTCTTCGGTTGCAAACGCGCTGTTCAGCAGATGCTGACACAGGAGCCCGTCAACGAGGTGAGGGGGCGTATCGTCAATATCTCGTCCCAGCATGGCATGGTCGCCTCGCCCGGTGACATGCCGTATGGGGTGAGCAAGGGTAGCATCGTCCAGTTGACCCGACAGATCGCGGTTGATCACGCCAAGGATCTGATCGTCTGCAACGCCGTTGCGCCGGGCAAGGTCATCAATGGAAAACAAAGCGTCGCCAACGACGCCCAGGCGCTCGATTATTCCAGGCGACGCACGCCGTGGCCTCGGCTCGGGCGTCCAGAGGATGTCGCCGGGGCGGCGCTGTTCTTGGCCAGCGACATGGCAACCTACATCACGGGCATCAATCTCCTCGTCGATGGCGGTTGGATGGCTGGCTGAGACGACTTTCACACTTTTATCCCTAGAGGACACTTTGACATGCATATCGATCTTACCGGCAAACGGGCCTTGGTTCTCGGCGCCAGCGGCGGCCTTGGAGGCGCGATTGCAACCGGCCTCAAGGAAGCTGGAGCAAGCGTCGCCATCGTTGGTCGTGCGGCCGAACGCCTTCAGGCGGCGCTGCCGGATGTGCCGCCGATGGCGCGTATCGTTGCCGATCTCAGCACGCCGGACGCGGCCGAGACCATTGCCAGCCATGCGATCGAGGCGCTGGGCGGCGTCGATATCCTCATCAACAACACCGGCGGACCGCCGCCTTCCTTGGCACTGGATGTTTCCGCCGAGGTCTGGCGCGACCAGTTCGACACCATGGTGCTGTCATTGATAAAGCTCACGCAACGGCTGACGCCGGGCATGCTGGAGCGCAAGTGGGGCCGGATCCTGACAATCGTCTCATCGGGCGTACAAGCGCCGATCCCCAATCTTGCCGTCTCCAATACGCTGCGATCGGCTTTGGTCGGTTGGTCGAAGACGCTTGCGGCCGAACTTGCGCCCAATGGCATCACCGTCAACCTGATCGTGCCAGGGCGGATCGCGACCTCGCGCGTCGCCTCGCTTGATGCCGCTGCCGCCCAACGCAGCGGGCGGAGCGCCGAAGAAGTTGAGGCAGCGTCCCGCGCCGCCATCCCAGTGGGTCGTTATGGTCGCCCGGAGGAGTTTGCCTCAGTGGCGGTGTTTCTTGCGAGCCCGCAGGCCTCTTATGTTACCGGCACGAGCGTCCGCGTGGATGGCGGTTTCATCCGGGGCATTTGATAGGCTCGCGGATTCAGGAATGATGGTCAAATAACGGCGGCCCGCTTTTGCGTCACTCTGCACAATTTGACGCGACGACGGCTAAGACGCGGGCGCCGGCATCGACGAATGCCTCGGCGGTGGTAGGCCCGATGCTGTTGCCCGCAGCGACGACAAGGATGCGCTATTCAGTCAGGTCGAGGGCCATATTCGGACTCGTTGCCGATTTACTTCAGATCACGGGGCGCGCGAGCGCCCGTCCAAGGGGTCATCTCTGCCGCAGTTCGTCGACCAGCACGCGATTGTTTTCGGAATAGTCGATGGGCACGACCAAGAGATGGACGCCCCCACCCGCGAACGCCGCCTCCAACGCAGGCCTCAATTCATCCGCCGAGCCCACCCGCGTGCCTTTGGCGCCATAGGCCCGCGCATAAGCCACGAAGTCCGGATTGCCGAAGGTCATGCCGAAATCCTGGAAGTTGTCGGTCGCTTGCTTCCAGCGGATCATGCCGAAGGCGTGGTCCTCAATGACGAGAACGACCAGATTGATTTTGAGCCTGACGGCCGTCTCCAACTCCTGGCTGTTCATCATGAAGCCGCCGTCGCCGCACACGGCCATGACACGGCGCTGGGGATAGAGTAGCGCTGCCATGATGCCGGACGGCAACCCGGCGCCCATGGTGGCAAGCGCATTGTCGAGCAGCAGCGTATTTGCGACTTGGATGCGGTAGTTGCGCGCGAACCAGATCTTGTACATGCCGTTATCGAGCGTGAGGATACCGTCCGGCGGCATGACCTGGCGGATATCGTGGACGAGGCGTTGCGGGATGAGGCGCGGCTCGGTGGCGCGTTCAGCAATGCGGCTCAAGATGCCTTCCCGAAGAGGCAGGAGCGCCTGCGCATGGACGATCTTGCCCTCCACCCGGTCGGCAAGCAGCTTAAGCGACGGCCCCAGGTCGCCGATCACTTCCGTCTGCGGAAAATATACCTGCTCGACATGCGCCGGCTGATATCCGACATGGATGACCTGCGGACCACTAGGCCCCATGATGAAGGGTGGCTTTTCTACCGTGTCATGGCCGATGGTGACGATCACATCGGCCTGCTCGATCGCCTCGTGCACGTAGTCGCGCTCTGACAGCGCTGCGGTACCCATGTAGAGTTCCGTGGCGCCGGGCACTGTCCCTTTTCCCATCTGTGTCGTGAAATAGGGAATGTGAGTCCGTAGGATGAAGCGGGCGAGATCCTCGCTCGAGCGCGGCCGCGATGCTGCCGCACCCAGCATCGCAAGAGGACGCTTGGATTGTATGAGGATCCGTGCCGCGCGATCGAGCGCGGCGTCCGTCGCCAGCGGAATCTCTACGGGATGAGCCGGTACCACGCCGGGATCCTCAATCGTCATCGCGGCAATGTCCTCAGGGAGCTCGAGGTGCACGGGGCCCGGCCGTTCCTCCTGTGCTGCCCGGAAGGCTTCGCGCACCATAGTTGGGATCAAGCCAGGTGCCACGATCTGACGCGAGAGCTTCGTCAGGGGCCGCATGACGCTGACAATGTCGACAATCTGGAATTGGGCCTGGCGGGAGGACAGGACACCCTTCTGGCCGGTGATCATCACCATCGGCATAGCACCGAGTTGGGCATAGGCAGCGCCGGTTGTCAGGTTGAGGGCGCCGGGGCCGAGCGTCGTGAGGCAAACGCCGGGCTTGCCTGTGAGCCTGCCATGCGTAGCCGCCATGAAGGCGGCCGCCTGCTCGTGCCGCGTCAGGACCAGCTCAATTGACGATTTGCGCAGAGACTCCACAAAATCGAGATTCTCTTCACCTGGAATACCGAAGATACGATCAACGCCCTCGTTAGCGAGTGCGGCGACAAGTAAGTCGGAGCCTTTGGGCATTTGCTCTCTCTCTCTCTCTTGGACTGGTTGCAAGACCTGATTCACCTCTGTGCTCGCGATCCGGATCGCTCGAATATCAACGCGCTTGGCACCTAGACCGTGTTGACCGCTGGCGGTCGTGCCAGCTTCCCTCGCACGCCTCAATGACCTCGGCCCGCAGCACCCGACCCTACCCGGCCATCGGCAATTCGTTCAGGGGACCCCTGAAGCGGACATTTAAGAAGGCCCTTCGCCACCAACCCGTCGCCTGCTTTCGTCATCCAACCGTTTCGATCAGTGCTCCCCAAGCGGCCTTTCCGCGGCGCGCCCTGGTCGGTGGGAGTGGTTGGAAACCGAACCCTCGATGGCCACGCCGGTCCCGGTTGCAGATGCACAACGCTGCTGCTCAATCCAAGAAATCGGAAATGGCCAAAGCTCCAGATTTAATCTTTGATCCAAAATAGCAGGAATGCATTCTTCAAGAAGAGCCGCACAGAGCCGCAAATACCCACCTTACTCGGATCCAATCCGGGTACCTTTTTCCGCGACGGAGCGCTTCATCAGCAGCACAGCGAGCAAAAGTGCGGCCATGACGACGGCCAACATCCAGAACACATCGAAGTAGGCGAGCGCCGCCGCCTGTTGTTGGCGCAGATTTTCGAGCGCCTGCAAGGCCAGTTGCTGCGCGGTGACCGGATCGCCGGTCTGCTGCAGGAATGGTCCGGAAGCCTTACCGAGGAACGATTGTACAGCGGCGTTGAAGGGATCGAGCCATTCGCCAAGTCGGAGGCTGTGGAACTGATCACGACGCTCTTGCACCGTCTGAGCCAGCGAGGTGCCCACGCTGCCGCCCTCGTTGCGCAAGAGGCTCAACAGACCGACCGCCGCCCCGCGCAACGCCAGTGGCGTATAGAGGTAAGCCGCCACGTTCGCGGGGGCAAAGCACATCGCAAGCCCGACGATCAGCACCACGCGCGGCCAGATGGCCAGCCCTGGGCTGATGTCGAGATTCATCTGCGACATCCAGTAATTCCCCGCCGCCATGGTCAAGAGACCGGCGGCAATCACCCACCGCGCATCGGTTCCGCGCCCGAGCATGCCTCCCACCACCGGCATGGCGATGACGGCAAAGAAACCGGCCGGCGACATCACCAGACCGGCACTCAGCGCATCGTAACCGAACAACGTCTGGAGCAAGGCAGGCAAGGAGGTACTGGCGGCGTAGAGCACCGCATAGGCGCAAAAGATGATGATGCAGCAGGCGATGAAATTGCGCTCGCGCAACGGCCGGAAATTGACCACGGGATTGGGATGGCGCAGTTCCCAGAAGATCAGGCCGGCCAAGCCCACGGCGAACAGGATCGCCAGCATCTGCACACGCCAGAACGGGTCGCCCAGCCAGTCCCACTCCTGGCCCTTGCTGAGCACCACCTCCCAGCAGACCACCACGACGACCAGCAGCGACAGGCCAATGCCGTCAAAGCTGAACGGTTGCTTGCGCAGCTCCGTGCGCTGCGCCGTGAGATAATCGGGATCCCGCAGCGTGATGGCACACGCACCCAGGGCCAGGAGGCCGACGGGGACGTTGATCCAGAACACCCATCGCCAGGAGTAGCTGTCGGTTATCCAGCCGCCGAGCGTCGGACCGACGACTGGAGCAAGCAGGGCGGCCAGGCCGAACAGCGTCATGGCCATGCCCTGGCGCTCGACCGGGAAAGCATCCAGCAGCACGCCCTGGCTCGATGGCTGAAGACCCCCGCCCGCAAGTCCCTGGATGATGCGGAAAATGATCAGCTGCCCGAGCCCCGTCGCCATGCCGCACAGTCCCGAGGCGAGGGTGAATATCGCGATGGAAAGCAGGAAATAGTTGCGGCGCCCAAGATGCGCGATCAGCCAGCCGGTGATGGGCAGGATGATCGCATTGGCGGCAAGATAGCTGGTGATGACCCACTCGCCGTCATCGACCGTGGCCGACAGCCCGCCTGCGATATAGCGCAGCGCCACGACCGCGATCGTGGTATCCAGCACCTCCATGAAGGTCGGTACCACGACAGCAGCGGCGACGACCCAGGGGTTTGTCGCCGCGCCCGATCGCGCCTTCAGGGGGGGAGACGATGCTACCGCGCCGGTCATTGCCCGCTACCCGATAGGCTGGCGGCGGGAGCGGGGTTCGCAGATGCCGGCACGGAGGCCTGGAGAAACTTCCCGGCATCCAGTCCGGTCGGCGGCTTGTTGATATAGACATAGGGAACGACCGACGTGCCGATGAACAGAGGCGTCTGATCGGCGTTGTAATCGACAAGATCGATCCGAACCGGCAAGCGCTGGACCACCTTGATGAAGTTACCCGTGGCGTTCTCGGGCGGCAGCAATGCCAGGGTCGATCCGGTTCCCATGGTGAAGCCGGCAATCCGGCCCTTGAAGACGTGCTTGCCGCCATACATGTCGACGTAGAGATCGACGGGCTGGCCGATACGTAGATCGCCCAGCTGCGTTTCCTTGAAGTTGGCATCGACCCAGATTTCGTCGAGCGAGCGAACCGCCATCAGGTTCTCGCCGACCTGAACATAGTTGCCCGCATTGACGTTGCGGCGCGTAACGACACCGTCGACCTCTGCGACGATGTCGCAGTAACGCAAGTTCAGCTCGGCCTGAGCGAGTTCGCGTTTGGCCGCTTCGAGTTTTGCCTCCGCCTGCTTGACTGCCGGGGCATTGGCCTCGTACTGCGCAAATGTTTTGTCGATGTCGCCCAGTTTCTCGAATTGGTCGAGCATCGCTTTCGGACCCTGGTCGAACGAGTGCGCGACACCAAGCTGGGCGGCACTCTGGACGAGTTCGGCCTGCGCCTGGAGGACGGAGGAAAAGGTCTCGTCGAGATCGGACGGCACCTGGCCGAGATCGCCGCCCCCTGCTGGTTGCGCCGGCAGTCCGAGCGAGACGCGGATCTGCTGCGCTTCAGCCATGCTTTGGGCAAGTTCGGCGCCCGCCGACGTCAGCTCCGCCTGGCGCTGGTCATAGACCTCGCGTGACACATCGGCCGCGGGGACCAGCCGCCGCGCGCGCTCGAACTCAACCTGCGCCAGCGTCAGCGCGGCCTTGCTCTTTTCTACCGCGGCGGCGCGCGCATGCAGAAGCGCGACCTGGTTGTCCACGTCCTGCACGGCGTGTTGCAGGTTCCAGCGCCGGCTCCTTGCCTCCGCTTCGACCCCGCGCACGGAGGCTGTCGCGGCCTGGAGGTCCGCCTGCGCGGTGTCGACGGCCGCTTGCTTCTCGGAAACGATAACTCGGTACGGCTCCTTGTCCAGCTCGGCGAGGAGATCTCCCTTACGCACACGGTTGTTGTCATCCACCAGAACGCGGGCAATCTGCCCTGCCACGCGGGGGGCAACGAATGTCACGTGCCCGTTCACAAATGCGTCGTCCGTGGAGGCGGTATTGAGCATCTCCTCGATCCACGGAATGCCGAACGCGAGGAGAACCGCCAGGACGGCAACACCGAGCACGCCGATCACCAGCGTTCGCTTGCCCGAAGCCTTTCGGGCCTCCTGCGCCCCCAGGCCGGACTCCTCTGGCGGTGCCTGTGCGGAGTTGGGGTCGTTGGCAGCCAAAGCATCTCCATTCGCTATCGGTTGCGCATTGATCGAAGCTGGCTTGTTGCTTTGCTCGGCCATGTCGGACACCCGTTGCAAGTGGACGAAACGGACGGGGTCGAACGGTCACCGCTCGTCCCGACCGGAAAGATATCTCAGCCCCCCGTGTAGCCGGCGCATTCCGCCGGGCATCGTCCAAAGAGTGATTCGACCGTGGCGTGGCCGGTGGCCCAGGCTTCCGGGCACCAGGATATGCCGATTGCCGCTGCAAGGTTCTAGACAAAAATGCGCGATTTGAACGGTGCGCCGGGTGAGCAATGACGAGATATCGATCACGAATGTTCCCGCGCTGTTGCCGTTGCTGCAGCACTCGCAAAACCATGCCATCTTACTTGCAACGGCGAGGCGAAACCATTGCACGACGGTATCGCCGATATTTTGGCGCCGGTCCCGGCTCGCGGCCTCGGGTAGCGGCAGCGCGCCTCAGCCCCATGGTTTAGATGTGTTGCTCCCCAGCCTACGCCCAAGGGTCTGATCTCTCATGGAGATATGAGCCGATCGACTTTTTGCCTGGTTTGCCTATGACATCGGCTTCCTGCTCGGCTTCGATCCGCGCAGCGGAGTAATCTTGCTGTCCCCGCGTTAACGAGCTACCTACCCTAGCAGCACAGCCTCTAGCGCAGGTGCTTAAATCGATCAATAAGCCGATGAGCGAGCAATCTCGGCTTCTATAAGAGCAAGGCGGTTCTTCAGGCTATCAGGGGATTTGGAGAAAAACTGCTGATCCTCCCCAAATGCTTGCCGGATTTGAACGTTATCGAGGCATTTTTATCCAAATGCAAGCATAGGCTGCGCAATTACCTTTGGGAGCGAACGGACGAAATCGCGGATGGTGACTGTCGTCCGCTCAATAATCCGCGCGCTCGGCTCGGTTCGGCCGCATAGGCAACGGTCATGATATGTCAAAATTAGCGCGGATTAGCCAACCTACCTTGAGATGCTCCCCAAAAGGAAGTAACAGAACTTCGTCGTACGCTTTTCGGCAAGCAAAGATAGCCCGCCTTGGCGGGGCTCAACCTGGCGCTCAATGTCACGCTGGAGGGATGTTGCCGGACCCTTGTCGCTTGATCTTTGTACGGGCATTAGCCTGTGTACTCTTGATGATGGCTGTCGAGCCATCTGCACTGTGGGTTGATTGGACGGGGCCAACGTCACGGGTGTGGACCGAAAATAGGGCCGTGCTTGCATCGCCGTTCTGAGGGGCGGCGCGAGTGTGGTTCTCGTCGCACCCCTTCCGTCGCTTAGAGGGCTGAAAGCAGGCACGACCGCCCGAAATAGACTCAGTCGTGTTTCCTTGAGACGCACAAAAAGTTACACATGTGCACTCGCCGGACGTATCTTCGGACTGGGCGCTCTTACGGGGGCAGAATTCACAATTGAGGCGCTCGAACATGCTGGGTACGCCCAAAGTCTTGCCGCCGACCGTCGCGCCTCCAACGCGCCCTCTCTCCATCCTGCAATCCATCCGGGCCGCCCGGCGCAATGTGCTGGAGATCATCCCAGAGCTGGCTTACCGCCAGCCGATGGTTTCGGGGCGTATGGGTGCGCGCTGGCATATGGTGCAGGATCCGGGCGCACTTCGCCGCGTCCTTCTTGACAACGTCGAGAACTATCCAAAATCAGAGGTGATGCTGCGCATGCTGCGTCCGGCCGTCGGCGACAGCCTTTTCACCTCGGAAGGGGACTCGTGGCGCTGGCAACGCAGAGCGGTCGCTCCAGTGTTCGCACAACGCAACGTGACAGCTCTGGCGCCGGTGATGACGGCAACAGCCGAGCGAGCGGCAGAGCGGCTCATGCGTGACAGCGAGCATCCTGAATTGGTCGGAGAGATGCTGTCAGCCACCTTTGATGTCATCTGCGAGGTGGCTTTGTCTGGCCGCGAGCACTTCGACGCCGATGCTTATAGCCATGCCATCCTCAGATATTTCGAGACCGCCGGGAAGGCGTCCCTGCTTGACTTTCTTCAGGTGCCGAACTGGATCCCTCGGCCTGGGGTGTTGCTCGGTCTCGGCGCGGTTCGAACCATGCACAGCATGGTAGCCCGAGCCATAGAAGCCCGGCGACAGGAGGCAACTGGTGGCGCCGACGACCTGCTCGACCATTTGTTGAAGGCTCAGGACCCGGAGACGGGCAGGCGTATGTCACCGACGGATCTACTGCACAACATGCAGTTCTTCATCGTGGCCGGCCACGAAACGACGGCGCTGGCGCTGTCTTGGTCGCTGCTTCTTCTGGCTCTGCATCCGGAAGCGCAGGAACGGGCGCAGGCAGAAGCTCGCGCAGCCCTCGGCGATTCGCCTGCAGGCGCCAGTCACACGGAAGCGACGCCCTACGTGAAGCAGGTGATCGAAGAGGCCATGCGTCTTTACCCGCCGGTTGGCATGCTGGCGCGCAATGTCCGACGAGCCGACACCCTTGGCGGCCGGCAGATCCAGCCGAACGACGTGCTCTTCCTCCCGATCTACGCCCTGCATCGGCATCAGATGTGGTGGGAACGCCCGAATGAATTTGATCCAGACAGGTTTTCACCGGAGGCCGTGCGCACTCGCGATCGTTATCTTTATCTACCATTCGGCGCGGGACCACGCGTTTGCGTCGGCGCGAACTTTGCGATGATGCAAGCACACATCATCCTGGCTACTCTTGTCGCGCGCTTCCGCTTCGAGCTAGGGACACATTCCTTACCGGTGCCGACCATGTCCATGACTGTCCGCCCCGACACTGGCGTGCGACTGGTAGTGAAGCGGATCTGATACGAAAGCGCCCGCTCCCGCCAGACTTACGATCGCGTCTCAATCTGCCGGATCATTTCGTGGCTTACCATAATTCCACGGACGGTCAGGATTTCACAGCCATTCTCATACTAAGGGGAAACGAAAATAGGGCCAGACAGCATAGGCGATAACCTCCGCCGGAAATCGGTGGCCATAGCGCACAAGCGGTGACTCGCACCAGCTGCACGCTCCTATGCACTGAATGCGCTCGGCCAGAAAATCCCATAACGGGTGTAACCCTTTCAATTTCTTCATGAAATAGCGCGCACCCGGCAAACCGACCTTGATACGCATAACAGGGGTTTATGACGCAGCGTGTAATTGGGCGCGGCCGGAAGTTATTCACAAGGATGACGGGTAGCTTGGCTCGGCACCTCGCATGCCGAGCGAATAACACAAGCCTCATCGGGCGACGAGCTCGCTTTCTTCGAAACATTGCGAACCGACGACCTCGATGCGCTCGCCGCCGAGTTCAACTCACAAATAAACGGAAGCAATTTAGAAGACAAACTCAGGATATGTACGAATTCCCTCTCTCCAACCTCGACGACGCACTACTTGGTATCGGTTGACCGAGCCACCTACGCATTCACTAACGCGGGTTTGATTTAATATCCCTACAGGGCGCCTCAGCCCGCTGCCTGGCCGTCGAGCCAATGGCGAATGTTCTCTACCGTATCCTGATAGAAGCGGGTGTAGAGGCCGCGCGAGGAGTAGCCGATGTGTGGCGTGGCCAGCAGATTCGGCAGCGTGCGGAATGGATGATCGAGCGGTAACGGTTCCTGATCGAAGACATCGATAGCCGCACCGGCGATGTTCTGCGCTTTAAGTGCTGCGATGAGATCCGCTTCGGCCACGATCGGCCCGCGTGAGGTGTTCACCAATCGGGCTGTGGGCTTCATGAGTGCGAGCTCACCAGCGCCGACGAGGCCGCGCGTCCGGCCGCTGAGGACGAGATGGACAGAGACGACATCCGCCCGCCTGAACAATTCCTCCTTCGTGACAAGCTCGGCGCCTACTTCAGCTGCGCGGTCGGCCGTCAGGTTCTGACTCCAGGCAATCACGTTCATACCGAATGCCTTGCCGATTTTCGCGACGGGGCTACCAACATTGCCGAGACCCAGGAGACCAAGCGTCTGTCCGGCCAGATCATCCCCGATGAATCGCTGCCAACCGCCGTTGCGTAGCGAGGTATTCTCGGCGACCAAGTTGCGAGCGCTGGCGAGGATGAGGGCCCAGGTCAGTTCGACGGTCGGCGCCGAGGTATATCCAGTGTGAACGACCGGAATTCCGCGTTCCTCCGCCGCCTTGACGTCGATCGCGGCATTACGCAATGCCGTGGAGGCGATGAGACGAAGCCTCGGCAGCCGCTCGATGATGGCCCGCGTGAGGGGCGTGCGCTCTCGCATCACGCACACGATATCGAACGGATGCAGCCGCTCGACCACCGCGTCTGCATCGGCCAGATGATCTTTGAACACGGTAACCGAGGCCCGGCCGTTGAGAACCGACCAATCCGCAAGCGAAAGGGCGACGCTCTGATAGTCGTCGAGTACGGCGATGGTAAAGGTTTCTTGTCTTGGAATCATTGCATTCTCCGAGACGAGGTTATCTGCGCACCACCAAACCTACCGTGAAGGACTTGGCATCACGAAAGGCGAATGAGAGCTTTGCCGAAGTTCCGACCGGCCAGCATGCCGATGAAAGCCTCTGGAGCCTTTTCAAGGCCGTCGACGATGTCTTCGCGATAGCGGATCTCACCAGAGCGAACCTTCGGGCCGACCTCCCTCAGGAAGGCGTCGTAGTGCTCATCGACAAATTCCACGTTGATGTACCCGCGCAGCAGTAGGCTGCGGCGAACGATCGCCAACATCGTGGCTGGCAGAAGATCGTGCTCAGCGCCGGCGGCGCCGTTGTAATGGGCAATAACGCCGCACATCGGTACCCGCGCGAAGCGATTGAGCAGCGGCAGGACCACTTGCCAGATCTGGCCGCCGACATTTTCGAAATAGACGTCGATGCCGTCTGGGCAGGCTTCGGCTAGCTTTTCCTCAATCCCTTCGGACCGGTGATCTACCACGGCATCGAAGCCGAGTTCGCCGCGGACATATGCGCACTTTTCCGGCCCTCCGGCGATTCCAACGGCGCGCGCGCCGGCCAGTTTGGCGAGCTGGCCGACGAGTGACCCGACCGGGCCGCTGGCGGCCGCGACGACGACCGTCTCGCCGGGTTTCGGTTGGCCGATCACCTTCATGCCTGCATAGGCGGTGAATCCGGGCATGCCTAACACGCCTAAGTTCGTTGTGATCGGTGCCAGAGCGGGATCGACGCGGTGCAGCCCTTCGGCGCTGATCGCGGCATGTGTGCGCCAACCGCTACGCGCCCGGACCAAGTCGCCGGGCTGATAGTCTGGATGCCGCGATTCAACGACCTCGGCGATCGTTTCGCCTTCCATCGGTTCACCTATCTCGACCGGCTTAGCATAGGATTTCGCAGGACTCATGCGGCCGCGCATATAGGGATCGAGCGAGAGGTAACGGGCGCGAACCAGGACCTCGCCATCGGTGGGCACCGGCATAGGGCCGGTCTCCAGGCGGAAATTCTCTGCGACCGGTATCCCTGTCGGCCGAGACACGAGAACAATGTGTTGACAGCTGTCCATCATATGCGCTCCTTGAGTTTATTCGCAGCAAAGGCTCGGTTTGGGCGGCCCTGGCACATCGGTGTACCGCCGCTTACCCCTAGACTGCCGGTCGAAGCCGAGAGAAACACGGGAATGGAAAGCCTCCGAGGAGGCATTGCGTTTCTCCCGAAGGGTATCATCAGCTCGCTACCAGGCCCACTGGACGGCTTCCCAGCGGTATGCCGTCCCGTGTCGGACGACATATCCGATCGCGGGGAACGGGAAATGATAGCCCATGGCCAACACCCGATCGGTCGCGACACGATCCAGGATGACCTTACGCGACTTGATCGCCTGCGCGGGCTCGTAGTCGAAGAGGGGCGTCCAATCGGGGTGCTGCAAGCTCGTCACCGGGTTGTGGGCGATGTCACCCATATGCGTGAACTGCTGCATGCCCGAGGTGAACAAGATTGACGAATGGGACGGCGAATGTCCCGGCGCCGGAATATAGTGCACACCGCGTGTGATTTCGCCCCCCTGCTTAACGAATCGGCATCGGTCGGCGACCCGTGGCAAGTTCTGTGCCGCGGCAATCGTGGCCATCTTGAACGGATCGGGCATCGGCGAACTGTTGACCTCGTTTTCGTAGCGGCTGCCGGTCCAGTAACTCCACTCTGTATCGACAAAGACGAACTGAGCGCATGGAAATGCAAGCGCACCCGATTTCGTCACCAAACCGCCGATATGGTCGAGGTGACCGTGCGAAATCACGACCAAATCTATGCTTTGCGGTGTAATTCCGGCCCGGCGCAAGTTGCCCTCGAGGCTGGGAAAGTTGCCGAAGGATGGGCCGATTTTCTCACCAAAGCCAGTATCGACAAGGATACGCTCCCCTCCCGTATCGACCACCAATATGTTGTTCGAGACTTGGATCGCCGGCTGCATAAAGTTTGCCTTCAACACAGGGGCAAGTTCGGCTTCTGAGACGTTCATGGCAAAGACGGGTCTGACCGGAAAGTCACCATAGCCATCTGAGATCACGGTCGCCTGGAAGTCGCCGATCTTGAAGCGATAAAAGCCATTGCCGTTTAGGGGTTCGCCATTCGTTTCCTCGATCGCTGGCGTCATTTCATTCTCCTTCAAAAATGTCCGTGGGAGAGGGGAGGTGCGAGGTTGGTCACGCCGCGAGGACGACTTTGCCAAACGGCCGATCCTCGATCAGATGCCTCAAGGCTTCGCCAGCCTCGCCGAAGGGATAGACCCGCTCGACGATCGGCTGGACAGCTCCGCTGACGATCAGCGGGAGGATGTTCCGCCAAGCGGTGGCAATCGCGGCTGGTGATTGGGCGAACAGGGAGAAGCCAGCCATCCGCGCGCGCTTCCAAATCAGGTCCGTCACATCGATGGTAGTTTTGCGTCCGGCTGAATAGCCCAGCGTGATCAGCACACCGCCAAGAGCAAGGCTGCTCAGCGCCTCACTGGCCACGGTCCCGCCTATGCTCTCGATAACGATATCGACACCCTTACCACCCGTTATCCGGCGAACGCCCTCGGCGAGGCCTTCCGCGCTGAGGTCGACCACGTCTTCGAAGCCAAGCTCGCGTGCCTTGGCGGCCTTCGCCGCGCTGCCTGCGGTCGAAATCACCCTGCCAGCGCCCTGTGACCGCGCGAGTTGATAGGTCGCGTTACCGACCGACCCGCCGATCCCCGGAGCCAGCACCGTCTTGCCCGGCTTGAAGTCGGCCAGCGTCAGCGTGACCTGCGCCGTCAAATAAGCCACCGGGAGGCTGGCCGCGACAACATCCTCGATCGTGTCAGGCACAAATGTCAGATGCTCGGGCCTTACCAAGAGCCATTCTTGCCACGCCCCGTTCTCAGAAACGCCGTAGGGTCCCGTGAACATCACGCGGCTTCCCACCGCGAGCCCGGAGTCGCCAGCATCCTCGATGACGCCCGCGCCCTCATTGCCAAGCGCTAATGGGGCCTTTGCTCGAGGATGCCCACCCGACAGGACTGTGTATTCGAGCGGCGTGACGCCGGCCGCGGTGACGCGCACCAGCACCCCATCTTTTGCCGGTTGCGGCTTGGGCAGTTCAATCTGCTGCAGCCCGCCATAGCCCGAGAAAGTCCTTGCCTCGATCGCCCGCATTGCCGTTCTCCATAAAGTGACTGACCTGTAAGCCACTTGAAAGTTACGGACAGGTCTGTCACTTTGTCAATCAGGAAATCGGATCAAGAGGAGCGGGCGGAAATGCAGGCAGGCGACCGACCTCGGCGGGGCGCCCCGCCAAAGGGCGAAGTGAGTGCCCGCGAGCGGATCCTCGCCACGGCAAGCATGTTGTTCTACCGCGAAGGCGTCCGCGCCATTGGCGTCGACACGGTCGTCCAGCAATCCGGTGTATCGAAGACGAGCCTCTATCGCCTGTTTGACTCCAAAGACGCTTTGATCGCCGCTTTCGCGGCCGAGAAGGATCGGTTGTTCTGGGCGTGGTGGGATCGCATTGAAGAGCAGCACGCTGGGGACCCGGGCGCGTTGCTGGAGGCGCTACTGTCTGGAATTGCCGAGCGCATCGGGCTCCCCACTTATCGTGGCTGTCCGTTCTTGAACCTGGCGACGGAGTTTCCCGACGACGACCATCCTGGCCGGGTCGCCGCCCGGGGCAACAAAGAGGAACTGCGGGCGAGACTCGCGAATATTGTTGCCAAGCTCGGCGTCGGTGATCCCAACCGCACCGCGTCTCAGATCGCGCTTCTAATCAACGGCGCGTACGTCACTGGCCAACTGGCAGAACCGGCTGATCTAAGGGGCGACCTCATCGATGCCGCTATGAAATTGCTGGCCTAGCTTCGCTCATCAATAGGAGTAACGACTATGGGTAGACTACAGGGAAAAGTAGCGGTCATTACCGGTGGCACAACAGGAATAGGTTTCGCCGCAGCGAAGCTCTTCGTCGATGAGGGGGCCTACGTCTTTATCACGGGTCGTCGCCAGAAGGAGCTTGACGAGGCAGTGCAAGCCATTGGAGCGAATGTTACCGGCGTCCAAGGGGACGTCTCAAAGTTGACCGATCTTGATCGGCTTTACAAAATCGTCGAGGCGGAAGGGCGGCGAATAGATGTTGTTTTCGCCAATGCTGGCGTCGGCGAGTTTGCTTCTCTTGGCAGCATCACAGAGGAACATTTCGACAAGCTGTTCAACATCAATGTGAAGGGAGCCCTGTTCACAGTTCAGAAGGCCCTCCCGCTCCTGAATGACGGCGGCTCCATTATTCTAACAGGCTCTGTTGGCAGCGCCAAAGGGACACCGGCCTTCTGGGTTTACGGCGCTACCAAGGCTGCCATTCGCAATTTCGTGCGGGCCTGGACCGTGGAGTTGAAGGATCGCCGCATCCGCTCGAATGTCTTAAGCCCCGGTCCGACGGAAACACCGCTAGTGGACCGTCAGGCTCCCGAGACTATTTCACGGATGGTATCCACCATCCCGATGGGACGTATGGGCTCTCCCGAGGAAATTGCCAAGGCCGCACTTTTCCTCGCCTCCGATGATTCCAGTTTTGTCACGGGCATCGAACTATTCGTCGATGGCGGCAGGGCACAAATCTGATCGGAGTCCCCACCGTTGGTTGGACCGCCGACCCAGACGAGATGGTCAAAAAAAGGCCTGCCCGGTAAACGAGAGTCGGAGCCAATCCACGAGTTGAGGCCGCATGGAGGTAATTTCCTTTGTGGCCGCGGCGCCGTTGGATGAACTGCAACATATCTATCCATAACTCAAATACTTTCCTGACAAGATGTCATTCAACACGTGCATAATTAATATAATGCTTCTGCACAAATTTGTGGCGCACCTCTCTGTAAATCTAATATAAGTTTGTCGTGAGTTTTGAATTGAGGAGAGAATTTAAATATAAAAACGAATAAAGGAGCAATGATGAGGTAATAATTACATTTAAAACGATAGAAATACAACCTTTTGGTTTGATTTATATTATAATTGACTCACCATCAGTGTTCAACTGGCGGTCGCGCCGATCATCAAACGCTATGGCCATTGAACCTGGTTCTGTACTGCGAATGCGGGTCAAAGCAATACCGTGCTTGAGTGCTCGTCCTAGGTGGCCCTCCTTTCCGCTCGCCGAGATCTTCTTGTCAATCGCACTATAGCCAATTCATAAACCTACGTGCTGGCGAAGGTGAGAGGAGTTATGATGTTCAATAAACTAGTCGCGTTGGCCACGGTAATGCCCGCCTTCCTTTATGCTGGCGATGCAGCCATTGGTGGCAATCCAAGCGCCCTTTGGGACATTGTCAGCGGCACCTGTGTCCGCGAGCAAGGCACGCAGGTCGCGCAACGCACATGCGTGCAGGTCGATATTTCACAAGGCCTCGATCGGGGCTTTGCCGTTTTGAAAGACAACGCAAAAGCCAAGCCCTTTGAATATCTGCTTATACCCACTCGGCGCATTGCAGGGATCGAGGATCCTCGCTTGGCCGACCCGTCAACGCCCAACTATTTCGAGGACGCCTGGGAGGCGCGTCGCTTCATCGGGACGTCACTGGGCGCAAATCCACAATGGGACATGGTCGCTCTGGCGATTAATTCGATGCAGGATCGGAGCCAGGATCAATTTCATATTCATATTGATTGTGTCCGCGCCGATGTCCGTACAAAATTGAAGGAGAACGACCAGACCTTTGGCGCTCAATGGACGCAGCTTGATCTTCCGCCACCCAACCATCCCTACGCAGTTTTTCGTCTTGTCGAGGACAGTCTCGCCAACACGAACCCCTTTCAACTGGTTTCCCAGAGATTGCCAGGCGCCGCTGGGCATATGGGGCTGATGACGATTGCCGTCGTCGGTGCGACCTTCCCAAATGGCCAGAACGGCTTTTACCTTCTCGCGAGCAAGGCAAGCTCTTCTATGGATGCCCATGGTGAGGATCTCATCGATCCGGATTGCCACGTGGTTGGCCGTTGAGGGTGATTTTTGCTTGTGGGGATGGTGGTTGCAATAGCGAACGAACCATCCCCGCGAGACGAGCAAAGCTTATTCCTTCTCAGGTACGGGCACGTTGAAGCCGTTCAAGGTCATCGATACCATGCAGTAGAGGCCGATAAGGAAGATCAGCTCATTGGTACCGTTCTGACCGAATGTCTCGACCGCCAGCCGGTAGGCTGGCTCTGGTAAGACGCCGCCGTTGACGAGCGCGAACGTTACGTCATAGGCCACGCCTTCTTCCACAGAGAGATCGGAGGGACGCGAGCCAGAGACAAGGGTTGCCAGCCGCGTCTCGCTCATTCCCTGCCGCTCGGCGACAGCAATGTGCGCGTAGATCTCATAGGCGGAATCGAAGTGCGCGCCGGTCACCAGAATGGCGATCTCGCGCACATTGGCGGGGAGGGTGGCCCCTATCGCGAGCGCCTTGGTCAGGTCCCAGATAGGCTTGCCGAACTGCGGCGAGCGCAGCCAAGGATTCCAGGGGCCCATGAGAGCGCCGGCCTTCAGATCATCCTCGGGCGCGACGGCTATGAAGGCGTTAAAATTGGACGAAATGCCCTTCTTCATGTCGTCGTAGAGGGACTTTTGTTCGGCCGTGAGTTCGGACGGGGCGAGGAGTGGAACACGCATGGGATCAGGCCTCCAGATGGGCGTCGAGCGTGATCTCGGTGTTGAACAGTTTCGAGATAGGGCAGTTCGCCTTCGCTTCCGCGGCAATGCGTAGGAAATCCGCCTCGCTGATCCCCTCAAGCTTTGCCATCAGCGTGAGTGCGGACTTGGTGATCGTGAACGCACTGCCTTCGCGTGTGATGGTGACGGCCGCATCGGTCTTGAGGATACCATCCTTATAGCCTGCCTGGGCCAAGGCAAAGCTCAGCGCCATGGTGAAGCAGGCGGCATGCGCGGCCGCAGCGAGCTCTTCCGGGTTGGTGCCAGGCGTTTCGCCGAAGCGGGTGTTGAAGTCGTAGGGCTGGTCCGACAGAACGCCGGATTGGGTGGAAACATAGCCCTTGCCTGTCTGGCCCAGACCTTCATAGCGGGCACTTGCGGTACGCGTTGTCATGGCATGTTCTCCTGCTTCAAGAAAATTTTGGACGATAATTCCTGTGACCGGGCAATGGACGCGTCGGGCTCCCGTCTCCCGGCATAGCTTCGGTGCGCTTAAGGCGCCTTCCCCGAACAATCATAGTTACTGACTACGACACTGGAGTATCAGGGCTCCCTACAAGCACCCAGCCAGCGACACTGCATTCAGGGGCGGCGACAGGAACTACTCCCCGTGACACACTTAGTGAGACCGAATGCAGACCATATTCTTAGCTCGCCCTAACGACCGCTGCAATTAGGTGAATATTCTCCGATTTCGGGTACAAAGCCACCTATAAGCCTGCATATGCTAATCCAATGGTATTGAAATGAAGATGGATCAAACAATTGAAATAACTAAGATATTTGCTTAGCACATTACGTGTGGCAGTTCTTGTCATCGCCCCTTCTACCAGCAGAGACGCACTCGGCCTACCTGACCGGCGGGCCGTTGCGGGCTAAACCGGGGTTCGGTTCGGCCATCGTGCACCTGGCGAATACTTTACGGGGTTAACCTCACAGCCCCCTGCCGACGATTGTTCCGGCAAGCCCAGCAGGGGTGAGCACTCAGAGAATTTTTCCGCGATCGGCCGAGCCATGGTGAACTCGGAGAAGACGCGGATTTGAAAAGCGGGTTCGCGCCCAATCCCACATTGTACCAAGCTTGCCGACTCCTCCGCGCCTCCTGCTCCAAGCGCTGGCGCAACGGCATGAAAAATAGGAAAAAGGCAGTGTCACGGGTTGATTTGCGCCCCGGCAAAACAACTGGCGGCTTCGTCGTAGTTCTCCTTTGGACCGACAGCTCAACATGCCGCGCATATTGGTCACGCGCCATCAGCGATCTCGCGCGGCAGCAGATCGGCCGGGACCGTGACGCGATAGTTGGGATGGGGGCGACCGCCCGGCAGGAGCGCCCGGTCGCCGCACCCCATGTCGAAGTTCGTCATGTCGATCTGCTTGCGCCAGGCGTGCGAAGCTTTCAGATCCTACTTGCTACCAACTCCGAGGGCGCGCGCGTCGAGATTGACGGTCACTGCGGCAGCCACATCAATCGCAGATTGACCTACAATGACTCTGTAAGCACCCGGGAGTACTTTCCAAGTCTTAGACCTTACATCGAACGTCGCCAGGAGCCGAGGATCCACAGTGAGCGAGACATCCGCAACCTTGCCCGCCGCCAGCTCAACCTTTTCGAAGGCACCAAGGCGCTTAGGTACCTCCCAGCCACCGTTCGCTGGCGCAACGTAAACCTGGACGGCAACCTTGCCCTCGACTGAGCCTACGTTCCGGACCGAAATTGAAACCTTTATGCCGTTTCCGGCGGGCACGGCTTTCAGCCCCGTTTCCTCGAACCTGGTGAAGCTCAAGCCGAAGCCGAACGGAAAGAGGGGCGATAAACCGCGTTTATCGAACCATTTGTAGCCAACCGCGGCGCCTTCAAGATTGTAATCGGTCGACGGATGTGAATCGTCATCGAGACCAGCATCGCCGTCCACCTGTCGACGTGGAAGTTGAGAAACGTCCATTGGAAATGACAAAGGTAGGTGACCCGATGGGTTGACTTCGCCTGTCAGAATTCGGGCGACTGCCTCACCACCGGATGTTCCTGGATACCAAGCTTCAAGGACTGCGCCAACTTGTGGTAACCATGGCATGGCTGTCGGTCCGCCGGTCTCCAATACCACGATCGTCTTCGCATTTGCCTTGGCCAACGCCGCTATCAATTGGTCTTGCCCGTCGGGTAGATGGAGATCCGGCAAATCCAGGCTTTCGGCTGCCCATTGCGTTGCAAATACGACGACGACATCGCAATTGGCAGCAAGCTTGACCGCTGCGCCTATGTCTTTGCCATCTGCGTAGGTTAATGTGGCTGCGCTTCGCGACTGGAGAGCCTTCATCGGCGAAGATGGGTAATAGACCATCGGCCCTGGGAACCCATCCGGTCCTTCGTTGGGGACGGCGAGGCCGCTGACCGGATAGACTTGCGAAGAGCCACCGCCAGACAGGACCCCCTTGTCTGCATGGCCCCCAATGACAGCGATACTCTTGATCGAGCTCTTAAGCGGCAAGAGATCTTCGTTTTTTAATAGCACCATGCTTTCTTCGGCGGCAGCCCGCGACACATCCGCATGGACGGAAAAATCGATCGTTGATGACTGGTCGCCTTTGACGGGGTAGTCGAACAAACCATTCGCAAACATGGCGAAAAGGATGCGATGGACCATATCGTCCAGCCGCGTTTGACCAATGTGGCCGTAGTTGACCGCTTCACGAAGCGCTCCGCCGAAATAGGGCGACGCATCGAAAGCCCAGCCAGATTCTTGATCCAGACCTGCGTTAGCTGCTTCCACGGTAGAATGGGTCGCGCCCCAGTCCGACATGACATAGCCTTCGAAACGCCAATCCTTCTTTAACACTTGGTTGAGGAGCCAGTCGTTTTCGCAGGCGGCGGCCCCATTTACCCGATTGTAGGAACACATTACTGCGCCGGGCTTACCGATTTCGTTGGCCAACTCAAACGCTAGCAAGTCGCTTTCACGTGCCGCCGCCTCGTCGATTTTGACATCGATCGTCTTGCGATTGGTTTCCTGATCATTGAAGGCAAAGTGCTTCAGCGTTGAGAGAATATGATTTGATTGAATGCCCTTTATCTCAAAGCCCGTTATGGTACCCGCGAGCAGCGGGTCTTCGCCGGCGTATTCGAAGTTTCGGCCGTTGCGCGGCTCTCGCAACAGGTTCACGCCGCCAGCCAACTGCACGTTGAAACCTGATAGGCGCGCCTCGTTACCAATCATGGCTCCGCCGGCGAATGCGGTCTTCCGATTCCAAGTTGCAGCAATAGCTATGCCGGAGGGCAGGGCGGAGCGTCCCCGAGGGGAAGGAGAGTGCTGTGTGGCAACCCCTTCGCCAGCGTCTGTTTCCCATAGCGCAGGGATGCCCAGACGTTCGACTCCTGGGACATAACCTGCCGAATACGGCCTCCCCGCAGGTGGCGGAGCAAAATTTTTCGTCCCGCTTATCATCCATGGAGCCTCGGTGGAAAAGTATCCAAATACCAGCTGTAACTTCTCTGCTTGGCTCAAAGCCGCAAGCGCCAGATCTGCCCGCCTTTCCGGAGTGAGGGTTGTATCGGTCCACGGCGCTGAGACCACAGGCGCCGCAGCAGCCGGTTGCTGGCTGTAGACCACAGTCGTGTCCACGGTCCATACAAGGCTGCACAGCCCGCTGCACAAAACAGCTCTATTCAGCCTTCGTCCCACCGCAAGAAGAAACCCAACTTTAAATTTTGCCATAACTCTTTACCTTGTCGCTGGGATACCAATAAAGGGTTACCTTAACAATACATCGCGCCGCATCGGCCACTATGGAAAACGCGGCTATTGGCCAGAGACGGCTGGTTCTATTTGGATAGTTCGCCTGCGCGGATAAAGTGGACTTAGGCCTGAACTATACTGCCGCCGGCATTGATATCCTCAAGAGGCGCCATTGTCGCGCGACTTGAGCAAGAGCGTTCCTCCTATCGAAAGTCGGATCCGAACGCTTATTGTGAAACGGCGCCGATGTTTGACCCCACACTATTCGACCCCCAACCACTTGATCCGAGCCCACCAGATACAAGCGAGTTCAAATAATTGCTGGACGGGTCGCCATGATGGTTCGCCGTCAGATCTTTTTGACCATGCCGTCGCGGCGGTCAGATTACAAATGACGCACCTCGGCTGGCGCAGATCCCCACGCATCGTTACGGCCATCATAGTAAGTCACTGGCGCTGCCATCAGTTCATTGATGCCGACGCCTTCGAGACAAGTGACGCTGATATTGAAATATTTGTCACCCGTCATGTTCGGGACATCGACCCATTCGAAAGCACGCACGCCGCAATGCTTGCAAAAGGTGTGATGCGCTACATGGCTGTTCCCTCGGTAATCCGTTAGGCTGTCCTCGCCGGCGATGAGGCGAAAAGCCTCGGGTTTTGCGCGGATAAGCCACAAGCGCGACTTTGTGCATATCGAGCAGTTGCATTTCCCAGTGCCCGAACTGATGTCCAGGTCGGCTTCAAAGCGGACCGCTCCGCAATGACAGCCTCCGATGTAGGTTTTCCGCATCGCTATTTCATCTCCCGAACCAACATGGATATTTACACTTGGCGGGTGCTGCTCGCGAGGGGCTTTTCGCAAAGCTGTGAGGGGCAGGAGGCATTTGCCGCCTGGCCGTTGTCAGTAGCCGCAACTTCAAAAGTGTCGGCAATTTAGGGCGCTGCTGCAGCTAAGCGACCTCGGGAAATCACGAGCCGACAGCGCTCAAGCTCCGCTGGTCCCCAAAGGTTCTCACCAAATGGTGCTCCCAGGTGCCTCTCGCCCGTGCTGAGGAGGACGGTCGGTATCTGTCCTTAGATGGTGGGTATCATAATGACGGCATCCCTTGGGGATTCGTCGCTCCGTATCCCTACACCCATTGGGTAAGGAGGGGCATCCAATGCGTTACCGGTTAACGCTAAATCCGGTCTTTATTGTTTGTCAAACAATTGCAATAACTCTGCAGGCCGTTGGGTTTATTTAAAAAAATAGATGTACCGACGGATTATTTAGAATTTTCATACTTGTGAGGCAATGTTATGTCAGTGAAGTCGGGTATTAGCTGCCTAGTTGGTGGCGTAGCTTTTACATTTTCTGCAATAATACTTACGGTCTCACCGGCTAGCGCGGCAAGTAATTCTGCAGGTTGCTATTCTCAACAGCAAAATTCGTTGCGTGCACAGCTCAAGAGCAAGGCGTGCGCCGAGGTTCTGAAGCGCGCCGTGGAGAAGGCCGCTCTAGCAGCGACCGGTACCGTCGATTCTTCTCTACTCGACAGCCTTGACGATCAACAGTGGTATGACCAAAGCGGTAACAGTCGAAGCAGTGATGCCGATGGGCCCAATCGCGGCACCGGCACGCGTGGCGGAAATAGTGGTGAATCTGGAGGCAGTGGCGGCAGTTCCGCTAATGTCGCCGGCAATGACGGCAACACCGGTGGTGATCCTGGCAATGGTAACACCGGTGGTAATCCTGGCAATGGTAACACCGGTGGTAATCCGGGCGATGGTAACACCGGTGGTGATCCTGGCAATGGTGACGGACATCATCATGGTCATCATGGGCACGACCACGGCGGCAAG
>Ga0206796_1002_pt1 | contig 85938 bp, 88 predicted proteins | sample Alteio_BWOrgCont_68_FD_152895 | JGI IMG/M metagenome (GOLD analysis project Ga0206796, IMG submission 152895) | Enriched cells from forest soil in Barre Woods Harvard Forest LTER site, Petersham, Massachusetts, United States -... | ecosystem: Environmental > Terrestrial > Soil > Temperate forest >...
ATCGAAGCGAAGGCGCTACGCAAGCTCAAGCATCCTAGCCGCTCGCGTAAGCTGCGCAGCTTCCTCGACAACTGATCAGGTTCACATATGCAACAAAAAGGCCTTCCCCGCTTGCGCGGGGAAGGCCTTTTTGTTGGCGCCGGTGGCCTGGACGGAGCAAGTGGCGAGCCCAGATCAATCCAGTAGCTCACCAATGGTGGTGATGACGCCTGCGCCCCCCCATTCGAATTGTCGCCTGTCGGACTTACGTCGACCGCCTCCGGACAGGCGCCAAAGAAGCGGTACCAAGGCATGATGCATTCTATCCGCGCATATTCTTCCGCCTGGACGCGGGTGTAGTGCGGCCGGGGCGCCGCCGGCGAAGCCTCGGCGGCGGTGCAAAGACAGGCCAGGGCGACAGTGGATGCTAAACTGAGATGTTTCATAACGATACCCTGGAGAAACGATGTGCGGCTACTCTAACGGGCCTTTGCAGCAGCATCACGGCAAATCGGCCTACACGTGTTCGTTTGACCGGGCTACAGGCTCGATCTGGAGGAAATCGCGGAATATCAATCGCCTGCACAGTTTTCGGGTCACGCCGGCATTTGCTCGGCCCGCAGACGGTCCGAAAGATCCGTGCGCATGCTCTCCCTGATGTCGCGCACCATGCCCGGGATCAGGAACAGGTCGATGAAGAGCCAGACAAAGCCAATCGCCACGAAGAACAGCAAGATCTGCAGCAGAGCCGTCTTCCAGTGCCCCAGATAAAAGCGATGACCCGACACCCAGCCCAGGAAGAACCACAATAGATAGGCCACCGCGACATTCGGCGCTTCATTGGTGATGCGTTGCTCGATCAGCATCTGATCGGTCGACGAAAGGCTCATCCAAAAATCTCGCTCTCAACACAAGACAAGATACGGTCCTGAAAATGGCCCCTCCCCGGCCGCGGCACAACCCTCGCGCTGACAAGAAAAAATGAACCTTCTTCTTTGACTGGCACATCATGCCACCGGACCAGGACCGCACAATTGCTGCCTCGCCATTGGCGTGATCGCGTCAACCAGCTATCCTCGTTCCCCGGAACAACGCATAAGGCGGGCTGTATCATGGCGTCTTTCTTCAAATCGATCTCGTCGCTGTTCGGGGGAGGCCGCGATTCAGGCGGCAACACGCCGGAGGCAGCCGAAGGGCATGAGTATAACGGCTTCACCATCCGCGCCACGCCCTTCAAGGAGGGCGGCCAGTACCAGACCTGCGGCGTGGTCGAGAAGGAAATTGACGGCACGCTGAAAACCCACAAATTCATCCGCGCCGACCGTTTTGCCAGTCTGGAGGACGCCACCCAGTTCTCGCTCACCAAAGCCCGCCAGCTTATCGACGAACAGGGCGACCACCTGTTTGGCTGAGTTGCGAATATTTTCGCACAAAGCGCTTGCATCCCCCGCCCCGCTTGGCTATCAGGGCGCCTCCGGAAGCGCTCGACGCTTCCCTGCGCGCCCGTAGCTCAGCTGGATAGAGCATCAGACTACGAATCTGAGGGTCAGAGGTTCGAATCCTTTCGGGCGCGCCATTTTTTCCCTAGTAAATTCAGTATGTTACGCCTCGGATACCTAACGGTCCGGGGCGTTTTCGTGTTGCACGTGTTGCAAGCCATTCCCATTGATTTCAAACGGTTTTTCGGGACTGTCGGCAACTCCACGCGACACGGTTGCGACATAAACCTAAGTCCATTCGATATTTAACGCATCCGCCAGACGACGCTTTAAGTCCGTCAAGTTGATCATGATGAGGCGTGGCACATCCCATTTCTTGAAAATCATGTCGCGGATCTGCGACACAGTCACGATGCCGGATTGCGTCTGGCCTTCACCAGTCATTTTGCTGCCATCCACACGAAGGTGCCATTCTAGGAAGTTGGCCTGGAGAACGAAAATTAGATCCTCGTCTGGAACGGGGCCTTCGAAGGTGTGGAAAATATTAGGCCCGTTGAGGTTGAGCACCTCTTTGATTTGCTCCGGTGGCAATGCGCATTCCGACAGCTCAAGAGAGACCGCCCACAATAGGACGCCGGCGATTCCGTACTCGACCTTATGTCCACGACCGGGCGCTGCCGGCGCAAGCCCTATTCTCTGAAAGTGTTTGATCCTGCTCTGCAGGGTCTTCCGAGCGCCGGCTGGTACCTTATGCAAGGCTGCGAGAGCCCGCTCTATCTCACCGTATCGGAAGGCTGGCCCTGTCTGGTCGGCGCGCAGCCCATCCAGCTCGGACCAGAACTTCACGCTGACTTTTGAATTCATATTGCATCCGCTCCTCAGGGATGAGGAGAAGCTAGCATATTCAATCATGAATTCGCAATAGTTGTAGATTGACAGGTACGATCGGTAGGTTCATATGTGTAATCGTAATCTTTCATGATTGAGGGAAACCAATGAGTGTCGACGTTGCTCCTTCCCAGCTTGGGGATGACATCATTTGGGGCGCCACTGCCATAGGAACCGAGTTGGGGATCGGCCGCCGCAAAACGTTCTATCTACTCGAAAAAGGCTTGCTGCCTGCCACCAAGGTCGGCCGCGAGTGGGTCACGACCCGCTCCGCTCTTCGTGACTTTTTTGCCGACACTAAGACCGGGAAGGCCGCGTAATGGCGACCGTCATGGTTACGGGGCGCCTGTTCCGCCAGCCCGAGCGCAAGACTTCTGCCGCGGGCAAGGTGTTCACGACCGCCAAGATTAAGGAAGGCAGCGGCGATAACGTTGCGTGGTGGTCAGCTGTTGCGTTCGGCGACACTGCCGAAGCGTTAGCGGCCATGCAGGACGGCGAGGCAGTTTCGCTGAGCGGCAACCTCGCGGTGGAAACTTACAAGGCAAACGACGGCGAAACCCGGGTTTCTCTGAAGGTTGTCGCCGAGGCCATCTTGTCCGCACGCAAGCGTCGCAAGCCGAAACCGCAATCGGCCAACTCCCCCGACAATACCCCGCAAAACGACCGCAACGACTTCATCGACGATGCCATGCCGTTTTAGGGAGCAGAAATGCGTTACAGCCCCCACGATTTCGTCAAAGTGTTTGGCGGTGCCGTCACAGGGCGGGACACTTGCAACATCCCCGCCCCCGGACACGGCCCGACAAACCGCGCGCTTTCCATTAAATGTGTCGACAACGCGCGCGGTTACATCCTCTTTTGCCACAACCCCGATGTCTCCGACACAGAATGTCTTGAGCACGTCGACGCTGGCATGGCTATCCAACCCTCACGCCGGAGCCGTTTCCAAGAAGCGCCGTGCCATAGGGAGCCTGACGAGCAGTATCACCGCGCTATTAATGCTGAGCGATCCGCCCTCGCGCGGCGGGTATTCGATGATGCTGGCGACGCTCGCGGCACTTTAGCAGAGAGGTACCTGCGCAATCGCGGGCTTGAAATCCCAGAAGCAGGTGCGGACGTGATCCGATTTCATCCGACGTGCATCTGGCACAAACAGACTTTGCCCTGCCTAGTGGCCCTCTACCGTCGTATCGATGACAACGCGCCCCAAAGCATCGTCCGTATCGCACTATCGCCGGATGGCACCAAGCTAGACCGAATGATGCTTGGGCCGACCCGCGGCTGTGCAATCAAGGTGGACGCTGATGAAAATGTTCACGAAGGCCTAATCGTCGGCGAGGGGCTCGAAACCGTTCTCGCCGGCCGCCAACTCGGATATCGACCGGCATGGGCTCTCGGCAGCGCGCAGGCGATCGCGAACTTCGCCATCCTCAACGGCATAGAGGCGCTGACCATCCTCGGTGAGAACGATTCGGCCAGCCAGCAGGCCATAGAGAAGTGCGGCGCAAACTGGCATGCCGCAGGCAAAGAAGTTTTTATTGTCGAGCCGATGAACAGCGCGCACAGCGACGTCAACGACGTCATATCGGGGTGTGGCGCATGAATGAGATGCCCGTCACGCCCGGCAACGAAAGCTTGTTGAAAGCGCGCCGCTACATGCCCCCCATCAAGACGGTAGCGACCGTGGCGCGCGCGCCTACCTTCAAGACACTTGCGCAGTTCTGTGCCGAATATGAGCCATTGAGCTACAACGTCGAGGGCATCGTACGCTCCGGCTCGCTCTATACGCTTACGGCAAAAACGGGCGTCGGCAAGACGGCTTTTATGATTGCGGCCGCGCTGGCTATCGCAACGGGGCGAAAGGACATCCTCGGCACCGACGTGGTGCAAGGCCGCGTCGCCTTCCTGAGCTTCGAAAATCCAGACGATAGCAGGATGCGGCTCATGATTGCCGCGTACCTACTGCAGGTCGATATTAGCGAAATAAGCGCAGACCTTGTCGTCTTGGACAAGCGTGCCAAGCCCGAGAAAATTGCGGCCCAGCTTGAGGAGATGGCGACGGAGAGGCCCTTTTCCCTCATACTCGCAGACACCCTGGCCGCTTGGTTTGACGGCGATAACGTAAACGATTCGGTTCAGGGCGGCGAATTCATGCGTCGCATAAGGCCTATCACGCGGATAAAAGGCCTCCCTGCTGTTCTCGTTGCCGCGCATCCGGTCAAGAACGCCGCCGCCGATAATCTCGTGCCATACGGCTCCGGCGCGATTTTGAATGAGTGCGACGGCAATCTCTGCCTCGCCAAGCAAGATAGCGGGCTTGTCACCTTGCATTGGCAGGGCAAAATCCGCGGCCTCGATTTCCAGCCGCTTTATTTCCGCTTTGAGATCACTGGTAGCGACGACGTGCTAGATAAAAAAGGCCGTCAAGTGCTACTGCCGACGCTGCGGCCGAGCGCTGAGGAGTTCGCCGAAGAGCGCGAGAAGGCTGACGTTAATATCAAAATCGAGCTCCTCAAGGCGATGCATGACGACCCACACGGCACGCAAGCTAGCTGGGGCGTAGCCGTCAGCCGCACCAAGAGTATCGTCAATCGAAAGCTACAAAGCTTGCTGAAAGAGAAGCTCGTCGAGGTGACGCTTGGCAAATGGGCCCTCACCGCCAAGGGCCGCGAGACCATCAAAAATACCCTCTAAAGCGCGTTCGCACGCCTGCGAACAAACACCCCTTTTTGTTCGCACCGTTCGCAGCGAACGACAGGTGCGAACACTGGAACTGCAACTCATTGATATTGCTCGCGTTCGCATGCGAACAACACTGCGAACAAATGCCCATTCTGTTCCACGTTCGCACCCCTTCCCCCCCTTGAAAAGGGGAAGGTGCGAACAGAGGGTGCGAACACAGCACGGAACGCATTCTCGTTCTTCATGGCAGTTGGAAAAGGGGCTGGAAAGGGCCACACCAAACACCCGCTCGTGCTGCTACATTTCAATCCGCCTTTCACGTTTCCGTTACCTCACTACTGACAATCAGATTTTATATCTGATGGCTACCAGTTAGTACATTGTAATCACAAAACAAACCAAACCATGTCTCTTGCATGTTGCGCCTGCGGCCTGCATTTTGGGCGTCATGCCAGCCAATAGCACCGCGATTGCACCCCGTAAGCCGCAGGCTCGTTCCGCGATCAGCAATGGTTCGTCGGTGCTTCGTGGCGTTGACGGCAGGAGCGCCGCGGGCCGGCGCTACCGGGACATTGTTGAAAGCCTCAGCGCCGACCTAGGCGGCCTCGAAAAACTGGGGGAGGCACAGAAAGCGACAATCAGACAGGCCGCCGCGCTGATCGTCAGGTGTGAGTCAATGCAGGCTGATCTGCTGAACGGGCTACCCGTCGATGATGAGGCACTCGTAAGGCTAAGCAACGTCGCCGGGCGGTTGCTGACGAAGCTGGGGATCAAGCGCAAGGCACAAGAGGTGCCTCGTGGTCAGCTTCTCAAGAGCATGGCCGGTGCCCGATGAGCAAAGTGCCCCTGTTCAGTATGCGCCAGTGCTTGGACCGCCCGGACCTGTTCGGCGGGATCCTGGCGGGCGAAAGTTGGACGGCGTGGCGCGTGTTGCTCATCGCGATTTGCGGCGAACGGCTTACCGATGCCGAGCGCATCATCTTCGAGCAACTTACAGGCAGGCCGCATGAGCCGGCCATGCAGGTTGAGGAGGCAATACTTGTCATCGGGCGCCGGGGAGGCAAAACCCGTGCAATTGCAATGCTGGCGGTCTATTTCGCCTGCGTGAAGCAATATCAGCACCTCTTGGCACCAGGCGAACGGGCAGTGGTCCAAATCCTGAGTGCGACAAAGGATCAAGCTGCGAAGGCCAAGCAATACATTTCAGGCGCCTTGGCGAGCGTTGAAGCGTTCGCCGATCTGGTCGAAAACGAGACCGCAGACACGATCTCATTGTCGAATAGCATAGACATCATAATCGCGGCGGCGAACTTCAGAACGGTAAGATCCGTGACAGCGGTTTTAATTGTGGCTGACGAGGTAGCCTATTGGAGAAACGAGAATTCCAGCAATCCGGACGATGAAATCCTCGCAGCAGCAAGGCCTTCACTAGCAACAACTGGTGGTTTGCTTGTCCAGATAAGTAGCCCGTACGCTAAGAGAGGCGAGCTCTACAAATCCTATAGGCAGAACTTCGGGCCTGACGGTGACCCCCTAGTGCTCGTGGTGCGAGCGGCAACCAAGACCATGAATCCCGGTCTGCCGCAGAGTGTCATTGATAGAGCCAAGGAACGGGATCCAGCCAAGGCAGCGGCCGAATACGAAGCGGTATTCAGGTCTGATCTCGAATCCTTCATTGCACGCGAGGCCGTTGAAGCCTGCGTCATTCTAGGACGGCACGAACTGCCACCACGCGCGGGAGTCAGATATCACGGTTTCGTCGATCCGAGCGGCGGCGGCGGCAAGGACAGCTACAGCATGGCAATCGCTCACCGCGAGGGCGATATCGTGGTGCTCGATCTCATCCGAGAAGTCCGCCCGCCGCTCTCGACCGATGCCGTAACTGCGGAATTCGCGAAGGTTTTTAAGGCATATCGCATCAAAAAGATCGTTGGCGATAGATACGCTGGACTGTGGCCAACGGAGCGCTTCAAGGCGCATGAGATTTCCTACGAGGCGACGGAACTCTTCCGGAGCGATATCTACAAAGAACTATTGCCACTTTTGAGCAGCCAGCGCGTCGAATTGCTCGATCATCAGAAAATGGTCGACCAGATCGCCAATCTTGAGCGGCGGATCGCGCCAGGCGGCAAAGACCAGATCAATCACGTCGACGGCGGCCACGATGACGTCGCAAACAGCGCTGGCGGTGCCGTTTGGTTAGCAAGCGCCAAGAAGGCACCGATGATCATCAGCCAAGCGGCGATCGAACGCTCGATGCAGCCCGACCCCAATTATCGAAATCGCGGCTTGCACCGCGGCCTCTACGGAAACTTTTGAATGAAAGGAAAGACCATGAACCTCAAACTTCTAGACGGCCATCCGATCACGCTTCTCGATGACAGAACCCTCAGGAACTTCGAGATTTTCCTTCGCAACAATCCCCGAGGGCTTAGATCGCAGGGGGCGATGGACGCGAAGCCAGTGCCTGGCAGCGCTCGGCGGGGTATTCCGCTGTACGAGTTCAGGAGGGGCGGCGCGTTCGATGCGGCGCCAACCGAAGGCAATGGCATGGGTCCGACGGCACTACTCCGGTGGGCGGCCGAGAGGCTGGACGCCAAAAGCTGGTCTCAATTTCGCCTAGCGCTATTGGGCCAAGATCCCGATGCCGACGAGACCGACGCCGAGGACGACACCGAAGAGCACGATCGAAATCTCGCCGCGGAGCAAATGAGGCAAGCTCGCAAGCGAGCCGCCGAACTTGCTGCGACGCCGAAGGCGATGGATGCGGCACGCCTAGCCTTCGATGCCCAATACCCGCGCGCCGGCAGGGTGAAACGTGTCCCAACTTACGGCAGCCAGGCAGAAAGCTCGAGGCCGGTGACAGCCGCAGGCGCTGCCTCGTTTGCGGCGACTTTTCCAAAAGCCAAGCCGGTGCGCCGGGTTTAGGAGAACATGCAGATGGCAAGGGGCGAATTCATCAGACTCGCGCTGGGTCGAAAAGAGCCGCCGCGCATCCCCAGCGAAGCCCGCGCGAGATTGGCCGAGGCGATCGAGAGGCATAAGGCGGCGCTCGAGGAAATCAACGCGAACAGCCAGACGGTCGAGCGCCTTCGCCGCCAGCGCAACGAGATCGACGCCAAGATCGAGCAGGCGCGCGAGGAGCTGGCGGGGGCGAAGGTATTGCGTCGCGAGCGGCTGCTTGATCCAGACCTGCCGCCGCCGGCGACGGGCGTCCGCGAATGCGAGCGCCAGGTCGAAGAGCTCGAAGAGTTACTCGCTGAGCTTAACGAAGCAATTCTCCATGCCCGCGACGTGAAATCGGCCGAACTCCGGAAATCGGCCGAACTCCGTAAGTTGGCGGTCGATGGCGCCGCGGCGAAGGTGTTGGCTGAAGCGACGGAAGGTGAAATCGAAGCGATGTGCCGGGAGGCCCGCGAGGCCCAAGCACGATGGTACGATTTGCGGGCGGCGCTCGACTTTTTGAAGAACCGCGGTGCCGATGTTCGGATGTCGCTATTTGATACCTCGAGGCCCACTCATGGCCCGATCGAGGGGAAGTGGCGCGGGGCATACGAGAGTCTCAAGAGCGACGCCTCGGCGTCGTTGCCGGGGGACGCATGAAGCATACCGCGCGCGGATTTCTTCCTTTCACGCGCGCGATTGCCACGGAGATGACCTGCATCCCGTGGCCGTCCAGCGGACAGGTGACGGCAACAACAGTCCGCAGCGCGCCATGGGAAAACCTTTCTCCCAGGGGCGCGCAACCCTCAACCTAGCCGCAGGAGGCGGCGAGAATGGCCTTCACGGAAAAGCTGATCAACGTCCAGTTCAACATGGCGAACGGCCAGTTCGAGGGCGGTGGCAACACGTATACGGCGCGCGGTCTGCGCTGCCAGGTTCACATCGAAAACACGGCAGGAACATCGAATTCCCAGGCTGAGATCTCGATTTATGGCCTGCCGCTTTCGGTGATGAACCAGCTTTCGACGGTCGGCACGCAAGCCTACAAGATGTACAAAAATAGCATCACGGTTGAGGCTGGCGATGCCAATGGGATGACGCTGGTTTTCGGGGGCGCGATCACGAACGCCTTTGTCGATGCGCAAGGCATGCCGAACGTCGCCTTTCGCGTGCAAGCCTCTCCTGGCGCTTTCGTGGCGATCCAGCCGGCAAAGCCTCTCAGCATCAACGGCGCGGCTGACGTCGCTGGCATGATGGGTAATCTCGCGAAGCAAATGGGCTTTGCCTTCGAGAATGTCGGCGTCAACGTTAAGCTTTCCAATCCGTATTTCGGCGGCACGGCATGGTGGCAAGCGATCGCACTGGCCAAGCATGCCGGTATCGACATGATCGTCGAGCGCAATACTCTCGTGATTATCCCGCCAGGCCAGACGCGCAGCGGCGATGCCGTCCTCGTTTCTCCACAGACGGGCCTCGTCAATTATCCGGCTTTCAATCAGGCCAATGTGCTTGTGCGAGTGCTGTTCAATCCGGAGATCAAGTATGGCGGCGCGATACAGGTGCAGAGCTCTTTGACGCCAGCGAACGGCAAATGGAAAGTCTCGAGGCTTTCATATGATCTCGAGTCCAATGAGCCAAACGGCAAATGGTTCATGGACATTGAAGGCGTGCAGATAGGACCAACAGTTTCGTGAGTGGTTGAGCGAGGCGCTGGCGTTTCATCGGCCGAAAGCTGACGGAGCCACATTGCATTAAGCGGCACGGCGGCGACTCTGCGGCGGCGGTGGAGAGCGAACGATTTCATCCAATAATCACGGTCATCTCGGACGAGAAGTCGCTTATGCCTGAGAGAAAGTCCAGGATTTCGATATTGACGTCAGGCACCGAACGGCATCCCTGTTGTGACGCTACGACTCATTGTAAACGTCAACAACTGACGTGGAATGAGAAAAAAATGTCACAGCAGCGCATCGATCTCTTGAAGCGAGTGTCATTCGGCAAGCAAGTTGCTGAAGATGAAGTAGACGAGCTGACCTCATATTTTGTCGAATCAAGCCAGTGGGCTGATATCGCAAACGGCAAAACAGATATCGTCCGTGGAGAAAAGGGCGCTGGCAAAAGCGCAATCTATTCTCTGTTACTTAAAAGAGAGAGTACATTCTTTGATAATGGAATTTTGATTATTCCTGCTGAAACTTTACGCGGCGCGACGGTATTCAAGGACTTAGTAGCGGATCCGCCAACAAACGAAATCGAGTTTACTGCGCTGTGGAAGCTATATATATTGACAATTATTGCAAATGAATTGCGTGAATACGGTGTGGGTGGAAGCAAAGCGAATAAAATCTACGGCTTGCTCGAGGAAGCAGAGCTTCTCGAAAAGGAATTCTCACTTCGCGGCCTCCTCCGATCGGCGTTTGCCTACGCGAAGAGAATTGTTGCTGCAGACGCATTTGAGGGCGGCCTAACGCTCGACCCTACGACACTCGCACCAAACGGCGTCACTACAAAAATTGTATTGAGAGAACCAAAGCGTGATTTACGCGATCTCGGCTATATTACAATTGACAAGATAATTGAACTAACTAGCGATGTTCTTACCGAAAACAAGTTAAATGTTTGGATTTTGCTGGATCGCCTTGACGTGGCATTCATTGAAACACATGAACTTGAGGCTAACGCTCTCCGGGCTTTGATACGCGTTTATGCTGACCTAAGAGGGGTGGACAACATATCACTAAAAATATTTCTGCGAGAAGATATTTGGAAGAGAATAACTATAGCAGGCATGAGAGAGGCTAGTCATTTAATAAACTATGTCATAATAAACTGGAATTCTCCGGATTTATTGAATTTGATAATTCGTCGTGTTTTGAACAACGATGCTTTCGTGGCGGAGCTCGGGGTCGATAAGCAAAAGGTTTTGGAGGATTCATCTCTGCAAGAGAAACTTTTCTACCGCATATTTCCGGACCAGATAGAACAAGGCCCGCAAAAAGCCTCTACGTTTAACTGGCTTATCACTCGATGTGCCGATGGAACGAAGAAGACTGCGCCAAGAGAACTCATTCACCTTCTAAATTGTATTAAAGATCGAGAAATTCGCCGGCTGGAGCAGGGTGGCAAGATACCAGCCGATGGAAGATTTTTTGATCGCTCGGTCTTTAAGACAGCTCTTCCAGAAGTCTCAGATGCACGGCTAAACCAATATCTCTACGCCGAATACCCACTCGAGCGGCAATTTATACAAAAAATGGAGGGTCAAAAGGCCGAGCAGACGCCCGAAACTCTTTCAAAGTTGTGGGACATGCGCCCGGAAGAGGCCATTAAGAAGTCGAGCCGGCTTGTCGATCTCGGTTTCTTCGAAGAACGCAGCACTAGCGGCCAGCCGAGTTACTGGGTGCCGTTTTTATATCGCGACGCTCTCAAGCTCGTTCAGGGCAAGGCGGAGGGATAGGACGCACGTTTTGCCAACGTTGCGTCCCACAAGTCGCCGCCTGTTTTAAAGATCAGGGCGCCGATAGGCGTTATTCGGAGAGTTAATCCTCGACCAGCTTGAAAGAACAAAATCCTCTGGCCTTGATATCGTCGGCGGCGTCGGGGTGGATTTGGCTTGTCCCAGCGGGCATTAAGAACCAATCAGATTCCTTCACGTGGTCGGGCAGACCGGTGCCTGGTAGCAATGCGCTCCCTGGGGTCTTCCTTATTCTGGTAGACGTCGTACATCGGCAATACCTCGCGATAGTGGTTGTTGGCAGTTCACCCAGCGGACCTCAAGCCGCCCTCAGCGGATCGGTGCACCGGCAAGCGTCGATCACTCCGGAAACGACAAGCCTAAAGCCGTTCGTCGCGCTCATTGAGTGTGCCGAAGGGATCATAATCATCCTCGTGTTGTGCAGTTCGCGCTCCACCGGGATTTGCAGCAGCGTATTCTTTGGCGTCCTCGATCGAGGCGTGCCCAATAACAAGGTCGGCCGCCGCGACCGTTTGCATAAAGCCACGGATCTTGTCGTGATTTAGCGGGCGGGAATCGTCGTAGGCGCTCAGCATTTCCCACATGACCTCATCGAGCGCCCTTTTCTTCTGCGCCTCGATTTTTTCAACTCCATTTGGCATTTTGTGTTCCTCTACCGCCGCCGCACGAGGCCAAATCTTAGCTCGTTTTTCGCGCGAGCGCAGCGTTGGTGACTCGGCGATTGGTCGGCTTATGGCGACGCGTTAACGCGAGCGTAACGTACTCGTCGAAGCTGATGATTGGGAAGGGCCGAGCTTCCGGACGTGCGCCAATGCAGCGTCTGTCTGTAGGAAGTTTGAAACTTCGCGGCGACATGAAGCTTTGGGGTTCCAACACCACGCGGACGTCGCCTCCCTTCCGACCGCTGAAGCCGACGCACCCTTAGGAGGAAACGGCAAACCTACTAGGGCTTGGAGGGCTTTTGACGCGGGTAGATAAACTCAATATCTCGGAGGTAGTTCGATGATTTAAATTTCAGGTCTTCTGGAATTAATTCCAGGATCTGTGGTTTGAAGCTCGTATTTCCTAGCAAGGGCGAGAAGATTTCGACCTGCGAAACAACCAATTGGCGCGGATCGATCACATATTCTTCTTCTGTAAGGTGTCGGCTGTGATCGGAAGGGCCCGCGATAATATCTTCTTTGGGCACATATGCGCGCAATAGAACACCGCCATCCGGTTCGACCGCGTTTAGTCCACTCGCAAACATTCGAGCTGTTTCTATTTTGGTTGTCCACCCGGTGCCATATTGACGTAACCGTGCGCGAGCGAGGCTTTCCCCTCGATACAATACTTGGGTCGACCCATCGTAAGAAGGTAGCAGAACGCGCAAGGCCGCAATCAGAACGGAATCTTCATCGATAAAGGCACGCATGTGGTGGCCACGCTCTGTCCAAAGCACATGAAACTCTGAACGGATCAAAGTGGGAACCGGTCCCATTTCGCTTATCCCGCGTGCTGCCTCTAGCCAGAGCCCAGCGGTTTCGACGGCCTGAATGGCTCTCTTAATGGTCCGCCAGTCTTCGCGCTGAAGAGCGGCAAGCAGGCGTTCTATAGGACCCTCACCCACATCAAACCTCCTCCGGTGCGCAGTGGAAAAAGTCACGTCGCCACTTTCGGCGTCTAATAGGTAAAGACCTTTGGTGCCACTGGAGGATCTTTTACGAACCAAAGCACTCCAGCGGAGGAATAATTCTCTATCCTGCATCCTGTTTGCTTTGCGAAATTAAAAGCGGCCTCCCGAGAAGCTTGATCGTGCGCTCCTGGCGGAAAAAGAGTTGCAAGCGTCTCGTGATTTATCTCTAATTTTTTGCCAGGCTCCATATTTAGGAGCAGTTTTTCCAGCTCCCAAAGCTGCAATACACTAGCGGAAGACATTCCGATTACCCTTCTTTCATTGACTGCGCTTCGTCTTGCCGAACAGCAAAGCGCTCAATTTCAAATCGCTCAACGGCCACGCCGCGCTGTGAGGCATCTTCCAACCTGTCACGCCACCGGTCCAGGGAATAGGGCCCGATCGCTTGATCACACTCGACGAAAACTTCGGTGAGCTTCCCTGTTTTCTCTTGCCCGCTAATGCTGAAGGATTCGGTCTCAGGGTGGTGAAGGCGCCACCAGATCTTTCGGACGATGAGGTCCTCCGAATAAGGCTCTGGTTCGCTAGGACGATTGATCGAAATATAGTCGCCCACGCTTGGCACACCTGGGAGGTCAAATTGCAAGGAATAATCGGGCTTCAATTTTCCGACATCCCGGACGACCACAGTTACTTTGGGCATGTCATTTCCTTAGATGCATGTGAGTAGGGTTTGATATTGGGGCTTTCATAGAGGTAATTCCGGAGGCTTGTGAAGCCGGGCGATCTGTATGAAGTCCCGAATGGCATGCGCCTTCGTTCGATAATGATCGATTCGCATAATAAAATATTGGTCTTCGCCATCTGGGTCTATTTTGAGTTTTTGGCGCATATACTCGGCCATCTTGTCAGCGTTAAAGTATTCATTCCACACGATCTTGTTTAGACACTTCATAAATATCTCATTATCGTTATAGTGGCCCGTGTGCCAAGTATCTCGGCCTAAGAAGGGGTCGATCGCCTCGTACATGACTTTTTATCCTTCATATTGAAGCCGTTACAGATTCTGAAATTTGGGCACAATCCGCAAGCCACCTCGCGTCAAGGGGATTTGACTCCGCATGAGGTTGGTGGAAGTGCGCGGAGAAAATCAAATTGAAACATGCGGGTTTTGCCCATGCGGCAAAAATAGGAGCATTTTTAATGGGATAAGTCGAAGGTCGGCGGCGCCCGATTGCTACAGATACCTCTTGTGGCGCGCCTCTTCCACCCAGCCTGATAATGCCGCTCGTTCGGTCTGACGCTTCACCTCGATGCGCTCGCCCAAGTATTCGCCTACGGCAATCCACACGCTGTTGCTCATTTGATAGAGCCGAATTTTATGCGGGCTGTCCCAGACAAGCACGGTTCTCTCGCTCATTGCCGATCCTTCCTCAGCCTCACACTTTGGCCACAGCCGGAAATGGCCGCACCTTGTACGAGGCACCGCTTCGATTGGATCTTGGCCAAAGCCACGTTTTGCGATGAAGCGGCAAATTTGGCGGTTGCGTCCCGATCACGGTTGGCGGCGGGACCTTCGCACCTGTGAGATTTGCCGTGCGAATGTCTCGAAGCGTCAATACATAAATCGTGCGAGTGACGAACCGGTGCGTGCTGTCATGATCCCAGCGAGCTTGGGAGGACCGACATGATGACGCCAGACGACGCCAGGATAGTCAGCGAGATTAGGACGGCCATGCTCAAGGAAGGGCGTTGCGCTGAGGTGGACGAAATCCTCGTCCAAGCGAAGGTCTGGGAACAGGACGATCGAGCCCTTGGCCCAGATCTCGCGAGGTTCATGCTCGAGGTAGACAGGATGCGAGGCGGAGAGCGGGCCATGCATAAGGGCGGCCCGATCCAGTTCTGCCCGAACGGACCGAGCCTAACCAGGGTCTGAAGGCTGGGGGGCTACGAGGCACTGGCTGCAACAGGATAGCGCTCATAGGTTTGCTGGATGATTTCTGGCGGCCTATTCCGGCCTCTCGCTATCCATGATGACCCGCGCCCGCTGCCTGATCAGCAAGTGCCTGCCCGGGCGCTGGGCGAGCTCCGCCTCAAAGGCAGCGGATATGTCGGCACAGGCCGCCTATTGATTGCGATACCGCCTAGTGGACTGCTGCAGCCGGGGGTCGCCGAGGTTTATTCGATCTGGAAGGGTGCGGCGCTGCAACCATACTCACGAATGTTTTCATTTATAATCGGAACGAGCGAAGTTCTGTAAAATCGAAATCTATCAAGCAAACTACGCAGCACGGTTATGTGATTCTCAATATCGCTAGTGCGCAATTCTTTTACTTTTCGCTTTGGTCGACGCATTCTCTCGGTACCACTTATAAATGAAGCCCACCAAATATCTGGTTTTTGACCCTCCCTAGCGGTAAAATCCATGGTGAGTGCTGTTGGAGAGTGGGCGAGTTGATTTCTGGTCTGCAATTCGTTCCTAGTTTCTGAAGCCAGCGTTTCCCAACTCTTTTGCAAGTCATGGGGATGACCGCCGCTCTTTTTCTCAGGCTCGTGGAAAACCGTTGCTACCAGGTCGCCTGTGAGGGTTAGGCGCTGGTCTAGCGATTGAAGCCGATAGTAGACTATTGCCGTGTGGCGCAGGTTAGCCTGCAAGATGTTCGCTGAAATTTGGAATAGCTCCCCGTCAATTTGCGCCCATTCGGTGATTGCCCGCCCAACGGCCTGATAGAATTCCGCCGTCTCCTTTTCTGCTCCTAGCGGTCCTGGCATAGAATGCTCCCCACTTCGATAGTCATCGCCTCGCCTATTGGGAACGGCTCGCGCCCTACAACATTATCGATCCAGCCGGGCACGCGCGTAATGGCCCCGTGGCGCTTACAGGCGGTGCACCAGGCGGCTTTGCGCAACCTATCGCTTGAAGTGTTCGGGCCCCAGCGGATCACGAACTGCGCGAGCGCTACAGCCCTTCTGTGATCGCAGTGATCACATGTTAGCCAGATCCAACGCGCGCTCGCGTGGAGTTCGCCGAGCGTGGCCACGGGGCGTTGTGGCGATCGTCGATTCCTAACCATGCCGATACGCTGACCGAGTCGCCATGCGAGTGCAAGGCTGGCGGATGCCTCTACCTCGGCGCCTGTTGCATACCGCTTATGGCGCCAGAATTATGACTTGCGGGAGTTCAACCCCCGCGTCGACAAGCATGCGCCTGATTACTTCCGAATGACGATCGCTATCCCGTGTCAGTTTGCGACGGCCATTAGGCTCGAGATCCGCCAGCCTTATCTCAACAAGGCGATACCCGTTTTCGGGAAGCTTGTCCCGCCGGCGTTGATCATAAATTCTTCTCTGCTCGCCTCTCGTCATGCCGCTCACGGTAAGCTTCCTGTCAAAGAAAGGCACGCTCTCGGTGTGCTGGCGCTCATGGTATTCGATGACGAGCTTGCGATCCCTATAGAGCCCGTCGACAGGCAGCATGCGCACCTTGCCTGTCTTCTCGCTTTTGTCGCCAAACAGAAAAGGCAGCGGCTCCTGGCGCTGGCACTTCATGCCCATCAGAGCATCACAAAGATTGAGAACATAGTGCTCATCGCTGTCAGCGCGCTTCCGGCTCAAGACTTAGCTCTGCAGAAGGTGTCAGACGTGAGAAGGGACAAAGCCGTCGTCCGGCAGGCTATCGGCTATTCGGAATTTTTTTTGCAAGTTCTTTGACGGAGCCAGCGAAGCCTTCGAAAAGCTTTTCAGTGGGCGCAGCTGGCATCTTGCCAAAATCAATTGAAGAGGGGAGCAGCGTCGTGGCGATATCTTTGATTATAAGGTGATTGCCTCGACTTAGCAGTATCAGCGCCGAACACATCGACCAGTGAAAGTACATCCTCGTGTTATACCTCACGAAATGCAACATAACTTGCATGAGAAATATACCGATGAGTAACGCGCCAATGCGGACAATCAAGCTGCCGCCGTGTGAAGCGAGGTACTCCAGAAAATTTTCACTATTAGCTCCCGTACTGCTAGATGTAAGTAATCCGAATTGTAGGTAAATCATTAGTAAGCCGAGACCGACTAAGATTGATACTGCCAATCCAACATTTGATACTCTCCTAGCCCCGTCGGCGATTTCTTGAAACGCACCGGCAACACTCGAAACCTGTTCCTCAGAGAACGCCAAGGGCTCGACTTTCCGTTTTGCCTCTCTGCTTTGCGAAGTAACACCAGGAAGCGTCGACTCGGCGGAGCTTAGGTCGTCACCCATGTTGCCCTGTCCTGCGTTTGCGAGGTCCACGAAGATTTGAATTTCAGGATACTAACGATCTGGGATGGCTCAGTGAAATTGAAAATGTTGACAATCAGATTAATCTGCAACATCGTGTACTAGTTGGCAACAAACGAAAGTCCCCTCCCCCCATGTCAATCCGCAAACGCACATGGAAGACAGCCAAGGGTGAGGCCAAGGAAGCCTGGATCTTCGATTACGTCGACCAGGCCAAAAAGCGTCACATCAAGACCTTCGATACGAAGAAGGAGGCGCGTGCCTATGAGATAACGGTCATGGGCGAAGTGAAGGACGGTACGCACACTGCGCCTAGCCAGAGTATTACCGTGCGTGAGGCTGCTAAAAAATGGCTCGACACCGGCGATAAGAACGGGCTGGAGCAAGGAACGCTTCTGCAGTACCGCCAGCATATCGAGCACCACATTAACCCCTTCTTGGGTGAGACACGTATCTCGGAACTTACCGCCCCAGCGGTGCGCGAGTTTGAGGACAAGCTACGCAAAAGCCCGGCAGAATATCCTGACAAGGAAGACGGAAAAACCCGGGCGCGCTATCGCAACGAGGGCAAACCCCGTTCGGCCTCGTTAGTCCGAAAAGTGATGGTAAGCCTCGGTTCATTGCTCTCAGATGCCCAGGAGCGCGGATTGGTTGCTCGCAATGTGGTTCGCGATCTCAGGGCGAAGCGTGTCCGAGGCAAAGAGCGCCGTGCGGACAGGCGCCAGAAGGGCAAGCTAAAGGTAGGGCAGGACATCCCGGCGCGTGAGGAGATAAAGGCCATTGTGACCGCCCTCCCCGATCGCTGGCGTCCCCTTATGCTCACCGCCATCTTTACCGGCTTGCGCTCATCCGAGCTGCGCGGCCTGCGTTGGGAAGACGTCGATTTAAACGCCGGCGTTATACACGTTCGGCAACGCGCCGACCGCTACAACAAAATCGGACCGCCAAAATCCGAGGCCGGCGAACGTGTAGTACCCATGCCGCCGATGGTGCTGAATACGTTGCGCGAGTGGAAGCTCAAATGCCCGAAACAGAAGAAAGACAAGGATGACGAGGGCAAACTGCACTTCGTGTTTCCGACGGCAACAGGGCAAGCCGAGTCCCCGGGCAATATTATCAAGCGTGGGCTCATCCCCACTCAGATAAAGGCCAAAATCACCCGCCCTTTGTTGGATGACGATGGGAAGCCGAAGCTGGACGCAGAGGGAAATCCCATGCTGACGGCGAAGTACACCGGCATGCATGCGCTACGCCACTTCTATGCCTCGTGGTGCATCAACCGTAAGGCCGATGGCGGCCTAGAACTGCCTCCGAAGATGGTGCAAGAACGCCTTGGGCACTCTTCATTCGTCATGACAATGGACGTCTATGGGCACCTGTTCCCGCGCGGAGATGACGGCAGCGAACTGGCAGCGGCGGAAAGGGCGTTGTTGGCATGAGCAATGCGCGCGGACATCAAACGCAGTGGGCCGCCCAGTTCGCAGTTGCGAGTGAACTTTGCAAGCGTGGCTATGAAGTCGCTTTCACATCAGGCCACACCACACCGATAGCTGATTTGATGGCCGTTAGCCCGGTCCACAAAGCGATGTTTTTGGTTGACGTTAAAGGCCTATACCGCGTGAATCCGTGGCTCATTAAGCGAAAGCCGACACGTGCGAACCTCTTCTATGTTCTGGCGTTCGTTCCGCGAGATGAGCCAAATCAGTATTTTATAATGAGCCAGCATGCTGTCACGTCCCTGATTGAAAGCGAGCTTAAGCGGCTAGCTCGCGCGGATGATTATCCGGTCACGGGTTTTGTTTACAAGGCGGCGCTCCCATATCAGGGCGCATGGGATACCCTACCCGAGTAGCCATCAACATTTGAGGCTAAATTCGAGGCGACATAAACGCGACACGAGCCAGAATTCATAAATAAATTCAACAACTAAGTAAATTCTACGAATCTGAGGGTCAGAGGTTCGAATCCTTTCGGGCGCGCCATACATTTCAAATACTTATTGAAAAAATCGTCTTAGAACGACTTATTAAGACGGATTTGGCAAACCTAATCGTCCTGGGTCGCTCCACCGCTTTTAGCCCGCCTGATTGTTTTGTGATCCGCCGAATCGCAGATCGGCGGATGTAGCTCAAATCCGTCGTCAGACGGACTCCTGGACGGTAGGGGCACTCCTCACGAGCCTGCAAGTGAAAGAGCTGCTCTCCCCAGATCAGTGACATCCTCCGCCGTGGTCGAGAACGAGATCACCAACCGCACGATGCCTGGCTCCCGGCGGTCGTGGTAAAAGCCACCCCGTATCGAGCAGACCGCGAATGAGCGGCATCGGTAGAAGGCAAAAGAGGATGTTCGCCTCAGGTGGCTGTTGAATTTCGACTCCTGGAATCGATGCCAGCGCCGTCGCCAATGCCTCTGCCATGTCATTCGCGTGCGCGGCGTTACGCTGCCACAACCGGACTTGCAGATAGGCATTCATCTGGGCCGCCATGAAGCGCGATACGACGTATATATTTTTGCGCAGGGTAATTCCAAGTTTGACGCGCTTTCAACCGGCCTGAGAGAACGCTTGAGGATGGATTCGCCTCGTCGCGGCGGCGTGAGTGAAGCTCGGGATATCTCGCTGGATAAATCGGTGCGGCAACGCATGTTCGAGGGTGATGCCCTTCCCCGCTCCATATCCCGAGCGGCTAGCCCAAGCGGCGATCCGGATTAGCGATGGTCCGCAGCCGAATAGCGTCGCGCCCCGGAGGGGCGCCGAACAGGCGACTATATTCCCTGCTAAATTGCGACGGGCTATCATACCCCACATCAAAACCGACGGTGGCGACGTCATGGGCGTTTGCCATGAGGCGGGTGCGAGCCTCTTGGAGGCGGATCTGCTTTTGATACTGGACAGGGCTCATCGCGGTTACCGCGCGAAAATGGCGGTGAAAGGACGAAACGCTCATCGCCGCGAGTTGCGCCAGTTCCTCGACGCGCAGCATCTGCGCATAATGAGCGCGAAGCCACCTGATGGCGTGTCCGATTTGCGAGAGCCTGCTGTCGGCCAGGCCGAATTGACGGATCATCGCGCCTTGTTCGCCTTCGAGCAGCCGCCACAGTAGTTCACGTTCGAGCAGCGGGCGAAGGACCGCGACATCGCGCGGGCGGTCGAGCAGGCGAAGCATCCGAACGGCTACACCGACGATGTCGCTTGAGGCATGGCTCACGCCCATGCCGACAGGTTCTGCCGTGGCTCGATCAGCTGGATTTGTCTCCAGCAACAGTGCCGCGATCGTGGCGGCGTTCAAGGTGAGACCCATCGCCAGAAAAGGCTCATCTTCGGTAGCCATGATGACGTGGCCAGCGATCGGCAACTCCACCGACACGACGATATACTGACCCGACCCATAGTCGAATACCCTGTCGCCAAGCACGGTCCGCTTGGCCCCATTCGCGATCAGGGCAAATGCGGGCTCGTAGATATTATGGATCGGTTCGCTTGGCGCATGGGACACCATCAGGTGCAGGCCTGGGACGCCAGTTTCAATCTGGCCAGCGCGACAGTGCCGCGCGATCAGCCGAGATAGTTCGCGAATATTCTCCATTGGCAGAGGATGCCAAAGCGCGGAGAAACCGCAAGCGCCACGTGCCTGATTGGCTCCCCTTTGGCAGGATCGTGCAAGAAACTGCGCCCATCGTTCTACCGGTGAAGAGGCCACATCTGCTTCTGTGCGTCGCGACATGGTTCGCATCCATCTGAAGGGACGCCTCTTGCGACTGACCTGACTGGCAAGGCTGTGGTTTCCACCGGCTCGGGGCATCGGCAAGGCAAGTGTCCTTGGCTATGCGAGCCTCGGTGCAAATGTCGTCATCGACGATGAGCGGACAGTCGTTGGTGATCAGCGGTGGCGAACCGCAATAATTCGAACATCAACCACATTTGAGAATGAGAACGACGATGCTAGGCAAACAGTTCAACGCCAGTTCAACCGCGGCCGAAGTTCTGGAAGGCGTGGATTTGACCGGCCGCCGCGCCGTGGTGACCGGCGCAAGCTCGGGAATCGGCGTCGAAACGGCCCGGGTGCTCGCTACCGCGGGGGCCGACGTGACGATGGCCGTACGCAACCTCGACGCTGGACATCGCGTTGCCGAGGAACTTCGGGCGAGTCTCGGCACGGACGCCGGACAATTGCAGGTAGCGCACCTCGACCTCGCCGACCTCGGCACTGTGCGTGGGTTCGCCTCGGCATGGTCCGGCCCATTGCACATTCTGGTCAACAACGCCGGCGTGATGGCCCCGCCGACGCTGACCCGATCGCCGCAAGGCTGGGAGACGCAGTTCGCGACAAACCATATGGGGCACTTCGCCCTGGCTCGGCAACTGCACGGTGCGCTGGCTGCGGCCAATGGCGCTCGGATTGTCTCCGTCGCCTCGATCGGCCATCTGTTTTCCCCTGTCGTTTTCGACGATTTGCATTACCGGTTCCGCCCATACGACCCGTGGACCTCCTATGGTCAGTCCAAGTGCGCCAACGTCCTCTTCGCCGTCGGCGCAGCACAGCGTTGGGCGGAAGACGGCATAACGGCCAATGCATTGATGCCGGGCAATATCGGCGAGACCGCTCTAGCCCGGCACATTCCTTCCGTCGTGCTCGCAGCCATAGTCTCGGGTAATAGCGGCTTTGCCCTGCCCACTCCGAAGACGATCCCGCAGGGCGCGGCGACCTCAGTCATGGTTGCCGCCTCGCCGCTCGTCGAGGGAGTCTCCGGCCGCTATTTCGAGGACTGCGCCGAGGCGCTGGTCGTACCCGATCGCGAGGGCCGGACTGGGGGCGTTGCGGCCTATGCACTCGACCAGGACAACGCATCGCGGTTGTGGGATATTTCCGAGGAGTTGCTGAAACTCGACGTCTGACCGCTAACGGCCGAGGAGTTGACTGAGGGCGCAGAATCGCCGGGAAACTCTTGCAACATGAGGGTTTCCGATGCAACACGACGGTCACGGACAAGAGTTGATGGGCGAACGCGAAATCGAGGTTTCGCTATATATTTGGGACGTCACTGTATACGCAGTGCTCGTCTAGCGGTTTGCTGTTGGTTGCGGGGTGAATCGAACCTGGAGGCATTTAGTCGTCCTACTTGGCGTTCAGCTTAACTGGCCCCACATGGTCGATCTGAGTTGAAATAACGGGTGGGTCGAAGCCTGCTGCAGCAAACACGAGTGCCATCTTGGGAGAAGTCAGAAAGGTGATCATCGCTCGAGCGGCCTGGGGCGCATGGGATCGCGTGACGATCGCGGCTGCATAGACGGTCCGCAGTTGCAGCGTGTCGGGCAGCGGACCCACAAGATCCACGCCGGGTACCGGCTTGATCTCACTGATCTGACCGGCCGCGATCGCAACCTCGCCGCGCGCCAGTGCCTCCATGGCTGCGGTCCCGTCGGCGAAGAGCTTGATCCGTGGCTTTAGTATTTCATCGAGATGCAACTGCTTCAGGAGCCTCGCGAAATAGATGCCTGTGGTAGCGCCCGATGCATGATCGGCGAGCCCGATCGAGGGCGCGGCCAACAGCGCCGCACGGAAATCGGCTTCGGTCGCGATCGCGGGCCTGGCGTCGCCACCTCGCACAGCGATGCCGAGCCTCACGACGCCAAGATTGACGCGACTGTCGCCAGCTACCATGCCATGCTGCACGAGTTCGTCCAACCGCGCCGGCGGAAGCATCACGATGTCGGCCGCTTCACCGGTCGATAGCCTGTTTTCTACCGCGCCTGCGGTGCCGAAGCTGGATCGCAGACCCAATCCGGTAGCCGCGAGCGCGATGGTCCGAGCAGCTTCCAAGGGGGCCTTCAAGGCCGCCGCGCTCAAGACGACCACATCGTCAGCGTGGGCTGCCCCCACGCCAAACAACAGCAAGGCCGCTGAAAGAATGGTCGTACGCATAATTCTCATCCTCGCCCTGAGTTGGTTGGCTTCCGCCCTGAGTTGGTTGGCCGGTCAGTCGCTGCCTCTTTCAGCCGCGACTGAATCCGGGGCCGTGACTCCCAACCTCTCGATCAGGAGCAGCCTCGGATAAAGACTTACGATTTTGGAGCGAAAACATGGACAGTGCCGTCACCTCCGCCCACCATCCCGACGGGAACGTAAACGTGACCATTGGCTTCGCTTGATGTCACCGAGTGTGGCGCGCCGCCTGTGATCGCGATCATCTGAACCAGCTTGTTGGTCCCGGCATCGATAACGCCGAGGGCGGGACCGCCCGGATTGTCGCGTGAGGCGGTATAATACTGATTGTTCTTGGCGTTGTAGTTCACCATGTCAGCGCCTCCGAGCCCCGGCACAGTGGCGACAACAGTCCCTGTCTTAGCATTCATGATCGTAATGACGGCCGGCATCTCCTTGCCGTTAGCATTGCAGCCCAAGACAAAGTTGTCGTTGGGACCAAAGGCAAGACCGGCAGGATGACAGTTCTCGACGGGCAGCATTTTGACAAGCTTGCCCGTGGCCGGATCCATGACTGCAACAGCGCCCTTTTTGGGGTCCTTATTAAGTTCGGGGATTGACATATAGAACAAGCCGTCGCCCGGATTATAGGCAGGCTGCTCAGCACCATCTGTGGCCTCAGCGAATATCACCTTGCCTATAATTTTGTGGTCTTGTTTGGTCGAGATGATCGTCGCAAACGGCGGATCCTCAGCATTGTTGACTCCGATGAAGACGTGGTCTCTCGGATCGAAGGCCATCTCGTCCAAACGCGTCTTTCCACCGGAACTGATTGTGGCCGCTGTCTTGTTGGTCGTCGGATCGATAATCTTGATGGTGCTGTCGCCATCTCCTGCCCAAATCTCATTGCCGGCAAAAACGACGCCGTCTGGACCGGACACATCATTGTTCACCTTGCCGTCCTTCATGACGGCGCCAACGAAGGTTCCGACGCGACCAACAAATTGATCTGTCTTTGTGTCGAGAATGTCGATCGCCTTGTTGCTGCGATCCGCCAAGTAATATCGACCGTCGGCCTGATTAATGAAGCTGATATCGAAGTTCGTTAGCTTCTGGCCGGGAATCATGATAGTCCCGATTTGCTTGAGCTCGGCAGCTTTAGCCACTATTGGCAACGAGCAAGAAGCAAGCAATATAAGCCCAAGGCCGGTGCAGTATCTTTTCATAGCGTCCTCCCGGTTGATCTAATATCGAACATTTGTCAATTTGCTTTGTCGTAGTGAGATTGACTTTAATTGGCATCGGGTGGCATGCATTCACAACTGGATCGGCGCGACTACGCCGCTTCCGCCACCTTCTGGCTCTAATTCTTCGAGGCGCTTGTGGCGCGGTTCGATTCCGAGCAGCAGCACGACCAGGATCTGCACAATCAGCAAGCCGACCATCAGGTTCAGCACCCCCGACACGCCATAGGCTTGAAAGAGAGAGACGACGACGAACGGCGTGACGATCGTGGCGCCACGTCCGAAGGTATTGCAGATTCCCGAGGCTCTCAGGCGAACTTCGGTCGGAAACAGTTCGGGGATGTAGATCCCAAAGAGCAACGCTACGAGGACGTAGATGGGGATGGTCAGTGCGAACCCCACAATCGGCAGCAGCACCGGATCGCTGATCCATGGATAGACGAGGCCGAGCACTATCGTCACAGCCGAAGCTCCTATTATTATCGGTTTGCGGCCCCAACCGTCGGCCGTAACCGCTCCGATGGCCGCGCCGACCGGCGCCCCAAGACTCATCAGAAGCGAGTAACCGAATGACGTGGCGATACTGAGCCCCTGCTTGATGAAGAAGGTCGGCAGCCAGGTGACAAACCCGTAAAGAAGCGTGTTGATTACAATTAGACAGACGCAGCCCACGATCATGCGCGACAACAGCGGCGGCACGAAAAGCGCCCCAAAGCTTACATCGCCGAGATGCGGCCCAGCCGGTGCGGGTGCGGGCAGAGGGGTACCCCCCGCCGCCTCTCGCTCGATTTCGAACAGTAGCGCTTCCGCTTCCCCAGTACGCCCAGCCGTCTCGAGCCAGCGTGGCGATTCCGGCAAGCGCTTGCGCAGATGCCAGACCACGAGGGCCCCGAGTCCGCCGAGGATGAACATGGCTCGCCAGCCGAATATCGGGATCACCAGATAACCGAGGAGCGAGGCGACTGGCAGCCCGGTCACGACGAAGACCGCCATGAACCCAAGCCACCGCCCACGAGACCTCGCCGGCACGAACTCCGTCAAGGTGGAGTAGCCGACGACATTCTCGGCCCCAAGCCCGATACCGATCGCAAAACGCAGGGCGATCAGTACCATCATGTTCGGTGCGAACGCCGCGGCGATTGAAGCAATCCCGAAGAGCAGAAGGTTTGCCTGATAGGTAAAGCGTCGCCCAAAGCGGTCGCCAAGAAAGCCGGTCAGGAAAGAACCAATCATCATGCCTACAAAGGTCGCCGACACGAACATCGCGTTTTGGCCGAGCGTCGAAAAGCCGCTCTTCAAAGTCGTGCCGAGCACCGTACCGGCGGCATAGATATCGAACCCATCGAAGAACATGCCGATCCCGACCAACCACATGACTCGGTAATGGAATGATCCGATCGGGAGCCGATCCAGTCGACCTCCAGCATTGACTGTAGTTGGCATGACGTCTTCTCCAAGCGACTCAGGCAAACTTTGGAACTTCCGTCTTCGCGGAATTGTCGTCTTCCTGCCGGCGCTTGGGATCAGTTCAGACGCCGTTGTGTGGCAGTATCCTTGTACCAATCGAACGACTTATCTGCCGTTGCAACCATCACGCTCTTGACATCGAAATGATCGTTGAAGCTTTCGAGCCCGCACTCCCGGCCAAGTCCGCTGTCGCCGACCCCACCCCAAGGCGAGGACGGGTCCAAGCGATGATGGTCATTGACCCATACGATGCCAGCCTTGACCCTCGCCGCGACCCTGTGAGCTCGGCCGACGTCACGGGTGCGCACTGCGGCAGCAAGACCGAACGGCGAATCGTTGGCCAGCCGTAACGCGTCCGCCTCATCCTTGAATGGGGTGATGACGGTGAACGGCCCGAAGACTTCTTCCTGGAAGATCCGCATCTTGGCGCTGACGTCGGCGAATATCGTGGGCTCGACGAAATAGCCGCCTTCGCAGCCTAGAACATGCGCCGCGCCGCCGCCGCTTACCAGGCGCGCTCCTTCGTCACGGCCATGGGCACTATAAGCCAAGACACGGTCACGTTGCCGAGCAGAAATGACGGGGCCGAGTTGGGTCGCAGAATCAAAGGGATCGCCGATACGGATCGTCTTCGCTTTGGCGGCGAGCTTCTCGACGAAGGCATCGTAGATCGTCTCCTGGACGAGGTGCCGGCTGGCGCAGACGCATGTCTGGCCCGCCCCAACGAAAGCGCCGAAAGCAGCATAGTTCACGGCCTGGTCGAGGTCGAAATCGTCAAATACCATGACGGGCGTCTTGCCACCGAGCTCCATCGTCTGATGGGCGAAGACTCGCGCGGCCGCGCTGCCGGCAATGCGCCCCGCCTCGGTGCCGCCTGTAAGCACGAGCTTGTCTATGCCTGGGTGCTCTGCCATGAAGCGGCCCGTGGTTTGTCCAAGCCCGAGAACCACATTGAAGACCCCGTTTGGCAGGCCAGCCTCGCAGAAGATCTGGGCTAGTTTCAACGTGGTGAGCGGCGTGTACTCGGAGGGCTTTACGACTGTGGTACAGCCCGAGGCCAGGACGGCCGCAAGCGACTTGCACATGATCATGAGAGGATGATTGAACGGTGTACAGTTCGCCACGACGCCGATCGGCGTGCGCAGCGTATAGTTGAGATAGGCGCCCTCGACCGGAATGACATCATCGCGCCGCGAAAGCGCGAGCGCGGCAAAGTAGCGGAAGAAATTTGGCAGTCGCGCCAGTTGCGCCCGCGTCTCGTTCACGGGGCGACCGTTGTTCAAGGTCTCCAACCGGAACAGTACTTCCAGGTTAGCCTCGAAGGCGTCGGCCAAACGGTTCACAAGCCGTGAGCGAGCATGAAGATCCATACCGCCCCATTCGCGCCCCTCGAAAGCACTGCGCGCATTGCGAATGGCAACGTCGACATCGGCGGCGGCCGAGTTCGGGATGCGTGCGATGACGTCTCCTGTGGCCGGATTGCGCACATCGAGCAGCTCGCCCCGCCCCGCCGCGATCTCGCGACCATCGACGAAATTGCCACGGGTCTCAATGTTGGCGACCGGCCCATCCATAATATTCATGGTGTTCTCCGTTCAGGTCACGATCGCACTGCGGGAGAGGGCCGAGAGGACCCGTTTCTGGGCACTCGACACATGATCGCGGATGATACGCTTTGCGCGGCGCCCATCGCGTGCCTGGAGAGCGTCGATAATCGCAGCATGCTCGGCGACAAGTTGCGAAGGGTCACGCCCCCTGATGTCGGCGAGGCTGACGCGGACCAGCCGGTCCGCCTGCTCAATGAGATCGCAAGCGACCGCTGCCATGCGACGATTGCCGGAGGCTTGCGCCATGGCCACGTGGAAATCGCGATTGTAGGCGATGAAGTCGGCGCCTGGCTCGAGAGTCCTGAAGCGATCGAGATCGGCCAGAGTCGCAGTGGGGGACGTCTCCGCGGCTAAAGCCGCACAAGCCGGCTCCAAGACCAAACGAAAGCCGAAGAGATCTCGTGCATCTGCGACCGAAATCGGGTTGATCTGATATCCCTGACGCGGACGAATTGTTACGAGACGCTCGCGCTCCAGCCGCAAGAGTGCCTCGCGCACCGGTTGGCGGCTGACTCCGTATTGCGCGGCCAGGTCCTGCTCCCATATTTCCGTCCCCGGCGCCAGACGACAAGCCAGGATATCGAATCTGAGAGCGTCGTAGATATTGTCGCGCAACAGCACTGGTGTGACCTATTTTCAATTCCTCATTTTTGCACGCCTGAAATATCACGTCAATAATTCTTGTATGTTGTGATGCATCTGGTGCACCTTGTAGAAGGAGCATCAGAAGCGGGCACAGGGGGCACCGAGAAAGAATGGGATGCACAAGTTTGTTTGCAGCGGGACGAGTGAGAGCTACGATCGAGGGTGACGGACCGCCACTGGTCTTGCTTCACTCCCTGCTTTCGGATAGCGGAAGTTTCGAGCTCATTCGCGCACCCTTGGCAAAGCACCATCGAGTGATCATTCCCGATCTACCCGGCTTTGGAGGATCCGAGCTCGTTTCCGGTGGGCTGGCCGCGGTCGCTGACCGGATGGCGCAGGCCGTTCGCGAGGCTGCAGGCAAAGAGCGGCCTGTCATTTTAGGAAATGGCTATGGCGGTTTCATCGCGTTGCAAATGACGATTCGTCATCCTGACATTGCCGACCGTCTGGTTCTCGCAGATAGCGGAGCTGCCTTCTCTGAGCCTGGCCGCGCCGCCTTCCGTGCCATGGCTAGCGTATCGGCCCAGAAGGGGCTTGAAGCCGTGGCAGATACCGCCATGCGTCGGCTTTTCTCGCCGGAATTCCAGGATAACTCTCGGGAACTTATGCAGGAGAGGCGCGCCGCCTTCTTGCGCACGGACGCCAACGTATTCAGGGCGGCCTGTGAGGCACTGGCTGAACTCGACTTGCGCACCAAGTTGAAAAGCGTCGCAATTCCTGTCCTGGTCCTTGTCGGAGAGAAGGACGAAGCGACGCCGCCGCCGATGTCAGAAGAGCTGGCCACCAGTCTCCCGAAAGCGCGCCTCATGGTTCTGTCCGGTTGCGCGCACGTTCCACAACTACAGGCCCCGCGCCAATTTCTCGACGCGCTAATCCCCTTTTTGACCCAGACGGAAATACATTGACTAGAATTTCTGATTGAAGAAGGGCTAGGCCAAGCCGGCTCCCACTAGCATTTCCTGGTCAGACACGTCGCGCAAAGTCTGGAACCGACAGCCGCCCCAATTCAAAAACCCGCCGCCATCCATCTTGGCTGTGTGGCAAGCCAGGAAAGTCTCACTTGTCATTCAATTACTTGTAATGTTGCCCAATACGGACCGGTGGTCATGTTGGCGTATCTAAACGCAGTGACTGCGAGCCGGATATTCAGGCTATGCGATCCAGTTCGGCCACATCGTTCCACACGGTCATCGCCCCGGTGCGCAGGGTCCGGTAGTCGCCGGGGTACAGGTTATCCTATCGCATTAACACGCACGTCGGACAAAAGTGCGGCTGCACGGGGCCGGCGCAGCACATGTCGTGGCCACCCAGGAGCAAGACCTCGTAGCCGAGGTGATGCGGACCACGAACGGAAATGGCGCGCGCATCGCCTACCATCCCATAGGGGGCCACGGCTTTCCCAAACTCGCGCGCCATTTCCGAGCGGGATGGTTCATCCCGCGGATGTATGTTCTGCGATGTATCGGCCCAGCGCGCTAGCTGCGTTGAGCATGTGAGCTCTCATGCGCCGTGCTGCCGACTCGCCATCGCCTTCCGCCATGGCCGCCAGGATCCCGCCATGTTCGGAGCGAGATGCAGCGATACGATTACCGTGACGCAACTGCGTGCGGCGAAACGCGTCGAGGCGAGCGCGAATAGCGAGTGCCTGTTCTGCCATGAACCCGTTGTGGGTTGAACGATAAAGCACTTCGTGAAACTCGCGGTTGAAACCGTCATAGGCATCAATATCGCCATCCTCGACCAAGACACGCGAGGCCTCATGAAGGTCGAGCAGCCGGCTGCGTTCGAGCGGCGTCACCCGGTAGGTAGCAAGCCTGACGCACATGGCCTCCACCTCCGCTGTCGTTTCGAACATCTCCATGATGCGTTCGGGTGTCAGGCGCGTCACGACGACGCCCCGTCGCGGCCTGATCTCCACGAGGCCGCTAACGGCAAGCTGCCGCAGAGCTTCGCGAACCGGCGTGCGGGAGGCGCCAAACCGGTCGGCGAGTTGCTGCTCGTCCAACGCTGAGCCTGCCGCCAACCCGCCCGCGGCGATCTCGTCCGTGAGGAGGTTGCGGATCTGATCGGAGAGGAGGTCGCGGTTCGCCGTGGCTTTTAATTTCAAGTTGATCTCCCTGGAACAGGCCTCGATCCTACCCGACCCCATCACCGGCTCAAAGGCGACGCGCCAAGTGTCTGCTACGCATCGATCGACCCTGCTTCGTCGACGCTCCATGCCTCGGCAATTCCATCGGCAGCATCAGCGGCCCAAGGACTATCCGTTGTTGGACCTTGAACAGGATCGGCATTCCACGAGGCCACTACAAATGAAAGGGACTCGCCTACGCGAGACGGTTCCAAATTTACTGGTCCAGAGCGAAAATATGGATCGCGCCATCACCGTCCCCAATCGCTCGCACCGGAATATAGACGCTACCGCTTTGCATCGCTAAATGTGACGGAATTCGGGTTACCACCTGTGATAGGAATCATCTGAACGAGCGTGTTCGATTTGGCGTCGATCTCCTCGAGCACCGGACCGCGAGGATAGTCGCGCGAAGCGGTGTAGTAATGATGATTCTTCGCATCGAAGTTGACAATGTCCGCGCGACCAAGACCCTTGATAGTTGCAACAACGGCCCCGCTCCTGGCATTCATGATCACCGTGATCGCAGGCATCTCCTTGCCGTTTGCCGTGCAGCCTAGAACGAAGTTGCCGCTCGGGCCGACGGCAATGCCGGCAGGGTGGCAACCCTCGACAGGCAGAATCTTGACAATCTTGCCTGTGCGGGGATCGATGACGGTAACATCGCCATTCGGCTGATCCTTGTTGAACTCGAAGATCAACACATAGAACATCCCGTCGCCCCGTTTGCACGTGGGCTACTCGGTTCCATCGGTTGCGCCGGCGAACCTTACCTTGCCAATCACGGCGTGGTCGGGCTTGGTCGAAATCATCGTGGCAAAGGGCGGGCCCTCCGTATTTTTGACGCCGATGTCCTTCATCGAACGCCATCTTATCCACCCGTGTCGCCTCACCGGAACTGATTGAAGCTGGCATCTTCTTCGACATGGGGTCGATGATCTCAAAGATGTTGTCAACGTTTGCGGCCCAGATGTCCTCGTCAATGAAGACCACGCCATTCGGCCCCGAGATATCATTGCCGACATTACCGTCCTTCATCACGGCGCCAGCGAAACGACCGACACGACCTATGACGATCGGTCCTCGAAGATCGATCGCCTTGTTGCTGCGCTCCGCGTAATAGTACCTGTCGCTTAGCTGGTCGATGAAGCTGGCGTCGAAAGCCCCGAGCTTCTGACTGGGGACTTCCATTGTCACGACCTGTTTCAGTTCGGCGGCGCAGGCTGTTCCAGTTAGAAGGCCCGCCGCGATCAGGGCGTGCTCCGAAGGTCGGGTTAATCACCTCATCCTCTCATGAAATTGCGGGAGGCTTATTGTTTTCAAAAGCGTTTCGGGCATCGATGAAATCCCCAATCGACAACGCCCAGGACAGATGCGTTTCCTCAGTTCGGCAAACTCTGTCCTTTCGTTTCTGTAGCAAAAGGGATCAAAAGCAACCCCACGCCAAACGCCAGGGCGGTGAACGCGACTGGCGTCCCGAGCGTGCCCATCCCGTGCACGGCTGCACCGAGCGCGAAATTGACGCCAGCGCCGATGAATCGTCCAATTGACGTGCAGAATGCGAAGGCTGTGGCCCGGACGTCGGTGCCGAATAGTTCAGGAAGCCACATGCTGAAAAGGGCAAAATTGGCACCGGCAAAGCCGAGGAAGAAAAGCAATGCCATGAAAGTGATCAGGGCCCGGTCGGGTGGCAGATAGAAAGCCCACCCAAAGGTAAGCGTAATAAAGATCATCATGCCGAGAAAGTAGAGCGCCAAGGTCGACCTTCGGCCAATCCGCTCGGCGACTATCGGCAGAGTTAGGCAGCCGATCACCGTACCGATCGAAAGAATGCCGGTTCCATAGGAGGCAAGCCTCACCGCCTGATCTTGCGCATAACCGCTGTTTTTCGCCAGCGTGATGATTGCTGTCGGCTCGTAGACACTTCCAGCCCACAGGCCGATGATCGCCACCGTCAACAAAGCCGACATGACGAGGCTTCGCTTGAGATAACGAGCGGAAAAGATCAGGCGAAGTGGACTTGTCGCAGATGCTCCCCTCTCCTGCAATCGTATCCACCGTACCGGTTCTTCCACCTTGAACAGGGTCAAGATCGACACGACGACAGGTATCAGGCCGCACAGGAACATCGCACGCCAGCCCAAAGAGGCGCCGACTGTTGCATTGAGGGCCGCGGCGACGAAAAAGCCAAAGTAGTAACCGCTTTGCAGGTATCCGGCGCCCATCTTGCGCCGATCCTCGGGCCAGGCTTCGGCAACGTAGGTGCCGGCCATCGCCCATTCGCCGCCGATGCCGATCCCGGCCAGAAAGCGGAAGATCGCGAGTTCATAAACATTTTGTGACAAAGCGGCAGCACCGGTGAAGACAGAGTAGATGAGAATCGTCGCGGCGAGTGTCCGGGTCCGCCCGAACCGATCTCCAATCGGGCCCCAGATGAATGACATCCCCCAGCCCGCGAGAAAGAGCGCGAACAATATGGATCCAGCAAAGCCAACATTGCCCGGTGTGATTTCGATGCCGGAGCGCGGGAGCAGTTCCGTGAGAGCTGGGCCAAGCACAAGCGCGTAGATGACTGAATCCATGCCATCGAGCAACCAACCGGCCCACGCGGCCCAAAAGCCGATGATCTGCTGCTTATTCAGCGGCGTTCGCCCCAGGCCGCCAGCGTGCCTTGTCGAAATGCCGATCGGGTCTGGCATTGCGTTCTCCCCCCAACGATGCCGCTTTTTGCGCTTGTCAGCTTCCAGCGTGCAGGCGCCGGTTCATTGTCGCCCCACTGATGTACAGCACAGGCGATATTCGGAGCCTTTCATAAAATACACAGATTGCCAAGATATAAATTATTGTATGCGTAGCTGGAAAAATTTCGTCATTTGTGTACATAAACGAGTTCCGGGGCGTTAAGTGTCGGTCGCGCTCGGCTTGGCGCGAACGGCCATCGAGCGTCGCTGTTGCGGCTAGATCCAAGGCAAGCGGTAAATGAGCGATTGGTCGAAAGACAGGCGGGCCCGCGATGCCCGCATCGACGCGGGAGCCAAACTTGCCACGGGCAAGATCGTAGCGGCGAGCGATGCCACGACGCTTCTTGAGGCTGTGCTCTGTCCGGGTGATCGCGTTTGTCTGGAAGGGGACAACCAGAAGCAGGCCGATCTTCTGGCCAGGGCCCTAGCGTCTGTCGATGTCACCAGGATCAACGGACTGCACATGGTGCAATCCGGCATCGTTCTTCCTGAACACCTCGATATTTTCGAAAAGGGTATAGCGAAGAAGCTGGATTTTGCCTATTCGGGTCCTCAAGCGGCGCGCATCGCTAGGATGCTGTTCGGTGGCAAAATCGAGCTCGGGGCGATCCACACCTACCTTGAGCTGTTCGCACGCTATTTCGTCGATCTTACCCCACATGTGGCGCTCATCGCGGCTGTGAGTGCCGACCGTGACGGCAACCTCTACACCGGGCCAAATACGGAAGACACGCCTACCCTCGTGGAAGCGACAGCCTTCAAGAATGGCGTCGTGATCGCCCAGGTGAACGAGATCGTAGACACCGTTCCCCGCGTCGATATTCCCGGCGATCGTATTCACTTCATTGTCAGGGCAGACAAACCGTTCTACGTCGAACCCTTGTTCACGCGGGACCCCGGTGCCATTACCGAGACCCAGATCCTCACTGCCATGCTGGCAATTAAGGGCATCTATGAGCCCTATGCCGTCAGGCGACTTAATCACGGCATTGGATTCAACACTGCGGCAATCGAGTTGCTGCTGCCCACTTTTGGCGACAGGCTTGATCTGAAAGGAAAGATTGCCAGTCATTGGGCGCTGAACCCGCATCCGACGCTGATTCCGGCGATCGAGTCAGGTTGGGTCAAGCAGATCCATTCGTTCGGATCAGAAGTAGGGATGGATGCGTATATCCGGGCGCGCCCCGATATTTACTTCACTGGGGCCGATGGTTCGCTCCGCTCCAACCGGGCTTTCTGCCAGACGGCCGGCCTCTATGCGTGCGATATGTTTATCGGATCCACGCTGCAGATCGACCTGGAGGGCCATTCCTCGACCGTCACGACATCTCGGATCGCGGGCTTTGGCGGCGCCCCGAACATGGGCAGCGATGCACGGGGCCGCCGGCACTCGAGCGCATCCTGGCTCAAAGCCGGTCTCGAAGCCAATCCCGAAAGCCCTGCACTGCTGCGGCGTGGTCGCAAGCTTGTGGTGCAGATCGGTGAAACATTCGGTGACAAGAACGCTCCGACCTTTGTGGAAAAGCTCGACGCCCTCAATCTTGCCGAAAAACTCGGTCTGGAGCTGGCTCCGGTGATGGTCTACGCCGATGATACGACCCACATCGTCACGGAGGAAGGGATCGCCAATCTCCTGCTTTGCCGAACCAGGGATGAACGCGAACAGGCTATCAGAGGCGTGGCGGGCTACACCGAGATCGGGCGCGGGCGCGATGCCCGGATGGTTGAGCGGCTGCGCAAACGAAGGGTGATCCTTAGACCGGAAGATCTCGGTATCGATCCGCTCGACGCCGACAGGCGTTTGTTGGCCGCACGCTCGATCAAGGATCTAGTGCATTGGTCGGGTGGTCTCTATGCGCCTCCCTCGCAATTCAGGAACTGGTGAGGACGAACCCATCATGGAAACCTTGAATTTCAAGCATACGGCGCGACAACGTGCGGCTGGCTTCAAAGCAAAAGCGATCGTTGGCGTCGTGGCCTCGGGCAATCTGGAAGTGCTGGTCGAGCGAGTGCTGCCCGACACACGGTGCCACATCGAGGTGAATACAGCGACCGAGGGGTTTGGCCCCGTGTGGGAAGCTGTAGTGTCCGATTTCGTGGAGCGACGCTCACCGGGCGGGTTGAGGTTCTCCGTCAACGATGGAGGGGCACGCCCCGACACGGTGGCGCTGCGATTGGCACAGGCGGTCCGCTCGATGGAGGATGATCGATGAGCGGATCGCGGTTCGAGAATATGGTGGGAGGCTTGGAAGCCAGGGCAGTCAGTTGGTACGAGTCATCGGCACGCCAGCGGGTGAAACTGTTGCTCGATCCGGACAGCTTCGTAGAATTCGTCGGCCCCGAGCAGAGGGAAACCAGCCCGCATCTGTGCGTATTCGACCTGCCCGAACAGTTCGACGACGGCATGATCGTCGGGCATGGGCGCATTGGTGGTGGCCCAGTGTTCGTTGCGGCACAGGAAGGCCGTTTCATGGGCGGTGCCATCGGGGAGGTGCATGGGGCCAAGCTAACCGGCCTTCTGCGTGCAGCCAGGGATCGCAATTCGGTCCCCGTGCTGGTGCTGTTCGACACAGGCGGTGTCAGATTGCAGGAGGCCAACGCAGGCGAACTGGCGATCGCGGAAATCATGCGCGCGCTGATGGAAGCACGATCGGCAGGGGTGCCGGTCGTGGGTCTGGTGGGCGGCCGGGCAGGCTGTTACGGCGGCGGCGGTCTGATCGCCGGGTGTTGCTCGGCACTGGCTGTGTCCGAGCAGGGTCGCATCAGTGTGTCCGGCCCTGAAGTGATCGAGACCAACCGCGGTGTCGAGGAATTCGACTCGAAAGACCGCGCGCTGGTCTGGCGGACGATGGGTGGCAAGAACCGACGCCTGATGGGTGGCGCAGAAGTTTTCGTAGACGATACGGTCGAGGATTTTCGCGCAGCGGCACTGCATCTGATCACCTCAGTTCCACGGTTTACCGCAGCGGCTTTGGACGCAGAGCAGGTTCGCCTGCAGGAGCGGCTCGACCGGTTCGGCTCATGTGCGGACGCCCTCGACCTCTGGCAGGCGCAAGGCGTGAATGATGCCCAAGCCGTGCCGGCAATGCCGGCTGGTCCCTTCATCGATCTTGCCGACCGCATCTGGGAACCATGCTATGACGCTCGATGAAATTCTGGCCTCCCTGTTTGCCGACGGACATACGGTCGAGAACCATCAGGGCGTTATCAGTGGCGCTGGAGTCCTACGTGGCAATGTCCGGGCTGACGTGATCGGCATCGCCGATCGCACGCCGCTTGGAATCGATGAAGCGATCCGCTTATCGGGTGCAGTGCTGGAGGCCATGCAACGCGGCGGCGACGGCCCCATTCTGGTTCTGGTGGACAGCGACAGCCAGCGGATGAGCAAGCGCGATGAACTCCTCGGCCTGAACGAATATCTCGCTCACCTCGCCAAGTGCCTGATCCATGCGGATATGAGCGGTCGTCCTACCGTGGGTCTCCTCTACGGCCATACAGCGGCGGGCGCTTTCATCGCAACGGCGCTGGCGACTCGGACCCTGGTGGCCTTGCCCGGCGCGAAGCCGGAGGTCATGGATCTGCCATCAATGGCGAAAGTCACCAAGCTGTCGATCGACGCGCTCAGGCAGAAGGCGCGGTCGACGCCTGTATTCGCGCCTGGTCTCGATAATCTGGCACAAACCGGGGCTGTGCTTCTTACGTGGAACGAAAAGACCTCTTTGGCCGATCAATTGCAAGATCTTCTCAACCACACTCGCGATCGAGGCGACCGGCGTGATCGCCTCGGCCAAGAACGCAAAGGTCGACCGAAGGCAGCCAACGTCGCGGAGCGCGTATATGACCTCGCTTATCAGTCTCGTTGAGGACGCAAATCTGGTTGCAGGAGCAAATCTGGTTGCAGAAATTTGGCAACGTCACTGCCTGATTTTCGTGTCTCCCGGGGCATGGCGTTCTTTGCTCGATCGCCGCGAGGATCTTGCTGGAGAAGAGCTGGTAGCCGGATGGGTCGATCGGGGATGGCCCCTGATTGCTCGCCGCCATATCGCCGACGAGAAAGTCGGACTGGCTTTGGGCCTGCCATTGCCTCCCGACCTCGGCAAGCGACGGATCGCCTTGCTCATGCGGCCCGAAGATATCGTTGCTACCCGGCCACCATTACTGCTGAACGATGCCATTAATGCCGCACCCGAAGCCTGGCGCAGCAGCCTTGGGCGCGTCATCACCCTCGCAGCGCAGCACGGCATACAGGCGCAGATTTTCGGCAGCCTCTTATGGCAATCAATCACAGGCCTCGTCTACATCACCCCAAGCTCAGATCTCGATCTGCTACTGCCACGCGTAGAGGCGGTCGATCTTCCTGCGCTGACGTCTGGCCTAGCGGAAATCGAAGCGACATCGCCGATGCGGATCGACGGCGAATTGGTTCGCCACGACGGCGCCGCCGTGAACTGGCGTGAGTTGCACCTGTGTGCGAGCGAACTCCTTGTAAAGACCGCATCCGGTGCCGAGATGATCGATCGCGCCAGTTTCATCAGATCCCTCCCCCTATGAGCCTCACTGCAGCACCCACCGCGTCGAGGCCATCCCCGTCCGGAGGCGGGAAAGCGACATCGGACCCGACTGCCGCCGTTGCGGCCTGGGCGGTTCGGTGCCTCTTACTGGAACTGGAGACCTGGCCCAAGCCCGGGCTTGTCAGCCACGTCGATACAGGCAGCCATCACGATATGGACGCCGACACCTTTCATCGCAGTGCGGCCGCGATCGAGCCCCACTTCGTCGCCATGGTTGCGGCAGGCCAACGCTGCTCTGGGATGGGTCAGTTGCGGACGATCGGGCTGGAAGCGGAAACCGCGATGCTGGCTGCGACGGGAGGCGTCAACACCCATCGTGGCGCTATCTTCGGTCTTGGCCTTCTTTGCGCGGCCGCCGGCGCCAGGGCCTCGGGAGCGGTAAGTCCCAGCCTGTCGTTGGGCGCCGTCGTGACCCAGCTGTGGGGTCATGAGATCATCAATGGGCCTGTGACGCTGCATAGCAACGGGCAAACAGTCCGGCGGCGCTATGGCGCTGGCGGCGCAAGCTCCGAGGCGGTACAGGGCTTCCCCTCCATTTACAATGTGGGGCTTCCTGCCTTGCAGCTCGGTAGACAGCTGGCGCCCGGCGATTCCGAAGCCGCGCGGGTTCAGGCCTGTTTCGCGCTCATCGCTGTCCTGGAGGACACAAACCTACTGCATCGAGGCGGATCTGCGGGACTGGGCTTCGCACAAACCATCGCCCACGCATTTATTGAGCGGGGTGGTGTGGGGCGGCCAGCGTGGGGCGCCCAGGCCCACATGGTTCATCAAGCTTTCACGGCGCGCAAACTGAGTCCGGGCGGATCGGCGGATCTTCTGGCCATGACGCTTTTTGTGGACGCGTTGGAGCTCTCGTCTGCCCCGCATGCAGGGAGGTGCGACCGATGAGCTTGGCGATCCTCTGCTCCGGCCAAGGACCGCAGCATCCAGGCATGTTTGCTCTGACCGGCAGTGTGAGTGTAGCAGCAGACCTGTTTGCTCATGCATCAACCCTTTTGGGCGGACGCGATCCGCGTGAGTTGGTCCATTTCGAAACCGATGACGCGCTGCATGACAATCGCACCGGACAAATCCTTTGTGCTCTGCAATCGCTTGCGGCCGCCGTCGTTCTGAAGAATCTTCGAGCCGGCGGCCTCATCGTCGCAGGATACAGCGTGGGCGAGCTGGCTGCTTGGGGCGTCGCGGATCTGATTGCCCCGAAGACCGTGCTCGATCTCACGGCGCGACGTGCGGAGGTCATGGATGCAGCGAGTACAGCCGGCGATGGCTTGCTATTCGTCCGCGGCCTGTCCCGCGGCGTGATTGACTATCTTTGCGAACGCCACGATATCGCGGTTGCGATAGTCAATCCCGGCGACGCCTTCGCGTTGGGGGGCGGCTGTGATGCACTGGACGCCGTGGCTAAGGACGCCGAACAAAGAGGCGCCGAACGCGTCGTTCGCATTGGAGTCAAGGTCGCGGCACATACACAAAAGCTTATCAAAGCTTCGGCGGCGTTTCGTGAATGCCTGAATGGTACGGCGGTGGCACCTAATCTGTCGGCAGGCGTGCGTTTGTTCAGCGGAATCGACGCTGCCCCTGTTCTCGACATTCAAACCGGCTTGAATAAGCTCGCCGATCAGATCTCCCATACAATTCAATGGTCAGACTGTCTGGCCGGTTGCGTGGAAGCCGGGGCGAGTGCTTTTTTCGAACTCGGGCCCGGCCGAGCACTCGTCGATATGGTGACAGCGGTCCACCCGCAGATTCCTGCCCGAAGTTTGGAGGATTTCAGAACCGTCGAAGGCGTGCACGCCTGGCTGTCGCGCACAACGGCGTGACACCAACTTGGCGACGCAGTGCTCACAGGCCGCTCCACCTCGGGGTTGTCCGATCTTCGCCGTTCCTGCTCGAGCGGTTCAATCTGCAGAATCGGTTGGTATGCAGCAAGTGGCTTGTCGATGACATATATGAAAGAGGTTGGGCGCTTGATGTACCTCTACCTTGCCATCGACAGCGTCGGTAATCCGGTGGGTCCTTCTTCGGCGAGCATCGAGACCTGGTGGCCGCCAAGTGCTTAATTGGCAGGGCGATGAAGCGTCATGGCCGGTCTGACCGCATCGCCATTGACGGCAGCCAGAAAAAACGGGAGGCCATTGCCGTCTGCGATGGCGAGAGCCGGTTGCGGGATCGATCACAACGTAAGCGCAGGCCAGATATCAAGCAGTGAAAGTGAGCCGCGACTCGCCCAATCCGGCAAAGCGCACGATCGCAGTCGAGCCCGGCGCCAATCGCGGCATTCCGGTGTAGGTGCCGGTGGTGACGACGCTACCAGGGGCGACCCCTGCATCCACGCGCACGGCATTCACGAACATCACACAAGCATGCAACGGATCGCCGGTGGCGTGACCGCCGCAGCGTTGAAGCACCAACTCTCCGTCGATAATGAGTTCGACGGCGATCTGGCCGAAATCCAAGTGCTGCCAATCTTCTACGCCCTCTCCTTGAACAAAGCCGCCACTGCTTAGCAGATCGGCTAGCTTTTCCAGGTCACTGACATCTGAGAAGTCTCGGTAGCGAGAATCGACGATCTCGATTGCTGCACAGGCTAACACCGCATCGGCCACCTCTTCACGGGCATAATCGGTCGCGCGGGGTAGCAAGCCTCTAGGGAATATGAAGGCAATCTCGCCCTCAATGGCCCGGAGGTGCTGTTGGCGAGCAGGCAGGGTCGCCGGACTTTGGGTGATGATCGAGGCGAACATGGCGCCACGTATGGGGCGGGTTGTTCCGACCTTCCAGCCGCCTACTTCTTTGCCGATCGTCCGGATCATGATCTCCTGGATAGCCTGCGCTTCCGCGTCCGTTGATGGGCGCAGATGCTCGGCCAAGCGGTCGATCTGCGTCTTGTCTATCCACGCTTGTGCCAAGGTCGTAGCAACCTCCTCGCGCAAACTGAGATCCATAGTCCCATCCCTTTTTAACGTTAATTATGCTGTGAGAATTTGCCTCTAGGTTTAATGACCTACTTCTTGTTCCATGAGCGGAGGCCGTTCTGCCGTGGATAAGTAAATATCTCACAAGGAGATATTCTTACGCCCAGCTCTTCTTGCATTTCGCCTCTTTAGCTGTCATCGGAATCATCTTTATTAAACTTAGTGCCGTCGAACTGGACATTGGCCTTAATCACCAAATAAACCTTTGTAACATAGCCGCTGGGCGATTGGGCCGAGAGGGCGCGATTCAATTCATCGAGAGCGCCAGCCCTGCCTTTTGCAGGCGAACCAGCCCTTGCAAGGCATCCGTATAAAGCTCCTGATCGGGACTGGACCGGCAGATAAAGGAGTGTGTGGCACGTCGCCCCTTTTAATCGCTAAAATCGGAAGCTGGCTAAATTGATGCCGTCTTGCACCTCTTTTATCTCCTGCTCGATGAGATCGATTGCATTGGCTTCATGGCGTTCCTTGTCAGGGGTGGCCTGACGAAGCGAACGAAACGAAGGGTTGCAGTTTGGCCAATGCTCGATCTATTTTTACCTGATAGGATCGGTGGCTGCCAAGTTGCACCGTCTCTTGTAAGCTACGAAACTGCGGCCATCACATGCCGCCCGCGTCATCGAATCCACGAGCTCCAGCCTTTTGCACCCTCACCATCACACGGATGGCGCCGGCATGTTGGAAGGTTAGATCGACGACGAAGTGCTGTCCAAGCGTAAGGGGTTTGCCTAGTCCGACGAGCATCAAGTGCAAGCCATTCGGGGCGAAGTCTGCTTGTCCGTGTGCAGGAATGGCGACTGTTGCGACGGGCACCATAGACATCATGCCGTCGGCATCCGATCGTGTTTCGTGCACCTCGGCCGATCGGGCGACCGGACTGGCCGCGCCGAGCAGGAAGTCGCCGATTCCACTCTCGTTTCTGACTGTCATATAGACGACCCCCGGTCCATCGGTTCCGATGGTGGCGCGTGACCACGCCCGTTCCACAATGATATCTCCCGCCGCGCTCGCACTCCACGAAGCCGAGGCGAAATACGTCAAACAGACAAAAGCAATGATGCGCAACACCGACATGACAAGACCCCCTACTGTCTGGAAGCAGGTGCCTCTTGCGCGGCGCTGAGCGATGGCTCGGCGCTGATCAGTTCCAGCATCTTCGAGGCGATCATGTAGGGATCGCTCATATGACTGAAGGTAACATCATAGTGTCCGTCTGGATCGATAACGAAGATCTTGGACGAATGTTTGAAAGAGTAGGACCCATCATCGCGTGGGATCCTAACGAAGGTGACTCCAAAGCCTGTGGCGGCAGCCGATACTTGCTCTGGCGTACCCCCGAGGCCGACCAGCCGATTATCGAATTGACTCACGTAATCGCGCAGGTAGGAACCGTTGTCTCGAGCGGGATCGATCGTCACGAAAATAGGTTGAACACGCGTGGCCTCAGCCCCCATTTGACGGAGGGCGTCGACCATGTCCGCGAGTTCGGTGGGACAAAGATCGGCGCAATGTGTATAGCCAAAGTAGATCAGCAACCACTTGCCCCGAAAGGTAACGTCGGTTACGGGTTTTCCTTCCGGATCGCTCAGCGTAAAGGAAGGATTAATCGTCGTTTGCGCGCCGGCCAGCGGGGTCGCAAACACTAACAGCACCAGTGTAGCGAGGCAGGTCATCATTGATCGCGGCGCTTGGGATAACTTGGATATCATCGCCGGCACTTCCTCATTTGGGCGTCTGAGAACGCCGCGGCTCCACCGCGGCGCCCATCTCAGCGACGGGATGTTACCGTTAGTCGGTAATTGCCATCAGATAGGGTTCGTTGCCGACGCCGGTCACGGTGCCGACGACCGCATTTTGTTGAAGATCAACAACCCACAACGTTCCACCAGCCTTTATATTGGGCTCGCCGCCAGCCACGACTGCGTAACGACTATCCGGCGTGACCGCGACGGCACGCGAGCGCTGCCGATTACCTGAGCCCTTGGGCAGCGGCAACGGGATGCGTGCGATCTCCGGTTGCTTATCGCCAGCAACCGCCTTCTTGACATCGACCACCGACAAGTTTGCCGCAAGATCGTTGGCTACTACGATTTTTGATCCGTCCGGCGTAAATGCGAGGCTGAAAGGATGGCTCTCTCCCTGCGGGTCGTCGGTTCCGACGAGAATGCGCCGGATCTCCGCTTGCGGGGACTTGGCGATTGCTTTGTCCACGTCGATGACAGAGATATATCGACCCGCCTCGTCAGTTTCGTCGTCATCGCGATCCGTAAGCGCAACAAGCGAACCGTCCGGACTGGTCACGATTGCCCATGGGCCGCGCTCGACTGGGAACCGAAACGTTTCCCAATCTGGCGCTCCGCTGATTGCCTTTTGAACGTTGATAACTGAAACATCATGTGTGCCCTCGTTGGCTGAGAAAACATAGCCGCCGCCCTTTGGCGTATAGGTAATGCCGTTCGGATCCGAGAAGCAGCCCCAGTTAGGATCTGGTGAGATGTGAGGGACCAAGGCTGGATTAAGATAAATCTCGTCACAGGAATGGCCCGGCGACTGGGCCTGATGGCCGCCGGTGCCCCGCGCCAAGTAAATTACCCGCTCGAGCCTTTTTGTCTCGAGGTTGATGATCCCGATTTCGTTCGCGCCGTCCTCGTTGGTGGCACCCTCCGAGTTGGCAATCATTGCATATTTGTTATCCGGCGTGACAACGAGACCGGCGGGTCCGTATCCGCCTGAATATATAATCGCATCAACGGCATTCAGCGTATCATTGTTGGCCGGGTCGAGTACTTTCTTTACGTCAAGGATAGTCATTGCGCCTGGATAACCGTGCGGCATTCCTGACTCCACGTCGCTGGGCCGCGAGACCCCAGCATGGTCCGATACATAGGCCTTCCCACCTGGACCGAGGATAATGTTGTTCGGAAGTGCATCTGCTGGAAGACGTGTCACACCGATATATTTCGCGTCGAGGCGTGAAGGTTCAATCGCCGGAACGTCTGGTGAAATTCGCACTCTGCTGATGATCGCCTTCTGTGTGCCATTGTTGGCAGGGTCAATCGCCTTGCCGATGTCTACGACGATAACGCGCGGATCACGGCGGCCAGTAACGAGCGCATATGGGCCGCTCGCGAGCGCCGCCGACGACCAAAGAATTGCGGCTCCCGCCATCAAGGCTCGCGCCCACCTTTTCGATTCCATTTGTTCCTCCCACGTATGGTAGATGTTGTCGGCGCTGCTTTTTTGTTTAGTGCAGATCGCTGCGCCGGCCGCTGATGTCGGCTCAATCTTGCGGAGCGAAGATCGCCACACACCCGTTGCATCCACCGCCCTTAGCGCTCAGTGGTAGGAAAACGTGGTTATTGGCCTCGCTGGCAGCGACCGAGTGCGGGTTGCCACCTGGAAGCTTAATGCGCTGGACGAGCGCATTGGTTTTAGCATCTATAACCCCGAGCTCCGGACCATCAGGCATATCACGCGAGGCCGTATAGTACTGGCCCGTCTTGGGATTGTAGGCGACCATGTCGGCGCCGCCGAGGCCCGGGATGGTTTTGACAACCGTTCCATCGGTCGTAATGACTACGAATTCAGGCGGTAAGCCGCTATCCTTTCCGCCCGCCGTGCATCCTAGCAACAGGTTGGTTCCCGGTCCTTGCACGAGGCCGGCGGGATGGCATCCGTCAATCGGGAGTGTCTTGTCGAGATTGCCGTTGGTCGGATCGATGACCGCAACTCCTCCCTTAGCTTTGTCGCCCTTGATCTCGGGAATGGACAGATAAAACTTGTTTGTGGTCGCGTCGAATACAGACTGTTCGGCGCCATCAGTTGCATCTGGAAACGAGATCTTCGCGATTATCTTGTGTCCAGGCAGTGTAGAAATAAGGCTTGCAAAGGGTGGGTCGTCGGCATTGTTGGCCATGAGCACAGTATGCGCGGTCGGTGAATAGGCCATTTCATCAACGCGATTCTTGCCGCCCGTGGAGATTGTGTCGACAATCTTGCCGGTCTTGGGATCGATCACCTTCACAGTGCTGTCACCGTCTCCGGCCCAGAGATCATCGCCCGCGAGCACCACCCCGTTTGGACCCGAGTTGTCATTGCTCTTCTGTTGGCCGACGAAGCCTGGCGCACGAGTAATCATCTCGCCGGTCTTGACATCGAAGATGTCGACCGCCTTGTTCGAGCGGTCGGCGAGGTAATATCGATTGCCCTGTTGATCGACAAAGCTGATGTCGTAACCTTCCAGCGGTACGCCTGGTACCTTGATGGTCCCGACTTGCTTGAGATCGGCGGCCTGAGAGGCGCAAGCCAGGCCGGCAGTCACGATGGCCGCGGCCGATGATAAAAGAATGCTTCGAAACATCGTCTTCTCCCTAAAACGCGGATTTCTTCCGCTTCCATCCGGTTCGGTTCGCCGCTGCGTTCCTTTAGCAGCGTGCAATGTTGTGCCGTTGCTAGGCCACTACCCGCGCGGCTGAATTATCGGTAGCACCCTCCGGTGCTTCGAACGGGACCTCCGGGTGCATTAGGAAGGCCGAGACCGCTCCGATCGCCAGCAAGATCATCGTCAGAATGAAAGGTAAGTACCAGTTGCCGGTCAGATCAATCAGATAACCGGCGAGCAATGGCGAGACGATCGCGGCGAAGGCAGAGCCACTATTCATAAGCCCGGCTGCCGTCCCTGAGTATTTTGGAGCGATGTCCATTGGCACCGCCCAAATAGGTCCAATTACGATTTCCGCGAAGAAGAAGCCACCGGAAAGGCTGAGAGCCGACACCGTCAAATCGCGGTAAAACAAGATTGGTAAAAGAGACAGAAAAGCTCCGACGAAGCCGCCCACGACGACTGTCAGCCGTGCGACGCGGATGTTGCCCGTCCGGGCGAAAATCGCATCGGAAATCGTCCCGCCGAGGCTGTCGCCAATCACGCCGGCGAAGAACACGCCCGACGCAAAGATCGCCGATTTTTGGATCTCCATTCCGTAGGCGTTCTTAAAGAACAAAGGTATCCAGCTGAGATAGAGCCATAAGCACCAGCCGTAGCAGAAATAGGTCAGGGTCACGGGCCACATGCGCCTGATGAGCAGTCCCCACGGGACCTGTACCTTGGAGGTCTTGATCGGTCGTGGAGGAAGCGTATCGAGTTCAGCTTGGGTAATTCCCGGATGATCTTTTGGATCATTGCGGAAATAGAACGCCCAGACGATTACCCAGACGAAGCTGACAAGACCGAGGATCATGAACGATCCGCGCCATGTCACGGCAGCCATAAGGACAGCAATGAGCGGAGGTGTGGCGGCGTTGCCCAGACGCGCGAACGAATGAGCGATTCCTTGAGCGAAGCCCCGGCGCCCAGCCGGCGTCCAGTCCTGCATCGCCCGCGTAGCGGTCGGAAAAGTCGCGCCTTCGCCGAAGCCGAGCAGGAATCGCACGATGAATAGGCTGAAGAGGCCGGAGACGAAGCCTGTGAGGATGGTCGCGACTGCCCATATCGCGCCGCACCAGAACAGAGTCTTACGCGGACCGAACCGATCGCCGACCCAGCCTCCAGCGATCTGAAATATTAGATAGGGATACGCGAAGGCTGAGAAAGCCAAGCCAAGCTCAGTATTGCTGAGACGGAGCTCACTCTGGATCTCCGACGCGGCTGTGCTAATATTGACCCGATCGACATAAGTGATGAAGTACATCACACACACGAGGCCGAGGACAAAATGTGTGGCCTTGATCCTTGATCGCATCGTCCGTTTCCCCTCGTTGCGTCGCCATTTTGGCGCTTCTTATTGGCATTGGTCGCCAGGCGAGCGGCCCCGCTTCTTGTCTTTCATCGCCGCTTCGGAGTCCGGAACGCGCGGAACGCTAATTACTGCACGCATTCGTCGCCATCGCCGACGACATCCTCATCCCACGGTTGCCAGGCGCTGCGAGGTCATTGCGTTCTTGTCGTCGCGGCCTTCGAGTATAGCCATCGCCGCCTGTGCGCCGCCGGCCCGATACGGTACGCCCGCGACGGAGAGCGCCATTTCGACGCCGCTCAGGGCTCCCATCAATGTCAGAGCGTTGCATTCGCCGAGATGACCGATGCGGAAGACCTGGCCTGTGAGCCGGGACAAGCCGGCTCCCAACGACATATTGCAGGTCTCGAGTGCCACCTTGCGAAACTGGTCGGCATCATGGCCAGGTGGCATCATCACGGCGGTGAGAACTGGCGAATATTCGGCTGGATTCTTGCAAAGCACCTCTAGCCCCCATCCCCGGACCGCCGCGCGGGTCGCCTCTCCAAGACGTTCGTGACGGGCGAAGACCTTATCCAAGCCTTCTTCGAGCAACATGCTTATCGCCTCGCGCAGCCCGTAGAGCAGGGTCGTGGCCGGCGTGTAGGGAAAGTAGCCACCGGCATTGGGCTTCATCATTTCTGCCCAATCCCAGTAGGATCGCGGCATGGTGTTGGCTTTAGAGGCCGCCAGTGCCTTTTCGGACACTGCATTGAACCCGAGGCCGGGGGGTAACATCAGCCCTTTTTGTGAACAGCTTACGGCAACATCAACGCCCCACGCGTCGTGCTGGAAATCGGCAGAGCCGAGGGAGGAAATCGTGTCGACCATGAGAAGCGCCGCATGGTTGGCGCCATCGATCGCCTTTCTTATTGCGCTGATACGGCTGAGAACACCTGTGGATGTCTCATTATGGACCACCATTACTGCCTTGATGGCGTTGGCTCGATCCTCGGCCAGCACTGCCTCGACCGCATCCGGATCGACACCGTTGCGCCAGTCGCCGGGCATGAAGTCAACCTTGATGCCCCAGCGCTGCGCCATCTGCCGCCAGAGCGTGGCAAAGTGGCCGGTCTCGACCATAAGCACTCTATCACCCGGTGAAAGTGTATTGACGATGGCAGCTTCCCATGCGCCCGTTCCCGAAGAAGGGAAGAGGGTCACCGGGCCATCGGTCTTGAACACCGCCCGACACCCCTCGAGTACCTGCAGGCCCAATTTTGCGAAATCAGGGCCGCGGTGATCGATGACCGGCATATCCATCGCCCGCAACACCCGGTCGGGCACTGGGCTTGGACCCGGAATCTGAAGAAAGTGACGGCCCTGTCCGGTCAATTGCATCCCCCTGAATTCGAGGTGGCCCGATCGACTGTCTTGCATTTAGCGGGAATAATGCATTCAATTTTAGAGTTTGCAAGTTAAATAATGCGTTCATAACCGATCTCGACACGGGATGTATGACAGGTTATCTTTGAAAGATGACTCCGATTTCGCCGACAATTGCCGACTCCTTAGCGCCTCCGTCGCCACAAGATGCGCTTACGGAGAATGTCATCCATCCCTCAGGCACCAATCCTGGCCAACAGGTGAACTCTCTGCATGGCGACGTGCTGGCCCGCCTACGTGACTATATTGTGGAGGGGCAACTGGCGGAGGGGGATCGCGTGCCTGAGCGGCAACTTTGCGAAATGCTGGGCGTTTCCCGGACACCGCTTCGGGAGGCCTTGAAGGTCCTCGCCGCGGAAGGCCTCATCGACCTGCTTCCGAACCGCGGTGCCCGTGTGCGTCAGCTCAGCGAGAAGGATCTGCGGGAATTGTTCGACGTGCTCGCCGGACTAGAGGCCCTGGCAGGCCGTCTCGCCTGTGAAACGATCACGGACGAGGCTGTGCTAGAAATCGAACGCCTGCACCATGAGATGTACAGCTGCTACCTTCGACGAGACATGCATGGCTATTTTCGCCGCAATCAGGACATTCATGGCAAGATCGTTGAGGCTTCGCGCAACTCGGCATTGACTACCGCACATGCCAGCTTTGCTGTCCGGGTTCGCCGGGTTCGCTACTCCGCAAATCTGGCGCGGCGGCGCGAGCGCTGGGGTGAGGCGATGCGTGAACACGAGGCGATCCTTGACGCCTTACGCCGCCGTGCGGGAAGCGAGTTGAGCGATATTTTGTTTACGCATCTGCGCAGTACTGCTGAGGCATTTATTGAGCGAGTAAAGAATGCCGAATAGTGTGGTGCCGATCTCAGGATCAAAAAGACCGAATCAGCAAGATATTTAAGTTTCAATCTCTATGAACTTTCGCTCCAACCCCAACCTCATGGAGCGTGACCAGTCTATGCGGGGCGGAAATGCTGGGCCCCATCTAGGTATGAACACGTCGATACAATGATCAATCAATCGGCAGGGACGCAAACCCGTCTTGGTGTCTGTCACGCCCAATCCGCGATCGTTCCATCAATGTCCAATGCAGCGTAGACCCCGACGCACGACCCAAACTTTCCACCACGTCCACCGCTTCCATCGCAAAAAACGAGCCTATCTCTGACACGCTGTTGCCGCCAGCAGCTGATCGATAGCCCTTGTGGTCAGCATAATCCTGCCTCCGATTTCGATTCAGAATGAGACCCTCACCGGTCCGTTATCGATAAGGCGTATATGGCACACAATATTTGCATTCGATTACACCTTATTGAATGCAAAAATTCCTCGATATATGGTTGTGCTTAAAGCGAGTCCGAGACTGCCAAGGCCCGCTATAGGAAACGTGGAGGAAACATGGCCAGCACAGTTCTGCCCGGCCTCGAGCGGCGGCTCCGGAATGCGATCGACGGCGAGGTCCTATTCAACGCCTTTGACCGAGGCCGTTATGCCACCGACGCCTCTCACTATCAGATGATGCCAGCAGGCGTCGTTGTGCCCAGGACAACCGAAGCGGCGTTGCGCGCGCTTGCGATCGCTAGGCAAGAGCGCATCTCGGTGACTGCGCGTGGAGGCGGCACTTCTCAATGTGGGCAGACGATCAACGATGGCGTCGTTATCGATGGGTCGAAACACTTGTGCCGTTTGCTGTCCCTTGACGTCGAAAATCGTCGCTGCATAGTCCAACCCGGCATTATACTCGACGATCTCAACCGCCTGCTTAAGCCGCATGGGCTATGGTTCCCTGTGGATATATCGACCGCTTCCCGGGCGACAATCGGCGGGATGGTGGGCAACAACTCATGTGGCGGTCGCTCACTGCGTTATGGCACTACTCGAGACAATGTGTTGGCGATTGATGCCGTGCTGGCCGATGGTACGCCGTTGCATTTCGGCGAAATCGCGGCTGATCTTTCAGATGTGCCGAATGGACCGTTGCGACCACTGGCAGAACGCCTGTTGGCGATTGGCGCACGTGAGGCCGATGAGGTCGCCGCTCGGTACCCTAAGGTTCAGCGTCGCGTAGGCGGCTATAATATCGACGCGCTTGATCCGAGCCGCGGCCGCGTTAACCTTGCCCACATATTGGTCGGCTCAGAGGGAACACTCGCCTACACCACGGCGATCGAGCTCAAGCTGTCGCCTGTCCTCGGAACGCGCGCTGTTGGGGTCTGCCAATTTGCTTCTTTCCACGCAGCTATGGATTCAGCGCAACATCTGGTCAAGTTGAAGCCGATAGCCATCGAACTCGTCGACGACAACATGATCGCGCTTGCACGCGATATCGCCGTCTTCCGTCCAACTCTCGACGCGGTGGTCCGAGGCGAGCCACAGGCGTTACTCATTGTAGAGTTTGCCGAAAATCCGCGCGAGAATGTACGCCGTCTAGAACAGCTTGACGACCTTATGTATAGCCTGGGCTTTAGCTTCGACAACACGGATGCGCGTTGGGGCGGCGTGGTACCGGTCCTCGACCCTTCGCTTCAGATGGCCATCACCGAATTCAGGACGGCGGGTCTAAATATCATGATGTCGATGAAGGATCAGGCCAAACCGATCTCCTTCGTTGAGGATTGTGCGGTACCGCTGGAACACCTTGCCGCTTACACCGACAAACTTAGCGAAATCTTCCGCAGGCACGGTACGCGAGGCACCTGGTATGCCCACGCGTCGGAAGGTTGCCTACATGTTCGCCCCGTGCTCAACCTCCGACTCGAGAAAGATGTCGTAGCCATGCGTGCTATCGCGGAGGAGGCATTTGCCTTGGTGCGCTCATACAAGGGCTCAAACTCAGGCGAGCATGGCGATGGGTTGGTGCGAAGCGAGTTTCACGAAGCGATGTTCGGCTCACGGCTGGTACGCGCGTTCGAGGAGATCAAAGACACGTTCGACCCGGACGGTATTCTCAATCCCGGCAAGATCGTGCGAGCGCCGCGTTTCGACGACCGGAGCCTGCTGCGCTACCCACCCGACTACTCTGTCAAAGATTTTCAGCCGCAACTCGACTGGTCATCCTATTCCGGCAGCATCGGGGGCCTCCAGGGCGCTGTCGAGATGTGCAACAACAATGGCGCATGTCGGAAGATAGAGGGCGGTGTTATGTGCCCGTCCTATCGTGTGACGCGCGATGAGGTGCACGTAACGCGTGGACGCGCCAACAGCTTGCGCCTGGCCCTGTCCGGCCAGCTAGGGCCAACGGCCTTTACGTCAGACACCATGGCTGACGCAATGAAGCTCTGTGTTTCTTGCAAGGGGTGCAGACGCGAATGTCCCACGGGCGTTGACATGGCCCGAATGAAAATCGAGTTGCAAGCGGCACGCGCAGCCAAGAATGGCTTTTCCATTCGCGACCGGCTCGTTGCCAACCTGCCGCACTACGCTTCTCTCGCGGCTCGCTTTTCGTTCCTGCTCAACCTACGGAATCGGGTGCCTTTTCTACGCCGTATGATGGAGGCGATGACTGGCCTGACTTCAAGGAGAAGCCTTCCGGAGTGGCGCATTGACAGGTTTGAAGCACCATTGTCGTCCCTGGGGCCTGAAAATGGGCACGAGGTTGTCCTGTGGGCCGACACCTTTAATACTGCGTTCGAACCGGACAATATCAAGGCGGCCATTGCGACCTTAATTGGCGCCGGTTATCGGGTTGTCTTTCCTCGCGCCGTCGATGGCTCGCGCCGCCCGCTGTGTTGTGGCCGGACTTTTCTCTCGGTGGGGGACGTCAAGGCCGCGAGAGCTGAACTTAACCGTACTCTCGCGGCGCTTCGTCCCTATGTGGACCGCGGCATTTCAGTGGTGGGGCTGGAGCCGAGCTGTCTGCTGACCCTGCGCGATGAGGCGCTTGGACTTCTTCCGGGCGAGGCCAAGCCCATCGCCGCTCACGCTTTGCTTTTCGAGGAGTTTATCGAGCTCGAAGCCAAAGCAGGGCGATTTGCTCCCAAGTTGACCGCGGTGCGCGGTAAGGTGCTCTTGCATGGTCACTGCCACCAGAAGGCATTCGGCGCTATGGGAGCTGTCGAGGCAACACTACGGCTGATACCCGGTCTGACAGTCGAATTGATCGACTCAAGCTGCTGCGGCATGGCAGGATCCTTCGGCTATCAAGCCGAAACTGTGGATATCTCGCTGGCGATGGCCGAACTCTCTCTTTTGCCGGCGGTCCGCAAAGCAGGCCCAGACGACATTCTGGTGGCCGACGGCACTTCCTGCCGGCACCAGATCAGGGATGGGACCGATCGTGAGGCGGTTCATGTCGCTCGCGTGCTCGCGGCCAGTATGGACGGCGCCCAGGCCAGTGCCTTGCTCTCGGCGGTAGCAGCGTAGTAGGGGCAATGCCCGTTGGGGTAGCTGGGCGCGTGGCTCGCTGCCAGCCCTCTTCTGGTCCGAAACGACATCGAGAGTGAGAATTCCGAACTGGCGCGGCTGCCGCTCGACTACTCGAAGGTACCACTCCCCCACCGGTAAAGGCATACAAGAACGAGCCACGATCACAATCATGTCTCGCAAATTTTCTAAGCACCCCTGCCTGGCCACTGCGCACAATCAGGCGTGTGCTGCGCGCTTCGCTGTTCTGATCCGTAGATAGCCTTTTTCGTTCGTTCTGTTTCAGTGTCAAGCCGACCGGCTCTTCACCCAAACGCCTTGATCTCGTTACGAATTATCCCGATCCCGCCGATCTCGGTCTCCATCACATCGCCGGGCTTAAGGAACTCTTGTGGAGTGCGGGCGTAGCCGATCCCGGACGGCGTGCCTGACGCGATGATATCGCCGGGCTCCAACGTAAGGCCGAGCGACAATTCCTCGATGATCTTCGGCACCTTGAAGAACATTTGTGAGGTATTCGCTTCTTGCTTTACGACGCCGTTAACCCGTGTGGTCAGTTTAAGGTTTTCCGGATCGAGCGTGCCTTTGACCACAATACACGGCCCCATCGGCGCGTGACCATCAAGGCTTTTTCCCTTAAACCATTGACCGCCATGCCGCGTGTACTGAACGTCTCGCGCCGTTGTGTCATTGATGACCGACCAGCCGAACACATGATCCATTGCGTCGGCCTCGGCGATATTGCGTCCGCGCGAGCCGATCACCACGGCAAGTTCACCTTCCCAATCGATCATTGTCGAGACCTTCGGATCGAACGGGATCGGATCATAAGGCCCATTGATCGCGTGGCTCGCCTTGGAAAAGAACACCGGGTGATCCGGGTATTTCACATTCGTCTTGTGCGCGATCTGGCCCTCGGCAAAATGCTCCAGATAATTCCAACCCACAGCGTAGATGTTGCGCTGGAGTATCGGGATCGGTGCCATCAGTTGGACGTCTGCCGCCGCTAATTCGGTGTTGGCAGCGCCGGCAACGGCGCGGATCTCGTCAAGTCCTGCCGGTCCGGCAGCGATAAGCGCAAGCATCGAGGCCGGGTCGAACTGCAGCGAGCGGCCAAGACGTGTCGCTTCGGCCGACAGATCGATCGTGCCGCCGCTATCACGGAGAATTCCGACGCGCGGCTTCGCATTGGTCCTGGATTTAAACGTCACCAATCTCAAGCTGCCGGGCGACGTCTCCTCCGCCAGCGACGGTGTCGCCATCTGGGTCGCAAATATCGGCGCGAGTGCTGCCGCAGCCAGCAGGATATCCCGACGCGTCGACTCCATCCGAACGTTCCTCAATTCTTTAGGTCGCAACGACCGTTATCGCATTGTGGCAAGGATCAGGAGGAATCACCACCACAACTCCGTGATCGCAGCCACTTTGACGCCGCGCATCGCGCCGTTCTTTTAAGTCATTCTTGTCGTCAAATAGAGGTTACGGTCGATTTTGTCAACAGTTTATCGTTAGCAGTATTCATGCTATAAGCACGTCGTATAAGGCGGAGTATTGCCCATGTTAGGTTCAGATCACGACGAAATGCCGGCGCTCGGCAATCCTAGCAGTGAGCTTATGTCTGGATTTGAATATCGGCGGATTTCAGGACCGGGTGCCGAGATTAATGTCGCGATCGCCGGCAACGGACCGCCGCTATTGCTACTGCACGGCAATCCCCTGACTCATGTCAGCTGGCACAAAATCGCGCCGGCTTTGGCGAAAAGCTTCACGGTCGTGGCGCCCGACCTGCGCGGCTACGGCGACAGTTCGAAGCCCGAGGGCGGCGACGATCATGCCGCCTATACGTTCCGGGCGATGGCCGAAGACAATGTCGCCGTTATGAAGGCGCTCGGCTTCGACACGTTTCCGGTCGCCGGCCATGATCGTGGCGCGCGCGTCGCTTTCCGCATGGCGCTGGATTCCCCGGACGTGGTCGAACGCGTTGCCGCGCTCGATATCGTGCCGACCCACCACGTGCTGACAAACATCACGCTCGGATGGGGTCTGGAATCCTACCACTGGTTCTTCATGGCGCAGAAGGCGCCCTTCCCCGAGCGATTGATCTGCGCCGACCTCGATTATTACGTCCAATACAAGCTGAACAAGAAGGGGGTCGGCCTCGAAATCTTCACGCCAGAAGCGATGGCGGAATATGTCCGCTGCACGACGCCGGAGCAGATCCACTCGGTTTGCGAGGACTATCGCGCGACGGTCACACTTGATCTCGCGATGGACACGGCCGACTACGGCAAGAAGCAGATCGCCTGCCCCGTCCTGGTCCTGTGGGGATCGAACAGCCACTGCGGCCGCCATTTCAAGCCGCTGGAAGCCTGGTCGCCCTGGGCGCCGGACCTGCATGGCTACGAAGTTCCCACCGGCCATTATCCGGCCGAGCATCGGCCCGACCTGATCTATCCGGCGTTCTGGAAGTTCTTCAACGGCCTGGAACTGGAACGGGCGGCCTAATCAAAAAGCCCGCCGAAATGGCGGGCTTTGTCGACAAGAAATAACGGGGCGCCCGTCGATCGGGCGCCCTTATTCATTCCTTAGTGCAGTGCCTTGATGATCCCGGCGGTCATCCCGACCGTGTTTGCCGTGCCCTTGATGTCGCCGGTTCGCGTCGAGGGATCGGCCAGCGCCGTTTCCATTGCCTGTTCGATCGACTTCGCCGCAGCAACCGCCTCCGGGACGCCGCGATCGTTGCCGAGCCAGGCCAGCATCATCGTGGCCGACGAGATCATCGCGTAGGGGTTGGCGATGCCCTTGCCAGCGATGTCGGTCGCCGAGCCATGCGTCGCCTGCGCCATGGCGACACGACCCTCGCCAATGCAGAGCCCCGGCGCCATGCCGAGGCCCCCGACGAGGCCGGCCGCCTCGTCGCTGAGGATGTCGCCGAACATGTTGGTGGTTACCACAACGTCGAACGTCTGCGGGTCGCGCAGCAGGCGCAGCGCGAATGTATCGACGATTACCTCGTCGACGCGGACATCCGGAAATTCCTTCGCCGCCTTGTAGCATTCCTCAACGAACATACCGCAGCCGAGCTTGAACACGGTGTTCTTGTGCACCAGCGTCAGGTGCTTCTTGCGCTGGCGCGCGAGTTCAAGCGCCGCCTTCGCCACCCGGAAGCTGCCCAAGCGGCTGATAACGCGCACCGAGATCGTCAGTTCCTCGGTCGGCCGGAACTCGCCCGATCCGGCGACGACGTTGCGGTCCGGCTGGAAGCCCTCGTTGTTCTCGCGCACGATGATGAGATCGACGTCGTCGAACAGGCAGCCGATGCCGGGAAACGACCGGGTCGGGCGCACATTGGCGAAGAGATTGAATTTCTTGCGCAGGATAGGATGCGGATTGATCGCGCCCGGAACCTTCGGATAGGCTTGATGGCCGATTGGCCCGAGGATCCAGCCATCGAGCTTGCCGAGTGCCTCCAGTGTCCCCTCCGGCATGGTGCTGCCGTGTGTGTCGAGCGCAACGCGTCCGATCGGAATCGGCTGCCAGTCGATCGCAACGCCATGGATGGCTGCTGCGGCCGAGAGCACCTCGACAGCAGCGGGAACGATTTCGTGGCCGATATCGTCGCCGTTGAGAATACCAATGGAAAGCGCCATGGGGTCAGGTCCTTGCAGGAATCGTCAGGGCGGCGAGCGCATTGATCGACGGCAGCGTCGGCAGGCTCCAGATTGTGGCAAGAACCTCATCGGTGACGGCCTGCCCAAGGACCGGTATGCTCGATTTCCGGAATTTGTCGTCTAACTGCGCATCCGACAACGGCCGTTCGACACTGCCGAGCGCGTGTTTCACGTATTTCTTGATCGTCGTGCCATCGTTGAGCGTCACGATGATCTTGACGGATTCCTCCGGCATCGACCAATCGGCCGTCGCAGTCACACGATCGCGCAGGGCGATGATTTCCGGATCGGCGACGATCTCGTCGGTGAAGGCCGACGGCGTGCCGTCGCCGCGGAGCAACGCGGTCGCGGCGGAATGATAGACGCTGAACTTGCCTTCAAGCCCGGTTTTCGGCGTGCGCTTGCCCGTCAGTTCCAGCACCAGCGGATGCGTGGTCAACTCGACCTTGGCGATCGAGCGCACGGCATCGCCGATTTCGGCCTTGATCTGCTCGCAGCCATCGATGCTCGGATGGATGACGATGCCGCAGGCATATGGCTTGTAGGTGTTGAGGCTGGTTTCCCAACGCTCGCCGAGACCGTCAAGGATTTCGGAATAATCCTGCTTGGTCGACATCACATTGGCGAAGCCGCGCGGCGCTTCGATCGCGCGCTCCGAACTGTCGAAGCCGGCGCGAGCGAGGAATGCCGCCATCGCGCCGTTCTGCGCCGCCCGGCCGGGATGGAAGCTCTTGCACATAGTACCGAACATTTCGCGAAGGCCCGATGATTGGGTCGCAGCGATGCCGAGCGCCCACGTCATCTTCTGTTGGTCGAGCCCAAGAAGACGCCCGACCGCCGCCGCCGCGCCGAATACGCCCGCCGTGCCAGTAATGTGCCAGCCACGATCGTAGTGGTCAGGATAGACGCTGTTGCCGATGCGGCATTCGGTCTCGATGCCGAGGATGATCGCCGTCAGCAGGTCGGCGCCGGTGACCGGCATCATCTCAGCGACGGCAAAGGCCGCCGCCGCGACGGGGCCGGCCGGATGGATGATCGTCTTCAGGTGTGTGTCGTCATAGTCGAGCACATGCGACGTGATGCCGTTAAGGAGCGCGGCATGCAGGGCATCGAGCTCGCGGCCACGGCCAAACACCGTCGCTTGTGCGGGACCGGTGAACAGCCGCACCGCATTCAGTGCGCGGTCGACGGTCTCGTGCGGTGACCCGCCGATCGCGCAGCCGAACCAGTTGACGACTGTACGAAGTCCTTCCCGCTTCACGACCTCGGGAAGCGATGCGGCCGGATAGTCGACGATCCAGCGGGCGAGTTGGTGGGTGACGTCGGTGGTCTGCATGAGTGATCCTATAGGAGTCCGCGGGAGAGGCCGCCGTCGACATTGATGAATTGGCCCGTGATGTAGCTGGCGCGCGGGCTGGCGAGTAATGTCACGAGGCTGGCGACCTCTTCGGGTTCGGCAAAGCGGGCGAGTGGAATCTCTTCCGCGAAGCCGGCGATGACTGCCTCCGAGGTGGTGCCTTGGTCCGCCGCCATCTTGGCCGCGCGACTGATCCAGAGCGGTGTCAGCGTGCGGCCGGGCCCGACCGAATTGACACGAATTCCGAAGGGCGCGAATTCGCTCGCCAGTGTCTTGATCAGCCCGAGCGGGCCGGCCTTGTGGACATTCGTCGTGATCTGATGCGCATGCGGCGACTTGGATGCCGCCGACCCAAGGATGACGATCGACGGTCGGTCGCCGGACTTCAGCAGTGGCAAGGTCGCCCGCACCGCTCGGACGCAGGAGAGGACGTTGATATTGTAGTTCGAGAGCCAATCCTCGTCCGAGAGTGTCTCGAAATCGGCTCGCTCGCTGCCGCCGACCGAGACGACGAGCGTATCGAGCTGCTGCCATTGCGCGGCTATTGCCTTGGCCAACCCCTCCGCGCCGTCCGGCCGCATGAGGTCGACCGAATGGGTTGAAGGCCGCTGACCCGTCTCGCCCGCGATCTTGTCCGCAGCCGCATCGAGCTTCTGCTGATCGCGCGAGGCGATAATCACCTCGGCGCCATCGACCACCATCTGGGTCGCGGCGGCGAGACCGATCCCGGTGCTACCACCGATAACGACGCCCCGCCGGCGCTCGTACCCAAGGTCCATCAGCAGACCCCTTCGACGGCCAGGAGGCGCATCAGGGGGGCAATCGACGGTAAGGTCTCGAATGACCGGACGAGCGAGATCACCTCGCGCGCCTTCGCCTCGGGGAAATGCGCGAATTCGGTGCAGCCGAGGAATTTCTCGGCAACCTCGTCATAGCTCATCGGCATTGCCGGGCTTCCCCGGCCGAAATCGGCGCGACCTGAAATCCGGCGGCCATCGGCGAGATCAATGTCGATGATGGTCGTCATCTTCTCGAACCCGGCCCGCTCGGCCTCGTCGTCGATGACGAAGTCAACCTTCTCGATCATCGCCTTGACGTCAGGCCGCATGACCATTTCGTCGGTGAATTCCGCCAGCGTCGCCCGGCCATCGAGCAGCAGGATGGCCATGCAGAACTCCATCGAGAACTTCGCCTGCAACTCGTTCTGCGGACGATGATGGATCAGTGCATTCGGCATGTTGGAGTTAGTGCCGACGCGAACGTGAACCACGTCCTCGGCTTTGATCGCGTTGGCTTTGATGAGCCGCAACATTTCCGTCATGCCGGGGTGGGTCAGCGATCCCGACGGATGCGGCTTTATAGATATTCCGGGGCTGGCGAAGGTCCATGGACGCCCAAGTTTGCCGACGATCGCGTTGGGATCGAAGCCGCCGCCGGCTGCGCGGAAGAAGCCGCGCGGCGCTTCGAGGATTGTGTCCGCCGCCGTCCAGCCGAGGTCGGCGAACTGCGCAGCCGCGACGCCGCTTTCCGACGAACGACCGGCATGGAACGGCTTGGTCATGGTGCCGAAATTCTCGCGCAATCCCGCCGACTGACTGCCGGCCAACGATAACGCGCGCGCGGTCGTCGGCTGGTCGAGGCCCATCAGACGGGCGGTTGCCGAAGCTGCGGCGAAGGTTCCGCAGGTCGCCGTCGCATGGAACCCGGTCTGGTAGTGGCGCGGATTGATCGCCTCGGCGATCTTGCACTCGACCTCGACGCCGATCAGGTAGGCGAGCAGCACCGACTTGCCGTCCTTGCCAAGCATTTCGCCGGCAGCAAGAGCGGCCGGAAGCGCAGGCGCGGTAGGATGGGTCAGGAGCCCATAGACGCGATCGGAAGCGACGGCGAGTTGCGTATCGTCGAAGTCATCTGCGTGAATACCGACGCCATTGGCAAAGGCGGCAAAACGGGGCGCGACACGCAGTTCGCTGCCGATGACGCTGGCCGGTCCTTCGCCAAGCGACAATTGCGCCAGATGCTTGCGCACCAGTTCGCCGCTTTTCGCGACGGCGCCCGAGACGGCCAACCCCAGTCCATCGAGCACCGATTTCTTCGCCAGTTCGACGACGTCCCCGGGAATCTCGTCGAACGCCGTCTCGCAGACGAAGGTGGCGACGTCGCGCGTCAGGCCTGCTGTCGATGGTGTGGTATGGTCCGTCATGTTGCTTCCGATCCCGACGTCAGTCTTTTTGCTCCAGCCAAGGAACAGTGCAAATTGTCAATTGTCAACAATTTTCTGTATGGATTTGAGCGGGCCGCTGGCATATCATTTGTGAGCCAAAACTAAGGGAACGACGCTTGATGACTGCAGTCTTTGATGCCGCCGAGGCTCTCAACATCAGGAGAACGGAATCGCTGACCTCGCTCGTGCGCCGGGAGCTTGAGCGGATGATCGAGAGCGGCGAGCTGCAGGGCGGCGACCGCCTCAACGAGAACCTGCTCGCGACGAAGCTCGGTGTCAGTCGCGGCCCCGTGCGGGAGGCCTGCCGCGGGCTCGAGCAAAGCGGACTGGTCGACGTGATCGTCAATCGCGGCGTGTTCGTCCGCACGCTGAGTGACCGCGAGGCAGCCGAGCTCTATGACATTCGCGCCTCGCTCATGCGACTGGCTGGCATGACGCTGGCACCCGTGATCGTCGACTGGCAGATCGCCGAGTTGCAGACGCTCGTCGATAAGATGGAAGTTGCCGCCCAGCAGGACGACCTCAACACGTTTTATCCGCTCAATCTGCAATTCCATCACGCCATCACCGACTATGGCGGGAACGAACGGCTGATGGTGCTCGCCTCGGCGATCCAGCGCGAAGCGCATCTGTTTCGGCGCCGAACCCTGCACATGCCCGGCCGTATGCTGGCCTCCAACGCCGAGCACAGGTCGATCGTGGCGGCGCTTGCCGCACATGATGCCATTCGCGCGGGCACCGAAATGGAAGCGCATGTTATGAACAGCCGCATACAGTTGTTTGGCGTTCCCGGCCAACCGGCGCCCTGATCGGACGCCGACCGACTTCAATCGCTCACGGAATTGCCGCGCCCCGAGCATTACGAGAGCGGCAGCCGCTGGCGTCCGCCGAGCAACGGCAGTCGATTGGCTATCAGGACGACCGCAAAGGAAACGATCAGCAGCGTGATGCCGAGGACCGAGATCGCGCCGAGATCACCGCTTTCGTTGAGATCATAGATGATTACTGAAACGAGCTTCGTGTCCGCAGTCGTGAGCATGATCGTGGCCGATAGTTCCCGGATCGAACCGATGAAGATCAGGCACCACGTGGCGACGACGCTGGTGCGCAGCAGCGGCGCCGTGATCCTGCGGATGGTCGTCATCCGATTGGCGCCCAGAATGCGGCTCGCTTCCTCAAGCTCAGGGTTCATCGTGCTGATGGATGTCGAGAGTTGTTGGTAGGCGGCCGGCATTTCGATCGTGACGAAGGCGATCAGCAGAATCCATAGCGTTCCGTAGAGCATGAAGGGTGCGGTGGAATAGCTGAGGAACATGCCAACGCCAAGAACGATGCCGGGGATGGCCACGGGAATCGTCGCGATGACGCCGAGCAGCCAGACCCCGGGAATGACGCGCCGCTGGACGAGATAGGCAACCAGCAAGCCAATCAGCGTGCCCACCGTCGCCGAGGTAATGCCGAGGAAGAGCGTATTGCGGATGGCAAGCTGGGTGGCCGAAAACTCAAAGAAGACGAAATGGAAATTGTGAAGCGTCAGATTGCTCCAGGTCAACGCTTCGGAGACGTTCTTCGTGAAGGCCGTCTTCAGGAGTGCGGCATAGGGCAGAATGACAGTTAATGCCAGCACCAGCATCACGAAGGCGAACGCCGGCCAGCGCCACCAGCCGAGCCTGGCGATGCGTGGCACGCCACTCTTGCCGCCCATGATGACATAGCCGCGCCGTCCGAGAATGCGGCGCTGGATCCAGATCAGCAGCACGGAAATGAAAAGCAGCGGAAACGCCGCTGCTGCAGCTAGTCCCGGCTTGGGCGGAAATTGAAACAGGCTCCAGATCTTGGTGGTGATCACGTGAAAGCCGGCCGGCAGCGCCAGGATCGCGGGCGATCCGAACATGGTCAGGGCCTGCAGCACGGCAACGAGCGTTCCCGCGATCAACGCCGGCATGACGAGCGGCCACGTGATCCGCCGCAGGGTGGTCGCCTGCCCCGCACCGAGGATCGCCGAGGCATCCTCCAGATCGCCTGGCACGCGCTCGAAAGCATTGGCCAGCAACGTGAATACCAGCGGGAACGTATAGCAGGAGATCGCGAAGATCAGGCCTTCAAGCGTGTAGATATCGACCAGGACGACAAAGGGCGGCAGATCGAACAGGCTACGGTACGCCTGATTGATCAATCCGCTGTTGGGGGCAGCGAGGATCTCCCAGGCGATCGCGCCGAGAAACGGCGGCGTCACGAAGGATGCCGTGATCAGGGCGCGAATCAGCGCTCGCCCGGGCAGGTCCGTCCGGGCGACAAGCCAAGCGAGCGGCGTGGCGATGGCCGCGGACAAGGCACCCACGCCGAGCGCCATCGTGATCGACACGATCGCCGGCTTGCGCAGCGAGGTATCGGAGACGAGTTCGCGGAAATTGGCCAGCGTGAAATGGCCGGCTCCATCCGACAGGCTGTACCGGGCGAGCCAGAACAACGGCAACAGGACGAGCCCGCCGAGCGCCGCCGAAATCACGACAAAGATCGCGGATGACGGATCGAATGTCCGGCGCGGCGCCGCGGCTATCGGCAGATCAGCCACCACGCCGCTCATGTGCCGAAATACTCTTCGTATTTCTTCTTCAGCTCCTCGATCATCGGCTCCAGTTTTGCCGGATCCGAATAGAGCAGCTTGATTTTCGCAAGAGGCACCCTGCCCTCCTTTTCCTTAACGTCAGGACGGAAGGATCGGAGGCCGCCAACATCACTGTTGGCCTGCTGGGCTTCCTTGGTGAACATGAAGGCGTAGAGGAGCTTGGCCGCATTCGGGTGAGGCGCGTCCTTCAGGATCGCCGCATTGCCGATCACGACGGCGTTGCCGTCGGTCGCGTAGACCGGCTCGACCGGCGTGCCGCTCTCCTTCAGGATGAAGATATTGTATTCGTTGCCATCGGCCATCACCGGGCGCTCGCCCAGCGCCAGCTTCTTCGGCGGTTCCGTCGAGGACTGGACCTGCATGATCTTCTGCTGGCCGAGCTTCTCGAAGTAACTCCATCCAAGCGCCTGGCTCAACGCGTAAGTGTCGGTCACGATGGTGCCACTGTAGCCTGGATGAGCTTTCACGATCAACCCGCGCCACTTCGGATCGAGGAGATCGGCATGGCTCTTGGGTGCATCGGCCGCTTTAATGTACTTCGAATTATAGGCGATAACCGACAAATGCGCCCGATAGGCAGCATATTGACCATCAGCATCCTTGGCCTCGGCCGGCCAGAACTTCGCAACGTCATCCGGGACGGCGGGCAACAACCAGCCCTGCCGCTTGAAGAGGACAAAGTTCACGGCATCCGATGTCTCGATCACGTCGACGGCGTGGATATTGCTGCCGTACTCCTGATTGATGCGCTGGAAGACGCGTTCAGCGCCGGCCCGCTCGACCTGTACCTTGATGCCAGGATATTTCGCCTCGAACAGGGCCGAAAGCTTTTCCGATACGGCAACGTCGGTCGACGTGTACCAGACGACTTTCGCCTCTTTCAGCGCGGCGCTCACCAGTTCAGGCGTCGCGGTATAGGGCGTCGGCGACGCAGCAACGCCTGGGCTGGTCAGACAGGCCACGATCGACAACGCGGCAACAATAGCAGATATGGCTCGCATGACTTCCTCCTTCGACGTGTGACCGGTGCCCATTTTCTGGTGCTCCCGTACGACGTATTCGAATGCCGTAGTACGGCGATTGCCCCGGCCGGGGTCAACTCGGCCCGGAAGACCGCAATAGCTAATGCGGCAGTGCGCGGCACCGATCCGGAGGAAACCGCAGCCATACGGTCTGTCCGGTGGCGATCTCGACGGATTCGGGCGCCAGCACTCGGATCGTGGTGCCCGATGCAAGCGTCACGACGTAATCCCGATGCTGCCCAAGATAGACATGCCGTGTAACGACGCCCTGAACGATGTTGTCCGCACCGTCGGGCATGGTGGTCTGCAGTTCTATGTCGTGATGCCGGACCGAGACGAACATATCGCCGGCCTGCAGATCGCGGCCATTCGCGCACCGAAGGATGAGGCCGTCACCGCAGTCGGCGGCATCGCCAGCCAGCCGGCCCTTCAGGATATTGGTTCCGCCGATGAAATGCGCAACGAATTGCGATCTGGGTTCCTTGTAGATCTCAAGCGGCGATCCAGCTTGCTCGATGCGCCCGCCATTCATCACAACGATCAGATCGGCCGTCGTCATCGCCTCGGTCTGGTCGTGGGTCACGTAGACCGTCGTGTAGCGATAGCGGTCGTGCAGGCGACGGATCTCGAAGCGCATGTCCTCGCGCAGGTTGGCGTCAAGATTGGAGAGCGGCTCGTCGAGCAGCAGTATATCCGGCTCGACGATCAAGGCGCGGGCGAGCGAAACGCGCTGTTGCTGGCCGCCGGACAATTCTCCCGGATAGCGGTCTGCCAGCGGCGCGAGTTGTGTCATCGACAGGACGGTCTGGACCTTGTCCGCGATATCGCGCGCGGCAAGCTTGCGTAGCGTAAGGCCGTAGGCAACATTCTCGGCGATCGTCATATGAGGCCAAAGCGCATAGCTCTGGAAGATCATGGACATGTTCCGCCTTTCCGGCGGCTCTGCCCACCCGGCGGCCGAGATCACTTTGCCCCCCACGCGGATTTCTCCCGAACTTGGTTTGACGAAGCCGGCGATCAACCGCAGTGTCGTCGTCTTGCCGCACCCAGACGGACCGAGCAAACAGACCAGCAAGCCTTTGTCGACTGAAAGCGAAACGTCATTCACCGCCGTCGCACTGCCGTAGCGTTTGGCAAGCCCTGCAAGTTCCAGGTGCGACATACCTAATCCTATCCCGTCCGTTTCGACCTTCGGCAACAATCTTGTTTCTTCCAGGTGATCTTAGATACGGCCAATAAATTGTCAACAATTTACATTTCACGAAAATATGGTAATGTCTGGATGCGTGAGTGGCTTGTTGTCTGCGGTGGGCGTTTCTTCCTAGCCCGCAGGTCCACGGTTGAGCACGCTGGATATTAGAACGCATGAACAAGATGGCCGCAGTAACGGACCATTTGGCCCCAGGGAGGAACAATCGATGATCGCATCCAGGGTTACGATCATAGCTACATCGGCATTGCTTGCAGCCTATGCGCTGCCAGTCGCCAAAGCCGCGGACGCTCCGGGCTTCTATCACCAGATCAGCGAACTGAAGTTGGGCGGAACCGGGACATCCTGGGATCATATCGACTATGACCAAGCGTCGCATCGGGCCTATATCAGTCGACGTGCCGACGGACTAACTGTCGTTGATGTAACGACAAATGCCGTCGTTGGGCAAGTCTCTAATGCCAAGGGATCAGGCGCATCAGCTATCGTTCCGAGGCTTGACCGCGGGTTCACGGCCAATACAGACGGGTCCACGTCGATCTTCAAATTGTCGGATCTCTCTCCAGTCGACCGCATTAGTTTTGGCGATAATTTCGACGGCGTGGTCTACGACGAAGCCACCAACATCCTAGCATACCAGCAAGCGGACAATTCGAAAGAATTGCTTGTCGACGCTGCCACGATGAAACTCGTCGGCACAATCGAAGTCGAAGGTACCCAGCTTGAGCGACCTGTCGTCGACAACAAGAGCAACCTCTATATGCCTCTGCGCGACAAGCATGTGGTCTATAAGGTCAGCTTGAAAGACAAGAAAATCATCGCGAAGTGGGACATCTCATCCAAGTGCACGGAGCCATCCGGCTCGGAGTTCGATGTAGCCAATAACCGTTTGTTGCTGCCGTGCCGCGGCAAGCAGCTCAACCCGGTGCTCGCGGTTATCGACGCGGACACCGGAGTCATTACCGGAACCGCAATCAGCGGTCGTGGCGCCGACGATGTGATCCTTGATCCCGCGAGAAAGCAGCTCTTTATCTCCGCGGGGGTAGACGGAGTCCTGACCGTCTACAAGCAGGAGAGTGCGGACAAATACACGCTGACTGAGGCACTGCAGACCCGTCCCGGCCTGCGCGTCATACGTTATGACAGCGGCACCCAGAAGATTTTCGGTGTGACGGCGGAGGGGATCTTCGACGCCTCAAAGAAAAACCTGGCCGGCGTATCTCCCTTCTATGCCAATGCCTACACACCCGGCACCTTTGTGATGTTGATGTACAGCCGCTGACCAGAGAGCCGCAGACACGGCTCACGCCGCTATCAGCGAGTGTGCTCGCCGATAGCGAACGTCTTAACCGGCAGGAAGCGACGTCCCATGGAAATGACAGTAACCAGCCTCCCGGTCATAGCCTTTGTACCCGGCGACTGCACCGGCATCGGACCGGAACAGACCGCGCGGATTCTTGCCGACGGCGTCCTGGCGGACGTTGCGCGTTTGGTGGTTGTTGGAGATGCGCGCGTGCTGGATATGGGCATGTCGCAGGCCGGTGTCCGACTTAAAATCGAGCAGATCGGTTCTCCCGGGCAAGCGAACTGGCAAAGCGATGCGATCCAGTTGGTCGATCTCGCCAACACGGATCCGAGCCTGCTTCCGGTCGGCAAGGCTAGTGCCGAATCCGGCCGGCTGACCGGCGAAACACTGTCACGCGCGATCGACTTCGCCAAGGCGGGAGAGGTTGACGCCATTACATTTGCGCCGTTGAACAAGCGGGCCATGTTCGATGGCGGCTGGAAATTCCCGGACGAGCATAAGATGTTCGCGAACCTCTTGGGCCATCAGAGCTATTTCTCCGAAATGAATGTCCTGGACGGTCAGTGGATGTCCCGTGTGACAGGGCATCAATCACTTCGCGAGGCCATCGATTGCATTAATCCGGGAAGCATCACGGACGCGATCGAACTGGCTGATCGGATGATGCGAAAAGCGGGCATCGCAAAGCCGCGCATCGCGGTCGCCGCATTGAACCCGCATGCAGGCGAAAACGGCCTGTTCGGCCGCGACGAGATCGAAATGATCCGACCCACGGTCGAAGCGGCGGCCAAGACGGGGATTGCTTGTAGCGGGCCGTTCCCAGCCGATACGATCTACATTCGCGCATTCGCGGGTGAATTCGACAGCGTCGTAGCGATGTATCACGATCAGGGCCAGATCGCGACAAAACTGCGCGGGTTCAACCGCGGCGTCACAGTGACGGCTGGACTTGAGACCATCTTCACGACACCGTCGCACGGTACCGCGTTCGATATCGTCGGCAAGGGCATTGCGAAGACCGGTGCTCTCGAGAGCGCGATCCGCCTCGCTGCCCAATTGGCGGCAACGCGGGGCAACTCGGCTTAGGCGAAAGACGACACACATTGCCGCTAGTGCAATATGTGAAGAGGGCCCATGTCACCGTCAAGGCCTAAAGGCGCACCCCGGGTTCCTGCTAGGCGGCGAAGCGCCCGGCATAGCCGACATTGTGACAGCCACACTGTGGTCGACCATGGCCGATCGCTTCGCAACGATCGAGGCGATCCTTTAAGAAGCCGCGCCCATGACTGCTGCCCTATCGCGGCGGATCTCAGAACTGCAGCCGCTCGCTAAGCTGGCCGCCAAGGCGCAGCTAGACTACGCCAACGCCTATTGCGGTGGCCAAATCGAGGCATCGCTACGCAAAGTCCCGAACGCTTAACCTTCGCTCTCCTCGCAAGGTTCGAAAGCCATTACTGTATTACTCGGATCATCGTCCCATGTAACGCTTTGTGGCTGCAACGATCGAGCACGCGGCCATGGCTGCGCCCCCGTCAACGAATTAGCTGAAGGCCGCGACCATCATCGGCAGAGGTACTGGTGAAGCCTCCTTTCCCGTTCGAGTCGAACTTCACCGGCACGTGGCCGCCTTTCTCAAGGAGCTCGATTGACGTCCCGCTCGAGCGCCACGCATTCACATTTTGCAGGGAGCTGCCCCGGCACCCTGAAACCGTCGCCCGCTTCGCATCCAACAATCCCTGGCTGGAAAGGCGAACACTGCAGGCCGTCAGAGTGCCCGCCACTTTCCAGCTCCCGATAGGGGAAGGGACCGCTGCCGCTCGGTCCTGCGCATCGGAACCCAGCGATGACGGGCCGGCGCTGCTCGCAACTGGATCCGCCAGCACATACGAGTAGCGGAACCGCGATTGCCTTGCCGGAGAGCCGGCGACTCGCAGATGTACGACACCGGCCCGACGGTGGCGCCGACAAGCGCATCCGGTCCATTGCGTGTTCGTTGCCGGCGTCACTTCAACGGCGGGTTGCGGCAGGCGAACGCTCTGGAGGGGGATGATCGGGCCGCCCCAAGTCTGTTGTTGATGGGCACAGCTTGCAAGCGAGAGGCCCACAGGAAGCGCCATGGCGACCATGCGCAGTTTCATTCGTTTATGCCTTTGGTCTCGAATACATGTGAAATGGTTTCGGTCGACCAGACCAATGCATGTACCTGCTCGATATCAATCGTCATCGTTTGCGAGCGGCGATGGCCGGCGGTCGCGCGCGTGCGGAACACGAGGATTTCTGCCGCAGCGAACTCCAGAGCGCGCTTGAGATCGTGATCAACGGCGTTGAGGCACTGCATGACGATGGCCAAGAGCTGAATCCGGTCTATCTCGCTGTGCGCCATTGCGTCATCCCACTGGTAAAAATACAAAAGCATTCCATGGTATATATTGTCGGAATCACACGTTCATAGATTCCAGGCTCGCAATTCCGATGTCATAAGTTAGATCGTCCTTAATTAGACGGCGCTCAGATACAATGGAACATCGCGTCCGATGCACGCTTGCAGTATGGAATTCTGACGCATCCGGCTCTATACTTGTGGATATATTATCGGATATGCCCTCCATGATAGACAGGTCGGCCACACTGCTTGAGATTTGTTGTCGTCATCGCCCTGGCCCACAGCGTCTGGTGCGCCTGTCAGCATGATCGGCGCGCCGCCCGGATCGTTTTGCTCGGATAGCGTCGCCGGCTCAGCCACGGCCTCGATCGACTCGCGCGTGACCGGCAGTCCTCCGAAATCGTCATCACCGCCCGGTGCTGTATTCTCTGCAATGACAGGCGTGCTGATCGTCGCGGATGCCAACAAAAGCGTTGCCGCCGGCTCGGCGCCCCGCAACGTTCGGCATTTCGGCTAGTGAGACGCGTGCACCCTGGGTCGTCGCATATCGCCGTGCCCGGTCGTCGACGATAGCCCGGCGAGCCCAAATCACAACCTCGCGAAGCGCCTGGATTGTTGCGGCGCTCGGCTCGCCGGACTTCTTGAAGAGTCCTCGCCGCGAGCTCACCGCGAGCTCTCCATAGTAGCGCGGATTGGTTCTCAGCGCCTTCAGGAGAGCGACAACCAGTTCGTTCTCCTGTGAATTCAGCGCTAGGCGGGCGTAGTTGAAGAATTTCTCTGGCTGTTGGAAGACCGCCCGGGCACGGGTGACGATGGCGTCGGACAGCCCTTCCCCAGCTGACCCGCTCGATCCAGCCACTTCGACTGTTGGCGCAGGAGCAGCGACGGCTTGCCAAAGGCGCTCCATTTCTTCGGCCGGGGGTGCCCTGGAAAATAGCGGCCATTCAGCGAGCAGATCCAGGCTCGGCTCCGGAAGCTTGAGCTTGAGAGCGTCGATCGCCTTCCGGCGTTTCACAAAGTCACTGTCGGTATAGAAATTGAGCTTCTTCAGTTCCGCCGTGGCGACGCCGCGGATGTAGAGGAGCGTCTTTTTGTCCGACAGACCGGTAATCTGCGCGACTGTCCGGAGGGGCACAAATTCAAAGCGGCCGCTTGAGGAGGAGCGCCCGCCGTGCTGTTTGTTCCACCCTTCCCGTTCGACATAGTGGTTGCCGATTTCCTTGGAGACGATGTCGGCCGTCTCGACGTCACCCACGGCGATATAGAGGCGGACCTCCATATTGCCGAGAAAAGATTTGCGCGTGGCAGAGGTATAGCGCTCGTCGAGTTGAGTGATGCCCTGGGCGACCACCACAATTATGAGCCCGAAGCCTCCGACGAGCGGTGCGCGTTTCACCACCTCCGGCAGCTGCTCGAACTGGTAGAACTCGTCCAGCATCAGGAGAACTTTGTGTGGCTCTTTCACAGGATCGGGTATGCGTACCAACATGATGTCTTGAATTTGCTGAATGAGAAGCCGGATGATCGGCTCGGCCGTGCCAAAATCGCTGACGGGGCAGCCGATGAAGATCGAGAAGGGTCTGCGCCGCAGCTCGCGAATGTCGAAGTCGCTGGCGCTGGTGGCGGTCGCGATCAGCGCGTTTTTCCATGGTGCCATCGGCGTGACGATGTTGTCTTCGAAGGAGAGCCGTTGCTCGTCGTCGCGGGCCAGGTGCAGCCGGAACCCGTCGAGGATAAAGGGATTCAGATCCGGTTCTTCCTCAAGGATCCGCCGCAGCACGTTTGAGAATTTGGCATCGCTTGTGAACAGGCGTAGGACGGAGCGCAGATGCCGGCGCCCCTCCATGGCCTTGCTGTCGAGGACATACCCGACCACGCTGGAAAACAGGCCCTGCGCGGCTTCCTTCCAAATAGACTGAGTGCCCTTCGTCGATAGCGGGATCATAGTCTTCGATAGATTCGTGAGATCGGTCGCGCGCTGTGGCCAGGGCCGAATGAAGTCGAGAGGATTCCAGCGATGTGAACCGGCGGTTCCTGGTGCGAACAGATAGACCTTTTGGCCCAACGCCATGCGAGCCGGACCAGTCAGCAGCCATTTTTCTTGCTTGACATCGAGGACGACAGCCGATCCCTCCCATTCGAGGAGGTTGGTCATGACGAAGCCCCGTCCCTTGCCGGTGCGGGTTGGGCCATTCACAAAAAAATGGCTGTCACCGGAATAGCGGACTTCTTGCTTGCCGATCCGGCCGAGAAGAACGCTTTTCCCTCGAATGCCATTGAGTAGGCCTGCCTTTCGAAGATCGCGGCGCCTGGCCATATGCGCACCGCCGGCCGGCGGTATATTGTGGAAGGGTCGGAATACCAAGACTAACACGAAGGCTGTAACCGCGGCGAACTCGACGGCCAAGGCAATTGATGCAACGACTGTGATATGATGGACGTGCGCGTCCGCGCCATATTCTTGTGCCTGCGCGATGGGCAGGAGGTAATCACCGCCGGAATAGGCCGCATAGATCGACCAGGATTTAAAGGTAAAATAGTAGGCGACGGCGTAGTTTATTGACCAGACAATGGCAAGGAAGACAGCGATCGCGACAACCACAACAAGACCGGCGAACACCGTTCCAAGGATCTTCAGAAGCCTGCTCATGTAGCCATATCCCACTTGCTGAAATAGATTTCCGTCATGCCGCGTCGCCCCGAGGGCGAGCGGCTGATTTGGAAAATGATCGGAACGACCGTGCGGGCGAACTCGATCAGCTCGGCCTTCGACATGTTCATATTCGCCATGAGCGCTGCCATGGCGACTCGTTCATAGGCTCCCCATGGGTTATCTGCGTGAAGGGTAGCGGACGAGCCAGGATGACCCGTATTGACCGCCTGCAGGAAGGTGAAGGCCTCCGCACCGCGAATTTCGCCAAGAAAGAGACGATCGGGCCGCATGCGCAACGCGGCCTCCAGGCAGCTTTGGATCGTGACTTTTGCTCGACCCTGATCTCCCTTGGAGGCGATCATTTGGAGCCAATTGGGCTGAGTGGGCCCCAACTCGGGCGTATCTTCGATCGTCGCGAACCGCTCCCAAGCCGGGATTTCTTTCATCGCTGCATTGAAAAGGGTTGTCTTGCCGCTGGACGTGCCGCCGCTGATGATCGAGGTCAGACGATACTGGAAGGCATACCGGACGGCTTGCATACGGCCGCTCGGGTTGTCGTCCTTGAGCAGCGCGATGAACTCGCGATCCTCCTGCGTGATCGTCTCGCGCTGGATTGCTTTGGAACCACTGATCCGGACGTGGTCGAAGCCGCCGCGCTCTAGGTACTCCTCGAGCGTCATGTTGTTCATCACCTGCTTACGGATGCTGAACGCCCCGCCCCTCGGAGAGGCCGGCCAAAGCACCGCCTGAAAGCGTTCGCCATTCGGCATTGCGGAGGACAGCAATGGCACCTCGCTATTCACATGCTGGCTGCTAAAAGCTGCTACTCGGTGTGCCAACCGTTCTATCGCCTCGCGATCGAGCCGGGGTAGTTCAAAGCGAAGCATTTGCTCGATCTCGGCTTTCTCGACGAATATTTCACCTGGGCGATTGCACAGGATCTCCACAACCAGCGGATCCTCAAGCCAGGGCCTGATGGGTTCGGCCGCAGCCCGTAGCCCGGGCTGCATCGCCATCCAGTCATAGTTAGTGATCGGCGGGCTTGTTTCGGCGGAGCTCATCGAGCGCCTCCCTAACTGGACTTTCGTAAAGGCCGGAGAAATCAAGATCGCGCTGGATGAAGACGGCGATCGGCGTGCCCTGGTCGATGTTGATGGTGGGCGGAATGTTGATGGAGTCGCGCAGCGCTGTGTTCGCCATATCGCTCGTGGTTTGCGAAACGGTCTCCTGAGCCTGCGATTGCGCCTGATAGCCGTGTGAATTGAACGACGCCCCCATTGAGCTCTGGCCGTGGATGTTCAGCCCGGCTATGAAGGAACTCACGCCGCCCACGATCGACAGCGCCGCAGCGGCCCCAAAACGCTCCAGATAGTGGTTGTCGACCTCGCCCGTCAGGCCGGAACGACCAAGGTCGTCCGTGCCATAGGAGCCGAGCGACACGGATGTCCCATCATCCCGAAGAGCGCGCGTCCATATAATGAGGACGCGGGTCTGTCCACGGGCTACGCTGGAACGATACGTGCCCGTAAGTATAGCGTCGCGCGGCAACAGCACCCGACGGCCATCGAAGGAATAGACATCCTCCGACAGCTTGGCTCGCACAACGCCGGGCAGATCGGATTGAATGGCCGTTTCGAGAACGCCCCGAATGATGGTGCCCTGCGGGATGAGCGCATCGATACGCTTGTTCTGTGTTGCCTGGACCGTCTCTACCGCTTGCGAAGCCATGGCGCTGGCAAAACGTCGGTTGGGTTCTTCCTCCTTGTAGTCCGAGCCCAATCCATTAGCCGAGCCATTAGCGAGGCCCCCGTTGCTGTCGGCCGCCACACTAACACCGCCCTGCCCGCCCACGATCACCATGGGCGATTCAAGACGCCGCTTGATCTCCGCCTCTTCCTCCGCGCGACGTTTGGAAGCGCCGTCGTCTACAGGGGGAGCCGGCGTTACCACGACGGGCGCAGATGGCGCGACAATGGGTGCGGCGGGCTTCGGCGGCTCCGGCGCAGGAGGGGCTATAACAAGCCGGTTGCCCGACTTGCCCGACGGATTGTTGAAGGAATAATCCTCGTTAAGCTGGGTCGTCTTGAACTCTTCGGGCTTTCGCGGAGGTGGCATGTTCTCATGCCTGTAAATTCTAAAATAAAAGATCATCACTAGCCCGCCCAGGACCGCCGCCAGAAGGGTCATCTGCAATCGCTTGCCGCCCCGGTTGCCATCGGGTGGCACCACACTCTCGTCGATGCCGGCTTCGTGCTCAAAATCCGTGTTGTTCGACATTCAAGGCTCCGCCCTTAGTTGCCGTTGGCGATAGCTTTTTGATTGAAGACGCAGGTCGTCACGCTGCCATTGCGGAGCGTCCATTGGCGATTGACCCGATCGACGACGACATAGTCGCCTTCGCGGCGGTAATTAATCAGCGTCTCGCTGCTGTCGCTCTTTACAAGGAAAAGGCCGGGACTGTCCTTGCCCTTCTGGAATTGGAAGAAGGTTTTCACACCGTCGTCGAAGACCGCGATCGGCTTATTCTCCAAGCTTCCCTTGTAGCCGTACTCGTAATTCAGCCGACTGGGGTCCGATTCTGCAGCTTTGAGATTGGGATTGGCGGCCATCGCTTCGGCCTTGGGCAACAACTTAGCATCAGTAATTTCCTCCGGATAGGTGAAACGGAGTTTGATCACGGCGCTGCGCGTATTGCCCGGTGGATCGCCATGCAGCATGAAGGTGTAGACTCGCTTGCTGGTGACAACATTCATGTTGGTCACCGCGTTGGCTCGAAGTGGCTTGATGAACAGGAACTCGTGCGTCTGATCGGGCACGGCCTGCCAGGCGATCGTGTCTCCCATGGTGACCGTCGCGATTCGCTCATCCGTGTTGAACTCGATCATGGTGGAAACGCCCATCATTCCAAGGACCTGTACGATGTTGTCCTTTTGAAATGGCACGGTCTTGACGCGTGGATCCTCACGCACGGATCGTGGCGTCGACTCCGCCCGGGCCCTGACAAGGACGGGGGAAGAAAGCGCTATCCCGGCAACGACTAAGCGGCTCGCGATCGGCCATTTCACGGCGTTGCATCCTTATTCGCGACGGGCGCAACGCGCTCCTGATCGCGGTGATAGTCCGTGACCTGGAAGCCAAGTGGGTTCTCCAGGCGGTAATCCATGCGCATGGACGCACTAGTGTATTTCCAACGGACGTTGGCCGACCAATAGTAGGTGAGACCCCCTGGCGGACCACTTTGGCTCACAACGGTGGTCGTGAAGCGCACCAGAGCCGTGTCGACGTTGAGGAAGTTCAGGCTTTCGATCGCGACCGAGGTCGTTGTCGTCAGCCCATAGAGCTTTTGTGGGTTCTTGGGATTGTTGCCTTGCCACAAGTTCTGGATTTCGCTGGCCGCGTCGCCCGTCGAGAAGAGCATGGCCTTGTTGTTGTTGAATTCGATTGCGTGCGGGTCATAGGTTTCCCGCGCCTTGATGAACTGAACAATATTCGAGGCGGTGACAGCTTCGTCGTCCTTGAGCGCGCTGTTGTCTTCCAGCGGCCTGAGCACATGGAGATAGCCTGTCGTATGATCGACTTCGACCGCGACGAGGTCTGTGTGCTGTGTCGGAATCAGCAGCACTAAGGCCAAACCGAGGAGGATATTGACGCCCATGCTTAACAAGGCGAAGAAACGCCACACAGCGCCGCGCGCTTTGATCGCGCGGTAGGTCGACGTCTCCCAGCTCTGGCCCTCGGCGTAGTATCCAGAGTCAATGACCGACCGTTGCGCCGATTTCGCGGACGCCTTGAGCATTTTAACTTTACCTCAGAATGGATGACTACGAGCGCGCCTCACGGACCGCCGCCTCGAGGGCCGCGGTTTGATTGCTAGCGTATGGACTGTTCGGGTTGTTGGGATTGTTCGGGTACGTTCGGTATGTCGCCGCCGCTTGGTTGACACCGCTGTTCAAGGCGATGCCGCCGGCGACGGTCGTCGCAGCGACACGCTTGAGATAATTATAGAAATTGGTCGCATCTATGCGTGCGCCGCCGGCAATCGCATGCGAGATACTTTCAGATCGCAGAAGCAGATAGGCCGATGCGCCGGCGACCAACAAGAACGGGCCAATTAGGTCCATGTTGGGCGTGGCGCCACTCGCCGAACCGGCCTCCAGGTCCAAAAGGAAGGTTTGGTCGACTTTGATCATAACGCCGAGGATGCCGTAGACGATCGAGGGCAACACCAGGCCGGTCTGAAACAGCAGTGTCATCCATCCCGTGAACATCGATGATGTCATTTGAAACAACGCCATGGATATGTAGATTGGCGCGAGCGCCAACAGAAGATAGAGCGCGATCTTCGTAAGGATGATTAGGCCGGACGCGATCACAAGCATCAATCCCGTCACGAACAGGATGATGTAGCCGAGGATCACCAGCCCCCAGCCACTGAAAGAGCCGGCCTGCGAACTGATGGATTGGTTCGCCTGCTCAGCGGCCGACCAGATCGCATCGAGATTGCCGGCCACGCCCGCGGCGCCATTGTTACACGACATGCTGCCTGACGCCGAGCACACGGCATTGGCAATGCTGTCCGGCAGAGATTCAAAACCTGTTGCAACCAGGGGGCCATAGGTCGACCATTGGAACGCCATCGTATAGATCACCATCAGCTTGAGCACGCGTGTCATGAAGACTCCGGCGGTGATGCCGACCTTGGCCATCATCATCTCGTAGCCCCACCAGATGATCCAGACCGTTGCAGCCGCCCAAAAGGCTTGCCCAAGCTCCCCGGCAAGTGCCTGGTAGAGCGACTGCACGATGGCGAGCCCGAGGGTATCGATCTGACCAAAGATGGTGCCAAAGACGTCTGATTCGTTCACGGGGCGAACCTTCGGTTACCTGTTGATCGGACGCAGAGGTCCGCAGCTGTGGTGAACGTGCTGTCTCGCGGACGGTGCGTCCGAGATCGATGCAAACCGCATGGACGTGTCGGCCCAGGCCGTGCAGGGGGCCGTTAGATCAGAATGTGAACAAGACCCCAGCGTGACCGGGCTAACAACTAAGGCTATCGCAACCATGACACGCCGCATTATTGAGTAGGCCCTTTGTATGGCGTGAAGCTGTTGACCCTCGCCTGCGCAGCTTGCGCGGCCAGGTCCTGTGCCTGCTGGGCGTTAATCGCCGCGTTGTTCGCGTTCAACACGCCGATCAGCTCGTTGATCGTCAGGCCGGTTTGCACTTGAAGCTGTGAATTTTGATCAATGCTGCCCTTTACATCGCTCGCCGTGCCGATTTGCTCTGCCGCTTGCTGGAACGACTGCGAACGCGTCGCGGAACTCGCCTGCGTGCCGGCGATCAAGCCGGTCAGCGCCGCCGCCGTATTCACCGCACCTTGATAGGCCTTGTCCTGGCCGGTCAGAGCGCCTTCGCTCCCGCTTAGGGTCTTGACGAGGTTCAGCGCGTTCAAAATCGTGCTCGCCTGCGCGCCATATTGGCCGAGATTGCCCCAGGACATCCCGCCCGACAGAAGGGAACTGAAGTTCGGCGCTCCACCCAGGCTGAAGCCTGAGCCTAGAGCCGCCGAGGCGAGGTCCCCGGTCGTTCGGTTGCCCGTCAATGCCGTCAACGTCTTGTTGACCGTCTGCAAAATTTGCTGGTTCGAGACCATAATTGACGAAGTGTTTGAGGCTGTCTCGGTCGCCTGAGAAAGCACCGAGCTATCGATGACCGGCACGCCTTGGGCGAATGCTTCGCTGGTAAGGGCGCAGAGCCCGATCGCGAAGCCGGATGACAGGCAAACCCAGTGCAACCGCTTCATGACTCCGTCTCCTAATTGGCATTGTTCGAGATGACATTGGCGGGCGTCCCCGCAGCCGCAGAGGCCCTTTCCGGGTTCTGAGAAGGCGCCTGCTTCGGCGGGATAGAGTAGTTCGTGGGTACCGCGGTCACGGTTTGACCGCTGCTAGAGGCGCCAGTCGAATCGGTCCAACCAGGTGTGAAACTCATCACGCGCGCAGTCGCGGCCTGTCCGGTGATGCGATCGTTCAGGCGGATCGTCTGCAGGTTGAGCTGGTTGTTGGCAGTCTCGACCGCTTGGTTCCAAACCGAAACTGACGCAATGCGAGCGCCGGTGTTCTGATCGAACGCCGCTTGCTCACCTTGCGCCGATCCGATTGCCGTCTGCACCTGCTGCAGTGAGGACGTATTCTTTTGGAGAGCCGTCGCAACGAGGCTGGTGGCGTCGAGTACCTGGGCGAAGTTTCCCGTTTTCAACGAATTGATGCCGTTGGCCACCTGCAGCAGGGAGCCAAAATTCAATCCGCCGATCGAGCTTATGTTCGAACTGCGCGCCGCGCCCGAAGCATCAACAGCGCTACCAGAAACCACGTTCGTGCCGACTTGCGCAGATTGTCCGGCCGCACCCGGCGTCGTCAGGCTGCGCGTTGTTCCTTGCGAGAGCGAAACCGTCGGCCCGCTGGCCGCGGCTGCCTTCTGCATGCAGTTGGCAATGCCAACTTCTCGGCTGAGCCGCTGGGCATCGTGGACGGGCACTCCTTGCGCGAAGGCCGGCCCAGCAAGCAACGTTGTCGTCGTAAGCGCTGAGAGAAGTGTTCTCAATTGCCGGTCTCCTTCTTCCAGCCGCAAAAGTAGGGGAGCCAGTCATCTGGATGTTCGCCGAACTTGGCGCGCAGCCGAGCGCATTCCTCGACGGTTTCCAGCGTTCCGGACATCACTTTGACAAGATCCGGCATCATCGAGAGGTCGAGTTTGGCGATGACGGAATCATGCTCGGAGCGGATCAGGAACTCGCGTGATTCTGGCAGCGCTGTGCGGACCCAGGTGAATTCTGTGTCCGATAATTTAAAGCCGATGATCTCCTGTCCGTTGATATCACGCGAAGATTGGTAGCTTGCCGCGTCCGCCTTGACGCAGGGAAAGAAGATGTTCACCGATGTCTGTTCGATCAGCGTGTGAGCAATTTTTGCGCTGATGACGTCCTTGGCCGACTGCGTGCCGAAGCCGACGAGACCTTTGAGCTTACGGATGGTTTTCAGCTTGTCGTTGAGCGTGGCGGAGAACCGATCATCCGAGAGCACCTTCCAGCCTTCGTCGATAAACAGCATAAAGGGCCGCTTGCCATCGACCATGCCCTCAAGACGATGGAAGATGTAAAAAAGAGCGGCCGAGCGCGTGTCCTCATCGTCTAGGATCTTGGTCAGATCGAAACCGACGATGCCCATCTCGTTGTCCCATCGATCGAGACGGTTGTTGAAGAGCCAACCACGATCGGCCAACCAGATTGCAAAGCGCGCCGCGATATCGTCGCTATGGGCTTTCTGGCTCCCGCTCAAAAGCTCCGGCACCATGTCCATGCGCCGTTCGTGCTTGGGATAGTCGAAGAGCTGGGCAACCGCCCGCTCGACAATGCGCTCTTCCTCGACGCTAAGCCGCCCTTCATTCCTTGGGCGCACCAGCAACTTGATCAATTTCGTCACGAAATCTCGGTTCGCCGGCGTGTCGTCGACCTGCAGCGGATTAAAGCCGGTATGTTCCCCCGGCTGCAGCACTTCGTATTGCCCGCCCATCGCTCGAATGAACACCTCGCCACCCCGGTCCTTGTCGAAGAAGGCGAACCGCGGGTTCACACGATTGGCCTGCGACGACAGGAAAGACAGGCCGACGGTCTTGCCCGAGCCAGACGGCCCGATCACCAAGAAGTTGCCCAATTGGCGGACATGGAAATTGAAATAATAGGGCGACTGGCTCTTGGACATCAGAAGCGAGATCGCCGGCCCCCAATGGTTGCCGTCCCGCTTGCCGACCGCGTAGTTATGGAACGATGCGAATCCCACGAAGTTGGCAGACGAGATTGTCATCCTTCGCGCGATATATTCGAAGTTACCCGGCAGTTGTGCCCAAAAGCACCCTTCCTGGTTCAGATCCTCGCGAACTGGTATCACGCCTTGATTGGTCACCACCTTCGTCAGGAGTTGAATATTCTTCTCCAACTCGGACCGAGTGTTCGCAAGCCCCATGACCGTCAGGTGATATAGCCCGCTGACGCCCTCCCCCTTCGCCACTTCGTCACGCGCCGTGCGCATATGGCTAACAAGAATGGTCTCGCGTTCGTCAGAGGAGGCAAGCTGCCGTTCGACCAGATTGATGTGCTGAATGGCCTCGGCGCGGTCGCTGAGCGCGAACGACTGCGTCGCGATGAACTCGCCTGGTACCTTCAGCATGGCGTCGAAAACGCCGGCAAAAGTTTCGCCCCGCAGTTCGCGCACGCCAATAAAGGCCCCGAATCGTGTGCCAGTCTCGACCGCACCGCGAAACTCGAGCTCTCGCCTTCCGAAGGTGATGCGCCGGGTCGGAATATATTCGTTGAGAGCCATGCAAGGCACCCGCATGACCATGGGAACGCCGCCATTCAGGAGCTGCGCGAGGAATTCGATCGGCTCAGACCGGAAACGGCTAAGGGGCTTCTCGCCAGCCTTGTCACGCTCGGCTAGCGCTGTTTCTTCCTCTTCGTCCATGTCTTCGACGTTGATGAATTCCGTCTCCCCGCCGCGCTCAAGACTGATTTCCTTGATGATCTTGAGCACCCGAGCCCCAATGCGGTGCGCGTCGGCTTCGAAGGCCGAAACATGCTGGGTCAGTTCCATGAGCGCTTCGGCTTCGGCATTGTGGGTGGTGGCGCCGGAATGACGTCCGAAGAAGCGGAAAATATTGTCTGCGAAGCCGACCTTGCCCCGGAAACTCGGCTTGCGGATCACGGAAAAATAGAGATCGTTGACGTAAAGTCGCTTATTCTTTAGCGACGCCATGTACCTGTCGTTCACAAGCTTGGCGAACGAGTTCCTGAATTCGCCAGGCATTTGCGTCGGGACCCGACGACGCACGATATGGGCATAGACTGCGTATCGGCTATCACCGAGCGCCCGTAGGAACGTGTTTCGATACTCCGCCATTTGATCGATCGTGGAGTAGTCGGCTGTGTCGTGGCAAAATCCCTCGATCTTCAAGATCTGGATCAACATTCCGTCTCTTGTGCGCACGGTCCGATCGTCGGCGTGGCGCGTATAGGGCACGTGATCAGCAACCTTTGCCTCGCGGCCTATTTCGGCGCCGTATAGCAATGAAGATCGAACCTGTTTTTTCAACGCCATTGTTGCGGACCTAGTCTAGAGAGAACGAGTTAGCGCCCCAAAACCATTTGTTTCGTACAGGCATGGTTTTCGTTAGTTTTACTCTCAGTATTTCAACGAAATACGGGTCACGAATTGTCAGCATGTACAAAATTGGATGAGTGACGATCAGCAGGAGGAACATCAAAAGGTGATGGGAAAGCACGAAGATCGTGCAGACCCCCATCAGCTGCGCGAGGAAAGCCCCTCGTGGAACGCCCCACGACATCGTCGGTCTTGTCAGTGGCACGACAAGAGGCGAGACCTTCAGTTCGACGCCCGGTTGATAGGCCATGATCTTCAGCTGCTGCTGCCGACGGCCGACTGGATCGTACTAACGACCTCCGGCGCCCCGAAAAGGAAGCAGGCGCCGACAATCCAAGCGACGACCCATCCCCAAGGGATAATCCCGCGCAAACAGGCCATGCCGAGAGCGCCGAGACCGATGATGAACACCGAGACGCCGAGCGGGCCTTCCATAACGCTCTGAACCTGCTGAGCAATGGTGACGATCGGCTGCGCGATACCGCTAGCGCCGATCGTCTGTGCCCTGGCGCTGCTGACTTGCAGAGCCGACAGGGAAGCGGCCAGGCCCAGCGCGAGCACTCTGGCTTTGCGCGTTAGCGCAAATGCCTTGGCCAGTTTGTCTTTCAACTTCATCAATTTTCGTCTCCTGAATTGTTGACGTAGAGGACTGTTCCACCAATCCAGCGATTGGCGGACTTTTCAGTCGATGGCTGCTTGATGGAGAGGGTGCTTTGACCTGTCGGCGTGGCACCCCTCGTATTGGAGATAGGCACGACTCGGCCTGACCTCCCCGGTGCGCCTCTACCGCGCTGGAGCGCATTGTCGTAGCCGTAATAGGCGTTCGCCACCGACGCCACGTAATTGACGGTTTCGGCAATTGCAGGCACACCGCGCGCCCGATAGACGCGATCCTGCCCCGCGTTGTAAGCGGCCAGCATCAGAAAGACGTTGCCGCCGAACTCCGTGTTCAGGTCCTTTAGGAATGCAATGCCCCCTTGGATGTTCTGGACCGCATCGCAGATGTCACTAACGTGATATTGGGCGGCCGTGCTTGGGATCAACTGCATCGGGCCTCGCGCGCCGGCATCAGAATTGTTGTTCTGTCCGAATCCACTTTCTTGCTGAGACACAGCCAAAGCCAGCTTGGGGTCCAAGCCTTGGGCGCGCGCCTCAACCGTGATCATCTGTTTGATTGTCTCGGCGGGCACGTTGCCATTGGGGCACCGTTCGCTGGTCGAATGGTATCCCACGTTGAGAACCATTGTGCCCGGATCAATGGGCCGCCAGCTATCGGCGCCGAAGATCACCGCGCTCGGACCAGTTCGACCTTCAACCCCGATAACGTCGGCCGGAGCAATGTCTTGCGTCGAGGCATGAGCCGTTTCGACGACCGCTACCTTGACAGCGCTCAGCGATGCCGTCGGTGTCTGTGTTTCCTCAGCCAACGCGGCTTGCGTCGCCTCGGCACTGAAGAGGAGCGCTCCCGACAACATTACGGCATGCCGACTTCCCATATTGGCTTGCTCCACAGTGACGTATAAAAATCCTCGTGATTAAGGCAAGGCGACTGGATGCCCTGCAATACCCAATAAATGCGATTGATAAGAAATATATATGACGTCATGATTATCATGTAAGTCAATTTGCGGAGTTAGCGCCATGAAATTTCATTTTTCCAACGCCCGATTCCAGATCGTTCCCAATATTGTTACAGGCATCGTCACAGGCGCAGCCATCGCGGCCGCAGGCTTCACCCCTGAGCCGGCGGTAGCGCAGGGAGCGTCCCTTGGATGCTGGGTCCTTCTGTGCGCAGCTTCGGTCAATCCGAGCTGGATAGGCGTGCCGGCCTGCGTTCCCAAGATGGAGCATCTTTTTGAGATGCTCACCAAGGGCGACCCGTGGCCGTCCTGCCCCGAAGGAGGCGAAGTCGGAGGCCTGAATTATCAGCCCTACCTCCCCTGCCCGGACGACACCGTTGCCGGCAGCATGATCAATAACAACCGTGAGGGTGGTGGGGAGGCGTGGCAACCCGGCGCGAACGGTGAGCTTTGTGGCAAGACGACCGTCATCGATGGCGGCTCCCGTGACAACGGCCCCAATGAGACCGTTACAACGACGGCAAGGCCAGTCCGAACCCAGCCCTACAACGTGCAGATTTCTGTTCCTGGAAAGTCGCCGTTCACCTTCTGGTTTGCGCTCAGGTCCTGAAAGGCGACCTACGTGGTTTCACGGTCGTTTTGACCGTTCGACCCGGAAAAAACTACGAGACGTCAGCCCCGTAAATAGACCGATTGATGATTGAGAGATGTTCCGGACCTCCTCAGTCACCGGCTTGAAAATGAGATGTAGATCATGTTTCGCCCCGTTCAAAGTGTCCGCCTCGTCCATGATAGCGCCTGGATATTTGCCTCCGTCGTCGGGTTGTTGTTCGCCGGTAACGGCATCTTCCTATTCTTCAAAGGCATAGATTGGGTCATCGCTGGCTACTCTGCTAAGGCAAAGTAGCGACAGCTGGGCTGGTCTCTCCTAACAACAGCAATCAGGGGCTGGCTAGTCTATCGGATCACCCGTCGCTTCTTTCAAAAATTCATGGGTCTTACGTACAATAGCTAAGGGAAATCCTTGCCGAGATTTTCGTCCCTTCTGTTGCTTGCCGGCCTGCAGCTCGCATCAACAACTGCCATGGCGCAGGGCGCGCCTCTATCCGATGACTGGCGGCCGATGGTCTACTCTAATCTCGGGGAGTCGCCCCTTATGCCGGACGCAGTGCCGTATGCCGAGCTTTGGCGTGAGGAAATCAGCGCCAACGACAAGGCCTATTCCGATCAAGGCGACACGCAATACGCTGGCGGCCACGCGCCCGCGACCGAGGCGCATTTCGTGGTCCGAAGCTCGCAACGCGTCGCTGTCCTCACGATGCTCGACACCGCAACGGGTTGTACGAAGAAAAAGACAGACGCGTCCGCCAATGCCAGCGTCAAGTTCTGCCCTCTTAAGATCGCCATCTATGAGGGCGGCGTCGTCACAACGACAGCTGGTCGGAAGGGTTGCTTCCTCGAACTAAATGCCCCGTTCTCCACTGACCCATCCAATAGCACGGGTTACGCCACCTACGACATTGCCAGCCGGTCCTTCAAGATCGGCATGATCGTCAACCATGAGCCGGTCTCGGGCTGTGCCGAGACCATTGCGATCGACAACCAATTGACGCCGTGACGCCCGTTAGGCGCCAGCGCGCCGGAAGCCCAATCCTCGAGGAGCTTATTGATGCGCTTTATCCCCGTATCCATCGCCCTAGTCGCTGCGCTTGCCGGTTTTACGCCGATCGAAGAGGCACAGAGCAAGGGCTATCAACTGACGCCAACGCTCGCGCATGCCCACGTCAGTGAGGATCCTGACGGCATTTGGAAGGCGAGCGACTTGACGCCATTCGGCGACCCCGCTCACCTACCCAGCATCTATCTTGCCACTCTTAGGACGTCGAAGGGCGAATGGATCCTCTCGATGGTCGACAATCAATGCTCGCCGCAGAGCGATTGCCAAGCGGTGCTGGCGTTCCGGGGCAACGACGGCAGTTTGAAGGTTGTCTCTAACCCCTCGCTTGTCATGGGCGGCACGGCAACCCTTTCGGCGAACTTTAAGACGATCACGACCGAAGAAGTTGACGATTCCGCTAACGCGTTCACCGGCGAGTATGGTGTGGGAACCCCGTGAAATGAGCCGATTTTGCGAGCCTATTTTCGTCCATTTCCATGCGATCGCGCTCTCGTCGATGTTCGTCGCAACCGCAGCGTGGGCCGGCCAGAACGCCGCGAGTATCGCCGATGCGGGCATGCCCGCAAATTGCTCCGATTTTGCCGCCGCTGTGAGCAAGAGCGAGGGCAATTTCACCAGCGCGTCGCCGACCAGGAACGGCGTGACCTGTTATGGCGCCTTCCAGTTCTGTTCTGGCAAAGGGTCGGCCAGCGGCGGAACGTTCGGCCAATACTATAGCGGAACGCCTCAGCAATTCGAGAGCGATCCGGCCGCGCAGGTCGCCGCGTGGACCCAATACGAACAGAACAATTGGAATCAGGCGCAGCGCAGTGGTTTGACCTCTGCTGTCGGCCAACAGGTTTGCTATGGCGGACAATGCGCAACCTTGACCCAGTCCTCAATTCTCAAGGCGTGCCAATTCGGGTGCGGATCGAACGGCAAGCTCGCCAATTTTGTGAATTCAGGGTTCAACTGCAACGCGTCGGGTACCACAGACGGCAATGGCACGAGCGTTTGCAGCTACCTGATTTCAGGCGCCGGTTATGATGTCAGTTGCTTCACCGGTCAGACCGCCGACGGCGGTGCCTGCATGGTTGGTGGCTTCGATGGTCCCACGGCGACGACGACCAATACCACCAGCAATTCGCCCGCATTTGCTTCCACGGACATGAACGTGCCTGTCGGCGCCGTCTGACATCCCCCTAGCGCCCTCCCCGCTTCGCCGACCATCGAGCCGACTTTTCCTTGCGGATACTCCTATGGACATATCTCTTCGCTGTCTCCCCTCACAGACTGCACTCCTTGTCTGCCTGGGCCTGGCCGTGAGTAAGCCGGCACAGGCGCAAAGCCCGCCCAGCCAAGCCTTTGAAATTCCGCAAACCGGGGTAATTCTCATAACTGGAGACACCTGGCAACAAAATGGTCGGCAAATGCGCCTCTATGGAGTGCAATCTTGTATTCGTGGAACGCAGTACACCAATCCCGTCGGCGTGAAGCAAGATTGCGGCGAAGCGTCGGCCGTGATGCTGGGTGCATTGATGAAAGACACGCGGCCGACGTGCACACCAATCGCAGAGATCACCGCGGCATCGGTTCGCGAGCCGGCCACCATTTTGGTCATCTGCACTTCATACGTCGGTGGAAAGGAGCTTGATCTTGGTGCCGTTATGATCACCCAGGGCTATGCATTTGCCGCTTTTACCTCGGAGGGCAAACCCGTCTACGCACCCTACCTCGTCGCTGAGGCGACGGCGAAACATGCAAATGCAGGGCTTTGGGCTGCACCGGATCTCCAAGAGCCAAACGCCATCTTGTTCGACGCTTTGAACGCGCCTAAATGACGGGTCATGACGACCAATGAAACGAAGAAGCAGCGCCTCAATGACTATAGGCGTGCCTGGTCGGAGCGCTTGCTCGGGGATCTGGTAAACACCTTCGCGCACCTGCCGAAGGAAGACCATGCTCGCGTTGTCGAGCTCGCCCGAAAGTCCAAGCAGCGCATACCTACAGTGATTGCACGCCTGGTCCGCATCGGGATTGACTGTGTGGATGGCAATGTCGTCGAGGTGCCTTTGAGCCCGTCAGCGCCGCCACCGGCCAACCTAGACCTGCCCATGCTCGCTCGTGCGATCCTATGCAGCCGATTTCCAAGCGACACCGGCAATGCCCGCTTCCAGCAGCTCGCATTCCTCAACGTGGTGGCCAGCGAGGCCCTGCAGGGACGAGGCGCAACGCAGACCTCCATTGCCAGGTTCGTCGAAGCCCAGCGATCGGCCGTGGGGCTGATCGGGCAAAAGCTAATTGCCCGCGGCGTCGTCGAGACCCAGCTTACGCCGGGCGTCAATGGTGCCCGCAGCGGTAAGACCTATGTCATCAAATCCGACGCGGTCGAGGCTCTTTGCAAAGCACAACTCGAAGCGACAGGCGAGGCGTTGGAACTTTCTGAGCCTGTGATGGCGGTATCGGCTCCCGACGGCGTGCCAGGCTGACATTATAGTTCTTCTTCAAGACGGCGGCGCGGGCCGAACTCGCGCACGACTCGTGCCGCCAACATCGTGTGAAACCAGGCTTTCGTTTCGCTGTGCACGATCGTCTCGGTGCATCGGATGAGCTCGCGCACAACCGCGCTTCGCCCCTCCGGGCCGAGATCGCCCACGCCCCGCGCGAGTGTTCGACGCCATATGCCCTCCTCCAGCCCGGCAGGCCGGTCGAGAACCGCCGCGTGAGTCTGCTGATCTCTCATATGCAAAGCAAAGTGTGTGAAGGCCGACAAGACGCTGCTGTCGGACGTGACGCCGCGTGCAGGTCGCGGATTTTGCAGCGCTGGCTCGCCGCACGGATTTTCTCCGCGATGGCTTCGTCATAAGCACGACAGGGAATGGCAGTGGGTTCGAATCCCGGCAGCGCGAAATAGTCTTGGGGA
>Ga0206796_1004_pt1 | contig 63400 bp, 66 predicted proteins | sample Alteio_BWOrgCont_68_FD_152895 | JGI IMG/M metagenome (GOLD analysis project Ga0206796, IMG submission 152895) | Enriched cells from forest soil in Barre Woods Harvard Forest LTER site, Petersham, Massachusetts, United States -... | ecosystem: Environmental > Terrestrial > Soil > Temperate forest >...
GTTCGAGATGGAGACAAATACATAGAAGTGCCAAGCAAGCGCTCTATCGCCGACATTGAGCTACTTGGTGGCATCGTCATAGCTGGCACCGCACTGACAGTTACCGAAGAAGAGCTGCGGGCCGACGGGCGTTATCTGCCCCAGCACGCGAAGGAAGACGACCAAAGCTGGTCCGATGCGCCATTCCAGGCTGCGTCGATCGTGCCGGCGAACAGGGCTTAGGCTGGCAGTGTTGCCTACGCGACCTCGATAACCATTAGCAGCGCGCCGCGAGCCAAAGACTGGGCCGCAGGGCACTTAAACGTAAGAATGCGGCACTTTTCGCAATCTTTGGCACTTAATTATGAGAATTTCACTGCCTCATTTCTCAAATATGATACCAGGGCGAGAATGAAGTCGAGATCATACGCTGCCCGCCTACGATATTGAAATCTATATAGTTTGATCCCTGCAGCATTCCATTTGGGGAACGCAGTCATTTCGATCGAGCATTCAAAAGCGCAGGAAACACCGTGGCAGTTGGTTTTCAAATTAAGTGCCAATACTCAAATCACCTGCCAGGCTAACCTGCCGAAATCGCTAGCAACGCGTTCTCACAATTAAATGCCAAGCGACATGAACACATGGTTGGGCCGAATGAGAAATCCCTCTGCCAGAGGACATCTAGCCGTGAGTATCCCGAGGGGATGTCGCGAAAAATCCATCAAATGCCTTAAGCTGGCTTCTTGGCCTTGATTAGGGCTCCGGAGAGCTAATGACGCAGCATCCCATCCGCCCTGCATTTTTAAGCGGCGGACGCATTATCCTGCCCAGCATTCAACAGAAACATTGGATCGGCCAAATACGTGAGGTGTCCTGATTATCAGATTAGATGTTCTTAGCGAAGCTCTTTCTCAGATTAGATGGATTTTCTCAAATTACTTGTTTCCGCTTAACTCGCTGATATCGCCCAGTTCGGATTCTCACGGCTAGATGTCCTCCGACAGCGCTGCGACCTTCGAAAGCCGATTTCGTCGAAGTACAGGTCTGCATGTTGCGAGCTGATGTGATGGAAGACGCCGGCAGTCGTGCGACCCACTCATTTGGTTGGGCGCCTGCCGTGAGCCTGAAGTTCGAGCGCGACAGCCAATAGAGCGCGGCGTTTTTGTCCAGCGCAAGCTCCATACTTGCCGACAACCGGTACCCATTTCACCAAAGGCATCAAGGATTACTCATTCCATCCTCGGCAAACGGCCGCACCGCACCGCGCTGGGAGGGCTACCTTGTCCGTCCGCGCATAGCGCATCGGATCGCCGCTACGTGGTTCGGGAAGGCCCGCGAGGATGCGCCGGGCAAGGTCGTCGTAGTTGCCGTCAAAGTGATGGCCGCCCGGCACCTTGATCACTTCGACGTGCCTGGGATCTAAATCGCCGCAGGCAGAAATCCTTTCGTCCAAGCCCGCGAAGCACTGAACATGTGGCCCGGCGATGGCAGCGATCGCGGGGATGGTCTGTTCTGATTTGTCAACGATACGCATGAAGCCGATGGCGTAATCGGCTCGGTGCGAAAGGCCGAGCAGAGAGACCAGATGGATGCGCTCGCGCAAACTCGGTGGCAGACGGGCATAGATGGTCGCTGCGACGTCGGCGCCGAAGGAATAGCCGACCAGAATGATCGGCCGATCCGCGCGAAACGGTGCCACCATGCGTTCGATTGTCACCACGACTTCGTCGGGGGACCGCCGTTGGATGAAATAGGCCAAGCTGTTGAGCCCGATCGTCGTCACGCCGGCTCGGGCCAGACCCGAGGTGATGCCATCATCAATCCCCCACCAGCCGGCGTTGCCCGACAACATGACGGCGATCGGGCCACCCTCGTTCTGGCCGTCCATCAATACGACGGGAAGATCGCGCAAGCTCGCCGGTACATTGCGATTGTCGGGCATACCGATAGCGCCCCAAGCGCCATAATAGGCGACGGGAAACCAACGTGGCAGCGTCTTGTGGGCAAAAAAGCCAACCACCAGGGTTAGCGCACCGACCGCGAGGCCAATACGCCAAGATTTAGAAATCCTATTCATAAGGTTGCAACCGCCTACGAATGCATCTCACTCCGCGAGGAACGTGTCGAGGTGATGGCGCAACCGTGGCGATCATTGGGGAGACATAGCGATCAATAGCGAAATCCGTGCCGACTGCTTCGGATGCGTGCTTGGCACGATCCAAAATTAGGGACCGGTTGATGCAGATCATTTTGGGTCATTGTAAAAAGGGGCCCGATAAGACTCGGGCCCAATATCTCAGTCAACCGCCTTCTTCACAGCGTCCTTCGCTCTGCCGACACCTTCTTGGAACTTCCCTTTGGCCTTCTGTGCAGCGCCCTTTACCTCCATCTCCTTGTTGCCGATAGCTTTGCCTGCGCCTTCGCGAACTGCGCCGGCGGCCTGATTGGCGGCGCCTTTGACCTTGTCAGTTGTGCTGCTCATAGCTTTCTCCATTTCATTGAGTGAATGGAGAGAAACCTAAAAGCCGCCGTCGGGTTCCTTCGATCAAGAAAAAGCATGTTTGATAATGGTGGCCTATGCAATCGAAGCAGGTAGTGGAACTTGCATCGCCGACGTCGCGTTGAGTTAAGCGGTCATGGGCCGCGGAGGCTTGGGAGGCCACGATGCCGGAAATTAAGCGGCCAAAGGAAGACAAAGGTCTGCAGCCGGAGGCTTTACGAGAGTTTGAGGCAGTGGCACGGGCCGGCGGCAAGAAGCCCGATGATCAGGGAATGGCTGCAAAATCAGATACCGCTGCCCTGCCCGATAGCCCAAATCGCAAGCAAAAGGCGGCGACCGAAATGCTGAAGGCTGGTGTGGCCTACGATCCGAAGGCGATGACCAAGGTCACGCAGAAGTCTAGGGATCCTCGCATTCCTTGAATGAGAGAGGCGTCCCGTGGCCTGTCCCGGGGCAGCGGCGAACCAACGCCAGCCGTCCCCATTGAGATTAATCGGACAGAAGAGCTGCCGCTGTGCGGTCAAATCACACCAACGTATTGGAAATGCGAGTGCGGCAACAGCAATGCGAAAGCAAAAAGAGGTAGTCCAAGTGAGTCTTCGAAGAAAACTGTATCAAAGCCCGACCGGTGATCTTTGGTCCCTCGCGAGGGACCCCGCAGATGGATCGCCCATGATTGTTCACCAAGCCAACGGTCCTTCCGGCGCAGCGCTTTCCTTCCTATCGGTTCGCGATTTTCTGGCGTCCGGAGCGAATCATCCCGAACACCAGGCGCTGCTTCGACTTATTGCAACGCTCGTCGATCAAACCACGGAGCGGGAGTCGAGAGACGAGGTTTTGGTAGGAAAATCATTTCAGATAAACGCCGATACGGTGAAAGAGGGCGAGAAGATTGACGGTCAGGATTCCTAACGGCGAGTGCGGAAGTAACACACGGGGGCCTCGTTCGGCTTGCGGGTCTAAGGTGAAGGCCAAGATGAAGTAGGTGGGCTGGATCAACATCATCGACAATGTTCCAAGAAGTCAATCCACTAGTCCATTTCGTTGTACCTGCGCCCACATGGCCGACGGCCTGCGCATTCGATAGTGGAACCGTTGATACCCGGCCTTGGCCACCCCTTTCGACCATCTTCGCCAACCAGCTGGCGCCAGACGCCTAGGACGCGGCTGGAAAAACCCAGATCTTTCCCGCTGGCCCGGAGGTTGCGGATATCGCAGGCCTGCCTCATACTCGCACCCGCCGATTAAGGGCAGGTTTGCCGCAGCCGTTGAAAGGGCCAGGCGTTGGTGGGTATGTCGGACTGAACTTAATCGTGAGATTGCGGACGTTTCGATCAAATAGTGTATTTAAAGATGAGACTCGTGCTCCAAGAATCTCAATTTAGCTGCAGTAATCGAGCTTAATTGATTTGATAATTCAAGCGGCGATCGGCCCGAAAAGCATACGTATTGCACTAATAATTCAGCAATGGAGCTCACGGACGGCTCCCCGGCCCTGCCCTCATGACGATTATCCTATTTGAAAAAACAGCTAACGTTGGGCCGTCGGAATCTCGCGTTAAATGCAGTAGGCAAAGTACAAATCTCATTTCAAGTACAAAATCTCTGATTAACTACAAGCCTAACACTTTGATTTCGTTAGATCCGCTGTCTCATCATTAGGCACAGTGCGACACACGCAAACCCCATCGAAACTCGCTCGCTTGTTTGCGAGATCATTGAAAGGGGTCAAAGCCACTGAATCTTGCGTGCCATCATCAAGACCATTTCCTGCAAATATCAGAAGTTACGCCGGAACAAATTCTCCGCGGCGGTGGTTGGCTGCTAATGTTTGCCATCTGCCTTGTTGAAGGTAATTGTCGGGGCCGAAGGCATGTTTGCCGAGTAGGCCAGCGATGAGGAGATTCGTATATGCCGACAGTCACCGTGAAGTGGTTTAACTCGAGAAAAGGCTTTGGCTTTGTTTCGCCTGATAAGGATGGCACCGCCGTTCAGTCCTAGAGCAGATAAGATTCGTAAGGCTGCTCAAGAAACTATCCCTAAGCTCATACGAGCCTTGATCAAGACCGCCTATTTACCCTGGAGGCCTGTTAAACCATTGTTTAGGCGGGCCGCACTCATGCTTCTTCTACGGTGCGGATCAGCATCTTCAACAAGGCTGGTGCGATGTCCGCGTCGACCTTCAGGATGCGGCCGCCCCTGCACCCGATCTTCACACGAGCGTTTTTGACGGGAATATCGGGTCGGGCAAGATCGACACGCACGCTTGGTGTCGCTTCTGCGCCTTCCGCCTCCGACATATTGGCGGCCGGCGATATAGCGACGTCAGGCTGTCGCGTCCCTGCTCCGAACTTTTTTTGCCATGCATAGATACGTGGGGGTGGAACACCGTGGCGACGAGCAATGTCGGAAATCGCAGTGTCACCCACTGCGACCTCTCGCAATATCTCTTGCTTCAGATCGTCCGGCCAGCTCCGACGGCGTTCGACGCTTGGCTTGTCGGAAAGAGCCTCATTTGGCATTTGAAGCGCCCGCTGCTCGCGCAAGCGATTTGTCTTCGCTCTCGTCTTTTCGATTTCGCTATCAATGATTGCTTGGGCAGCAGACTTAGTAGCATCGTATTGATCGCTCCATTTATCTATATCTTCAGCGCGATCTTTTTCCATTGGTTAGTCTCTTCTCGTTTTCCTCCCACTAATGACGAATAACGCATTTTGAAGCAGGGTGTTCCGAGCTCGGCGCTTACCACCCGCGCTGGCGCAGCCAAAAATTCCTCTTTAATCCCGCTGTCCACCTTCTTGCCGGGAAGAAATGGGCTCTGCGTCTACCTGAAGGCAAGCGTGTCTCTTGCCGAGACCAATAAAATGAAGCGCCGTCTTGCCGGAGGCCGCTGGCGCGCCGTCAGGGCTGCGGCGCTACAATCGATCTCGTTTCAGCACTTTCATCGTGCCGCGGCACTTCTTCACAGATTTAGCTCTCTAGCTCGCGACGCCCACCAAGGGCCCGCGGGCACTTCTTCACCGCTGCCTGAGCTTTATGGAAAGTTGCAAGAGAAAACATGTTCTACGGTGACATTATCGCGGAGCTCCTGAACATTTTTCAGATCCTTAGGATGGGTCCCATTGCATGACCCGGCTCGTGAACGAACCAGATCCAACTGATATACGGTCAGGAGCGAAGGCGCCTGTACCAACATCCCGCGTGCGGCGGATTTGGGCCCATGCAGACGATACCATTCTCAATCTCGGCCTTTGAAGCCATGCTCAGGGTGAGGTTCGTCTACCGAGGATCTGTCTGCACGGATCAGCCCAGGGAGATGACGCAAGCTGATATCAGAACAATCGGTCTCAAGCTGTAGTCAGCCGTGGCACCTTCAATGACGACTCCGGCGGTCACATACTTCCACATCGCCACGGCCTGCTCCCACCACAATGAGTACAAGCGAGAATACCGTCGCAGCAGCAGCGCCTGCGATGATTGCTGCCCATGAGACTGCTGATCGCGATGATTCAACCAGACTCGCGATGGGATCATCAGAAATTGCCATTACTGACCTCTCCTAGTGATAAAACAAAGCAATGAGAATGATGATCGGAATCGGCACGCCCAGTAGCCACAATAGAATCCCGCGGCCCATGCTCATCTCTCCTTGTTGCAACGGTTCACAAAATACGGACAGCGAAAAATTGCTGCCGACCCCGCGTAAACGAGCGTCAAGGGAGGTTGTTCCTAACAATCGGTGGCTCCTCCGAACGATGTTCTAGCGCGGCCTTGATCTGACACCGGGCGCTGACACCTCTTGATGCTTGCAGTGACGCTCCAGGTAGCCATCTTGCTCGCCTTAGTGTCGCTAAGGCGTCAGCGGTTCCATACGGAATATAGATATCGTGATGAGTGATAAGCATCGAAAGCCCTATCCACTTTCTCGGTGCTATGGATAGCGAGTTGCGTGGGATTAGAGAAGCTAGAGCTCCGAGTATTCAGGTTACGGGAGACTGCGGGGTATCGTCTTCTAAAGACTTCTGCGCCTAGAGCGCACAATGCTGTCGCCCCCCGAGTTCGTCTGCGTTTGTCTTTTACATAGGCGGCTATCCCTTGCCGCCCGAGAGAGCAGGAAAGACCAGCGCTTGGTGCAAATTGATCACTCTTATTTTGTGCCGCTGCGGCGAGATCCGGAACAGGAGGGCTCAGGCCGGGTCATCTGTGTCGCGCCCCACGATCATGGCCAACGCGCCCATCAGCCCTAGCCCCGTGGCAACTAGTCGAGCAACACCAAAGATATCGGCTGCGGCCAGTTTTGCTCCGTGTGCGTGCTGGCGCCAAAATGTCTTCGCGCTTTGCTTAACCTCAAGCGGAATCTCACCCAGCAATTCCTTTTCGGTTTTCGAAACCGGGATGGCTTTGCTAATGAGGAATCCAAATAGCACGGCGACCCCTCCCCCACCCCAATATTTGGCCATATTCGGTAGTTCACTCAGCATCGTGTCGCCGGAGGCAGGACGGCGTCCCTTGACATCGTCCGGAGCACTGGCGGTTGCATCTGCCAGGGAAGGGTCTTGAGGTTGCGAGTTTCGACGTCCAACCTCGAAGGCGAGCAGCGCACCGGCTCCAAACAGAGTTGCCTTACCGGCGTTTGCTTTGGCGAGATCCATAAGGTCGCCTGTTACCTCGACTGCCTTCCCAGCTACTCGGTCCATGGCAACATTAACGACATGGCGCGGCCTAAGGCGAGTTGCCAGTTCAGAAACGGACTTGAAAAATGCAATGCGGTTGCGCGCCAATCCTTCTTCCAGGGCTAACATTTCGACGTCATGACGAGACATTTGCCATAGCCTTTTTCAAAGCAGCGAGATCTTCGCTGACCGCGGTAAGGGTCCTGTGAGGCACGGGCGTCCATTCCTTCAACAAAGACTTCATTCTTAATAGGCACGCCGCCCCAAGAATGCCTGACGCGGCCGCTACAGCGAGCGCTGCCAGCGATGGCGCCAAACCTAATGTAATCAAGAACAATATCAGTGCTGTCGACGCCAGCGCCATGCTCGTTGCCAGCAGGGCGAAGGCGCCTAGGCCCAGCAGACCCGCGGATCCGATGGTGGAGGCTTTCGCTTTCACTTCGGCCTCCAGGAGCCGTGCATCCTGGCCAAGTTGACCTACCAACTCAGCCTGGGTGCTCCTCACGATGCGAAGGAAAGATTGATCGGAATCTTCAGCCATCATCGTAACCACTTCATGCGGATCTATCGGAACCACGCATGACCCTGGAGAGAACGATTCCGGCAAGGATGCCGCAACCGAAAAACGCGGCCGGCTGGCGTTTTGCAAAGTCTGTTACGGTTTCGAAAAGCTCGCCGACATTGCGATCTCGGATATCCGTCGATATTTTTTCCACGCCGTCGGCGGCATTTCGAACGACCTTGGCGATCGTGGGTGATGTTGATTCAATACCGTCCGCGGCGTCTTTCGCTGATCGCGCCAGATTAGCGATAGCATCAGCGCCAGCAGCCTTGTTACTCTCAACCGCTTCTTTGAATGCAGAAGAGGCGTCCGACGCAACTGCTCCGGCGTAAGATGTGCCCTCGTCGGTTGCAGCAGAAGCGAGATTCTTGACGTCCTCCCTCGCCGTGCTGGCGGTCTCCTTCAATTTCGCGGCCGCTTCTTTAGTATGTGCCATCGGATCGGTTCCAGGATCATCAGGAATGGGATTGGGATTGGCGTAATTGCGAGCGCCGAAAGGCTGAGGCGTTTGTTCGTTCGTCATTTTCTTCTCCATGGGCTGTGGTTATTTGGCAAGCAACCAGCAGGCCTCCCTCGCAAGGTAAGTCATGATGGTGTTGATTTCCTGTAATCGAAAATAAGGATCACGGCAGGCGAACGCTTGTCGCCCATCGAGGATTTAAGCATCTGGTATACCGAAAACGTGGACGTGACTTTCCTGCTTACGCGCGATGCGAACGAAGCAGCGTCAAACCTCCCGGCATTGATTTATCTTGCTCTTATTACTGTTGGTAAACGCAGAGCCAGACCGAAAGTTCCAAAATGGGGGACGTGGTTATGGAGCGTTTTTTTGCGGCAACCACAATGTTACGGCGGCCGCGGGACCGCGATGGCACGGTCTGAATAACCGAGCTGGGATGGTGTCCCAACCAGGGCGGCAATGTCGATTCTTCTCCTGCAAAAGGGCGCCCGCTCCACACGGAGGGTTCTGCGGCTGGGGGGCCGCGCTCGACGAGGGCGTAGCATCGTTCGCCCTCGATGCGCTGGGTGCCAAGGTAAGGACATAATCGATCGATAGGTCCGCCTCGGGGCTTAGTTAAAGGGCGGCCCGTCAAACTTCCGCAGTCGGGCGGGCCGTGCACTTTTTTCGTTGAGTTGCATGAACTTAACTAAGCTGCGACGGCCATTTTGTTCGACTTCTTCGAAAGCCCGGTCAAAAGCTCGTCGGTGGCCTCTTCCTCGGTGAGCGTTTCGCCGAATAGGTTTGCTGCTTGTCCCAGGCCGAGCTCGGTAGCCCAGGCCTTGAGGGCTCCATATCGGGCGATTTCATAGTGCTCCACAGCCTGCGCGGCGGCAATCAGTCCAGCATCCAGCGCCGAACCGCCGTCAAATTCCTCGCCGACTTCATCGCCTTCCTTTAAGATGCCCTTGATTGCCTCGCAGGGCACGCCTTCCGGCTTGAGCTTCAGCAACTTGAATACGGTTTCAAGCCGAACAACGTGTCCTTCGGTCTGCTGAAGGTGGGTTTGGAAGGCCTTCTGCAGCGCCGGTTCCTTGGCAGCCTTTGCCATCTTCGGAAGCGCCTTGAGGATAGCGTTCTCAGCGAAGTACACATCTTTCAGGGTATGCACGAGCAGTCCATTTAGATTTTTATCAGACATAATAGCCTCCTTGCCGTCCAGCTGAGCTAGATGGGAGTTGGTAGAGAAATAGTGATGGAGCTGAGGGCTTTCGGCCCGCCAGCGGTGGTTACGACAGCCGACGACGATTTGCGCGGACCCGGCGTTGAAACAGAGCTATGGCCCGTGCTGGGGCAAGATGTCCCTGACCAGTAGCAATATCCGCCATTACGCTGATCTGAGCTTCAACCACGGTCACAAGTTTCTCATATATCATGCGTTGAGCTTCGATCTGGGAGTGGCCGCCGCCGAGCGCTAGTCTCGTCATTCGGAGGCCGATAACCTCTTGCGCCTCGCTGCTGAGCTTGACAAAAGAGTGATAGTTTCGGACCCAAGGGTCAAAAAAAACGGTCAATTCATCTCCGGCATCTTGAGGCTCGATACTGATTTCCTGCTGCCTCAGCGATGAGAACTTTGACGCCAGGGAAAGGTTCCAAACGCGAGGCCTGCAAGATCCAGCCTGTTAATGTGAGGCCAGCTGAGCTTCGCCAGTATCTCGACGCAAAGGGGCTTTCCCACGATCTCAAGTCCGTGAGTCTGCGGAATGGCTCGGGAAAAGTCACAAGACTTAGGCCTCACCTTCGATTTGCAGGTCGTGGTGAGACTCGCTTAAGGTGAGTGAGAATTTGGTACTTCACGCGAGATCATGGCGATTGCAAGCTTCATATGAAGTGCTCAGGCAGGACACCCTTCGTTTATATCTCTGGGGCTCCTGAGATGCGTTTGACATTCCCATCGGAGCGCGAATTGACTGCCGACCGGGAACATATTGCTGCTCCCCCTAAGTGAACGCACAATATGCGAAACGATCCCAATGGTGTGCATCGTCAGAAAGCTTCACTGCTTATGGGAGTCTCATCATGACCTGGAAATCGACAACTGCGATCGCTGCGCACCCGGAACATCCCTAAAGTGGATTGGTTAAGATGACGGAAGCCCTATCCCCGGGGTTTTCACAGCCTCTCTCGGCAGACTTCCATGCAACACTTGCCGGACACCCCGCGTGCCCGGCATCTTTCATTCTGTTCGACCGAGGCACTCACAGCGCAGCTGGACGATATCGCAGACGATGATCCGGCGCCGCCAATTGCAAGCACGGCACAAGCCTTGCGCACCCCCCTTATATCGGCCATCGTGGTCTTGGCTCTAGCGGCGGACAAATGAAAACGCTTCGGTTGAGGCGCGTACGTCGGAACAAGCAGGCCAGGAGTTGGTTTCTTTTTCTTCTGGAACAAAGGAGCCCAATCATGGCCATGGAAGATACGGAATTGGAAACCTTATCGGGAGCGACAAGGTTAAAGGTACAGCCGTTTATGGCGCGGATGGCGGAGCGATAGGCTCGATCGAGCGTGTGATGATTGACTAAGTGAGCGGAAAAGTCTCCTACGCGGTTCTCGCCTTCGGTAGCTTTCTCGGCATGGGCAGCGACCACTACTTGGCGGCTATCTGACCGACGTAACCCAAGAGAAGCCCAAGGGTGCACCCCATTTCGCCGACGATAGCGAATGGGGTTGGAATGATCCGGCCCACACCCGCGCCATCGATGATTATTACGCTTCAGCCGGCCGGTCCGGCGCTCCCTATGCGGGCGGGCACTTGTAACCTGTCCGCCTTAGCTTTGCGATAGACGTACTTAGCGGCCAGACCTTGAAAGACGTGTGTCCGGCCGCTCCACCATTCACATACGGAACCTCATGTTTGCAACACTCTCATTTAGGGCGTACTTCGTCTTCTGAACTTGCCGCGATCGACGGTGATGTCTCGGGCGCAGTTCAAATTCAGACGAGCTTCGGAGGGGCGGAGCAGGCTGAAAGTTCAAATCAGCGATATCGCACAGTCGTCGCGATCCCAGCTCAGAATGAGGTCGACCGCATGCCATACTACCTTGCAGCATTGGCTATTCAACGAACAACGGCTGGAGATCTGCTGCCCGGCGATAGCATTGAAATCGTGGTCTTTGCAAACAACTAATTCGATGGCACTGCGGCTCTGGCCAAGCATTTTGCTCGACACTCTTAATACTCAGTGACGGTCATTCAAGTGCATCTTCCAGCAACCCTCCCCTCGGGTTTTAGAAAGACAACCTGAATGTTGAGTAAAGGCGAAGGCATGGCACAGTTTAGCAGAAACATGCTGGGCTTCGTGTTGCTTGGAGGCCTATTGTTAGCGGCAGCCTTCACTACTGCGAAGACCGATGGTCTCGAGCCAACACAAGCCGCCCCCAAACCGGGCGCTGAGCCCGAATGCAATGGCGATCGCGGCAGATCCGCGGGCAGCCCCACTGAGCTGGGAGAAACGGGCTGGCGCGATATCATTCGGCGCACCTATACTGAGCTGCAAGACGACCGGCTGATAATCGTGGCAGGCGGCATAGCTTTTTATGGGCTGCTGGCGATCTTCCCGGCGATAGCCGCAGTGGTTTCGATTTACGGTCTATTTGCTCAGGCCGATACGATGAGAGAGCACCTGCAGCAGCTATCTTTCCTTTTGCCTCCTGACGCCTTCTCTATTGTAGATGATCAAATTCGCCGCGTTGTGTCTCAGGGCGGAGGAGAATTGGGTCTCAAATTTGTTGTCGGTCTCGGCTTTTCGGTCTGGAGCGCGAACGCGGGAATCAAGGGGCTTATCGATGGCCTGAACGTGGCCTATGAAGAGGAGGAGAAACGGTCCTTCATCGCCCTGAACCTTCTTTCGCTGGGTATGACGGCAGCATCACTGCTGAGCATTATTGCGCTCATCACAATGGTGGCAGCGCTACCAGCTGTTTTTGACGCAAGCGTTGACTCTCGTGCAGCCGCGCTAGGCCTAAGTTTTCTGCGGTGGCCGATGATATTGGCTCTCTTCATTCTCGGACTTTCTTTACTTTACAGGTTCGGGCCCAGCCGCCAGCCGGCAAAATGGCGCTGGGTCAGTTGGGGCGCGGCTTTTGCAGCTTTATCGATCGTCGTGATTTCCCTGGCTCTGTCATGGTACCTCAGTAATTTGGCGGATTATAACAAGACTTACGGGTCACTTGGCGCCGTCATCGGTTTGTTGACATGGATGTGGCTTTGCGCCTGTTCCATTCTAATCGGTGCTGAACTGAACGCTGAAATGGAACATCAAACGGCGAAAGACACCACAACGGGCATGCCGAAGCCGATGGGAAGCCGCGGTTCGGAGATGGCCGACACGCTCGGCCAATCTTAAAGCTAAGCGTCACATTTCAACGGCTTACGACGAACCGGTATTTGCAGAAAAACAAGTCGACTTTCGCATCTCTTACGGGGCGGCGCGCCATCGTTATGATCACTTTACCGAACTGTTTTTCGACTGGGTCGTCCCGGTCTGTTCTCCGGACTTCCTCCATCGGCACCCGATACGGACTCCCGCTGATGTGCTGGATGGCCCTCTAATAGGGATCGAATGGGCGAACCCGCACCAGTCACCGCCGTCTTGGTTGAATTGGGCTAGCCATTTTGGTCTGGCGCCACCGGAGCGACCTTGTGAGTTATCATTCTCACTTTCAAGTGCCGCGATCGATGCGGCGGCAAATGATGGCGGTTTTGTCTTGGGACAGACCTCCATGGTTGCGGATGATCTCGCCAAAGGGAAGCTGGTGATCGCGTCCGACCATTGGATGAGATTCTCCGAACCATATGCTTTGGCCTGGAATCCCGCGTCCCTTGATCGGCCGTCCGGAACGGAGTTCCGCAACTTCCTCATCCGAGCTGGAAGCAAACTGAGGGCGCAGTCCGACCAGCACCGGTTGAGATGAAGGTGCACCGGTATTACTCGACAGACTGGAAAGCCGCCCGAAGATCGAGCGGATCATACGTCGGGAGGTTATTACCTGCCACCGCTTTTATCATCCAAAAGCATAATAATATTGATATTGCTGATCTTTTGGCAGATTCTGTGGGCACAAGTGGAGGGCCCAATGGCGGAAGATGCTTTGGCGCTCTTGTTCTGACCCCTTTAACACGCGACTAGATTGCTGGCATGCTCACGCAGCTTTGCCTCAGCGGCCTCGAGTTCCACGACCCAGTGCGCGAGCAACCAGTCCATGCGACCCGACGGGGCTTCGTCCGCGAACAGTGTTGTCGACAGCGATTTACCCAGCCGGAACCGGGCCGTGACCAATTTTGCCAGCGTCTCGGCACCACGGCCGTAATTGTGCGGGGCGCCGCCGCGCGGGCTGCACATGCCGGAGAAATAGAAATTGTCGAAATCGGCCGAGAGGAGACCGCCGACCTTACGCGCGGGGAAATCGCCAATGTAGGTAAGGCTCCCCTCGGACAGGAAGGGGACCGGGGCCCTATAGCCGGTCGCCCAGATCACTGTGCCCACTTCGGCCGACGTACCGTCGACGAAATGGACCTTGCCCCGATCGAAACGCGAAATCTGCGGCACGGCCTTAACCCACCCCCGCTGCGCCCAATAGGGTACAAGCGTTGAGAAGGTCGGCGGCGTCGCCGTCCAGTCCTCGTTGCTCGGCTGCGGAAAGCCATATGACTTCGGCTCGCCGACGGACATCTTGACCATCAGATGGTTGAGATCGTCGCCAGACGACCCAGGGAAACCGGCTTGGAAGGTCAAGTCGGCGCGAGGCGTGCCGAAAAAGGACTGCGGTACGAACCAGGTTGGGCGGCGCAGCGACATTAGCGCCTGGCGACCTGAGGCGATGGCGTCCGTGACCATGTCGCAGGCAGAGTTTCCCGAACCGACGACGAGCACTGTACCCTCACCCATGTCGCCCGAATTTCGATATTGCGAGGTGTGGATCATCGGCCCATCGAACTTGCCCTCGACCTTCGGGATCCTTGGCGCCCACAGATGGCCATGCGCGGCGACGAGCGCATCGAAACGCTGGGTCGTCCCGTCCGAGAGTGTGACGTCCCACCCATGTGTGCCCCCGTCGACCGGAACCGCCGCGGCGACGGCAGTGTTGAAGCGGATGTAGCGAAGAAGGCCCGACTCCTTGGCAAACAAGCGTATGTAATCGCGATACTGCTGCCCAGTCGGGAATTGGGGTGTCACGTCGGGCATCGGATACCCCTTGAAGGCGGTTGCCCGCTTTGACGTCAGCAGTTGCACCGACTCATAAACGTCGCGCCAATTCCCGATGACGTCGTCTGTTTTCTCGTACGCTTGCACCTCGTGACCCTCAGCGACCAATTCGCGGATCGCAACGAGCCCGGACACTCCCGCTCCAACCACGCAGACGCGGGCCACTTTCTTCACCATAATTTTCTACCTTTGTTTGCAGTTTAGGCGGCAGACCGCCAGAAGTTCTGACGCGAGGCTGAATGTTTCAGCTCATCAACTCGCCGCCGGTGACTTTGAGCGTCTCGCCGGTGACGAAACTCACGGTCTCGCGGCTTGCGAGGACCCACACCCATCCGGCAATTTCCTCGGGTTGTGCGACACGACCAAGCGGGATGTGTTTTTCGGCGCCGACCATCCGTCCCGTAGCCGCATTGCCCGGCGTATTCACCCATCCGGGTGCGATACCATTGACGATGATGTCGTCGCCCGCGACCGAAGCAGCCAACACGCGTGTCAGTGACACGACCGCCGCCTTTGAGGCGCTATAGATGAGTTGTTCGGTCGAAGCGGTAAAGGCGTCGGCCGAACTGATGGTAACGATGGCGCCCTTGGTGCCGGCAGCCCGCATATGGCGGATCGCCTCCGCGGCGACGTTGAGCGTTCCCAGGACGTTCACGCTCATAATGCGGTCGAAATGCTCCGCCGTGAAGGTCAGAAGGTTTGTCGGAGGAAAAATGCCGGCCGCGGTGATCGCCGCCGAAAGCCGCTCGCCGACACCGCTTGCATCGATCGCTTCAGCGACCGCAGCCCGGTCAGTCACATCGAGCGCTGCTATGATGAGCGCAGCCTCTTTGCCGGCAAGTGCCTCCTGAAGTCGGCCGAGAGCCTCGCCTGAAAGGTCCATCGCCAGAACGCCCCACCCTTCGGCCAGGAATTTCTCGGCGAAGGCGCGGCCCATTCCGCTGCCCGCGCCGGTGACGATGGCCCATTTGCGGCCCTGTGTTGTTGACATGAAAATCAGCTCCTCTTTCCCAGATATGCCTCGGTCATCATCGGCGCGGTCGCGACCATGTTGGATGTGCCCTCAAGAACAACCTGCCCGGCGGCAAGGACATAGGCGTAATCAGCAACCTGCAGGGCCGCGCGCGCATTCTGCTCGACGATAAAGACCGCGATCTTCCGGCCCCTGATCTCTTCGATGATTTCGAAGACGCGTTTCACCAGCGCGGGCGCAAGGCCCATCGACGGCTCGTCCATAATGACAAGCTCGGGATGGCGGATAAGCGCGCGGGCGAATGCAACCATCTGCTGCTCACCGCCTGACAAGACGCCTGACGGACGATGCACCAGGTTCTTCAACGGCGGGAAAAGGTCGAGCATCTCGGCAATATCGTCGCTGGTGGCGCGCCTTTTGCTGCCGGCCCAGGCGCCCAGCTGTAAATTTTCAAGGACAGTGAGCGAGGCGAACATGCGCCGCCCCTCGGGGACGACGCCGATGCCGCGCGCCATGCGCTTGGGCGTCGGCTCATGGGTAATCACCTCGCCCTTCCAGAAGAGCTCACCTGCGGTCACGGTCGTAGTACCGCTGATCGTCTTCATCGACGTGGACTTGCCTGACGCATTGCCGCCAAGGAGCGCCACGATCTGCCCCGGGTAGATCTTGTAGCTGACATCTGTCAGCGCGCGGAACTTGCCGTAATTGACGCTGACATTGTCCAGCTGCAAAAGCGGCGCGCCGCCCTGACCAGCCACCTGATGCGCGTGTCCGGGGTGTTCAGCCAAGGAACGCCTCCACGACTTTCTCGTCCTGCTGAATCATGCCGACTGGGCCTTGGGTGATGACGGTGCCGCTGTTCAGCACATAGACGTTCGCGCAAAGGTCGCCGATCACCGACATCTTGTGCTCGACCAAAAGCATCGACATCCCCTGCGCATGGTTGAGCGCGCGCAGTTGGTCGGTCAGTTCCTCGGTCTCATGCGGGTTCATGCCGGCCATGGGTTCGTCGAGCAACAGGAGCTTGGGCGCCGTCATCAATGCCCGCGAAATCTCGACCCTGCGCCGGTTTGCGTACGACAGCGATAGGACCTGCTGATCGGCGCGCGGCAGAAGCCGCTCGCCGAAAAGCGCCATGATCCCCCGGGCACGCTCGCGCTGCGCGGCCATTTCCCGCTGCGCGCGCCGCGTGCGCAGGATGCCGGCTGCGTAGCCAGTGGCATAATGGATGTGGCCGCCGAGCAGGATGTTCTGTTCAACCGTCAGCGTGTCGAACAGCCGGACGCCCTGAAAGATGCGCGACATGCCCGCCGCCGCGCGACGATGGGCCGGCATGTTGCGCACGTCCATCCCATTGATGCGCACCTCGCCCTGATATGGCCCGCGATAGGCACCCGAGACGACATTGATGAGGGAGGACTTCCCCGACCCGTTCGGCCCGATGAGCCCGACAATCTCGCCCCGCGGCACGACGAGGCTGACGCCGGCAAGCGCCGTCACGCCCCCATAACGAAGCGTCAGGTTCGATACGGACAAAGCCTCTGCAATTGTCGGCGTCTCTGTCATGTCCGTCGTCATTTCTTGATCAGGTTTGTGATCTTGGTCTTGCCCAGGATCCCCTGGGGTCGCGTCGCCATAAGGATCACGATCAGAAGACCGGCGAGGAGCAGGCGATAGTCCTGAAGCGGCCTGAGGAGTTCGGGCAGCAGGATGATGATGCAAGCGCCGACGATCGAGCCGCTGATCCGGCCAAGCCCACCGATGACCGCCATCTGGAAGATGAGAAGGCTCGCGGACACATCAAAGCTGCGGAAGCCGACGTAGCCGAGGTAATAGCTAAGCAACGCGCCCGAAAAACCCGCGAGCGCGGAGCCGACCGCGAAGAAATAGATCTTCGGGGCGGCGGTCGCGATACCGATGGAAAGGGCGGCAACCTCGTCATCGCGGATCGCTTCCATCGTCAGCCCAAACCGACTTGAGACGATGGCGTGGGTGGTGATAAGGCTCAGAAGGACGAGGCTGACGACCGCCAGATAGAAGGGCGCGCCGACGCCCAGATCGGCGCCGAAAAGATGCATGGTCGGAACGCCCGTCAGGCCGGTCGCGCCGCCGGTGACATTGCCCCATTGCAGGATGATATCGATCACGATGAGGTTGAAGCCAAGCGACACGATGAAGAGATAATCGCCATTGATACGCAGTGCCGGAAAGCCGACAAGCGCGCCGAGGAACCCTGCCATGAGCATTGCCGCCGGGATGGTCACTGTCGCGTCGAGGTCGTAGCGGACGGCCAGCACCGCTGATGTGTAAGCGCCGACGCCGACGAAGGCGGCCTGTCCCATCGCCAGAAGGCCGGCATTGCCGATGATCAGGTTTTGCCCGACCGCCGCGGGCACGTAAATCACGGTCAGAAGCGCGGCCGCCGGCCAAATCGGCGGCAGGTCGAGCAACGGGATCGCGATCACGATGCCAAGCCCCAGGATCCATCCTGCGACCATCATCATCTGCGCGCGTCCCGAGGGCATGAAGCGCTGCCGGGCCGACGCCTCGCCCTGCTCCTTGCCAGTCATCGCTTCAGAAGCGCTGTTCATGCTACCTCTTCTCACGGCCGGGAAGCGACCTGGACACCGGCGATACCGGTCGGCCTAAACAGAAGAAAGGCGATGAGAAGGCCGAAGGTCACGGTATTGAGAAGCGCCGAACTCACATAGCCGGTGACCATCGCCTGCAGGACGCCCAGAAGCAGGCCGCCCGCGAAGGCTCCCCAGACGCTGCCGATCCCTCCGATGACGGTCGCGGTAAAGGCGTTGAGCGTGCCCGAAAACCCCATCGTGACCGAGAGCGTATTGTAGTAGGCGCCATAAAGGATGCCTCCCACCACGCCGAACAAGGCGCCAAGCACATAGACGGTTACGACCACCCGGTCGACCGGCACGCCCATCAGCTCGGCCGTGGCCAGATCGTCCTTGACCGCCCGCATGCCGCGGCCGAGATCGGTCTTCGTGATGATGATCCACAGAAACGCCGCCATGGCGAGCCCGACAACGGCCACGACAATCTGCAGCGGGCTCAGCACCACGGGTCCGAGCCGGATGATGTCGGCCTGGAACGGGAACGGCATAGGCCGGATTTTTGAAGTCCAGATCAGCCGGGCAACATTCTCGATGATTAGTCCCACGCCCACCGCCGTTACCGTCGGCGCCAGCCGGTTGCCGCGCACCGGGCGATAGGCAAACCGCTCAACCGCGATCGCGATCACCGCGCCCGCCGCCAAACCGGCGACGATCGCCAGCCAGAGCGGACAGCCGCTCGTGATCAGCGAGGCCGTCACGAACGTGCCGAACATATAGACATAGCCATGCGCGAAATTGATCTGTTGCAATATTCCGTAGACCAGGCTGTAGCCGACGGCGAGCATCGCATAAACGACGCCCGAGGTAAGCCCGTTCAGCAACTGCGTCGTGAAGAACTGCATCTGGTTTCGGACCTCTTGCAAAACAGCCTCGACACCCCGGCCGATTGTCGGGAACGCGAGTTGGGAATGGCCTGCCAAGGGGAGACGAGCCGAACGCCTGGAACTGGCCTTCGGCTCAGTACCGTCAGCGTGCAGTCAGCTTCTTGGTGCTCTCGTCGTCAAACACCCATTTGCCAGCGGTCAGCCGCAGCACAACAAGCGCGCCGCCGACATTGTCGCCGTTCTTGTCAAACCTGATGGTTCCCATGGCGCCTTCATGCTTGGTTGCGCGGATGACCGGCATGAGGTTTTCAGTCGACCCTTTATTGTCTTCGATCGCGTGTTTCAGGACATAGATATTGTCGTATCCGGCCGCCGCTTGGACACCCGGCTCGGCATTAAACTTCTTGGTATAGGCCTCGACGAACGCCTTGTTTTCCTTACTCGGGTTATTGATGTCATAGACGTTGGTAACCCATGTGCCTTCGGCAGCAGCCCCAGCAAGCGACACATATTCGGGAACCTCGGTCTGGGCGTTGGCGAGAAGCGCTATATGCTTGTCGCCGAAGGCTCGAACCGACTGGCTTACCGCAGCGCCCATATCGGCATAATAGCCTGCAAGGAACAAGGCATCGGGATTGGCCGCCGCGATATTGGCAAGGACCGATGAGAAATCATTGGTCGAGCCGGTAACATAGGTCTCTGCCGCGACGATATTGGCGCCCGAAGCAGCCGCAGCTTTCTTTGCAATCGTAAGAAGGGCCTGGCCATAGTCGTCGCTCGGATAAAGCACAGCGATGCGCTTGTTGCCCAGCACCTTGGTGCCAAGATTTATGCTCGCCGCCCCCTGAATGTCGTCGTTCGGGATGATGCGGGCGAAATTCTCATAACCCTTGGCGGAGAGCGCTGGCGAACTCGTCGTCGCGGCCAGAACCGGCATCCCCACACGCCTGAAGATCGGTATCTGGGCGAGCGTCGCCGAGCTGCAGACGTTCCCGACGACCGCAACGATGGCTTTGTCACTGATGATCTGGTTGGCCGCCGTCGCTGCCGGCGTCGGGTCGCACTGGTCGTCATATTCGCTGAGCTTGATAGGCTTGCCGCCGATGCCGCCCGCCGAGTTGATTTCCTCGACGGCGAGATGGACGCCGTTCATCGTTTCAATTCCGTAGGCGGCGGCCGATCCGGTCAAGGGTGCGGTGGAAGCGATGTGAACAGCATCAGTTTCGGCCGCAAAGGCTGTGGTCACGTAAAGACCCGGCAGGACGATGCTCGCGACCGCGAAGGACGCAATGGCAGGTATGGCGCGCCGAAGCGCGGCCTTGGAAACTATGGACATCATTTACGCCTTCTCTATCAGTTGGAGTTGAGCGTCAGAGAAATACGATAATGAGTAAAATCCGATTTGCTCATACCCCTACTTTCGACCAGATTGGACGTTTGCCCGCAATCCGGTGTCGAACACCAATCAGTGGCGAAATTGATAACTCCGACAACAGGAGTGTCAATAGTTTTGATAATGACGTCTTGCGCAAACGGACTTTTTTCGGCAAACCGCGATTGCAGCGCGCGGTCGGGGTAGCGCCGGCCGTGGCGCCCATCGTGACACGGGTCGGGCAGATGGCTTGGCTTGAGCAAAACCTATTTAGCTGATGTCTTGCCTGACATGCCGCCAGCCGGCTGGGAGCAACCTGACAATGAATGATTTCCTTTTCGGTCCTGACGTTCGGCCCTCCGCAGAAATGACGGTCGCGCTGATCAACACCTCGACCGCGCGCGGTGGCGAAGAGGGGCTCAACGACACCGACACGCTTCGCGCAATGGGAGGCGAAGCCAAGGTCTATTACCGGCCCGACGGCTCGAAGGCCGAAATTCTCGCCATGCGGAAGCTGCGCGATCGGCTCGACGAGATCGTGAAGGTGCCCGACAACCGGCAGCGGTTCGCCATGCTGAACGAGCTTTTCTACTCGGCATCCGCCATCCCGCAGATCGTCACACATGCCGAGGATCCCCGGCCGCATTTCCACTATACCCTGGAGGACGCCTCATATGTCGACCACCTCAAAGGCGTCACCGCTTATGCGCTGTCGCGACTTATCATCATCGGTGAGTGGCAACGGCTGCGCACCTGCTCGGGGACAGCCTGCAACCGCCTCTTCTTTGATACCACCCGCAATGGCAAGCGGCTGTATTGCGATAGCCGCACCTGCGGCAATCGCATCCATGCGGCTCGCTATCGCATCCGTACGGCGGAGCGGTCACTGTCTGAGAATTGACCCTCGACAACGCCAGTTGAAGACGGATTGCAGGCTCCTATCCGCCAATTGCTGACCGCTCAAATGCGCCTTGATGACGCCGTCATCAATGAGGCTGGAGATTTCCTTTGCAAGGTCCGCAGTCAGGGAACTCGATCTCACAGCGACCGCTTTCAGGGGCGACGACAAGAACTGCTCCCCGTGACACGCTTAGTAAGAACGAATGCATACCAAATTCTCAGGTCGCCCTGATGACCTGTGTCGCACTGTACTTAATCGTGAGAATGCGGCCGTTTCGATCAAACGCTGTATTTAAAGATGAGAATCCAGCCTCCAGTTTCTCACTTTAATTGCAGTGATTGACCTTAGTTGAATTGATCATTCCAGCGGCGATTTTCGCGAAAAGCACATGATTTGCCCCAATTGTTCGGCGCCGGAACTCACCGACGATTCTCAGACGCTGCCCGCCCGACGATCCTCCTGTCCTTTCTTGTGGCTCACATTCGGGGACAAGATGTCCGCGCAGGGCGTTGATCAGCATGGTGCGCTGGCGCACCAGAAGGTCTCGGGTCTTGTGCAGCATCAGCACGCCCTGCTGTTCCATGCTCTTGACCGCGACCAAACGCATGGTTGGTCGTGTCACCGCTTCGCAGATCGCCTCCCCATCCCCCGCATCGGTCTTGCCAGGCTTGACATAAGCTTTCACCTAGGCTGGCGGCATCAGCCGCACCGTATGACCGAGCTTGCCCAATTCCCGGCCCCAATGGTGAGCTGTTGCACAAGCCTCGATGCCGACCAGTCAGGGGCGAAGGCCAGAGAAGAATTTCAGCACTTCACCCCGCCGCAGCGCCCGTCGAACCACAGCCCTGCCGCCGGCGTCAATGCCGTGCACCTGGAAAATCTTCTTGGCAAGATCAAGTCCAATTGTCGTAATCTGGTTCATGGCGCGGTCCCTTTCGATGTTTGTCGCAACAACCATCTTGGCACATCAGATGCCGTTTGGGGGCCGCTCCACCCCATCACATTGAGTACAGCACGAGGACCACGAATCTCGACTTAAGTACAAATTCTCAAATTAAGTACAAGCCTAAGCCTTTGATATCGCCACACCCGCAGTCTCACGATTAAATGCACTACGACACTGGGGCCGCGGATCCTGCTTGCCGAAGCCCACTACGTATGGGCGAATGCGACTGCCCTGGCATTATCGTTCAGAATGCTAAGGGACCTACGCTGTCTGTCGTCGATATCTTGACGATGCCGTTTGCCAAGCGCGTTCTTGCGTTTGAACCGATAAGTCGAAAAGCTCACCTCACCAAGTGAGTACGATTGGTATCATGATAAAGCAAGGGCGGAATAGAACAATGGACAAACGGCGAGCAAAAAATTGAGCGAATGTCGGGTAACGTACCGCCGAGAAATAGAGGGCCTCAGAGCAATTGCGATATTGCCAGTAATATTATATCATTCAGGATTAGATACATTTAGTGGTGGCTTTGTGGGCGTGGATATCTTCTTCGTGATCAGTGGATATCTCATAACCAATTCAATAATGGATCGAAACGATGCCGGCACTTTCTTACTTAGTCGGTTCTATGAACGGCGCGCCCGTCGTATTTTACCTGCCTTATTCTTCGTCGTGTTTTGCTGCGTTCCGTTTGCTTTTCTGTGGATGCCGCCTCAACAATTAAACGAATTTGCAAAGAGCGTGGTCGCTATATGCCTGTTCTCGTCCAACATTCAGTTCTGGAGTGAGGCTGGATATTTTGCACCAGCTGTTGACGCCAAACCTCTGCTCCACACATGGAGCCTTGCGGTTGAAGAACAATTCTATCTGCTCTTTCCGCTATTTATTATGGTAGCGTCGCGCTACGGATGGCGTTCTATCGCAACTTTGATCGTTATAGCCACATTGATCAGCCTGGCACTTGCTGAATTCTCCTCGCATTATCACCCCGCCAGCAACTTCTACTTTCTGCCGACACGCGCATGGGAACTTCTCATTGGCGCCACAACGGCAATGATTCTTCTCAAACGAAGTGTGCCCAATCCTGCCATCAATAATGTGCTTTCAGGCCTCGGGTTGGCCGCAATAGTGTTCAGTATCTTTGCCTTTAGCAAAACGACCCCGTTTCCTGGTCTCTATGCTCTCGCTCCTACGCTAGGAACAGCTCTGATTATCGCGCGTGCCACCCCGGGCACCTACGTACACTCTCTATTAAGTTTAAGACCATTGGTCGGGCTCGGCCTCATTAGTTACAGCACCTATCTTTGGCACCAGCCGTTGCTGGCATTTGCGCGGCTGCGAAGCCTTGTTGCGGTCCCAGGTCCACTTTTGGTAAGCTTGGCACTGCTGTCCATTCCGCTCGGCTGGCTAACTTGGCGAATAATTGAGACGCCGGCTCGAGATAGTTCACGCTTCCCAACGTGCGCTTTTGTTACCTTGATGCCGGCAGCTGGGGCAATTCTAGGCGCCCTGGGATGCGTCCTTTATTTCCATATTGGCTTTTCGGTACGATATGCCTTCGCGAGTACTATTGAAGCGCGAATGTCCATTAACTATGGGTTGTCTGAGGATTGCCAGTTCGACTCTGTATTCGAGGTCAAAACGGTATGCCAAACCGGGGCGCACCCCACAATAGCCATTTGGGGCGATTCCTTCGCCATGCATATCGTAGACGGTATCGTGGCTGCAAATCCAACCCGCTCCGTCATTCAGGCAACACGTAGTGGTTGCGGACCTTTCCTAAGCGTCGATCCGATCGACGCAGGCAATCAATTCAATTGGGCCGAGAGTTGCCGCAGCTTCAATCGCTCAGTGCTTGCTTACCTAATTGGAAGGCCGGAGATTTCTGATGTGGTTCTTTCCTCCGAATTGGACCGATATGTGGGCGAGGGGAGGGTTTCGGAGACAGCATTGACATCACAGAAGAAAAACTCAGATCTAGCGAAGCAGGATTTATTGCAAACAATCCGATCTTTGGAGGCTTTGGGCAAAAGGGTCACTATCGTGTCTCCCCCTGCTCGCGACGGCAATAACGTGGGCCAATGCCTACTCAAAGCGACAATTGTCGGTGAGAATCTAGGTGGCTGCGATTTTCCGATTAGCGAGTATTTGGCCTTTGCAGGTCCAACGACAGACTTCCTCTCGTCAATGGAAGAGGACGGCGAAGCACGTATTGTCTGGCTCCCAAAATACAGCTGCACTTTATCGCGCTGTCGAGCGTCAATGAACGGAGCCTTCCTGTACCGAGACAATGGACATCTTTCGCACGAGGGGTCCCGATGGTTCGGGACAAATACCCCCGCTCTCAGGTTCGCACCCTGAGGGGCGCCAACCACGAGACCGGAAAGAAGCTGGGATCGCTGCCTAGCGAAGGGGACGGCAACCAGAACGGAGGGGGAAGGAGGCAATAGATCCGTTGGTTTTTGATGTGTCCTTCGGGCACTGCCAACTTAACCAGCCGTGGATGATTTGCAGGCAAGGGAGGATCATGAAACCTGCGCGTTGCCGACAAAACGCTATGCGATCACTGTGATGGCACGCGCCTAAGTTTGCCGGCGTACCATTTTCGCTTTGGAGCGGCATATCGGAAGTGCACGGCGCGAACTCCCGAGGCGCGCCGATCAAAGACAGCTTCTGGCGGCGTGCACCGTGCCGGGGGACGAAGCCCGCACCAGCGCCGGTCTCAGCTGATGACGGCGCGACAGTGTCCATCCGGCCAGCGTTGTGGCACTTGCGGCAGTGGGCAGACTTTTCTTTAAAATCGCTCATGCTAATTTAACCTTGGGTACCGGGCCGCTGGTTGAGGGACATCCATGAGGGATATTTTGGGACCGAACTCCAGCAGCGCCTGCAGCGAGGAGCGGATGAGCTTGCCAGCACGGTCGTCAACACTCCTGGGCTCCGTAATGCCGGCCGAATGGTCTCCACGGACGACGTCGATCGTGTCGGGCTTGAGGCTTTTATCGCGATGCTGGAGGCGGACGGAGGCTTCGGTTTTCGCCTCGTGCATGAAGACCGCACGGCGGCGATGTCCGCCCACTTGGCGGCCCGGGGACATCGCCTGGATTAGTGGGATACGTTCATGGGCTCCGCTGACGACGCTCTAGGTGTGTCGAAACGGATCGTTGCACTAGGCCCGCCCCGAGGGCTCTTTCACATTGATCTGTCAGGCAACCCGTCAGAGGCTTGCCTTGAGCGTTTGCAGGTCTTTCTCGTAGAGAATGGCTTGGCGCCGTTCTCGCGGTCGACCCTCGCGGGCGAAACGGTCAACGGGCGAGCTGTCGCGCTTGTCGACGGGCACGGGGACCTCGTCGCCACATCGTTTGTCTATATGCCGCACAATTCCTTTAGTCCGTTCCGCACCCATGCTTGGGGCGGTCTAGCTGCGGTCTCGCCGGCCCACAGGGGCAAGTCGCTTGGCAGCTACATCAATGCCTGCGCTACCGTCATGGCATTCGAACAACTCGCGGCGACCGTCTTTTACGAACAGGTCGCCACAACCAATATTCCATCGAGAGGGATGGTCGAAGCATGCGGGCTGACCCTGCACCCATATCTAAAGAGCGGGCTCGCTTCGACCGGGGCGGAAAAGTTCACGCTGTGATAGTGTTCGGCTTGCCGCAGATAGGAAAAGTTGCAATTTCGATCCCTCAAGGCATCCCCTTTCACGGCCTTCACGAGAGCAGCGTCGTGGAAACATTCCGGTTACAACTCGGCTCTGCTGGGCCTTCAGTGAACGGCGTCATTTAGGATTGCCGCATGAGGTCGACTATGATGGCCGGTTCGAATTCGCTTGCTATGCTGCAATGCAACAATATGATGACGCCGTTTAGCACTTTGTGGTGGCGTCATCCTCGGCCAAACGAACTGATTCTCCAGCGGTGGAGGCGTTCATGGATCTGGTACAGAAGGTACGCGTCAAACCTCACTCGGGTGTCGCACATGATTGGGAAATCCCGTGTGAAGCCTTGGGTACGGTGATTTGCCGGTATCGCCTACTTAGGGATGATCGAGAGGCCCCAGACCGGTTGGACGTTCGCTTTAGTCCTGAATTGGTGGTGTGGGGTGCGTCCGAGGATGCCTTCGAAGTGATTGCGCAGATCTATCAGCGCCAACGGCCTGTCGACGCTCGACCTTGAAGGCATGCCGCTGCGGCGAAGTCCAGGCGAGGCTGGCGCCCCGAAAGTTAATTCTCGAAAGTGTCAGACGGTCGGCGTGGCGCCGCCGTCGATACGGAATGTCGTTCCGGTCATGAAGTCGTTCAGCGGGCTGGAGGTAAAGCAGACCGCAGCGGCGATGTCTCTCGGCTGCCCGAGACGAGCAACCGTCCGCTGAAGGACATTCATCAGCGCGAACGTTGTCAGAGGACATCTAGCCGTGAGAATCCCGAAGTGATGTCGCGAAAAATCCATCAAATCTGAGAATCTGTAAGCGAGCGTCTTCTCAGATATCCTGTATATTTGAGAATTCGATCGGCACAGTGTTCACAAGGCTTACCGACGATATTGCGCCTTAAACTGGCTTCTTGGCCTTGATTAAGGCTCCGAATCCGTGAACCTTACAAATTCAGTAGACTGTTGCTCCCGGTCAAAAAATGGCCGAATTGGTTTGCGACAGAGGCCACGCCGATCCTCCCAAGACGGCGCGGCCGGTTGCTTGCGAACCGTTCCGACCATGGCAACCGGCCGCTACCCTTTCCTGAAAGCTGTGCGTATCGCCTCTTCCATACGACATGGAAACGCGCGCTCAAGCTCTTCACGCATCAAGCGATTGAAGTCTTGAGTAAGCGGAACGTCGGGCTTTAGCCTGATTGATGGCTTGAGCACATACATCAACTTAAGCGAGCGTTTGCCGCCCTTCTTCTTGCTGGTGGTGACGCGTTGATAGATGACGTTGCCCTTTTTACAGCGGCGGAAGCGCGGACCTTGAAGCCTGCTAATCCACTGCCGTAGGCAAATAGTCGGTTGCGCTCACCGGATGGCGCATCCGCGTGACCGCGAACTCGATAAAGGCACGCAATTTGGGCAGCGCCTGGCTGCGACTTGGGTGATAGAGCGAGAGGCCGGGCACATCTTCGCCAAAAGCATCGAGCGCGGTCTCAAGCGCTCCGCTATCCAGATAAGGCATCACGAGCGAACGCGGCAGGCGGAACAATCCGACACCGCGCAGTGCCGCCCTGATGCACAAATCAACATCGTTGATCAGCAGGGGACCGGTGACCGCGATGGTGACAGGCCGCCCCCGAACGACAAATCGCCAGTGATCCGCACCACTGGCGTCGGTCCGATGAAGGATGCAGCGGAAGCCGTGCAGGTCTTCGGGGCGAACCGGCCGGCCTTGTGCCTTGAAGACAGCTGGCGTCCCCACCACGACAAACCGCTCCGCCTGCGTCAAACGAACGGAGACCATGTCCATTTCGACGAAATCGCCGAGCCGTATGCCTGCGTCATAGCCTTCCGCAACGATATCGATCGGACGGTTCTCGCCAACGAGTTCGAGCTGTATCTGGGGATGGGCAGCCAGAAAATCCGGCAGCAGGCGATTGATCAACAGCGGCAGGGCTGGTCGCGGCGCGTTGATGCGCAGTTTTCCCCGCACATCATCACCCAACCCGCCTGCTGCGTCGATGCCGGCGCTCAACATATCCGCCGCAGGCTGTGCGTGGGCAAGAAGCCGCTCGCCTGCCTCCGTCAGGTTTACGCTTCGGGTTGTCCGCACAAAAAGCGGTGAGCCGATCCGCGCCTCAAGGTTCCGGATTGCCTGGCTGACAGCGGAGGGCGTCACCCCGAGACGCGCGGCCGCGGCCCGAAACCCCCGCAGCTTGGCAACGGCCAGAAACATGACCACGCCGTCCATGCACGCTCGATCTATTGTGAAGTCTGATTGCACAGGCCGTACCAATATAGGGCGATTATCAAACAATCATGCTCCCGGTAAACAGAAACCGCAAGGCATCACGCCCAGGAGCAAGATCATGCGTTCATTCCACATCAACAGTTTTGGCGGACCCGACAGCCTGATCATCAAAGAAAGCGAGATTCCTAAGCCCGGTCGAGGTGAAGTCCTGGTCCGCGTCAGGGCGTCGTCGCTCAACTTCCGCGATCTGGTCATTTTTGCCGGCATGTATCAGCCGCCGGTTCAGATCGGCCGCGTGCCATTGTCGGATGGCGCCGGCGAAATCGAAGTGGTCGGTGAAGGCGTCAAGCGCTTCCGGGTCGCCGACAAGGTCGTCAATTCCTTCTTTCCCAACTGGTTTAGCGGAACGTTGAACACGCCACCCGAGCAGTGGGTCGTCGATCACGATGGATGGCTGACGGAATACAAGGTGGTCAACGCGGAGATCCTTGTTCCCATGCCATCTCACATGAGCTTCGAAGAAGGCGCGACGCTTTCCTGCGCCGCGGTGACGGCATGGTCGGCACTTGCCGGAGTTCGCGCCGGCGATGTGGTACTCACCCAGGGCACCGGTGGCGTGTCACTGTTCGCCGTGCAACTGGCCGTCGCGCTTGGCGCCAGGGTGATTTCGACGACCTCCAGCCATGAGAAGGCACAGACGCTTCGCAGGCTCGGCGCGCACGACGTCATCGACTACAATGCGACGCCCGAATGGGGTGACGCGGTCCGCGACCTCACCAACGGCCGCGGCGTCGATCGCGTTGTCGAGGTGAGCGGCCCCGCGACCCTGCCCCAGTCGATGAAGGCCTCCGCGGTTGGCGGGGAAATCTCCATCGTCGGCATGCTGGCCGGGTATGAAGGTGGCGTCGATTTCATGACTATGTTCATGAGCCGGGTCGGCTTTCGCGCGGTGACGGTTGGAAGCCGCCGGGATCTCGAGGACATGTGCCGGGCGATGGAACAGCATGGCATCCGGCCGGTCATCGATAGCGTCCATGCATTCGACGACGCCAAGGCAGCCATCACGCATTATGGCGCGCGCAACATCGTGGGCAAGGTCGTCATTCAGCACTGATCTGTCGCCGGGCTCAAAGTAGGTGGATGGGCATGAACAACCGCCTTGTCGTCCGCATGGTCAAATCGGAGAAGCGCGAATGACCGCCTATGTCATCTACATCCGCGAGCAAACATACGATCAGGAGGAGTTGGATATCTACGTCAGCTCCGTAGGACCAGTGCTCGAAAAGTTCCCGATGCAGTTCCTTGCCGCGAATGGCAGACTGGGGGTGTTGGAGGGACCAGCACCCGAGGCCGTGACGATCGCCAAATTTCCAACAATGGATGCAGCTTTTGCCTTGTACCACAGCCCCGACTATCAGGCTGTCGCGCAGCACCGCTTCAAGGGTGCGTCCTATCGAGGCTTTGTCGTCGAGGACCCATGACAGACTAGGCGCCTTCGTGTCGTTGGCGGGTGCCGATCGGATATCGGTCCTCCTCGCCTCCGAATTGAATGACGCCAACACGCCAGCCGACTATCGAGACGGAGCGGCATTGAGCAAAATCTTCCTGCCCGAAGGCAAGTCCGAGATTTTCTACAACAATGTAGGCACGCCTGAGCTTCTTGGCGAGTTGGTCGCGGCGGAAACCATTGGCGCGGCCGTGACTACGCTGATGAAACCGCATCCGCCGCGCGGGTGGAGCCATCACACCACCCATGACCCGATCATCGAAGTGATAGACGACACCGCAACGCTCGACGTCCATTTTGTCGTGTTCAACGTCGTCGGTGCAAAGAAGCCTGAAGGCGGTTGGCCGGTGGGGGCTTTTGGCGCGCAGGGAACCATCATCCCGATCGAGAGCGGCTACTACTGGCCGATCCTGAAGAAAGTCGCTGGACGCTGGATGGTGGCGCACGCATCTATCACGACATCCGTACGCCTTTAGGAGAAGTAATGGATGCAGCTTAGGGGGACCGGCGTCCTCGAATACTGCGCAGAGACTGGACGTAAGTGCCGCGCAAAGCATCTCGTGAGCGGATTCACGTTCAGGTGATGTTCCAATCCTGCGACTTGAAAAATCGGCATATGTCGCTGATTAGCGGCATATACCACTACTGGAGAGGGTTGGTGTGACCCATTCAACAAATTCGATGATCTCCGCGACACTTCGGCTGTCTTTGCAGACGTGGGCAGTTCAATGCCCAACAACGAAGTTAAGCGTGTTGCCAACATAATGAAGACCCGGCTGAACGCCATGTCGTTCGCGGTCGAAGACTACCAGAAAGCCGACGCCAGCCAAGCAAACTTCAAATGCCAAAGATTTGCACCCTTTGGCCCAGTCCCTCAATGTTCTCCACGGACGGTACCTTCCGCTGCACCCCCAATGCCGCAATCTGGCTAGGCCAGTTGCCTTGTCCGATGGGTCCCGATATGAATTCAAAATCCAAAATTCAATATAGGGCAAAAAATGGGAGCGCATCAAGGACAGCATGGCCACAGGCCGGAAGGAGCCGCATCCGAGCCGAATGCGACTTCGTTGCCGCTGTGCGGAATCCGCGTCCTGGATGTCAGCCAGGTCATGGCAGGACCGTTCTGCAGCATGTTGCTTGGCGATATGGGGGCGGATGTCATCAAGATCGAACCGCCGGATGGCGGCGACCAGACCCGCAGGGCGATGGGCTTCAAGCTCAAGGGAGCAGACAGCCTCGGCTTCATCAACATGAACCGCAATAAGCGCAGCATGGTGATCAATCTCAAGTCCGAGGCAGGACGGCGCGTTTTCTATCGCCTGGTCGAAACCGCGGATATATTGGTCGAGAACTACCGACCGGGTGCAACTAAGCGCCTTGGCGTCGACTATGGTACCCTCTCCAAGATCAATCCACGGCTTATTTACGCGAGCATTTCGGGCTTTGGCCAGACAGGTCCCTGGGCCCAGCGGCCGGGCTTCGATCTGATCGCACAGGCCATGGCCGGGGTGATGAGCATTACCGGCCATCCGGACGGGCTACCCGCCAAGGCGGGCGTACCCGTCGCCGACATTGGCTGTTCCCTCTTTGCCCTCTACGCGATTCTCAGCGCCTATATCGGCCGCCAATCATCGAATCAGGGGCAATATATCGATGCGTCGCTGTTCGAGGCGGCAATCGCATTCGCGATCTGGGATATTTCGGAGTTCTGGGGCACGGGAGTCATTCCGCAGAAGCTCGGCACCGGCAACAGGATGAGCGCTCCCTATCAGGCGGTGCGGGCCAGCGACGGCTACTTCGTCATGGGTGCGAACAACGATAAGCTCTGGCGGGCACTGTGCAATGTCATGAATCGTCCCGATCTGCTCGACAATCCGCGCTACGCCACGATCTCCGATCGCCTAGCCAATCGCATCGCACTTATCGAGGATCTGGAGACGACTTTCATCACCCGTCCGATGGAGAAATGGGTGGACGTGCTGCTCGGGGTCGGCATTCCCGCGGGGCCCATCTACAACTATGAGCAAGCCCTCGACAATGAGCATGCGCGCCACCGCAATGTCTCGATGGAAATCGACCATCCGGTGGAAGGCCGCGTCAAATCGATCGGCTTCCCGGTGAAGCTCAGCGGGACGCCCCAAAAAGTGCGGCTGCCGCCGCCGCTCTTGGGCCAGCATACCGGGGAAGTGCTCGCCGAGCTCGATATTCCGCAAGACGAAATTGATGCGCTGAACAAGGAGGGGGCCTTCACCGCATGACGGGAAAAGTTCACCTGCGCGTTGCCGGCAGCACGGCGTTCGTCACGTTCGACAGGCCGGCCGTGCGCAACGCCATGACGTTCAGCATGTATGACGAGCTGGAGGCGGCGTGCGTTGCCATTCGCAGCGACCCGGCGATCAAGGTCGCAGTCTTTCGCGGTAGCGGCGGCGAAGCCTTTGTCGCCGGTACGGATATTCAGCAATTCCTCGGCTTTGAGACGGCGGCGGACGGCGTACGCTACGAAGAACGCATCGATGCCGTCATCGGCGCCGTCGAAGCACTGCCGATTCCGACCATTGCCGTGATCGAGGGGTTTGCGATGGGCGGGGGCTTTGCCCTGACGATTGCCTGCGATCTGCGCATCGCAACGCCGGACGCCAAATTCGGCTATCCAATTGCCAGGACGCTCGGCAATTGCCTTTCGATGGCAAATATGGCACGGCTGCTCGCGCATTTCGGGCCGGCGCTTGCCAAGAGGATTCTGCTGCTGGCTGATTCCATGGATGCCCAGGCTGCCTGCGATGCGCATTTCGTGCTGGAAATCGTGGAGCGGGAGAACATCGACGTGCGCGTGGCCGAGCTCTGCGAACGCCTGGCCAACCATGCACCGATCACCATGCGCGCCGCCAAGGAAGCGATACGGCGAAACATGGTGCAAGGCATCGCGCAGGCCCGCGATCTCATCGAGGAGGTCTATGGCAGCGCGGATTTTCGCCTCGGCGTCGAGAGCTTCCTTGCGAAGAAACGCCCGGCCTGGACGGGAGAATAGCGTTCGATAGTGCGGCGTCGAGATTGGAACTGGAGAGGACCCGTCACGGCAGCGGACCATAACGGGAGATGGCCCCGGTTCGCTCATGGCCAGGCCCTCTCCCTCACTGCTCGTTCAGACCTTCATCCTCGCCTAGTGCACGGCCGCGCCGCGCGATGGCGGCGCTGCGGGGTGATTCGAACCTGAAAGCATCCATCCACGCGTAGCCGGCAAGATGTCAACGATTACCTATTAATCGGCGTGGAGCTACGTCATTCGCTTTGCCTGCGCGCTGATAGTTGTGTTGCCGTAGAATCGCTCCGCGGCGGAGCGCAATCATGTGCAGAAGACTACGCAATGGAACATCTGTCGGCCCAGGCCAATAGCCGTCCGGCCTCGAGCAAGCGGAGATCGAGTGGCCCGGCGTAATCTTCCGTACATCGCGTTATGCGAATCCACACCCCATTGATTTATGGCTGAAGTTGTCTTTGTTGAATTCCATCGAGAAGTGGTCCGAATCTGGAGTGGAACTGACCCGCTTACTTCGAGGAGTCTAACCATGAATCTCCGCCCCTACCGCATAGACATAACCGACGATGCGATCACCGACCTGCATGCTCGGCTCGAGCGCACTCGCTGGCCCGATGAGATCAACGACGATGATGGCAGCTGGGGCACCAGCCTGCCCTGGTTGCAGGAGCTGGTAGGCTACTGGCGCAACGGCTTTGACTGGAGGGAGCAAGAGACGCGACTAAACACGCTGCCGCAGTTCATGGCCACGATCGATGGGCTGGACATCCATTTCCTTCACATTCGGGGCAAGGGCCCTGACCCACTGCCCCTGGTGCTCACGCATGGCTGGCCCGGCTCTTTCGTCGAGTTTGAGAAAATCATCCCGTTGCTGAGCGACCCGGCCGCGCAAGGCGGCGATGCGGCCGACGCCTTCGACCTGGTGATCCCCTCGCTACCCGGCTACGGCTTTTCAGGCAAACCCACCCGCGCGGGCAGCGGGCCAGCCCAAATCGGTGCCTTGTGGGCCAAGCTGATGGCTGGCCTGGGCTACGGTCGCTACGGTGCACAGGGCGGCGACTGGGGCGCGGCGGTGACCACGGCAGTGGCGCTGGCCGATGCGGCGCATGTTGCCGGCATCCATCAAAACTTCATCTCCCGAATGACGCAGCCGGCCGTCGCGGCCGCCGAACTGAGCGAGGCGGAACGCGCCTACTTGGCCGATGTCGCGCGCTGGGTGGATGTCGAGGGCGGCTATGGGCATATCCAGGGCACGCGGCCACAAACGCTTGGCTATGGGCTCACCGACTCGCCCGCCGGTCTGGCCGGCTGGATCGCGGAGAAATTCCGGGCGTGGAGTGATTGTGGCGGCGACGTGGATGCTGTTTTCACCCGAGACGAGCTGCTGACCAACATCTCAATCTACTGGTTCACTGGCAACATCACCTCAAGCCTTCGGTTGTACAAGGAGCGTGTGCTCGCCCCACCATTGATCGTCCCGGGCGGGCGCGTCCTGCCGCCGTTCGGCCACGCCAGCTTCCCAAAGGAAATCACCCGCCCGCCGCGCTCCTGGGTAGAGCGCATCTACGATGTCCGTCAATGGACCGAGATGCCGCGCGGCGGCCACTTCGCCGCCATGGAGCAGCCCGCTCTGCTTGCTGAGGACATCCGCAACTTCTTCCGCAAGCTGCGTTGATCGTCCTGACAGCGCCATTGCCGGGAAATCCCCTATTTCGCTGAATGCATGCATGACATTCTTCACGAGGTTGGTGGATAGTTGGACGGGAATAGCGCGCGCTTGGTCTCTTCGTCGTCCACCTTCTTGAAGTCATGGTACTTGCCGACGGCCCGAGCGCCCGCGACGGCGGGTCGGGCGTCGACGATCTCAAACAGCCGTTTGAGATTGGGAAACGGTGCCAATGGGTCGGCCTGACCCTTGCGCACGAGCGACGCGCGGCCGAGCCATCCCCAGGCTGAAATGTCAGCGATGGTATAAGTGCTCCCGACGATGAAGTCGCGGCCTTCTAGGTGGTCGTTCAGGACCTGATAATGTCGCTCAGCCTCGCGACGATAGCGGTTCACGGCGTAGTTAGACCCATCGGGCGCCACGAGCTGAAAGTGAACGGCCTGTCCCGAGAACGGGCCGAGGCCTGAGGCGATGAACAAGAGCCATGAAAACAGCTCTGGCCTGTCCTCGGGGAGGCCGAGGAATTTGCCGGTCTTTTCGGCAAGATATATTAGGATTGCTGTGGAATCGAAGACGCGCACTTCCCTACCCCCCGGCCCCTCAGTATCGACGATCGCCGGTACCTTGCCATTCGGGTTGATGTCTCGGAAGGCGGTCGCGTGTTGCTCGCCCTTACGAGTGTCGACGGGAATAGTCTCATAAGGTAGGCCCGTCTCTTCCAGAAAAAGCGCAATTTTCAAAGGGTTCGGTGCCGGGTGAAAATAAAAGCGGATCATGACTTCTCCTGCAGATCAGACGTGTTGGTGCGTCCAGGTTTAACGTTCCGGCAGTGCTGGCAAGGTCGCGCCGGGATTTCAGGGTCGCCAGAATGGCCTCCGGTTCTAGCGGGCTTCGGTAGTCGGCATCGGTGACGCAGGCTGCTAGGGCCGGCAGTTCTCAGTTCTCGTCGCCGTTGGCGCTCCACGAGCAGCACATTGACCAGGCCGAAGCTTTGGGCGACTAGCTTACCGACATGACGATGAACAACGAAGGAGAGTTTGCTCGTTTCCGCGGTCGAATCCATAGACGAGCGAAAAACCCGTGCGGGTAATCTCGATATAGACATTCCCATCGGTGATACCCGCATTGGACTGGGCGATTGGCTCGGTAAGTGACGACGACGGTATCTTCATAAGCGAACGTGAACTCTAAAATGCTGCAGACTTGCAGCAGCGCTGATGGCCTCATAAGTAGGCTTTCCAGCTGACGATATTTTGGGTCCTCTTGAATCGCGCAGCAACTCGATCACCAGCCTCGCGGATCAAATTGACCAAAATCACGCGGCTTGTGGTTAAGTGGATCGCGTTGATGTGCAAGCAATGCCGCAATCATATGTGCAAAAACGAGTGGAGCACATAAGGCGGCCGTCAGGTCCGTTTCGGGTGCAGGAACCACGAAAGAGAGCAGGCTTCTGCGCTTGCTAAAGCCTTCGGTGATTACTGAAGTAATTCTTGCACCTGTCTTTTCGACGGCTTCAAGCAAGTTGTCGAGCCCAGCAGCAAGATAGGCAAACTCGAAGATGATGACGACATCGTCGGGCTTAGATAGGCGTAGGCGCTTCAATATCAAAGGATCTGAATATGACATATGCCGAACGTCCAGGCCGAGCTGACTCAGAAGGTCGGCCAAATGGCTTGCCGCGATCTGACTAGTAAATTCGTTAATAATCCAGATTGTCCTCGCCTGGTTTACGATTGTGACAAGCTGTTCAACTCGACTATAATCCAGAATTTCCATAAGTGTATAAAGCGAATTGATCTCTCTCGCAATTAAGCTACTCGAATAATTCCAGGCTGCATTGTCGGACTGACGGCCCAATAGCTGACGCACCGCGAGGATACGCGAGTTCTCGCCGCCCGAGGCCGCATAGACGGCAAACTTGAAGATCAGTTGCATCTCTTTGAAGCCGCTATAGTTCAACAACTTCGCGAATCGAACGATTGTTGACGGGTGAACGCCTATATGCCCTGCGAGTACCCGAATCGGAGCAAGTGCCACTTCGTCAGGATTCGACTTAACGTAGTGGGCTATCTGCCGAAACTGCGGGCTCAGTTCGTCATAGCTTGCCGTAATCAGCTCCAGAAGATCCGACAACGTCGTCGGTCCTGCCGAATTATCTTCCATTTTCCTTGCTAGAGGTCGAGCGGTAACCATGATCCTGATATTTTTGCGTTGCTCAGGGCCGAGCACCTGAAGTGTATTACGAAGTCAGTCACCAGCGTTCATCTGTGACCATAGCGATTTTGCCATCTGGACGCCAAGTTCTTTGTAGCTTCTACCGCCAAAGCCAAGGGCTGGTTCTTAACCACGACCGCGCGCGATAGTATAATATGCAAAAAAACCACCGAGTCGAAGGAAAAATATCACGAATCGCGACAAAAATATTTAACGAGATTGGCATATCAATGTTCCTCAGGTTCCTCTAAGTGCATCTATTCATCTCGGTCGGCGCTCTAAATCGCAAATAACCTTTTCGCATTTAGAATTGACGTGCACCTTTCACATCACAGAGATGAGGCGTCAATTGCCATCATTGAACGAGGAATGGTTACCGAGAGGAGGCAGCCCGAGGAGGGTCCGCGCCTCCGCGGGAGTTGCGATTGAACCTCCAAGATTGTTTACTATTGTAGACGCTTTTTCGACAAGCTCTGCATTGTCGCGAGCGAGGATCCCCTCGCGTATGTAGACGTTGTCTTCCATTCCGACGCGGACATGCCCACCAAGCAACCATGACTGCGCCAATAGCGGAAACTCTTGGCGACCGATAGCAAAAGCTGCCCAGATGCTGTCCGACGGTAGTTGCGAGGCGAGGTAGAATAGAGTTGCAGGATCGGCGGACGCTCCAAAGCGCACGCCCAAAACAATTTGAATCAGAGCGGGCGTCTTCAGGATTCCGCGCTTGATCAGGAGTTTGGCCAGTTGTAGATCGCCGCCGTCGAAGATCTCCAATTCGGGGAGCACGCCAGCGCGATGGATTCGCTTCGCCATGATCTCGACATTGCGTGGTGTGTTGATAACCACTGCTGTGCCCGAATACATAGTATTAAGATCAAGCGTACAGATTTCTGGTTGGAGAATTTCCACATGTGCTACCCGCTTTTCGGGTTGCGTCAGTGTCGTGCCAGGACCAGCGACCGACGGTTCTTCTAGGCTCGGAACAAAGCGGCCGCCTTCGCCGGTCGAAAGGTTGAGGATAATATCCGATCCGGCGTCGCGGATGCGGGCGATAATTTCGCGAAACAATTCCACATCCATACTCCCGCGCTCCGTCTCGGGGTCACGCGCGTGAATATGGGCAACTGAGGCGCCTGCCTGGCCCGCTGCGATCACCGCCTCCGCGATCTCCTTGGGCGTAATGGGAAGCCCGGGATGTTGGGCCCGGCTGGTAATGTTCCCGGTCACGGCACAGGTCAATATAGACTTCTTCCGCATCGGGCCGCTCTCGACATCTGCTTGATACGATGACTTGGCTTCGGGAATTTTCCGCGATTGATCGTCGTCGGCACAAATCCCATTATTTCATTTTTGCTTTTGCGATCATTTTTCGCTTGTAAGCTCGCCACGTCATTGCCCAGCGGTCAGGATCATCAAGCGGGTCGTTGTTCAGCTTATGGATGGCCTGGTTGTGTGGAGCCGACTTGACGATATGCGGATCCGAATAGGCCTCATCGCATATGTGCGCGAGAACATCGATCCAATAGTCGATGTCCTCTTTGGAATACATCTCTCCCGCTTCCGGCGTGAAGGGTTCGGGAACGAGCCATGGCTCGTGACTGAGCCAAATGGCGTCGATGCCAAAATCTGTCATTCGGTTCTGCACGTCCAGAACGCCGACGCCGGTCTCGCGTGACAGCGTTTCCATGCTGTAGCGTGTCATTTCCAGACGGTGTTTGTCGATGAGCGGGTTAGAACGCGTGATGCCACGAATGGCAAGCAGCCTCTTTTCCATATAGTTATTCGCCAAGACCGATATGTCGGAAGCTTGGGACAAGCCTGCCGCACCCATACTGCGTGCCCAGGCATAAGCTTTCACAACGACGGGGATATTGCCCCAGAATTCCCGGATGCGGCCGATGCTCTTGGGGCGATCATAATCGAGATCGAACATATCTTCCTTCTTGACGACCAGCGGCGTCGGCAAGAACGAGGCGAGAGCCTCACTGCAACCATAAGCACCGACGGCAGGTCCGCCGCCGCCCTTTGGTGCGCCGAAGGTCTTATGAAGCATGAACATGCAGGCGTCGAATCCGAGCTCCCTGGCCCGCAGCTTGGTCATCACCCCGTTGAAGTTGGCATGGTCGTAGAAGCACAGGCCACCGGCATCGTGAACGACGTCAATCCATTGTTTGATCTCGGGATTGTAAATCCCCATGTCATCGGGATTGTTTATGATCAGATAGGCCGTGCGTTCGGAGACCGCGGCCTTCAGTGCATCGAGTGATGGATAGCCATTATCCTCGAGCATCAGCGTTACGACCTTGAAACCTGCTGCTGCCGCTGTGGCGGCATTGCAGGGGTGGGCTTGGATCGAAGTGATTACCTCGTCACGCCTTTCAAGCTCGCCGCGATCTGCATGATAGGCTCGTGCCAGGCACGCGTGCAGATAGGCCGCATCGGCTCCCCCGCCCGCCTGGAAAACGAAATGGTCCATGCCGGATAGTTCACACAGGATCGCCTCGAAGGCGTGAATGATCTCCAGCACGCCCTGCAACGTTTCGGGATCCTGGCATGGATGGAGGGCCGCCACTTCAGGACGCGCCGCCAGCATCTCGTTAATGGCGGAATTGTATTTCATAGTGCAGGTGCCAAAGAGGCTGATTCCCATCATGCCTAGCGTCTGTTGCGATAGGCGCAGATAATGATGAAGGACTTCGGGTTCCGTGAGTTCTGGCAGGGCCGGGGGTACATTCCGGCGCAATTGGGGCGGAATCAGAGATTCGGCTTCGCCGATGACACCGCTCACGGCGGGGTCCACCGCCGGAAAAAGCAGCCCACGCCGGCCGGGCCGGCCCATTTCCATGATGACCGGTTCACTCCATACCGGCGCATGATAATCGCGCAGGCCCCTCATGCTGCTACGATCCCTTCGATTGCCGCGGCAAGGCGCTCAAGATCCTGTCGCGTGTGGATTTCGGTCACGCAATAAAGGGAGCTCTGGCCGAGTTCTGGAAACTCCTTGGACAAATCCTTGCCGCCGAAGATGCCCTCGCGGCGTAGCATCTTGTTCACTTCCGCAACTCGCTTACCTGCGCCGTCGAAGTTCACCACGAATTCTTTGAAGAAATGCAAAGGAAAGACGATTCGCACACCCGGAATCTTGCCCAAAAGCGAGGCCGCAAAATGTGTTTGCTGTAAGATGAGCTCGCCGATGTCGCGGAAACCTTGCGGGCCCATGAGCGCCATGTACGCTGCATTGGCGATTGCCCACATATAGGTGGAATTGCCGGTCCAGTCCTTGCCTTTTTCACGCAACCCGTAAGAGGTCTGATGAAACAGGCTGAGGCCAAATCCACGCTCGCCGGGCTTGATCGTGTCTGTGATGCTCAGGAGGAAAGTCGGGTATTCCCTCGCGTAGCGGGCGTCATCGCGGCTGGCGATGAAGCCGCCTACGCCGCCGCCGCAGTTCATCGGCACCCCGAGTGACTGCATCGGGCCTACGACGATATCAGCGTCATACTGCCCAGGGCCAGCAAGCACTCCGAGCGAGATGGGATCGACCCCGACGATCGCCTCGGCACCTTTGGAATGGGCGATTGCGATGATCTTTGCGGCGTCGCCGTCGATGATCCCGAGATAGGACGGAATCTCGAAATAAACAGCGGCGGTGTTATCGGAGATCTTGCTCAACAAGTCGTCGAGATCGAGGCGGCCATCGGCGAAGACATAGTCAAGGAGGGTCACTTTGATATGGTTCGCCATTTCTGGCGTCTCGCAATAGTTGCGGATAACAGCGAGGCGCTCGGGATCGATCGCTTTGACGACAAGCACCTCGCGTCGGCCGTTGAGGCGGGAGGCGAGACGAATCGCATGGCCGGCAGCGCAACCCCAGCTGTAAACAGGCAGGCCGACGAGTTCCATGCCCACCAGCTCCCCGAGCTGGCTGCAGAATTCGAACCAGGCTTGGTTTCGGCCATGGTCGGACATTGGCGAGCCGCAAACCGATGTCAACCATTCGCGTCGGCTGACGATCTCCAAACAAGCCGCCGGGACATAATGCTGCCAACACCCAGCGCCCAGAAAGTTGAGCGCCGTATCGCAGCTTTCATTCTTCGACAACAGCCCGGCGATATGGCGTTCCAATTCCACTTCGCTGGAAAGGGCTGGGGGCAGCTGCAGTGGCCGTGAAAGACGGTGGTTGACGGGAATTTGTTCAAACAATTGGCCGATATTTTTCGCGCCGATGGCTTCCAGCATCTCCTGCCGGATATCGGGTGTCGAATTGGCCATGTAAGGATGCGCCATAGAGCCCCTTCTCTACACAGCTAACGGTAGGTGGTGACCAGTCAAAGCAAGTGCTGCGGTGGCCGCGGTGGAAGGGCAAACGTACACCCATATTTGCGATATTTCGCACAAGTGTGCGAAAACGTCAAGAAAATCTGGGGTCTTCGTCCATCTCCCGTTTCAACCGGGCGAGGGCCATCAATCTGCGATCACGCCAGGCGGCCCGCTGGTTCCATTGGTCGAGCGGCAGAAGCGCCCGGCGTTCGGCGACGACCTTCGCCACTAGATCGTCGGTCCAGGGATCGTTCTGCCCGCGCTCGGCACCGAGCCGCTCATAAACCGGCCCCATGCGCGCGGCATGCGCGCCAATACCGCCGCGTGTATTAAGATCCACCGTCTCGAAGGGTCCCATGAAGGCCCAGCGAGGGCCGGGTCCTTCGCGCAGCACCCGATCCAGATCCGCGACTGAGATCACGTTGTCACGCACAAGGCAGTAGGCTTCCCGCAAAAGGGCTCCTTGCAGGCGGTTGAAAACGAAGCCTTCCACTTCTCGCCGGACGAGGACCGGCACCATGCCGACGGCAGTGAGGAAATCACCAATCCGAACAACAAGATTTGCATCAGTGAAATCCGCTGGGACAATCTCGGCAATGCGGACGAGATACGGCGGATTGCCGGGGTGAACGACGACACAGCGTTGGCGCCCCGCGAGATGGCCGGCAAAAGCCGAAGCAAGGATTGCGGATGAAGAGCTCGCGAGCACCGCAGCCGGTTTCGACCCGTTGTCTAACTGCGAGAATAGCGCCTTCTTCAGCAACAGATCCTCCGGCGCTGCTTCCTGGACGTAGTCCGCTCCGGCCAGCGCCTCGCAAAGGTCGGCAAGCGGTCTGATCCGGGCGGCGATAGTGTCGACCGGCTCGTCGATAAGGGAGAATTCTTCAAGATCCGAGAGACGCTGTCGTAATTCAGAGATCGCGATCGGAAGGCGTTCGGCATTGGCGTCGTAAAGGGCAACTTTTAACCTGGCGCGTGCAAAAACGATTGCCCAGGCGACACCGATCGATCCGGCTCCTATAACAGCGATGTTGGAAAAGTCATCGAGCGGGGAATTGGCGTTCAAGTTGCACTCACTTACTGCCATAGGGGTGCACCACGCACCTCCCACTTGGAGGAACAACTATTTCAGCACCAAAAGGTCCGAAGCAACACATGCCAGATGTGGACAGATTCGCACAAATGTGCGAATCTGTCCAGGTGCATTTAGCCCGATTTTGCCGTGGATTTTGCATTGTTCTCGTTGGAGCTTTGGAACCGATGCTCGATTTGATGGGAAAGACCGTTCTTCTTACGGGGGCTTCGAAAGGGATAGGCGCTGCAACCGCGCGCATCCTAGGAGAGGCAGGTGCTCATTTGATTGCTCATTATGGTTCCGATCGTCAGGGCGTCGAAGAAGCCACCAGAGCGATTCCGCAGAACCGTCTGCACCTGGTGCAGGGCGATCTCGCGGTACCGGGATCGACCGAGGAAATCTGGCGCGATGCCCTGGCATGGCGCGGACGTGTCGACGTTCTCGTCAACAATGCCGGCATCTTTCTGAACGAGGGCGGGATCGATGATTCTGACGAGGAATGGGAGCGCGTTTGGGCGACAACGATGCAGGTAAATGTGATGGCTCCGGCTGCCCTGCTTCGTCGCGCCGTTAGGCACTTTCGTAAGGAGGGTGGCGGTACCGCCATCACCATTTCGAGCTGGAACGGGCAGCGCGGTAGCACCAATCCTCGCACCATCGCCTATGCTGCCTCCAAGGCAGCCATTCGCGCTGCCATGCAGACGATTGCACGCGGCTACGCTAAAGAAAAGATTCTTGCTTATGTCATCGCTCCGGGCGTGGTGCGTACGCGCTTGTCAGAACAAAGTGCCGCAACGCTCGGCGGCGAAGAGGCGGTGACTTCCACGCTGGCGATGGGGGAATGGGTTCCGCCTGAGGAAATCGGCTACCTCGTCGCGTTCCTGGCGACTGGGCGTGTGCGCCATCTCACCGGTGCGACGCTCGATTTCAACGGCGCAAGCTATGTGCGCTAGCTGTTTGCCGGGGGCGTCAACCGGTCAAGCACAGTCATGACAGGAAACGCGTCACAGCGTTGGCACTCTCAAGGAGCTTCGGGAGGACGCGGGTGCGCATATCGTCCAGGGTAAAGCGCGGGCTCGGGCAAGCTACGTTGAGCGCTGCGATAGTCTGACCGCTGCGGGAGCGGACCGGAACCGAAATCGAGCGTAGGCCGATTTCATATTCCTGATCGATCATGCAATAGCCGGCCTGCCTGGTTTCATCGATAATCGATTTCAACTTTACCTTGGAGGTGACCGTGTACGATGTTAGCGGCTCTAACTTGACTGAACCGAGATATTTCTCAAGAGCATCCTCGCTCAGCGCCGACAGCAATACACGCCCCGATGACATCGTGTAGGCGGGCGCTCGGCTGCCGATGTCGACGGAAGCGACCATCACTCGGCGAGAATGCGATTTGGCCACATAGACCACCCAGTCTCCCTCCAGGATGACCGCGAAACACGACTCCTGCAACGCCTCGGATAGCTCATCTAGGATCGGTTGGACGACATTGGTGAGCCCGAGGGAGGCGAGGGCCGAAAATCCCAGATCGAGTATCTTGGGAAGGAGTTGAAACTTCTTGCCGTCAGTCTCGGCATAGCCTTCCCGAACCAGCGTCAGGAGAAATCGCCGCGTCGCCGCGCGATTCATACCCGTACGAGCCGCGACCTCGCTGAGCGTCATCGATCGGCAGTTCCTGGTAAATGCGCGAATGACTTCGAGACCGCGCGCAAACGAGGTGACGTAGTCGCGGTCGCTTTCGTCCATGTGCGCTTCGGGCAGATCGCTCGGATCAACAGGGGGCATCTAAGTCTCTCAAGTTGTCTATAGAACCAAAAAAACGCCTGCTATGCGAACGTCATTTGTACTTTGCGCACAACTACTATCCCTGATGAAATCGGGCGGCAAGGCGATTCGGGAAGAGCACTGTGGTGTGGCATGGCATATTTGTCGAAGGTCGACGCCTGCTGGCCGGAATAGGCGTCGAACGTAATCGCGCCGCCGGCGCGGAGGGGTAACATGATTTCCACCGTGGTAGTCGGTTATGGCTTGGCTGGTCGGACGATTCACTGCCCTTTAATACGGCGGCAACGGGAGCTACGTCTGCACGGCATCGTTGCTAGGGATCCGGAGCTGCGGGCGGAGGCGACCGCAACGTGGCGGGTTCGCGGATATGCAGATCTCGATGAAGCTTTAACCGATCCCGAGGTCGCACTTATCGTGATCGCCACACCTCACAAGACTCATATGGAGTTGGCCGTTCGCGCACTTGAAGCCGGGAAAAACTGTGTGGTGGACAAGGTGATGGCGATGTCGGCCGCGGAGGCCGACCGTATGATCGCGGCGCGCGATGCGGCAGGACGCATGCTGTCGGTCTTTCACAATCGCCGCTGGGACTGGGATTACCTGACGGTGCGCAAAATTCTCGCCGGCAATGAAATCGGCCGCCCTTTCCTGATCGAAAGCTCGGTTTGTCGCTATGCCCCGCCGCGCGGCTGGCGCGGGCAGGCCCGTGCCGGCGGAACGCTCCTCCACGATTGGGGCGCCCATCTTATCGACCAGGCGCTGCAGTTGGGCCTTGGGCCGTGGAGGCGTCTATCGGCCTGGGTCGCACCGGCGCCTTGGCCCGGCATCGACAGCGGAGGGCATGGGCGAATTATGCTGGAGTTCGAGGGCGTAAACTTCCAGATCGAAAGCAGCCGGGCCTGCCAGCTCGAGCGGCCTCGCTGGTGGATTCTTGGTACACAAGGAGCGTTCGCAAAGCGAGGAATAGACCCTCAGGAAGACGCTTTGCGTGCCGGCGACATTGACGGGGCAAATGAACCGGCGGACCATATTGGCCACTTGCACCGCATGCTGGACGGAAAGATCTTGGATACGGCCGTCCCATCGGTCCGCGGCCATTGGGACGAATATTATGCGAATATTGCCGCCTATCTGCTGGACAATGCACCGTTGGCGGTCACGGCGGAACAGGCTAGGGACGTTGTACGCATCCTCGACTATGCCTGCAAGGCGTCCGTAGAAAGGACGGTAATCGAAGCACCCCGGATGTAACGTCTCGACAGGTTGTTCATGCGCTGAAATAAGCAAGCGTGATTATATCGCACGCGATGCAGGATGGCACCAGGTCAAGCTCCTATAGATACTCACCTCGTATTAGAGCCGACCGCGACGCTCGAAAACCTCAGTGGCGCAGGATTTTGCCGACGAAGTCGCGTGCCCGCGCCGTCTGCGGGGCGTCAAATATCTGGGACGCCTTGCCCTCTTCCACGGTGCAGCCCCTGTCCATCATTACAACTTTGGTGGAGACTTCGCGCACGAACGCCATTTCATGGCTGACGATGAGCATTGTCATGCCCTCTGCGGCCAAGGCTCGAATGGTGTCAAGGACGTCATTTACGAGTTCTGGATCAAGCGCGGAGGTGACTTCGTCGAGAAGAAGAATCTCCGGCTTGAGCGCCAAAGCACGCGCAATCGCGACGCGTTGTTGCTGGCCGCCGGACAATTCGTCGACATAGGCATTATGTTTATCGGCGAGCCCCACCTTATCTAGGAGCAGCTTGGCCTCGTTCTCGACTTCCCGTGCATTGCGCTTCCTGATCTTGACGGGAGCGATTGTGACATTGCGCATGACGGTCATGTTTTGGAATAGATTATATTGCTGGAAGACGATCGCCATTCTGTCCCGGGCCTCGCGCAGACTTTTGCGCGAGGAATAGTCGATCGGCTGGCCATGTAGGACCACCTCGCCGGCGGTCGGCTTGGTCAGGCCGACCAGCGCCCGCAAAAGCGTGCTCTTTCCAGACCCGGAGGGCCCGATGAGCGAAATGACCTCACCTTTTTCAATCGTGAGGTTGAAATCCCGCAAGACCGGTATCGACCCGTACGATGCGTGCAGGTTCTTTATGCTTAGATGTGACAAGTCTATTCTCCATCCATGCAGCAAAGCGGCTCAAAGGATAAGACACCATGAAATAACAGAGCAGAATAACACCATAAACCAGAAAGCTCGAAAATCCGCGATTGGCTAAAATTTTGCCCGTGAACATGAGCTCCGTCACGCCCATTTGGGATGCGAGAGAGGTATCCTTGATAAACATGATAACAAACGATGTTGCGGGAGGAAGTAGCACTCTCCAAGCCTGTGGCAGGATGACATAACGCAGAGTGCGCCAGCGTCCGAAATTCATAGTGTCGGCGGCTTCAATCTGAGGTTGCTGCACCGACTCAACGCCTGCCCGAATTATCTCCGAAAGATAGGCAGTCGACAAAAGACAGACGGCTATGGCCGCGATTCCGAACAGCGAAATTGTCGGATCAATTATCTGCGCTCCGAAGAGCACCATAAAGAGAATGACCAGAAAAGGTATGCGACGGAAAAATTCAACATAGGTAATCAGGAGGATTTTGAGCGGCAGCAACCACATCGTTCGGGCGGTCCGAACCAGAACAATGAGCGATCCAATTGCGAATCCCGCGCTGCAACCGATAACAGTCAGCAATATGGTTGCCCAAATGCCGCCTAATAATAGCATAAGGTTATAGTAATTAAAGAATGCGGGTATCTGGTGTATCATCGAGTTCATTAGATAACCCGCATCTTAGCTCGGAATAGTACCCGGCCAAAAATGTAAAGAGAGATCGAAGCCAACAGGGTAAGAGCGATATATATACCTGCAATAACAATGAAGACCTCGATGCTGCGCAACGAAGTGGTACTTACGTTTATGGCGCGACCAGTCAGTTCCTCGACACCGATTACCGCGGACATCGATGTGCCGAGAAGTACCCAGATGAAGAAATTTGCAAGTGGCGGATAGATCGTTCGCATAATATGGGGCAAGATAACATAGCCGACCGATTGCAGGCGGCTCATGCCAAGGACCTCGGCTGCATCGAGTTCCGCGCGACGTACCGATGCAAATCCGGCCCGCTGGATCTCGGTTAGATAAGCCCCCGAATTGATCGTCAATCCGATAACGGCAGCGCTGAATGGAGACAGGAATATTCCGATTTCCGGCAGCCCGTTGAAGAGAAAGTAAACTTGAACAAACGCAGGCGTATTTGTGAAGAATGCGACATAAGCGTTGATAATCCGTCGCTGCACAGGGCCGCCAAATGTCTTACCCATGGCCCCGAACAAACCGATCAATGCAGCACCCCAAAAGATGATAAAGGCCATCTCTAGAGTGGTAACCGCGCCACCGAGAAGGTAGGGTAGTTGATCAAAGACGATATTAAACTGAAACGTATAATTCATCTGCGGGCCACCATCACTTGTCGCAGAGTAAGTTTTCGACCTAGAGGAACGGAAAACACTAACGCAGCATACGGTGGGAGAGGCAACGAAATTTAACCTCTCCCATACTTTGTGTCAGAAGTAGGGGTTGGGAACGATTTTCACCACGGGTGGCGCGCCATACCATTTGGTCCACGTATCATTCACAAAATTACTCGTGTGCATGTCGTAAAGTAGAACATTAAGATATAGCCGGAGCTTCTCGTTGCCGCTCTGGACGCCGATGCCGTCATACGCGACCTGAATGATATCAGGAAGCACCTTCCACTTTACATCGGCATAGCTTTTCGTCGTCCCCAGATAGAAGTCGATGTTCTCTACCAAGGCGTCCGCTCGGCCTTGCGCGAGCGCGCGCACAACATCCGCCGTGGTCTCCACTAGAAGTACTTTAGCATTTGGAAGTTGTTGCTTAAGATACTCGACAGAGTTATTGCCGCGTTGGTTAACAATAGTATATTTTGGATCGTTTAGATCTTTCCAGTTCTTGATGTCGACCTTCTCAGTCGTAAGAACGGACATTGCCTCCGTGTGCAGTGGCACAGTATATTCGATGACCTTGGCACGCTCGGGATTTCTTGTCAGTTCGCCCAGTGAAATGTCGATGCGATCTGCAATCAGGAAGGGGACGCGCTGGGCCGACTCTGTCGGAACAAACTCTGCCTTGACGCCGATCGCCTGGGCAATGTGGTTTCCGATGTCGATGTCGAAACCTTCATATTCGTTCGTCGTCGCACCCAACGAACTTGAGGGTGGCTGATTTGGGTTGATGCCGATACGCACGGTCCCGCTCTTGATAATATCGTCTAATGATCGGGCCTGCGCATCTATAGCCATCGAACCGAGCGCGAGCATCAGTGTGCCGGCAATCAGTGCACGATTCCACATGCTTTCTCTCCTGGATACGCTCCTCGTTTTATCGATTCCTAAGCGGTACCATTTCGAACACAGACCGCACCGAACTTGTGTGGAGCCTACAAGTTGAGGCCCCTTGATTGTGTCCAGCAGGAAACTTTCGAGTCAAGCTGTTTTCGTGCGCACACCGGACCGTTGTTCAGAATTCGACGATTGATCCGGGGTCGCGGTCTCCGAGTTGATTGGGCTTTCCTCTTTTGGCGAGCACTCCGGCATCATCGCGATCGGCACCGGCTTGAACGGCACTCGAGGGGCAAAAAAGGACAGCTCTTCGATTTTTGTCTTACGTTCCTGCGCCACCAAATCGACAATGATCGCCCCACAGTACCGGCCCTGACAGGGCCCCATCCCGGCGCGGGTGAGACGTTTGACCGCGCCGGCGGTTGCGGGATCCTGCGTAAGCGCCTCGCGAACCGCTGCGAGGGTTATGTTCTCACAACGGCACACGATGGTGTCCGGCTCCGCCAGTTGATCCACGATTTGAGGAGCCTTGTAGAGCGTCCAAAGCGCCGATTGAAATTTTTTGGATCGAACAATTGTGCGCTTGGAATGCCCAACTTCTATTTTATCAGATGCTCTATGGCCGAGGTCTTGGGCAATATCGGCTCCTGCAATCACGCCGCTCGCTTCGGCTATGCGCGCGCCGCCCAATCCGCCTGAATCCCCAACAACCCACACATGCGCAAGTGAACTGCGGCCGCTGTCGTTTCGTTCAGCCGCCAAAGAGCGGCGGTCTTCGTCGAAGTGGTGATGGCAACCAAGCGCACGTGCAATCTCATTGGACGGTAGGAAGCCGAACCCGACGCAAATGGCATCCACGTCGAAAGTCTGTTCAGTTCCACGGACCGGCTTGCCGCTGTCGTCGATCGCCGCGATCACGCCGCGTTCGACGGCGCTGGTTCCATCGGCGCGAATGACGGCATGGCGGTGAAATGTCGGGGTGCCCGCGTGGCGCAAAACTGACTGATAGGCCAATCCATCGCGCACCAGATCGGGCGACGAGATCGCCATGGTCAGTAAGCTGGCAGCCGATCGAAGTCCTGGCTGGGATGCTGCCTCGGTGAGAGCAACAACTTTCACGCCTGCCTGGACGAGCTCAGCTGCCACCTGCAGATTAAGTGGCCCGTTGCCACCGATGAGTATCCGCTTGCCGGCAGCGACCTGGTAGGATCGCAAGAGTGTTTGCATCGCGCCGGTCGTCATGAAGCCAGGAAGCGTCCACCCCGGTAATGGTATGCCTCGCTCGTAGGCGCCGGTTGCCAGAACAATTCGCTTGGGCGCGACGACGACCACGGTCGTCTGACTGCTTGCCACGATCTGTTCCGTGCCGAACGCACCCCAGACCGTCATATTCGAAAAATACCGGGCGCCCGAATTTACGAAGCGCCTGATAAGCGCCCGCCCTCCCCGAAATTGCTTGTCGACATTGTGCTCATCGATAGCAAACCCTTCGGCGGGCTGCTTGTAGAACTGCCCGCCCAATTTGGGGCGCTCGTCGAGAAGCAGAACATCAAGACCCGCCTCAGCCGCAACCGCGGCCGCTGCCAACCCCGCCGGCCCTCCACCGACTACGAGAAGCTCTGGCGACAACTGCAAGGTCTCGGACGCGGCGATACCAGACACAGATTGCGGACGTGCCGGCAGCGGGTTGACGATCATGCCGTCGCGAACCTGCGTCATGCAGGCCCGCTGATTGCCCACGCCGTCAATATCAACGACGCAGTCCTGGCATACGCCCATCCCACAGAACATGCCACGTTGCGCGCCGGTCGCGGTGGTACGGCAGACCATTTCCCCGGCCGCCACCATTGCGCCAAGGACCGACTGACCGGCCATCGTTTCGATTGTTCTTGAACCGAAGCGGATGGTAACCGGTTCACCTTTCGCGCTCACCCCTTTCGACATGGTGCGAATGACGTTCATGATCGTTCTCCCATGTGTCAGTCGCGAAAACGCTGGAGTGAGCAGGTCTGTCCGACTCCGCTTCGGAAATCGCAACCTCGCGAACTTGTGGCCAGTCCTGTACTGAACTCTGCGATACGGCTGAAATCGTTCGGTAGCATCATCTTCCGCCGCCGATGTGAGGCTGGGCGAAATGCAGCCCGCCGGAAACCTGATATGTCGGCCAGATCTCAATCAGGCTGATATTGACATGCCAGGGCGCGGCGATCGCGAACGACACGGCCTCGACGATGTCGGCCACCTTGAGCGTATCGAAGCCATCAAGGAATTTCTTCCGGGCTTCGACTTCATCACCAATCGTTTTAGCGAAGATTTCGGTGGCTGTGCGTCCTGGGCAGATTTCGGTCACCCTTATTCTTTTCCCGTGCAGATCGATGCGCAATTGCTGGGACAGAGCGTGCACTCCAGCCTTCGCCGCGTGATACGCTGCATGACCGGGAAAAGAATGAAGTCCGGCTATCGAACCGAGATTGACAATATGTCCCCGATCGCGCGCGATCATTCCCGGCAGGACGATCCGAGTCAATTGCAGAACAGCCGCCAGGTCGACGTCGACGATGTCATCGAGATCTTCGGTGCTTGCTGTGCTGATCGACCCCGCACGATTAATACCAGCATTGTTAACCAACAGATCGATTGTCAAAGGTTCGACTAGCTTGCGCATTTGGCTTGTGTCCCTGACATCGAGGATGTGCGCAATGCAGCCGGTCAGAGCGCTTAGTTCATCGAGACGATCACCGCGACGGCTAATCGCATGCACCTCCAAGCCTTCACGCGCCAGGCGCTCCACGATGCCGGAACCTATTCCCGATGAGGCGCCGGTAACCAAGGCCGTACGATAGTCTCCAAAAGGCATGGGCCAACTCCTTGGAATAATCGGTCGGAACGCATTGGCGACGTCTCAGAAACCGGGGCCACGTTCGCTTCGCGCACTATTGAGCTGATTCAACTGTTTGAACGTGGGTTATCGATGATGGGCGCAACCCAACCAATGGGGGCACTCTTTCGCTCGGAGGGGAACAGATTTACCGTAAAGCCAGCATCGTTTCCGTTCATGGACTGGCGACGTATGGCAAGGCGCCATCCTTCCGGCGTGCGTACGAAAGTATCTTGATACTGCCCCCAGAGGGTCGCCGTGCTACCATCAGGGCGCTCATGCCAGGCTATAATGTAGCTGTTTGCTTTCGCCTCATCGGCGCTTTTGAAAGAGATTTGAATATTCGAGAGGTGATGCGAAGTCCGCTTCCAGCGCCACAACCGCTCGAGTCCCTTACGGATCGCGAGTTTACCGTGACTTTTAAGGCGGTCCTCCGGGCCGTATTCCACAATACAGTCATCCGTAAATACTGCCGCGACGGCATCCAACTCCATGGCGTCTAGGGCTCGGCAATACTCATTCAACAAATAGGAAATTTCGTCGCGGTCGGATAATTTCCTCAACTCTGAAAGGTCCATACGCCGGTCTCCCCTGGAAACATGTGCGAAAGCCGGGTTTATGCATCCCTGGAGGGCGTCCGCGCGCGCTCTTGCCAACAACACGCAGAGGTGATGCGCGCTATTTTGCATCGATCATCGAGCATCGCATGCCTTGAATTTGTGCGCAATGCGAATAAAAGGCCAAATACCGCACAATTGTGTTGACGTCTTTTGGGGCGCATGGAAACCATGCTCCATAACTTGCGCCAAACGGGGAGAGCTCTCGTGCTGGATCTAAAAGACAAAGTTGTGCTTCTGACCGGAGTGGCGAGTGGAATTGGCGCCGAGACGGGCCGCATTCTCGGCGAGGCAGGCGCGCACATAATCGGACACTATCGGGCGCAGGTGGAAAGACCAGGCGCTGAAAAGGCGCTTGCCAATGTACCCGCCGATCGGAAGATTTTGATAGAAGGTGATTTCGCCGATCTGTCCGCAGCGGATAAACTGTGGGACAAAGCTCTTGCGTGGAAGGACAAGATCGACGTGCTTATCCTCAATGCCGCGACGCTGGTATGGGGCGGCCTGGACGATGCTGAAGAGGTGTGGGACGCGTCTTGGGGCCCGCAACTTCAGATCAACACGATTGCGCCGGTAGAATTGATGCGCGCGGCCGTCAAGCACTACAAGACGCGCGGCGGCGGCATCATCATTACTATAGCGAGCTGGAACGCCCATCGCGGCGCAACAAATCCGGCGCAGATAGCCTATACCGCCTCGAAAGCCGCAGTGAAGTCTGCAGCGCAGACCATTGCCCGTGGATACGCCAAGGACAAGATATTGAGCTATATTATTTCGCCCGGTGTCGTCCGAACCCGCATGTCAGTCGAGTTTGCCGAAGCGCAGGGCGGCGAGGAAAAGGTCACGGCCAATCTTGCGATGGGCGAATGGGTGCCACCCGAAGAAATCGCCTACCTGATTACTTTCCTTTCTACTGGGAAAGTGCGCCATTTGACGGGAGCAACCCTCGACGTAAACGGCGCTTCCTATCTGCGCTAAGCGCGGCAGGATGCGAGACTGGAGGGCCCGCGGCGTTTTGGACAGTGGCGAAATAGTAGCCCTCGCCAAGCCACACAGCCCCTGTGTGACCGACGCAGAGACTACATTCGCCTCGTCGAGATTCAAGGGACCTGCATGGGCCATGACGCTGCGCAATTGTTGGTGGATGATTGCAGGCACATAGCGAGGTCCGCTTTTTTTTCCAATTGTCGCTGCGCCTGCGAGGAATGTCCTCGCAGTGAAGAGAAGACGGCATCGCCTGAAAGGCCACCTATAACGTCGGCCCGGACGTATCCTACCCTGCCTCAGACGATTGCCGACACGCTTGCCAAACGCCGAGGACACGTCAATGGCGGCGGACGCCGCGTCGAATTACCGCCCTTCGTGATTTGACACGAGGATGCCGTCGACTGCGACTGCATCGGGTTCGCCCGCATCGTCCAGGTGCATTGCTCCTTGACCATGAGTGTCTCAACTGTGACCTTGCAAAGGCAGTGGTTATGGTTAGGCCTATCCGCTGCGAAGCGTGATCAAATCTTCTGCTTGGTCTGGGAATGGCTCACGTTTAGCGTGAACCCTTATACTATAAGGGTCTGCAGGAACGTGGCTGAAACCAAAACAAGCACTGGATGGCGAATTTCATGAGTTATATCAACAAGAAGGACGTCAAGGTGGCACACGTTCTTCCGAAATTCGATGTCGTACTTCCCATGACTCGGCGTGCTCAAGTGGCCGAGACATTGCGCAACTTCATTCTAAGCGGGCAGCTGGCGCCAGGCATGCAGCTTGTCGAAGCCAAGCTCGCAAGCCAGTTCGGTGTAAGCCGTGGCTCGATCCGCGAGGCGATCTGGGAACTCATCGATCAGGGTCTGCTGGTTAATCGGCCCTATGCCGGCACCTTCGTCGTGAGCTTGGACGAAAAAACCATGACCGAGGTTTACTCGTTGCGCCGAACCCTGGAGCGTTATGCATTCACCCAACTCTGGCCAATGCGCGACGCTCTATTCCGCAAGGAATTTACCTCCCGGTACAAGGCACTTGCCAGCACGATACGAGCCCAGAAGCGCTTCGACGCGATAAAGGCCGAGATGCGTTTCCACAGTTATCCCTACGAGTTTTCGAGCAATCAAACCCTTCTCGACGTCTGGGAGCAATTGTCGCAGAAAATCCACCTCAGCTTCGTGATGAGCCAGGCAAAGGGAATGGAATTTGTCGGGGAGGCCGAGCGCTATTTTCTACTAGCGCTTGGCGACGATCTCGACGAAATGCTGGTCGAAATCGATCGGCATCTCGAACTTGGCCTCCTGGCAATAAGGCGGTTAGCTGAAAAAACCTCTTCACCTGCTTCTAAAGGCACGGATTGAAAGATAGCTGAGCAACAGCGCCAACAGTTAAACGCCTGCTTGCGAAACGAACTTTGTGTTGACATAGGCGTCTATACCTTCGCTTCCGCCTTCCGCCCCATAGCCGGAATCTTTAACCCCCACGAACGGTGTTTCCGGCAGAGCCAACCCAGTCTGATTGATGCTTATCATGCCGGTTTCGACAGCAGCTGCGACATCGATCGCTGTTTTCGCCGAGCGGGTGAAGGCATAGGCCGCAAGTCCATAAGGAAGGCGGTTTGCCTCGCTGACGGCCTCGGCGAAATTTCTGAACGGCGTAAGAAGCGCGATCGGACCGAAAGGCTCCACATTCATGGCAAGCGCATCACTGGGGGCCTCGGTAATGACGGTAGGCTCCATGAAGTACCCCTTGTTTCCAAAGCGTCTTCCCCCCGCTTTGACCGAGGCACCCTTGTCGACAGCGTCCTGGATCACGCTCTCGACCGCGGCGATCCTGCGATCATGAGCAAGCGGCCCCATCTCCGTCGCCTCGTCCAGGCCATTTCCTACCCTTAGCGCCTTGGTCCTGCCGACGAAGCCGTCGACGAAGTTCTCGTAGACGTTCTCCTGGATGAGGAAGCGGGTCGGGGCGATGCATACTTGGCCGGCATTGCGGTATTTTGCGGCCAGGAGCAACGTAGTCGCCGTCTCCAGATCCGCGTCGTCGAATATAATCGCCGGTGCGTGGCCGCCCAGTTCCATCGTCACCCGCTTCATGTGCAGGCCGGCGAGAGAGGCCAGTCGTTTGCCGATCGCGGTCGAACCGGTAAAGGAGACTTTTCGGATCGACGGATGGGTGATGAGATATTCGGAGATTTCCGCCGGCACTCCAAAGACGAGATTGATCACGCCCGCGGGAATGCCGGCGTCGGTGAAGGCCTGAACGAGCGCCGCGGCCGAGGCGGGCGTCTCTTCCGCCGCCTTGATGATGATGGAGCAGCCGGTCGCCAGGGCGGCACCGAGTTTCTTTACAACCTGGCTGATCGGAAAATTCCATGGCGTGAAGGCGGCCACTGGTCCCACCGGCTCGCGAAGTGCCAACTGATAGACTCCGCTCGTTCGCGCCGGTATGACCCGGCCGTAAACCCTGCGGCCTTCCTCAGCAAACCACTCGATCATATCGGCGCCTGAAAGGGTCTCGAGCCTGGCCTGCGCCAGAGGCTTGCCTTCCTCAATGGTCATGGCTCGCGCGATTTGTTCTGCCCGCTCGCGGATCAAGACGGCGGCGTTGCGCATGATCTTGCCTCTTTCGAAGGCAGATACATGCCGCCAGATCTGAAATCCTCGCACAGCGGCCGCAACGGCCTGTTCGAGATCGGCCCGTTCCGCTTTGGCGGCTGTACCGACGACTTCCTCGGTGGCAGGGTTGATAACCGGAATGGTCTGGTTACTCGAACCCTCAATCCACCGCCCGTCAATGTGCAGCAATACATCCTGGTTCATGCTCGCTTTCCATTTTGTTCCGTCGAATCTGCGAGTGTGTCACGCTTGCCATTTGTTCGGCGTGCGGCCGCCTGAATGCAAATGCCGACGCCTGTGGTGCCAATCGGCGCGACGCGAGTTCACATAGCATGGGCGCGGCGGCGTCCAATGTTGGCACTGGGTTGGGCGTCACCAGCAAATTGGAATTGCTTGGCAAGCGGATTGTGAATTGAAGGGCGCCGCCGGAAGAGACCCGTGCATTTGGGTCCGAACTTCGTCAGCCAGGATCGGATCGATCTGAACATCAGCAAAACCTCAAGGGGCGCCGGCGGGAGATTGCCTTTCCAACCACTAGCGGGCACCCGCGTCAATTGGCAGGATGGTGCCAGTAATGGCCGCGGCAAGATCGCTAGCCAAAAAGAGAACTGCATTTGCCACATCGCTCTCTGTCGCCATGCGGCCGAGGGCTGTCGCGTCAATAAATCTCTGCAAGATGTCCGCCGACGTCTCATTCGCGGCCGCGGCCCGTTTCGCGACGCGGCCGAGTAGAGCGTCGGTAGCGATCGCACCAGGACCCACGGCATTGACGCGAATATTATAGCGGCCAAGATCGAGGGCGGTCGAGCGTACAATTCCCAGCACCGCGTGCTTGCTCGCCACATAGGCCGCCTGGCGCGGATGGCCATTATATGAAGCCTCGGAACCAAGGGCAATAATCGAGCCGCCATTTGCCTTCATCACCGGGATAGCAGCCTTGATCGTCGCAAGAACGCCGCGGACGTTGATCGCAAATGTCCGATCCCATTCGTCGAGTACAATATTTTCAGTCTCTTTCCAGGGCGGAACGACACCCGCATTGGCGACGACAATGTCGAGGCGACCAAATTCCTCGACCGTAGATTGCACCGCAGCGTTAAGGCTCGTTTCGTCGAGAACATCTCCGGCGAGACCCCGCCAGCCAGGCGGCGCAGCGACAGTTGCGGCTGGAGCATCGAGGTCCATGACCGTTCCTTTTGCGCCGGCTGCTTGTAATAATCTTGCAATGGCTCGGCCCAATCCTCCTGCACCGCCGGTAACCAAAGAGATCTTGCCATGCAGAAGAGCCGCCGTCGTCATGGTTTGCCTCCGGAAGCCAACTGACAAAGATGTGATAGCACAGCCCTAATAGCTCTTCAATTTTTTCGCACGCGGGTGCGCTGAGCGCACTTGTTTACGCTCTTGGTTCGAGCATATTGAGGGGAGACTTCACGATTTGGTTGGTTGCCTGCCGGATCGAATTTGCCAGCGTTCTCCCGGCGGCGGATATCAACGAATTGGAATGCGCCATGGCCTTTCTCTCATTAGCCAACCTGATGGTTCCAGACGCCGACCCGCTGCAACAAATCGAAGCCGCGTCCCAAGCAGGTTTCGACGCTGTCGGACTGTGCATAAATCCGCCTGAACGGCTGGGGGCGAGCCTTGTCGAGAATCTGGCGTTTCGCCGGCAAGTCAAGAATCTACTCCTGGAGCGCGGTTTGACGGTGCTTGACATCGAGGTTTTCCCGCTGCGGCCTGAACTCGACGTCGCCTCTCTTGCGCCGGTGCTCGAAGCCGGTGCGGATCTCGGCGCCCAATTCGTTCTGGTGACCGGAAATGACATCGATGAAGAGCGAGCGTGCGAAAACTACGCCGCGCTTTGCGAACTATCCCGGCCGTTGGGTTTGAGGCCGATGCTGGAATTCATCTCGTATCGGCCGCTGCGGGATATTCTTCAGGCGGAACGCTGGCTTCGGCGTGCAAATCATCGCTCAGGCGGGATGTGCGTTGATGCCTTGCACTTGTTCCGCTCCGGTGGCTCGATCGCCGACATGCAGCAAATCAATGCCGCTGATATGGGCTATGCGCAGCTCTGTGATGCAGGTTCAATAGAGCCCGCTCACTGCTTTTCGCAAGAAGAGCTCTTGCGCGAATCGCGCACTGATCGCCGTCTACCCGGCGAGGGCGTGCTGCCGCTTGTGGAGTTTTTGAATGCGTTGCCAAACGATATGGCCATCAGCGTCGAGGCCCCTTGCGAAGCGTATGCCCATCTTTCGCCAACGGAGCGTGCCGTGCTTGCCATGAAGACGTCGAAAAAAGTACTTAGTCGTTCCCGGATTCGATGAACTACTGAAAGCGGTCCGGCGTGAACTTCGAAGTGTCGATATCCTGGGAAGCCCCGAGGAGCATGTTGGCAACGATATGGGCAGTGATAGGCCCGCCGGTGAAACCCATTTGCGGGAAGGAAGCCACGAAGTAACCCGGCGCAGTTCTGACTTCGCCGATGATGGGAAGCGAATCCGCCGTGTCATTCACGACGGCGGGCCAGGTGCGGATAACACGCACACCGCCGACCGCTGGCACTACGTGGCGGCAGACCGCGAGATTGTCGCGGAACGATTCCAGACAAAGTGCCAGCCGGCCGGCCGAGTCATAGCGCGATGGCCAGCCGCCGCCGATGATGAGGGCGCCGCGCCTGCTTTGCTTTAGCGTCAGCCTTCTGGCTGCGTAATACACAAGATGGCGAACCAGCGGGCCCGTCGGTTCGGTGACGCTGACCTGGATCGGTTCGCCGAAAATCGGCAGATCAACCCCGAGCAACCGCCCTATATCTCCGCCGTGGGCGCCGGAACAATTGACCACACGATCTGCTTCGATCCGACCTTTGGACGTTTGAGCCACAAACCCGCGTTGCTCCCTGGACAGCTCCAATAGCCTGGTTTGCGTCATTACAATGGCGCCCTGGCGCAGCGCGGAACGAGCGAGCGCGGGCGCCACCAAAAGTGCGTTTGCCTCGCCCTCACTCGGGCAGAATGCACCACCGACCATTGTGTTCGAAACGTAAGGTGCGATTCGCCGTACGTCACTTTCCGATAGGACATCGATTTCCAGACCGAGCGTGCGTTCGTATGCGACTTTGCGCTCGATGGCGCGCATTTGTTCAGGGCGGTCAGTGACCATGAGCCCGCCCATGATCTGGAGTTCAAAATCCTCGTTGAGTTCCTTCTCAAGCTTTATCCAGAACTCGATGCCCGCCATTAGAATCGGAACGATCGGCGCGATCGTTTGAAGTTGCTTGTCCTGGCCATCCTCGAAAAGGCTGGCGCCAAGCTGGGCGTGGATACTGCCCGCATTGCTGCCCGATGCCTGGGTGTTCAGATCATGTTGCTCGATGACGACTGTCCGTGCGCCAACTTTGGAGAGGAAATATGCGAGCGCGCAGCCAGTGAGACCCCCGCCAATGATTAGAATATCGGTTTTCATGGTTATGACGACCTCATAAAAATCGGCAAAATGGGCTAGCGAATTTTTGTGCGTTGGCGTAACTGTTGTGCGCATAGCAGTCGAAATAAATGTACACCGGATTACGCCGATGCGTACACCATAAATGCTCAGCCTATGGACGAAGGAGGAAAACCTCACATGACACACGATTTTCGCGGCAGCTATACCGTGGCGATCACCCCCTTTGTCGAGGACGGGTCTGCTATCGACGTCGCCGGCCTGAAGAAATTTCTCGACTGGCAGATAGATGTCGGAGTGCCTGGAATTATCATGCTCGGCACGACGGGAGAATTTCTTACCGTTACCGATGACGAGCGCAGCCTGTTGGTCGAGACCACAGTCAATCATGTCAAGGGACGCATGAAGGTTCTAGTCGGCACGATGAACGCGCATACACCCCGCGCCGTCCGCTACAGCCGTGAAGCTCAGGAGTTGGGCGCCGACGGACTGATGATCTTGCCGCCCTATTATTACACGCCGACGGAAGATGAAATCTTTCATTATTATCGCGCGATCTGCGAGGCAGTTTCGCTGCCGATCATGCTCTACAACAACCCCTTCACGTCCAACGTCGATATGCCGGCCAGGCTCGTCGGCCGCCTGACGCGCGCCTTTGAGAACATTCGCTATATCAAGGAAGCCTGCATGGATGTGGCCCGGGTCTTCGACATAATTGAGGAAACCAAGGGAATGATGAATGTGTTCGCGGGCGAGCGCGTCTTTGAGTCCTTTCAGCTTGGAGCCGTCGGCTACGTCAATCCCTATGGCAACTACATCCCGCGAGCTTCATCCCGCATCTGGGATCTTCTCGTCGAGGGTCGCGCGGACGAGGCCAAGCGCATCCAGAACGTCATCACCAGAATCGATCACATCATCATGGAAGGGCATCCGCGTTACGGCCACCAATGCTATTCGAAGGCTCTTGCTGGCGCGGTTGGTTATCCTGTGGGCGATGTGAGGCTTCCGCTCACCACATTTGCCCAATTGGGCGACGAGGGCAAACAACGTCTCCAAAAGCTTATGGCCCTGATTGCGGAGCTGGATGAAATGCCTTCAGTGCGGGGCGAGAGAGCGCCGGCGTAAGTTCAGTCGTTCACCGTAAACAGGCCCGCATAGTCCGCCAATATAGGCGGCAGCTTAAGGGGCTCCGTCGCCGGGCGAGTCGGGATATATTCCAGACCGGCGCTCCCGCCATAGCCGGTGGAGCGCATGGCGCCTATAATGGCGTCCAAGTCGAGACTGCCGCTACCGGGCTCGTGGCGGCCAGGGAAATCGGCAAACTGGATATGATGCACTTTTTTATACGTGTTCCTTAGCGCCTCGACTGGATCGATCCCCATCATAGACAGATGGTATATGTCGAAAATCAGCCAGATCTTCTCTGAGCCGATCTTCGCCATGATCTCCAGCGCCTTCTCGATCGAGTTGAGATAATAGCCAGGAAAATCCAGGGAATTGATCGGTTCTACCAGGGTGATGATCCCCTCCCTGGCAAAGAAATCCGCGGCTAAGGCAAGGTTCTCACAAAATGTCTCGTCCATCGAGGCGGGTGAAAGATCGCGGCTGGTGCAGCCCGAAAACACATGTACCGCCGGGCAGCCGATGCGCTTGGCGTAGAGTGCGGCCTGCTCAAGGGATCGCAAGAAGGCGGCATGCTCTCGGTGGTCGACAGCAAGCCCGGTTTCGCCCGCGCGATAATCCGACGTCGGTGCTCCGATCGAGATTTGACTCAGGCCATTGCGGCCAAGAAGGCTGGCGTAATCCTCGGCGGACGTGGCATAGGGAAAAGGAATTTCGACTGCGTGGAAACCCAGTTCGCGGGCACGGGCGAAGCGATCCGGGAACGGTAGCGAGCCGAGAACATAGCCTAAATGGATCGAAAACAGGCTCATGCCCACTTCTTCTTATCGTCGGTGGAAGCCAGTACCGGACGACGGCGCAGATAAAACCCATAAGACATCGGCAGCACGCCGTATGGATCCTCCAGCCCAAGTTCGCACGCGGCCCGATAGACCCAATTGGGATCAGCGATCAATTCCCGGGCGAGCGCCACGAGATCCGCCTGCCCGGTCGCGACGATGCGCTCGGCTAAAGCGGGTTCGATGATCAGCCCTACCGCCATCGTCTTCATGCCGCTATTGGCGCGCACGGCGTTGGCGAGCGGAACCTGAAAACCGGCATGAAGCTGGCTCTGGTTCGCCATCGCCACCGAGCCGCTGATGCCACCGGACGAGCAATCCATCACGTCCACCCCAACGTGCGACAAGGCCTTGGCGAATTCGATGGTGTCTTCGATCGAGATGCCGCCCTCGACATTGTCGATGGCGGACGTCCGATAGAACACAGGTCTATTCGACGGCCAAATCTCGCGGATCGCACGGCAGACCATAATCGGGAACCGCATTCGGTTGGCCAGGTTGCCGCCGAATTCATCCGTGCGAATATTGGAGATCGGCGAAAGAAATGTATGCAGCAGATAACCATGGGCACCGTGAAGTTCGACGAAATCAAATCCGGCCGCCAGAGCGCGCCGCGCTGCCGTCTGAAACGCCAGAACTGCTTGGTCGATCCCCTCGGCCGTCAGGGCCCGCGGCGTGGGCCAGCCTTCGCGAACAGGAATGGCGCTCGGTGCCACGGTTTGCCAGCCGGGCTCCGGACCATGGAGCGGCAGGGAGCCCGCACCGTCCCAGGGACGAGCAGCACTGGCCTTTCGGCCCGAATGCGTGAGCTGAATGCCGACGAGAGTGCCATGCGATCGATAGAGCGAAGCGATCCGCGCCAAACCCGGAATCTGGGAATCGGCATACAGCCCCGTACATCCGTACGTGCTGCGACCCTCAGGAGTGACGCCGGTCGCCTCGACAAGGGCCGCACCGAGGCCACCAAGGGCGAAGCGGCCATGATGCGCCAGATGCCAGTCCGTCACAGCGCCATCAACGGCATAATATTGGCACATCGGCGATAGAACGATCCGGTTTCTCAAGGTCACCCCGCGTATTGCCAGCGGCGTGAAGAGCGATGGCGTGATCAAATCGATCTCCTTGGACGGTCGTTGATATAAGGCACAGTGGCTTCAGGCCTTGTCGGCGGCCAGACCGGAATGGGGCGTTCGCGGGTTGGGACGTTTCAGGACCATGGCCACGGATTTTGCAGTTCTCTGCGAGCCGTAATCGCTATGAAAATTATGAACAAGTGTTAGCATAGCGCACATATCTGTGTAAACTAATGCTGCTTATTGCCGTGCGACGGAGGGCTGCAATCCTAAAGGAGCGTCGATCATCCGCCGCTCCTTGCTTCCCGTGTCTTGGATCTCGACATGTCCATACCGCTACCTCACAACACTCGTTCAGATCGCCGGATCCGACTCGGCGTCATCATCAATCCCATCGCCGGGCTGGGTGGAAAGGTTGCGCTCAAAGGGACCGACGGTTCCCATACAGCCGCCGAGGCCATGAGGCGCGGCGCGGTGCCCATGGCGTCGGTTCGGGCTCGTCGGGCCCTTTCCCGCATGAACGCCGACTTTGGCAGCATGGATGTCCTCACCGGATTCGGCGAGCTTGGCGAAACCGTGGTGCGTGAATTTGGAATTGAGCCCCTTCTCGTCGGCGGCGCCCAACCGGACGCAACAACGGCGGATGATACGCGCATCGCCGCCGGCGAAATGGCTCGTGCCGGAGCCGATCTCATTCTCTTTGCCGGTGGCGACGGGACAGCGCGCGATATCTTCGACGCTGTCGGCGAGCGGACCCCCGTTCTGGGCGTGCCAAGCGGTGTCAAGATGTACTCTGGCATCTTTGGCATCACCCCAGAAAAAGCCGGCGATGTCGCCAGCGACTTTCTCGCAAACGGCGCCGCAGGCGAATGTCTTCGCTTGGGTGAAATTATGGACGTCGACGACGACCTGGCCTTGGACAGCCGCCCCTCGCCCCATCTTTATGGCTGTGCCCGCGTGCCCTACGAGCGATCACGTGTCCAGCAGGCCAAGGCTGGCGGAGCACGCAATGAAGAGGTCGCGCTGGAGGCGCTATGCCGGCAGATCGCGGCCACGATGGATCCAGACAGCCTCTATGTTTTCGGGCCCGGCACGACGACACAGGCTATTCTTCGCGCCGCGGGCATAGATGGCACGCTCCTGGGCGTTGATGCGGTTTGCGGTGGTCGTCTGGCTGGCGCCGATCTCACCGAAAGCGACCTGCTTGCATTGTCCGCGGGAAAGCGGGTGCGTATCGTGGTCGGCGTTATTGGCGGTCAGGGTTTTCTGTTCGGGCGCGGAAACCAGCAAATCAGCGCGGAGGTCATCAGGCGCGCCGGCAACGACCAGATCATCGTCGTATCGAGCCTTCAGAAAATCTTGGCGCTCGACGCACCTCGCTTGTTTGTCGATACCGGCGATGCCGAACTCGACGCCTCGTTGCGCGGTTACATCCGCGTCGAAACCGCGCCTAGTCAATCCCTTGTCTGCGGGGTCGTGTAGTGAATAGCGGCGACATCCATCGCGAGATCCCGCCCTATCAATGGTCCGAAGAGCATTGGCGGGGGCTCCTGCGCCGGGTTCGTTCCGGGCCTGCGCTGAGGCCGGATGCCTGGCGTGACGGAGCCCGCTGTGCCGTAGCGCTTTCTTTTGATTGCGATCATGAGACCGCCGAATTCGGCGGCGGTGGCAGTTCCGTCGGGCGCCTTGCCTGGGGAGAATTCGGGCGGCGCGTAGGCGTTCCACGAATCTTGCGCATCCTTGCCCGCTACGGCGTACCCGCCACTTTCTTCATCCCCGCGGTTACCGCGTTGATCGATCCGGATGAGCCGCGGCGTATCATCGATGGCGGGCACGAGGTCGGTCTCCACGGCTGGATCCATGAGAATACCTCCCTCCTTACTTGTG
>Ga0206796_1005_pt1 | contig 56906 bp, 40 predicted proteins | sample Alteio_BWOrgCont_68_FD_152895 | JGI IMG/M metagenome (GOLD analysis project Ga0206796, IMG submission 152895) | Enriched cells from forest soil in Barre Woods Harvard Forest LTER site, Petersham, Massachusetts, United States -... | ecosystem: Environmental > Terrestrial > Soil > Temperate forest >...
AGCCGCCCGACAGAACGGCATGGCCGCGCTTGGCGCGGTCTTCAATAATCCGCAATTCCAGCAATTTGCCAGCGGCATGGCCCAGAATGCCGTGAGCACCATGTATGCCGGCCTTTTTCAGCAACTCAACCTCAGTCCGGAGCAAACTGATGCCTTGAGCAGCTTGCTGGCACAGCGTGCGCTCGTCGGCGGCGATGTGCTGCGCAATGCCATGGCCCAAGGCCTGGATCCTGCCGCCAACGCCGATCAGCTACGCCAGCAAGTTACTCAGGCACAGGCACAGGTTGACCAAAATATTCACACCATGCTGGGCGATGCCGGATTTCAACAATACCAGAACTATAGCGCCAACTTGCCCGGGGGCGGATTGGGAGGCGTACCGCGCAGCGGCAACTGATGCAAACGCGCGACTCCACCCGTACCCTTACCGTCGGTTTCTGGAATCAGACTGAATCATCGCCTCGTCAAATCGGCCGGTTCAGGTCTTGAAGAAAATACCCTTTAAATTCATCTCCAGAGCCTGCGGATTGGGTGAATAACGGATCGCATCGGCTTTGGTGATCTTGTTGGCGTTCACCAAGCGGAGCAGATCGCGATTGAAGGAGAAACTGGCCGAATCGGTGCCGGCGTCGAGCAGGCCTTGGATTTTTTCGTTATGCCCGTCAAGAATGAGGTTCTTGATGGTGGAATCGGCATTGAGAATCTCGTTGGCCGGGACGCGGCCGCCGCCCTCCAGTGCAGGAATGAGCTTTTGGCAGATGAAGCCGCGCAGCGAACCGGCGATCTGGCGGCGGGCCTGGGCATGCTGTTCGGGCGGAAAAAACTCAAACAGGCGCGTCAGCGACTGGGCCACCGTGGCGGCGTGCATGGTGGAAAATACCAGGTGACCGGTTTCGGCCGCGCTGATGGCGGTCTCAAACGTCTCCTTGTCGCGCATTTCACCGATCAGAATGATGTCGGGATTCTGGCGGAGCACCGCCTTGATCGCCAGCTCGAAGCTGGGCACATCCAGCCCGATCTCACGCTGCTGGAATACCGACTTGTCGTCGATGAACGTGTATTCGATGGGATCCTCGATGGTGACAATATGCCGGTCGAGGTTGCGGTTAATCCAGTTGAGCATCGCGGCCATTGTGGAGCTCTTGCCCGAGCCGGTGGCCCCGCAGACCAACAGGATGCCGTCTTTGGCCCGCGCGAGATTGAGCAGGGGCTCGGCCTGGACACCGAGATCCTCAAACTCCGGCACCTTGCCCTTGATGTGCCGGAGCACGATGCTGATCAAACCCCGTTGATGAAAGGCGTTGACACGGAATCGCCCGACCCCGTCGGATGCGTAGGCAAAGTCCACCTGTCCAAGGTCATCCCACAGTTTCTTGAACACCTTGGGAACCTGCTCATCCACAAACGCCTGGGCCTCGGCATTGCTGATCGGTTCCATGTCCACCGACTTGAGTTTGCCGGCGAGGCGAAAATAGGCGGGCTTGCTGGCCTTGATGATGATATCGCTCGCCCCGCTCTCCACCGCAAGCTTGAGGAGATCGTTGAACATTTCGGTATGTGGAGTCATGGCGTAAAAGAGAAGGGAAACAGGGGAAGATGAAAAACGTGGTGGATTTGCTAGCCGGAGTCGCTTAGCTCCGCAAGGTAACATTCCACGTCTTGCCATGAAACTCCGCCCGCTCACCGGCGCCATCACCGCGCTCGTCACTCCTTTTCGCCACCAGGCCGTCGCCTATGACGACCTGGCCAAGCTCGTGGAGTTTCAGATCAAATCTGGGATCAATGGGCTCGTGCCCGTCGGAACCACCGGCGAGTCCCCGACTCTAGACCATGCCGAGCATCTCGAGGTGATTCGCGCCGTCATCGCGGCGGCGCGCGGGCGCGTGCCGGTCATTGCCGGCACCGGCTCCAATTCCACGGCCGAGGCCGTCGAGCTCACCCAGCTTTCGCATGCCGCGGGAGCCGATGCGATGCTGGTCGTCGCGCCCTATTATAACAAGCCAAGCCAGGAGGGGCTTTACCGCCACTTTGCCACCATTGCCGATGCCACCGATCGTCCCCTCATTCTCTACTCCATCCCCGGCCGGTGTGGCATCGAAATCGGCGTGCCAGTCGTCGAACGGCTGCGTGCAAAATTTCGGCATGTCCGATGGATCAAGGAGGCCGGCGGTTCGGTCGATCGCGTGGACCAATTGAAACAGGCGATGGGCAGTGACCTGACGGTGCTCAGCGGTGACGACTCGCTCACGCTGCCATTCATGGCGGTGGGGGCGGAGGGCGTCATCAGCGTTGCCTCAAATCTTTTCGCCAAGGAGGTCACCCGGCTCGTGACGCTCGCGCTGGCGGGCGACTATGCGCAAGCCGGCAAATTGCACCGCAAGCTTTATCCGGTCTTTAAGACCATCTTTATCGAGCCGAATCCGGTGCCGATCAAATCCGCGCTGGTCCGCGCCGGCCTGATCGGCAGCGCCGAGGTCCGCCCGCCCCTGTGCGAGATGACTGCCGCCAACGAAAAAATCCTCAATGCCGCTTTGGCGGCCCTTGGCCGATGAGCACCCAATCCGCTTTGCGCATCGCCCTGATTGGGGCCAATGGCCGCATGGGCCAGGCCATCACCGCCGCCACCAAAGATGCGGGCGCAGTCATCGCCGCCTCCCTCGATGTGGGCGACCACCTGGCCGCTGGCATCGCGACGGGTGACGTCGTGATTGATTTCAGCGCCCACACCGCGACCGCCGAGGTCATCCGTCTCGCGGTAGCCGCGCGCAAGCCGCTCGTCATTGGCACCACCGGGCATCCCGACATTGAGAAGAAGCGCCTCCTCCGGCTGGCGGCGAAGATTCCCTGCGTCTGGTCGGGCAACTACTCCGTCGGGGTCAATCTTCTGTTTGCGCTCACCCGACGCGCCGCGGCCGTGCTCGGTGCTGACTATGATGCGGAAGTCGTGGAGATGCACCACCGTTTCAAGAAGGATGCACCCAGCGGCACTGCCACCCGCCTGCTCGAAATCATCCTCCAGGAGCGCAAGCTCACGGCGGCGGCGTTGCGTCATGGCCGCTCCGGTCTCACCGGTGCGCGTACTTCCGCCGAAGTCGGCATCCACGCGCTGCGTGGCGGCGACGTGGTGGGAGACCACACCGTGATGTTTGCCGCACTCGGCGAGCGGCTGGAACTCACCCACAAGGCCAGCGACCGCGCCATCTTCGCCCGCGGTGCGCTCCGCGCCGCGCAATGGGTCGTCACCCAAAGGCCCGCCATCTACGACATGCAGGACGTGCTGGATTTGAAGTAGCGATTCGCGGGCGGGGCACCGCGAGCATATACCCGCGGTCGCCTATCTTCCGCCCTGCCCTTTTCTCCCCAATCCTCCTGCTCTCGCATGATCACTTCGATCCAAGGCACCCTCGCCGCCGCCACCCCGTTGCATGCCATTGTCGAGCTCAATGGCCTCGGCTACGAGGTGAATATCCCGGTGACCACCGCCGAAAAGCTGCCGCCCGCCGGCCAGCAGGTCCGGTTGCACACCCATGTCATCTATCGGGAAGATGCGCAGACTCTCTATGGCTTCGCCACGGCGGCGGAGCGCGATTTTTTCCGGCTGATGATCGAACACGTCACCGGCATCGGCCCCAAAAGCGCCCTCACCATCATGAGCAAACTGTCGCTGCCGCTGCTTGAGGGCGCCATCCGGACGGGGGATATCGCCACCCTGGCCAAATGCCCCGGTATCGGCAAAAAGACCGCCGAACGCCTCGTGGTAGAATTGAAAACCAAAGTCGGGGGCACCGGATTGGCCGGTGCCATGTCTTCGGGCGACAGTGGCTATGACGCAACGGCGGTTCCCGCCGACACACGCCAGCGCGACGCCGTTTCGGCGCTCATTGCCCTCGGTTACAAGGCCGCCGATGCCGATCAATCCGTCCGGCGTGCCGCCCTTGCTATGGGCGCAAGTGCGTCCACGGAGCAACTCATTAAAAAGGCCCTGGGCAGTTAACCCTGCCCGTTGCTTTCCTCATTCATGAATACCCGCTGGGCGTAAATATACCCAGCAGTTCCGCGCCGACGGCATCGGCCAGCAGGCGACCTCGCGGGGTAAGACGTATAGTATCAATTTTGCTTTCGACCAATCCACGCTCCCCGAGCCCCGTGACCACCGCAGCCGCTTTTGCCCATGCCAGCTCCGGGAAACGCGCATGTAACGCCACCAAGTCCACCCCCTCGTTCATCCGCAGGCCGAAGATCAGCGCATCTTCCGCCAGCAGCGCAGACGTGATTGGAACCTGATCCTCCGTCATCCGCCGGCCGCCGGTGACGTGCGCCAGCCACTGCTCCAAATCGGCGATATTGGCCCCGCGCAAACCTTCGGACTGCGAGGCCGCCGAGGGGCCCAAGCCGATCCATTCGTGCATCCGCCAGGTGTTGAGATTATGCCGGCAGGCATGGCCGGGACGTGCGAAGTTTGAGATTTCATATTGCGCGTAGCCGGCCGCGCCGAGCTGCACCCAAGTATCCTCATAGAGCCGGGCCTCGTGTTCAGGGTCGAGTTTCACGCGACCCTGCGAAAGTTTTATCCAAAGTTTGGTGTCTTCCTCAAACGTCAGGCAGTAGGTCGAGAGATGATCGGGTGCTAGCGCCACCGCGGTGCGAACATCCGCCGCCCATTCCGCTGCGGTCTGGCCGGGCAAGGCAAACATGAGGTCGAGGTTGACACTGGCAAACCCGACCACACGCACACGCTCGTAAGCGCGGATAATTTGCTCGCGGGTGTGCATCCGACCGAGCGCATCCAGCAGCGACGGTTGAAAACTCTGCGCCCCGATCGAGACCCGGGTTACCCCCAACTCACGCAATGCTTCTAGGCGCGCCACGGTGACCGACGCCGGGGCCAGCTCAACCGTCCACTCTTCCGGCTGGCCACCCAACCGCGCACGCACGGTTTCGCCCAACCGGCGCAAGTCTTTCGGGGCGAGCAACCCCGGGGTGCCACCGCCCCAAAATACGGTGGCAATGGGCCGGTTCCATCCGGCCAGAGCCGCTTCCGCCTTGATCCCCTCCAAATAACTCTGCACCGCAACCGCCGTCGGCTCGGTTTGGTAAAATGCGCAGAAATCGCAGGTACTGGCGCAGAACGGGACATGAAGGTAGAGTCCCAGCGGTGCAGGGTCGGCGGTCGGCAGTGACTTTATTTCACTCATTGCCAAGCAGTGGGGTTTCTGTTGCGGTGCGGCTGCTTTTTATTTTCAAACACCCAATGCAAAACAACCGCCGCTCCCTGGCCAGTCGAATCCTTCCTGTCGCTGCTGCGATCGGACTGCTGCTCGCCACTGGCTGCAGCACCCCTTTGGCCAACCTTACGCCGACCGCCCTGACGGAAAATCCGTCGCAGCTTTATACCATTTCTGTCCGCTACACACCGAAGGCCGCCCAACTGATACCTGGCAGCGTGACTGTGAACCTGATCATTGACCAACAGTCTCATCCAATGGCCAAAAGTGCGGCCGGTACGGATATATATGCGATTGATTATCCCGTGCCGGCTGGCGCCACCGATCTCGCTTATTACGTTCTGGCGAGCCATGATTCCGTGGACAGCAAGGGCCAGGTGGTGCACCACGAAGACCGCACGGAGCTGTTGCACAGCAAAATATCCGGCCGTTATGTGCTTTCCCTGGCCACCAACCGTGGCCCGGTGGGCGCCCGCATCGGCATTGTGGGCGCTGGTTTCACCGCGCAGGATACGATCTCGGTCGGTGGCACCCCTGCCCGGACCATTTTTGAATCGCCCAACTCACTCGGATTTTATGTTCCCGCGGTTGCCGCCGGACATAGCTACAAAGTGCAGATTTCAAATTCCGCCGGCACCGTCGTGGCCGGCACCATCGGTGTGGATCAATCCAACGTCAGCGTGTCGCCGGATTCCCTCCACCTCCGGACCGGAGAAACCCAGCGGCTCACGTTCACCGTACCAACTATGGCCACGGCTGGAGGCCTGCTGATCGACGTGACCACTGATGTATCGGAAAGCGTGATCATGTCCGAGGTCATCATCCCCGCGGGCGCTTCGAACGTCACGGTCAATGTGACCGGCGGCCGGCCCGGCAGTGGCATGCTCACGTTGCACGGCTACGGCACCGGCGATATCACCGTGCCTGTGGTTGTGTCACCCTGAGCCTGGCGACGCGGGCTGGATTTTCATCACGAACATCCGGGAAACTAGCCCTCTGGCCCCTCCCATTGAAATTCGGCAACGCTGGTGCATTTGTGCTCGGCGTCGCCATTGGTTTTTGAACCGTTGGGCACGATCACCCTCGATCTGATCCGCATCTACTCGGCTTTCAGCGTCACCACGACCGGACGATGGTCGCTGGCGATCAACGTCTCCGGGCAATCTTCGATATGTGCCGCGACCACCGCCGGGCGCAGACCGGGCGACACCAGAATCTGGTCGATCCGGGCATAAGTGTCCTCCTGATGCCAAAATTCCGTCCAGACTTCTCCCCGGCTGTCGGCCGCCGGCAGCGACTCGGCGATAACCGTTTTGCCTCGTTCCAACAACGCTCGCACGGGACGCTCCGTCCGGCCGGCGTTGCAATCCCCCAAGATCAGAAAGCGCGCGGTGCTGGGATCGGGGAATGTTTTCAGCACATAGTCGCGGACCGCCTCGGCTTCGCCGGCCCGCTCCAACTCGGCGTCGGGATCATCCGGTCGCGCAGTCAGCTTGCTCTTGAGATGTACGGCAAAAATCGTCCACTCCGTGCCGCTGACCGCCAATCGGACTTCCAACAGCCCTCGTTTCACTTTTTCCAGACCACCGAGATACTTGAAGGCAAGATCGGTGTGTCGGACGATTGAGCTGAACGGTTTTTTTGAAAGTACGGCGACGTGGCGCGCCGTATCCGCTGCCTCCACCAGTGCGCTGTAAGGATAATCGCATCCATCCAGCTTCAGATCCCGCTGCAACTCGGCGAGGTAGGCCGGTCCACCGATTTCCTGCAAGGCGAGCACGTCGGCATTGAGATGACGGATGACGATGCGCAGGGCAGTCTTTTCCGTCTCCGGTTTTGGGTAATCGGCATGATAGGTGCCATCCACCATCCGATTTTCTTCGGTGTAATTTTCGACGTTATAGGTGGCAACCGTCAGCGAGACGGCAGCAGGAAACGCCGTGGCCACGAAAAGGCCCCAGCCGCACACAAGCAGCCCCATTCTCGGGAAGTTTCCAAGGGCTGGCGTGCGATTTCGGCCTTTGGAAATCATCTTTGTAACTTTGTGCTCGTTCTCGGCAAAATCAGCCGATTAACGCACGTTCGCGCTCCAACATGGTCGGATGTGAATAATAAAATCCACTGAACAACACATGCGGGGTGAGGTTAGTGAGATTTTTTTGAGCCAGTTTATGCAGGGCTGCAACCATGGCGGCCGGCCCCCCCAGCGCAGCGCGGGCGAAGGCATCGGCTTCGTATTCATGTTTGCGCGAGAGCAAATTCATCAGGGGTGTCAGCCAGAACGTCACCACGCCGCTGAGCAACCCAAAGAGCAAGAATGCCGGTGCCAGCTGCCCCACGGCGAACCCAAAGGCGGGGTTGAACCATGCACTCCCGCAAAGTGCCGCGACCGCCCAAAAGCCGCCCAACTGCATGGCAGCCGAGACCATGATCATTTTGGGGATATGCCCCCGCCGATAGTGGCCGATCTCGTGCGCGAGCACCGCTTCCAGTTCCTCCGGCGTTAGCTGCGCGATCAGCGTGTCGAACAGCACGATGCGCCGGAACCGGCCGAACCCGGTGAAAAATGCATTCGAATGGCCAGAACGCTTGCTGCCGTCCATCACCTCGATGGTGCGGGCGGCAAAGCCCGTGCGCTCCGCGAGCGCCAGCAGTCGCGTCCGCAGTTCACCTTCGGGCAGTGGGGTGAGCTTGTTGAACAACGGCAGAATGAGTTTCGGATAGAGCACCAGCATCAGCAGTTGAAAGCCAAACATGAGGGCGAAGCCCCAGATCCACCAGGTTGCGCCGATCCGACCCACGAGCGAAAGCAACGCCCAGAGCAGCGGAAATCCGATCACAAAGGCGAGACTGGCTCCTTTGAGTTTGTCTGCGATCCAAAGCGCCGGCGTGCTTTGGTTGAAGCCGTAGCTGGCCTCAAGCTTGAACTGGGCCCACCAGTCGAACGGCAGCCCCGCAAGGCTGAGAATTCCGCCGACAAACAGTATGGCCAGGGCGCCGGTCCACGGCGCGTCTGCGGCGCCCCAGGCGGTCACGTGGGTGAAAAACCACGGGAGCAGATTGCCGGCAAGCACGGCGAGCAGAACCCCTGTCTCCCAAATGCCCTCAATGACACCCAGTCGGTTTTGGGCCAAAGTATAATCGGCTGATTTGCGATACGTCGCCTCGTCCATGATGGCAGCGACCGCAGCTGGCGCACGGGATGCATGCCGGCGCACCTCGGCGCGATTAAGCGCGGCCAGTCCGAGCTCGGCGAGCAACTTGCCCAGTATCAATGCGGCTACAAAGGAGAACACCATCCGTCAAATTTCAGCATGATTTCCTCGCGCGCCAATGCAAATTTCAGCGCAGCTGAAAGGCATTTTCATTTGATCGGTGCCATAAACTCAAGAATCTGGCCCATGAGGGGCTGCACCGGTAGCCAGGGCGCGGTGGCCATGGTAAGCACGAGTCTGCTGCTTGAAACAAAACCACAAATATCGGAGGCCGCCAAGTGCTGTAAAATATGCCAGCGCGTCGATGCCAAAGCCGGCCCAGAGAGGAACGAGAGGCAACCGGCGCCCCGGCTGGATGCACAACCATCCGGGAAGTGAGTCAGTCTGCAAACCGCGCCGAAATATTTCCCCGCGAGGCAATTCCCATCCGACAAGTTCACGCCCGTGAAAATTCTTTTGAACTCTGACTACCGATTGCATGGCCAACATCGGCCACCCGCCACGATAATAAGCCGGCGTAAAGCCACCCCACCAAGCCGAGAAGCCGCCCCCGTCAGTTCCTTTCGCACCGGAAGGCACCGTCTCCATCACACCAACGCCGGATTTAGTGAACCACCATGCCCGCAAACCATCAGGGCCGGGAACAGTATCGGGATAGCCATCAAAAAGCGGTTCTTCAGCGGGCATCGTGACATGTGTGTACGGCGACCACAAAACAAACGACCATGTGACGAGCACCACGAAAAACACGCTCGTTGCGAGCATCAGCAGGAATGGACGAAGCCGGCGCATGGGATCATTCGACTCTGTCAACAATCGGTGTAATTCATCGGGCGCGCCTGGCCTTGGTAGATTGCCTGCCTGGTGGGTTTTAAATGCGAATCAACAATGCTTGCACAGCCGAGCAGAGCGAACGGAGCAAAGTCAAACGAATGACCGGAATGTCGGCCATGCATGAAATCCTTGGAATCAACCGCTCCGGCCGCAAGCCGCTTTGCTGTCGCACCGCCGGCCTTGACCTCGCGGGGGCGGAGCCTTACGCCTGTCCCCTTTCCCAAACTCCCAACCACCGTTTTTCACCCATCCCATGCCCGCAGCCAACGACATCCGCAAAGGCCAAGTCATCAAATTCAACGGCGAGGCCCACCTCGTCATGGAGACCCAGCACCGCACGCCGGGAAATCTTCGCGCTTTTGTGCAAGTGAAAATGCGTAACCTGCGGTACGGCAAGTCGCTGGACCAGCGTTTCAACTCGACCGACACCATCGAGGTGCTGCCCACCGAAAAAAAGACCCTCGAGTTCAGCTATGCCGACCGGGAGAACTACGCCTTTATTGACCCCAACACCTTTGAGCAAGTCGAGCTGAGCGCGACGCTGATCGGTGACGCCAAGAATTATCTCACTGCCAATGGCAAGGTCGACGTGCTCTTCGTCGATGAAAAACCGCTGACCATTGAGCTGCCGAGCGCCGTCACCCTCAAAATACTGGAAAGCGCCGACGGCGTAAAAGGCGACACGGCCTCGAACGTGCAAAAACCAGCCAAGCTGGAGACTGGCATGATGATCCAGGTTCCCCTCTTCATCAAGGAAGGCGAATTGATCCGGGTAAATACGACCGACGGCAGCTATCTGGGCCGCGCCTGAGGCATGTTCGCGGCGGCGCCCAACGCCCCACCCTACGCTTTTCCGGCTTTTTTTCTGGGCCTGGTTGGATACGAGCCTAGCAGACGATCAAGCGGGGTCTGGAAGAAATCCGTGTCCAGCGCACGGCGCAAGGAGTCGGCATAAACAGGCAGCAATGGATCCAATCCGGCGAGCAGCGATCCGGACCGCGCCTCTCCGAAGTTATCCTCCAGGTGCTTGAATTCGCCGAGCGTGATGCGGTCCAGCGGGCGGGCGGGCTGGTAGTGAAAATCGACGGAGTTATGCGCCGGTGCTTCCGGTACCACGATGACGAGTTGCATCAGCACAAGCCGGTTAAGACACTCGTTGAGTATCTGGGTGGGCACGTTCAAGGCTTCTCCCAGCTGGGCGGCGGAACGAGGCGGCTCGCCGGCTTGAAAACGGCGGGCAATGGTCAGCAAGACCAGCAGCGAGAGCTGCGCACGCTTTGATTCGGCCAGCGCACCCCAGGCCATCTGGCTGTTGCGGAAATGGACGTTCTGGACCGCATAACTGACTTGTCCGCCAACGAGTACAAAGAGCCAAAAAACGTACAGCCCGGCCATCAGCACCGGAACCAAGCTAAGCGGACCGTAGAGGCTGGACTGCAACGTGACGCGCCGAACATAAAGAAACGCCAGATAATTGTTGAGCACCAGCAACATGGCAACTGCGACTGCCCCGACGAAAGCCGCCCGCCACCAGACTTTGGTGTTCGGAATGAACCGGTAAAAGAGTGTCAGCAACACCACGAGCAAAGCAACTGACAAAGCTGGCAGGAGCAGCCGCAGCAGAGGCAACATCTGCGGGCCGCCAAACATCCGACCAGCGAAGGCGCCCAGGAAAGCGCTGGCCGACAGCCCGATCGCTGCCCCAAAAAAAAGCACCGCGCCCAGCGTAAGCACCGTCCAGTAACAGACTGCCCGCATCAGCAGCGAACGCCCGCGGCGCACCCCCCAAATCTCGTTAAAGGCATTTTCCACCGAGGTGAAAAGCTGGAGCACAATCAGCAGGAGGGTAAGTGCTCCGACCACGCCCACGGCCCCGCGACGGGAGCCGGTGATAAAATTATTGATGAGTTTCGTCATCTCGGAAATGGTCCCGGAATCAGCCGTCGCCGGGGCGGCCCCCCCTGGACCGGCTGATAGTTCCGCCTGGACCTGGTGCTCACGAAGCTCATCATAATCGGTGAGTTGCGGGAGGATACGATGAAGGAGACGGTCCAGCTTGTGGGCCACCAAGTCCGAATCGTTGGGGTTGGTGAGCACGATCCCCGCGATCAGCATGACCAGGGCGACCAGGGGCCCCAGCCCCAGCAGTGAACTAAAACTGAGTGCAGCCGCCCGGCTCCCCGACTTGGACTCAACCAGGCCGTTGATCGTCAGCGAGAGCACCCGCATGGCCGAGCAAAACCATCCGCGCAGAGAACGGTCGCCGAGATGCTCCGGCCGCCAGATTTCTCGCTGGTAAAAATGGGCCGATTTCTTCCAAAGCGAGGGGGCGCTGAACATGGGAGCAAGCGCGCGGGGCAGCTTCTAGTGCAGCATAAACCAGGCAAAACCAGCCATGCCACCCAGCGCCCCCAACGCGGCAAGGCCGACTCCCAGGTAACTGATGCAGATGGTGCAAAAATACAATCCCACTGAACCGGCAAGAAGCGGCACAATCGGCCCGATCATCCCTTGCGCCCACAGCATGAAACCGATCAGACCCAGGCCAAGCATCGCCCGGAAGCGGATAAAAGGGTACACGCTGATGGCCTGCAGCGCCAGCATCAGCGCCAGTCCGAGGTCCAGCAAGCCGAGCAAAGCGAGCGGCTGCCGGCTCAGAATCGTCCCGAAATCGAGAGCCGAAAGCTCGTCAATGGACGGCAGGCAGAGTCCGGCGGCACTGACCACCAGCGCCAGCAACGCCGCCCACAGCCCAATCCTGGCGCAACGGCCCTGGTCGATCGCCAGTGCTTGCTTGCCCTTGGTATCCGCCGTGAGACCTTCGGCGGCGGCGAGCATGTCATCCACGGAAATGGGCGGGGCGGAGTCGCCCTCCTCGTTCAGGCTCTTGATTTCTTTTCTTCCCAGCTTGAGCTTCTTTTTTTCAGGAAACACGAGCGCCATCATTTCGGGGTTGGAATCAAAGGCGACCCACTGCTCGCCCACCGCATCATAAAACAAGGTGGCCGCATCGATCTGGCCGTTTCCGGCCAGCGTGACCAACTGCTCCGGATTGAAGGGCCCCCTGGCCTCATTCTCGGTTACGCCGCGGATGTAGAATTCCTGCATGGCCATGATGGGCGACGCTGCGCAACGGGGACTGGCGGGGCAAGGCTTTTGTCACAAGATTGTACCGCGACGCTGGCAGGCAGCTTCGGCTTGGCGGACGCCCACCACCGGCAATTCACCGGCAAACGTGGGGCGGGCAGTGGAGCCCCCACAATAAAACCGGTTGCCCCGGCATGGTTTCTGATAAGCTGCCGGATTCACGATGCAGGCTGCGACCCATGTTCATATCAAAGGCGCGCGCGAGCACAACTTGAAGAACCTCGAGTTGCGGCTTCCGCGGGGGAAGCTCGTGGTCGTCACCGGGCCAAGCGGTTCTGGCAAATCGTCACTCGCATTTGACACGGTCTACGCCGAGGGCCACCGCAAATACATGGAGTCGCTCTCCACCCAGGCCCGGCAGATTCTGGACCAACTTCCGCACCCCGACGTGGACTTTATTCACGGCCTTTCTCCGGTCCTCGCCATCGGGCAGCGCAGCGGCGGTGACTCGCCGCGCAGCACCATCGCCACTGTCACTGAAATCGCCGATTATGCGCGTCTCCTCTGGGCGCTGCAGGGCACGCCCATCTGCCCCAAAGACGGCGGCCGCGTGGTCATGCGTTCACTCGACGACAACGTGGGCCGCATCCTCCAGATGTGCGCCGGCGCCCGCATCATGCTCCTCGCCCCCATCCTGCGGGCCAAACCGAGTGTCTTGCGGGACGAGTTGCCGCGACTGCGCCAGCGGGGCTTTCAACGGGTACGGCTCAACGGTGAGATCAAAAATCTCGACGACCCAATGCTCGTGCCGACGGGAACCAAGGAGGTGTCGGTCGACCTCGTCGTGGACCGCCTGGTGGCCAATGCCGCTCAGCATAGCCGCATCGCCGACTCCCTGGAGCTCGCCTTTCGCGAAGGCAACGACCGGGCGCTCGTCCTGGCGCAGCCGCCGGCGGAATCCGCCTGGCAGGAAATCGCGCTTTCTCAGTCGTTGTCCTGCGAGGCATGCGGTGATATCTTCGAAAAGCTCACCCCGAAGCATTTTTCCTTCAACCATACCGAAGGGGCTTGTCCCACATGCGGTGGATTGGGCCGAAAACTACGTTTCGTACCAGAGCTGATCGTGCCCGATCCGACCAAGAGCGTGCGGGAAGGTGCGCTCAAGCCCTGGCGGATCGGCGGGAAAAATCTTATCATCAAGCACAATGCCCTGCTCAGGCAGCTCGCCGAGCAACTCCCCTTTGATCCCGACGTGCCCTGGCAGAATTTGCCCGCAAAAACGCGCGACGCAATTTTGCACGGTACCGGCGAACGTCAGTTTGCCTTTAAGCTGCGTCGGATGCGGTCCGCCAAAGCCGGACCCTTTTCTGGCGTCATTGCCGATTTGGAGGAGAGCTTTTATCACACCAGTAGTGAAGGCTTTCAAGCTCGCCTGACTACGTTCATGATCAGCGGGCCATGCCCGGAATGCCAGGGTGACCGGCTAAATGCACGAAGTGCGGCGGTTCGGCTTATGGCAGGGATTGCCCCGCCTGATCCGGGAACAGCAACGTCATCAAAGGGCGGCGCCCGTGGCCATACCTTCCCCTCATTCATGCGGTTGGATGTCACCGGCGCACACGCGGTTGCATCACGGCTCGCCGCGGCGCTGGCGGATAACGAAGCCCTGCGAGAGGTTGCCACCGGCATCGAGCAGCGGCTGCGCTTCCTCTCAGACACCGGCCTGGGCTACCTCACGCTCGACCGCGACTACGGGACCCTTTCAGGCGGAGAGGCGCAACGCGTCCGGCTCGCGACCCAACTGGGGATGGGCTTGATGGGAGTCATTTATGTGCTCGACGAACCGAGTATCGGCCTGCACCCACACGACAATGAGCGGCTGATCCGCCAGCTTTGCGCGTTGCGCGACCGGGGCAATACGGTGCTCGTGGTCGAACATGACGCCGAAACGATGCTCGCGGCGGATGAAATCATCGAACTCGGGCCTGGTGCCGGCACCGAGGGAGGGCATTTGCTTTTTCAGGGGTCTCCCGCCGCCCTGGTCGCAGCTCCCGCGAAACAAACCCGCACCGGCCCCTATCTATCGCACCAGCTGCAAGTCACAAAGGAAGCCAGGACCAAGTCACCCGACGGCTCGTTCGTCACGGTCCGGGAGGCGCGAGAACACAACCTTCGCGGGATTGACGCCCGTTTTCCGGTTGGCCTGCTGACTTGTGTCACCGGGGTGAGTGGCTCCGGGAAAAGCACCCTGGTCAATGACATCCTGGCCGCTGGCGCCGCGCGCAAGCTTAACGGGGCCAAAGTGCTTCCCGGCCAGCACCGCCACATCGAGCATCTCGATTTTTTTGAGAAACTGGTGCAGGTGGACCAGGAACCCATTGGTCGCAGTCCGCGGTCCAATCCCGCGACCTACACCAAGCTGCTCGACCAGCTCCGCGATCTCTATGCCACGGTCCCGCTCGCCAAAGTGCGTGGCTATAAGGCGAGCCGCTTCTCTTTCAATGTGCGCGGCGGCAGATGTGAGCGCTGCCAGGGCGATGGCGTCATCAAGCTCGACATGCAGTTCATGGCCGACGCCTACGCCCCGTGTCCGAGCTGCGATGGCCGGCGGTTCAATCGCGAAACTCTGGAGATTTTGTTCCATGGGCACTCCATCGCCGACGTGCTCAACCTCACCGTGCGCGAGGCCATCACGCTCTTCCGCAACATCCCGCGGGTGCTCGACAGGCTCGCCACCCTCGACGCGGTGGGCCTGGGCTATCTCAAGCTTGGGCAGCCCGCGACCACTTTGTCCGGGGGCGAAGCGCAGCGGCTCAAGCTCTCGCTCGAACTGAGCAAACGCCAGCAGGGCGGCACGCTCTACATTCTCGACGAGCCGACCACCGGCCTGCACTGGGTGGACATCCAGAACCTGATGGATCTGCTTTTCAAACTGCGTGACCAGGGAAACACGGTGATCGTAATCGAACATAACCTCGCCGTGATCAACCTCGCCGACTGGGTGATTGACCTTGGTCCTGGCGGAGGAGCGGACGGCGGCGATTTGGTCTATGCCGGTCCCCGCGACGGCATCGAGGCGTGCGCCCGTTCGCTCACCGGGATCGCGCTGGCCAAATGGCCCGGGCCGGTTTCGCGTGGTCAAACTTGATGGTTAACTCAATCGCGCCAGGTGAGTCCGGCTGCACGGCTTCAAATGTCGATCACATCCCCACCCTTGCCGTCGTTCGCTGGCGGACTTGGGGGCGGCGGACGCCTCGGCCCGCGCGGGCCGGAGCCGCGTAGTAATCCGGTCAGTACCAGGTTGGTCAGACTCACAATCATGGCGCCCCAGAGTGCGGGCCAAAAACCCGCCACATGAAAGCCGTTGACGAGTTTTCCCACCCACAGGAACATCCAGGCATTGATCACCAGCACCCCCAATCCCATGGTTAGCAGGATGAACGGCAGCGTGAACAGCAACAGGAGCGGACGGAGAACCGCATTGAACAGGCTCAGAAGCAGGACCACGGTCACCAGCGTAGCGGCATCGTCACAGCGGATACCGTCCACTAACTTCGTCGCCAATGTCACGCCCAGCGCCAGCACCGCCCACCGCATGAGCAGTGCGCCGAGTGAGTATTTCCCTTGAAACGAGTACTTCATGTATTCCTGAACGGGCAATTTCCGCCCCGCTCACCCTCTGGGCAATGAAAATCATCATCCTCCAGGACTATCTCCGCAACGGCGGTACCGAGCGCCAGTCCGTGCTGCTCGCGAATGCCTTTGCCGCTGCCGGCCAGCCGACGACCCTGCTCACCTGCCGTCCCGGCGGTGCAATTAGCGGTACGGTGGACGCCGCAGTCACGCGCGCCGTGCTCCAGCCCGTTGACACGCACCAATCGTGGTTTGCGCCCGGCCTCGTCCGTTTCGCCGCCCAGCTTCATCCCGACGTGGTCCTTTGCATGGGCCGGATGGCGAACTGCTATGCCGGCAGATTGCAAGATCGGTTGCCCGATACCGCGGTGGTCGCCACCTTGCGCACTGGGAAAAAATTGCCCTGGCTGTATCGCCGCTCCCTCAGAACGGTTCGGCACATCATCGCCAACAGCCAGGCTTCGGCCCGCCACCTCATTGCCGGGCACGCGATCCCAGCCCAGAAAATCACTGTCATCCACAACGCCCTGGTTTTTATCGCCGACTCTGGTTTCTCCATGCAAGGCTGTGAGCGCCCTCCCGGCGTTGAACACCCCCTTCCCCGGTCGCGCAGCAAACCTTCGGGCCTCGCCGTCCGCGCTCAATCCGCCGCCGGACCCGACACCGTTGTGTTACTCTGCGTCGCGATGTTTCGTCCCGAAAAAAACCACCAGGGTTTGCTCGATATTGCCGCCCAACTCCCCGGTGACTGCAACTGGCAGCTCTGGCTGGCAGGTGATGGAGAGACCCGTCCGGCTTGTCTGGCGCTGGCCCATCGGCTTGGCCTGGCCGATCGCGTGAAATTTTTGGGTTTTCACCCCAACCCCACCCCGCTCTATGAGGCGGCCGACATTGTGGTGCTGGCGTCACATGCGGAGTCGTTGCCCAATTGTCTCATTGAGGCGCAGGCGCATGGGCTGCCCGTCGTCGCCTATGATGTCGGCGGGGTCCGCGAATGCTTCATCCCGGGAACAACCGGTTGGGCGGTGCCAATCGGAAACGCCACCGGCTTCGCGGAAGCGGTCGCGGCATTGTTTGCCGACGGCACCGGCCGCGACGCCATCGCCCCGGTCGCGCGTGCTTTCGCCGAGGACACCTTTGCCCCGACAAATCAAATCCGTCGTTACCTCGATTTATTCACGCAACTGTGACAAACGGGGTGGTTCATGGCGACCATGCACTGAAAACACTTGCGCCCGCCAGAGATTCAAAGTGATTTCCCTTTTCTTTCCCATCGCGACCTCTCCTCAGCCATGATCGAATTCAATAAACGCATCCTCTTTGTTGGCTACGGCGCCGTCGCCGAATGCACGCTCCCGATCCTCTTCAAGCACATCAAGGTGCCGGCCAAAAACGTCACCGTGATGGATTTTGAGAACCGGGCGGCGAAGCTAAAACCATGGACGGAGCTGGGGGTGCGCTTTGTGCGTGACCGTGTGACCGAGGAAAATATGGGGGCGCTGCTTGCCAAACACGTCGGCCCGGGTGATCTGCTCATTGACCTGGCCTGGAATATCGACGCCATCGAGATCCTCCAGTGGTGTCACGACCACGGCGTCCGCTACATCAACACTTCCACCGAGCTGTGGGATCCGTATGCAGCCGGCCCCCATCAACACCCGACGGAAAAGACCCTCTACTGGCGGCATCTGAACCTGCGCCGCCGCCTCGCGACCTGGAAGGAAAAAGGCCCGACCGCAGTGATCGAGCATGGCGCGAATCCCGGCCTCATTTCCCATTTCGTAAAACAGGGCCTGATTGACATTGGCCAGAGCCTGATCGCGGACAAGAAGGTGAAGGCCAAGGCGGCCGAAAAGCTCACCGAGCTGATCCAGACCCGGCAGTTCAACCATCTCGCCCGCGCCGTGGGCGTGAAAGTCATCCATTGCTCGGAACGCGACACCCAAATCACCAATCAGCCGAAACAGGTCGATGAGTTTGTGAACACCTGGAGCATCGAAGGCTTTCGCGAAGAAGGAACAACGACCGCCGAGATGGGCTGGGGCACGCATGAAAAGACGCTGCCGCAGCATGCTTTCCGGCATAAGCAGGGACCGGGCAATCAAATCTGTCTCGCACGGATGGGGATCAACACCTGGGTGCGCTCGTGGGTGCCTGACTATAATATTCTGGGCATGGTCGTCCGGCATGGCGAGGCGTTTACGATTTCCGACAAACTGACCGTCTGGGAAGGCAAGAAAGCCATCTATCGCCCGACGATGCATTATGCCTACTGTCCGTGTGACGAGGCCATCGCCTCGCTGAATGAAATGCGCGGTTATAATTACAAGCTCAATGCCAACCAGCGGATCATGAACGATGAGATCACCGGGGGGGCTGATATTCTGGGCGCACTGCTCATGGGCCATGCCTACAACTCCTGGTGGATCGGTTCGGACCTTTCGATCGGGGAATCGCGCCGCCTCGTGCCGCATCAAAACGCCACGACCATGCAAGTTGCAATCTCGGTCGTTGCCGCGTCCATGTGGATGCTGGAGAATCCCCTCGCCGGAGTCGTGGTGCCCGACGAACTGCCGCACGACTATGTCCTCGGCATCGCCATGCCGTATCTGGGCCGTTGGATCTCCAAAAAATCCGCCTGGACGCCGCTCCAAAATCGCGACACGACTTTTGACCGGCACCATAAGCCGGACCTGGATCGGAAGGATCTCTGGCAGTTTAAGAACTTTCTGGTGACCGACGCCGGCTGAGGCAGTTGCACCATGATCCCGCTCAAACGCCTTCAGTCGCTCGCACGCCAGCATGGCACTCCCTTGTTCGTGATCGACCACGACGCGTTGCGCAAAGCCTACCGTGAATTTCGCCGCTACCTGCCCCGGGTGCAGGTCTATTATGCGGTGAAAGCCAACCCCGATCCGCTCATCGTCCGGACTTTGTTCGAGGAAGGCGCCAGCTTTGACGTCGCTTCCATGCCGGAGTTCATGATCGTCTATGAAAACATCAAGTCCATGCCCGCCAGGAAACGGCAGGACTGGATCTGGGACAAAATCATCTACGCCAACCCCACGAAGCCGACCGACACGTTGGAGCAGCTCAACCAGTACAAGCCGCTCGTCACTTTCGACAACCGCGAGGAGATACACAAAATCAAGCAGCACGCGCCGAATGCCGGGCTGGCGCTGCGGCTCAAGGTGCCCAACACCGGGGCCATGGTCGAGCTGTCATCGAAATTTGGGGCGGCACCGGGTGAGGCGGTGGATCTGATCCTGGAAGCGGATCGCGTCGGTCTCACCGTCGAAGGCATCAGCTTTCACGTCGGCAGCCAGACGACCAATTTCGACAATTATGTGCAGGCGCTGAGCCTTACCGCCAACATTTTCAAGGAAGCGCGGGACCGCGGCTACACCAAAATGAATCTGCTCGACATTGGTGGCGGCTTCCCGGCCCCGTATGATTCGACCGTCCGCCCGTTCCGCGAACTCGCCAAAATCATCAACGCCGAGCTTGAACGCCTTTTCCCCAAGGATATCCAGGTGCTCGCCGAACCCGGTCGGTTTCTGGCGGCGGTGTGCGGCACGTCCGTGGCCTCGATCATCGGCAAGGCGGTCCGTGACGGCAAGACGAGTTATTACATCAACGATGGCGTCTATCACACCTATTCCGGCGTCATCTTCGACCATTGCAAGTACCCGGTGCTGTCGTTCAAAAGGGGTGCTACTTCACTTTGTTCGGTCTTTGGCCCGACCTGCGACGCGCTTGATGTTGTCTCCATGGCGGAAAATCTCCCCGAGCTCGAGCGTGGTGACCTCGTCTACTCGGTCAACATCGGGGCTTACAGCCATGCCAGCGCGACCTACTTCAACGGTTTCCCACCCGCGAAAGTCGTGCACGAGAACCGTCGTGCCTGAGCTCTTGCCTGAGGGTCTCGGCTTGGGATTCCCCCCTGCCCGCGTCCGATCGGTCGGCTTAAAGATACTAACCAGTGCTCCACCTCGCGGACTCCGCGGGTTATTTCCAGCACTTCGCCAGTTTTCAGCCACAAATCGCTGAAAATGCGGGCCGAAAACATGGACGGGACTGTAGTGTCACCTGTTCGATCTCCTGCGCCTGGTGTGGTTGGTTTACTTTACGGCCTCCGACTCCCGGAGTTGAGGAGCACATGATAACAACGGCAAGCAGACCTCCCTATGCACGAAAATGCTTCCGACCTGCCCCGCTGTCCTGTTTTCTAATGTCCCCGTTTCGCAACTCTGCCCCTTGATTCCGTCTCCTGACTTCTGTCTTTTGCTCGCCAGTTCTGTCTGCTCGCTACTCACTACCCGCTCCTCGCTACTTTCCGCATGACCGCCGCCCAGCTCCGTTCCTCCTTTCTCGATTTCTTCGCCGCCCATGGCCATACGCTGGTGCCGTCGTCGTCGCTGCTGCCCGACTCGCCCGGACTGCTCTTCACCAATGCCGGCATGAACCAGTTCGTGCCCATCTTCCTGGGCGACCGCGCGCCCGATGTGTCCAAATGGGCCGGGGCCAGACCATCGAAGGACACCCGCGCCGCCGACACCCAGAAATGTATTCGGGCCGGCGGCAAGCACAACGACCTCGAGGACGTCGGCTTCGACACCTACCACCACACGATGTTCGAGATGCTCGGCAACTGGTCTTTCGGCGACTACTTCAAAACGGAATCGCTCACCTGGGGCTGGGAACTGCTCACCAAGGTCTGGGGCATCCCGCCCAAACGCCTCTTCGCCACTGTCTACTCTCCAAAGCCGGGCGATCCTTCCGAGTTTGACCAAGAAGCCGCCGCCATCTGGACAGAGCTTTTCCGTGCCGCCGGCCTCGACCCGGCCATCCACATCGTCCCCGGCAACCGCAAGGACAACTTCTGGCAGATGGGCGACACCGGCCCGTGTGGTCCGTGCTCGGAAATTCATTTCAATCTTCGCCCCTCCGACGATGAGGCGGCAGGACGTGCCCTCGTCAACTCCTCCAGCCCCCGTTGCATCGAGATCTGGAACCACGTTTTCATCCAGTTCAACGCCAACGCCGATGGCACCTTCTCCCCGCTCGCCGCCAAGCATGTGGATACCGGCATGGGCTTCGAGCGTGTTGCCGGCATCATGGCCACGACGAATGGGTTTAAAGACTTCTCCAAGGACCCTTCCAACTACGCCGCCGACGTCTTTGCCCCACTCTTCGCCAAAATCGCGACCCTCTCGGGTAAAATTTACACTGCCACCGTTCCGACGAAGCGCGAAGGTCTCACCGAGCAGGAAAACACGGATATCGCCTTCCGTGTGCTCGCCGACCATGCCCGCTGCGTGAGCTGTGCTATTGCCGATGGCATCCTCCCCGGCAACGAAGGCCGTAACTACGTCATTCGTCGCATCCTCCGCCGGGGAATTCTCTACGGCACCAAAATTGGCCTGAAGGTCGGCGACTTCTCGCAGCTCGTCGCACCAGTCGTCGAGTCGCTCGGTGATGTGTTTCCCGAGTTGAAACAACAACAGAGCATCGTCCAGCGCGTGATCCGCAGCGAGGAGGAGAGCTTTGGCCGAACTCTCCAAACTGGCCTGGAGCTATTCAAAACCGAAGTTACAAAAGCGGGAGTTAAGGCTCTCGGCTGGGAGGTAACTTTCCACGGCTACATCGACGAAGACAACGACGCTAAGGCTAACTTGCCGATGGTTTTGATCTCAGATGAGTCTCGAACGAAGACCCCGGTCGATCTGCGTCAGGTGCGTGATAATCTGCCGTGGAGCAAGGTCGCCGCTTCTGGATTCCAAGTTCCGGGTGCCCTCGCCTTCGAACTCTACGACACCTTCGGATTTCCCCTCGACATGACCCAACTGCTCGCCACCGAGCGGGGACTTGCCGTCGACACCTCCGAGTTTGATAGCCTCATGGGAAAGCAGCGCGAGCGCGGCCGTGCCGCGCAGAAAAAAGAAATCATCGTCGCCGCCACCGAACTAGGTGCCCTCGACATCAAAGCCACAAACTTTCGAGGCTATGAGTTAAATGAGACAACTATCGTTCATGCGCAGATCATCAAAATCACAACCTCGAATAACTACAAATATCTCATCTTTGACCAGACCCCATTTTATGCTGAGATGGGTGGACAGACAGGAGATACTGGGCACGCCGTTATTGATGGCCATAAAATCGATATCCTTGATTGCCTCAAAGATAAGTCCGGCAGGTATCTTCACCTAATCGCGGGTGACGCGATCATACCGCATACCTCAACCTCTGCTACACTGCACGTTGATTATCACCGCCGCCGCGCCATCTCCCGCCATCATTCCGCGACCCATCTCCTGCACTGGGCCTTGCGTCGCGTGCTCGGCACACACGTCCGGCAGGCCGGCACGCACAAGACGCCAGAACGCCTGCGCTTCGATTTCTCCCACTTCGAGGCCGTCACCCACGCGCAGCTCCTTGAAATCGAGCAGCTCGTAAACGGCCATGTCATCGACAACGCCAAGGTTGAGACCTACGAGACGGAGTTCGACAAGAAGCCCGAGGACACGCTCGCGTTCTTTGGCGACAAATACGGCAAGATCGTCCGCGTCGTGGACATCGGCGGCTACAGCCGCGAGCTCTGCGGTGGCACGCATGTCACAACCACCGGCGAAATCGGGGTCATCAAGATTGTGGCCGAGATGGCCATTGCCGCCGGCACCCGCCGCATTGAGGCCGTCGCCGGCCAGCCGGCGCTGGACTTTGTCGCCCACCGCGAGGCCGCCCTGGCTGCGGTCAGCGCCCGCCTCAACGCCGGTCCCCACGACGTCGCCGCCAAGCTTGAAGCCCTGCTCGCCGCGCAAAAGGAAACCGAAAAGCAACTGCGCGCTTTCCAGCAAAAGGCCCTCACCGCCCTCGCCGAAGAACTCGCGGCCAAGGCCACCGTGCGCGACGGCCTCAAATTTGTTTCCGCGGTCGTGCCGGTGGAAACGCCCGAAACCTTGCGCGAGCTCGGCCCGCAAATCCTCACCAAGCTTGGCGAAGGGGTGGTCCAACTTGGGGCCGCCTTTGGCGAAAAGACCAGCCTCGCCGTCTTTTGCTCACCGGGCGCCATCAAGGCCGGTCACGCCGCTGGCAAAATTGTCCAGGCGCTCAGTCTGCAGCTCGGCGGCAAAGGCGGCGGCAAGCCCGATTTCGCGATGGGCGGCGGCAAAGAAGCCATAAAATTGGCCGAAGTCCTGAAATTGTAGCTAGGGCGGCAACCTCCGTTCCGACCTCACTGCCCGCCAGGGCAGCTTGACGATCACAGGTTAAATGACACCGTCGGAGCAACCCCGCAATTCCCCGCCTGATTTCTAGGCATTTTGACCATGAACTCCCTTCGTTGCTGCTTAGTCTTGGGTCTGTTGTTAAGTGGCCTGACGGTCTCGGCGTCATTATCGGCGGCTGAGCCGACTCCCTCGGTCATCCCCGTTATTGGGCCGGACGGGCAGATTAAGCCCGCCGTGCCCAAACCGGCCACCCCGCCTCCAATCTCCGCCGATTCCAGACGCGCCCAATTAATTGAATTTGTTCAGAAAAATGTGAGCACGAGATACGCCTGGATTTTCAGGGAACTCAAGCTGAAGCCTGAGACGGAACAGGAACTGAAAAATCTAATCGCCCAACGTCAGTTGGCAATTGATGATGCCCTGGCCGGAACTCCTAGTGCCACAGTGCAGGATCCTGGGGATCCAACTCATTACTATGGCATCAGCAACAGCGACCACCTGGCCGACGCCCGGAAAATCGCGTCGGTCGTCGCCCCGATTGACGCCCAAGTTCATGCCCTGCTTGGAGACCGTCAGTATCCCATCTATCAACATTTCATCGACACCTTCACCATTCGTCTTGCGGTGATAAATCGGCTTCAGAACGAACTGGCTCAGGGTGGGGACAGTCTCGATGAGAACCAGTCCAGGCACCTGCTTGATGCGCTCGCGGCGGCCAACAATCCGCTGACCTGGATTGATGCAACACGGGCCTTCATCACCGACGCCGTGGTGCAGGAGGCCCAGAGCTATCTGAATGCAACCCAGCTTGCGGCCCTCAAAAATACGCAGGTCGTGCGCGTCCGGGTGCAGCAAGCCGTGGACCAAGCGATGACCACACAGAATTTTGACAGTACCCCAAATCATGACCCTCAGGCTAGTTTCACCAATTCCAAAGCCGACCGGGAGGCGATGCTCAAGGCAACGGCCGGCAAAACCTACGCGATTGATTTCAGCGTGCCTTATCATGCGGGCGACCATTATGCGCTCGTGAGAACGCGAACCCTGACTGTGCGCGAAAACACAGATCGCGATATTTCTGGACCGACTGCGCCACTCACCGATACCCAGGGCAGCCGGCACACGGAGCACCTGGAAGGCGATGTCGAGGTGATGGCCGTTTTCCCCAATGGCGGGGTGCAGAAAGCCTCGCTGCTGATCAAGGTGCTAAGCTATATAACGGATGATCGATACGAGCAGAACGTGACTGGAAACCTGGTGGGCCATAAAATCCTGCCCACCGGAACCAAAGTGGTGGCAGCGAGCCTAGGCGGTAAAACCATTTATACCGTAGACGGAAAACCACCCGCTTCCACCGAGATTGCAGCCACGCTCCAATCGGTCTTCGCACTGGAAGATGGCAAGATCACGGATCAGGCCGCCTTCGGCCCTCTTAAACCGGTAAGCGTGTCCCTATTCAATAGTCCAGACAGCGGATGGGCCATGGATGGAGCGAAGGCGGTGGCAAAACTCGTTCCTGGCATGACCAGCGAAACGACCACCGGGTCGGGCCAGCTGCATCTCAACCGCATACCAGGGACGGACGCCAATCCGGTGGCCTCGTTCTATGGCACATTGACCCTCAAGAATCTCCGCGGACCCTTTGCTGCACCCATTTTGACCAAGACCGGCAGTGGCAGCGTACAACTAAACGGTCAGGTGCCTGCCCAGCACAAAGGAACCAGCACCATGAGGATGAGCAAAAATTTTGATTTCGATGGTGGCGGTCCCGATGTTGATGGGACACCCGTAATGAAACACGTAGAGATGGAAGACATCCTGCAAACCGACATCACTTATCCGTGAGCCGGAGCACACAGAAACCGCAGCCTAGCGCGGTTTAAATTGAACTGTAGACGTTTCGTTTGGTGAACGGGTCGAACTCCGACTTCGCTGACGGAGCGTCTTCTGCAAAAGTGTAACCTATGAGGTTACACTTTTAGATGTAGCGACGACCTCGCCATGGATATGATCTACCCTGCCCCGCCACGGTAGTGTATCAGTTTGAAAAGTCAGTCAAGTTGAATGGTCTTGAAAGTGGCTGGCCGTTCAAGCACCGTGGGGGATGCCCAATAAATCTATTGTTCCCCGGACTTCACTGGCTGACATGGAGGACGCCCATGCTGCGGCTCTTTGCGGTCGGGCTTCTCGACCAGAAAGTCGTCCGCGCGATTGGCGATGTCGTCAATGATGGAGGTCAAGTCCATGAAAGCAGAGGTTTGCCGGCTGAGAAAACAGAGGCCAAAACCCGCCAATGGTCAAGCCAGAGGTGGCGGGGGTAGTGTATCAGTTTGAAACGTGAAAAGGTGATTTTATTTAGAGATGAAAGAAAAACGCATCAACCAATCTACTCCTGCCAATCCCAGTTGGCGGTGTCCAAGTCTTGTTGAAGTTGTGCTGCGCCGGAAGGGTGCGTCTTTTCCATCTCCAGCAAAAGTCGCTGGGAAAGTTGCTTCGGGAGGTTGTCGCAAAGCTCCTTTATCGGATGCCCTTGTAATTCCGATATCCCCTGATCTTCGGCGAGCTTTTGAACTATGTGCTGAAGTGATAGAAGTCGGCAATGATTCATCCAGGAGGCGACACGAGCACGCCGCAGGGCGGCATTGAGGGAATTAGGATCATTTTCCATGTTCATCTCCCTATCAGGGCAAAATAGCAGGGCAAACGGCAAATCACGTCTGGATGGCTTCCGCCTCCATCATGGCAATCACTTCCGAAAGCTCCCACACATGATCAGTGATTCCAGCCTCCATCGCCGGGGTGACACGCAAGGTCGTATGAATCCGGCAAAAGTTATAATGCATCATCGTGATGGCCACGGAGTGCTCATGATTCTCAACCTTTTTGGAAAAGGCGTTGGTCAAGCGGGTGAATCGGCGGTTTCCCATCCGCAGCGTCAGGTTGCTGCGCTCCACAAAGGACGTGGAGACGTGGCCGGCGGCGGGCGAGCCGGTGACGCGGGCCAGCCGTGTTCCCATGCCGCCAAAGACCGTCCGCGCGTGATCGGCGGGGTCATTGCCATCCTCGAGGAAGAGGATTTTTTCGGCACGGAGTTTGCGGGCGACTCCTGGAACGACAAGGACGACGAGCCGGAAGCCGGCTAAGCCGTCCCCAGCTTGGTGCGTTGCGTCCTTACGGCCAGCCAAAGCCAAAGCGCGGCGCATACCGCAAGTGCAACAGGCAGGATCATCACGCCGCGCCGCAGGTTGCCAAGGGCGTCGGAAAGATGCCCGACGATTTCCGTCGACCACAGGTCGCCAAACAGGTGGATGGCAAAGATGGACAGCGCACCCGCACCCGCCCGCATATTGGCGGGGGCGGTCTCCAGGATGAGCGTGTTCACCGGTCCCGTGGAGAGAAAAAGCAGCAGCATCGCCAGCGCGAGCAGCACCATTGCCAGCGTGAGATTGCCGGTCAGAAACGCCCCAAAGCTCACCGGGACGGCGGCCAGCACGCTCAGACCGAGCATCCAGGCGTAACCGGCTGGATTACGCCGTTGCCACGCGGTCGCCGCGAAGCCTCCGACAAAGGTGGACACCAGCCCGGCGACCACCAGCGTGCCGCCGAAAAACAACCCTGCTTTCTTTTCATCCAGGCCGTGCATCCGGGTGAGAAAGGTCGGACCCCAGTTGGCAAATGCGCCCAGGGCAAAGGTGTAAGCCACATAGCCAGCCACGACGAGCAGGTAGGCAGGCCGTTTCAATAGCTCGACATAATCACCCGCCGAGGGCCGCTCCGCAGATTCGGTCGGCGCATCCATCGCGCCACGCCGTGGTTCCTGGAGAAACAGCGCCAGCACCGCCAGCGCCAATCCCGGCCCTCCCGCCCAATAAAACGCATGCCGCCAATCCCAACGCGCACAGATCTGGCTGCCGAGCAGCACCCCCAGCGCCGAGCCGACCGGAATGGCAACATAGAAGATAGTCAGGGCATTATTGCGCTTTTCCTTGGGATAAAGATCGGCGATCCAGGCCGGGCTGATCGTGGCGTAGCTCGCCTCCCCGACCCCCACCAGCGCCCGAAAGAGCAGCAATATGCCAAACCCGGCCGCCCAGCCCGTCAGCACCGTGCCCAAACTCCACACGAACACACCCACCGCCACCAGCCAGCGTCGCGACGCGCGGTCACCCAGCCAGCCAAAGACCGGTGAGGTAAAAAAATAACCGAGCATGAACACCGTGGCAATGCGCCCGGCCTGACCGTCCGTCAGGCCAAACTCCCGCTTCATCGGATCGAGCACCGCCGAGAGCACATAGCGGTCAAGATAGTTGAACAAATTCAACCCGGTGAGCACGGCCAATGTCAGACCAGGGCGGATGGGTTTGGACTCGCTCACGAACAAGAGGATAACCGGGGCAATCGCATTCGGTGCAACGCAAATATCGACGACCGCCTTCCAGCGGACGGGAGGCTCCTCTCCATTGCCAGAGGTCGGCGGCAAGCACCCACGACGCCCGGCAGGGAAGCGGTACAAATTAATGTGGCGGCCCGCGCTTCGCTGAGGAAAATGGGTGTCGCTCCTCCTGTCATGCCTACCGTTTCAGTCCATACCCAGACACGCGCCGTTGTGCTCGTCTTCGACACCAGCAATCGGCTGGCCGTGCGGGTCGATGGACCGAACGCGCCTGCCCTGCCATTTGTCAGCGAGCATCTTGCGGAAGCAGTGCAGATGCTCGACCAGTCCTTTCCTGAACACACCCCGCCCAGGGAACAGTTCGCCTTCGTGCAACCCGATGAGCACACTTGTCAGGTCTATTTCAGCCAGGTCAGTCCGTCCCTCCCCTCTTTAAAATCGCCAACTCCGGGCGATCGGCTTGCACAATCTACCGCATTTGTCGCCATCGAAAAACTGGCCAGGGCGACGATCACAGATCCATTGCTCACGGCGATCGTCGCCCGGCTCGAACCGCATCTGATCGACATTCCCTATCTGCATCTCGGCGAGAATGATTTCATCTATAAATTTCGGCCGGCACAGGAGCGCAACACCACCATCTACGCCCAGGACGAGGCCTCCGCCGGTCTGTACCAGTCCCGCCTGTGTTCCGCCATCAAGGCCCTCGCCCGCCAGCACGAGCGCAGCGCCGCCGCGCCAGTCACCCTGAATTTCGGTGCGGTGCGCTATGTCATCCCCAGTCATTTTGGGTTTTGCCTCGGCGTAAAAAACGCCATCGAACGCGCCTATGAAACCCTGGCGGAGAATCCGGGCCGGCGCGTGTTCATGCTTTCGGAACTCATTCATAATCCATTCGTCAATGAAGACCTCCTCCGGCGTGGATTGCGTTATTTGCAAACCGACAAAGGCGCGCCCTACACCACCGACGGACACGTCGTCACTGACCCCGCCGTCCAACAAAAAACGCCGCTGCTTTGGGATACCCTGACGCCCGACGATCTCGTCATCATCCCCGCGTTTGGGGCGACCGACGACGACAAACGCCGGCTGGTGCGGAAAGGAATCGCCGTCTGCCAATATGACGCCACCTGCATGCTCGTCGAAAAAGTTTGGAAGGCCGCGCGCACCTATGGTCGCGAAGGCTACACCGTCATCATTCATGGCAAGAGCGAGCACGAGGAGACCAAGGCCACCTTTTCCAACACCCGCCGCCATGCGCCTGCCGTGATCGTGCGCAACCTCGACGAGGTGCGCGCCCTCGGCGAACTCATCGCGAGCGACGATCCGGTCGTGCGCGCCCGTTTCTACACCTTGTTTGCGGGCAAGCACACGCCAGATTTCGATGTCTCGCGTCACCTTGATCGCATCGCCGTGGTCAACCAGACCACGTTGCTCATGAACGAAACGCTCGCGATCATCGAGCATCTTAAGTCGGTCTATCGGGCCAAATTCGGCGATGCCGCGGTGTCCGAACGTGTCGGCGGCGGTGCCCGGCGGGACACGCTCTGTTACGCCACCCAAGTCAACCAGGATGCCCTCAGCCGCGCGCTGGGAGAACCGCTCGATGCTGCCTTCGTCATCGGGGGTAAAAATTCCTCCAACACGTATCAACTGTTTCGCCTGTGTGAGCAAAAGCTCGGGGCGGCGGCGTTTTTCATTCAAAACGAGGCCAATATCCGGTCCCGTCACTCGGTGGATCACTATTTGTATGTCGGGGCGGGTGCCGGCCGTTCCGAACCCCGCCAGCTTTGGCCCGCTTTCGCTGAACCGACGGAGGGCAGGCCCGACGATTCCGTTGGAGGCCAGGTCGCTGATCTGGCTCCGAAACGCGTCCTCATTACCGGCGGCGCGTCGTGCCCCGACGGTATCATCCAGCAGGTCATCACCCGCCTGAATTCGCTTTTCCCACCGGAGCAACTGCGCCCCATCGCCGCTGTCCTCGCCGGGCTGGAGGAATAAACCTCAAGGCAGCGGCCATGTTTTTCCGCTTGCACCGACTGCATCGGCCTGTGAGATTGAACCTTCGCGGCGTTAGTTTCGGTCTGGCTGGCGTCTGCCGCGATGCTCCCGCCCGCCATTTTTCATCAGTTCAACCTTCAACCCACGGTTCCGCCTTGCGGCGGAATCACCACCGGGCGCCGGGAGTTTCTGGAGCAGAACGCCTGTCGCCGGTTTTCCGCACATGAGTTCCATAATGCAAGAGTTGCTCGCCCAGTCTTCCTTCGACAAGCTCAAGGAGGGCGCCATTGTCCCGGGCGTCATCACCGAAATCCGCCAGAACGAGGTCGTGGTCGACATCGGGGGCAAAGCCGAGGGTGTCGTTCCCGCCTCCGAATTCATCGACATCGGTGAATTGCAAATCGGTTCCACCATCGACGTGCTCGTCGAAAAAATTGAGGACAAATCCGGCGCACCGGTCATCTCCTTCGACCAGGCCGAGCAAAAGAAAAACTGGGACAATATCCTGACCAAGTTCCCCGAGGGTTCCGTCGCCGCCGGTCGCGTCAAAGCCAAGGTCAAGGGCGGTCTGATTGTCTCCATCGGGGTGGACTCGTTCCTGCCCGCCTCGCACATCGATGTGCAGCCGCCCAAGAACCTCGACCAATATGTCGGCCAGACTTACGATTTCAAGGTCATCAAAATTGACCTCGTGCGGAAGAACGTCGTCCTGTCCCGCCGCGATCTCATTGAGGAGCAACGGACCTCCAAGCGCCGCAATCTGCTCGACAGCATCCAGCCCGGCCAGGTCCGCAAGGGCATTGTGAAAAATATCACAGACTTCGGCGCGTTCATTGATCTCGACGGCATGGACGGCCTGCTCCACATCACCGACATGTCCTGGGGGCGCATCTCCCATCCGACCGAGATGGTCAAGCAGGGCGAGGAAATCCAAGTCATGATCATTGAGGTCAACCGCGAAAAAGAGCGGGTTTCCCTCGGCCTTAAGCAGACCACCAAAAATCCCTGGGACGAAATCGACCGCAAGTTCCCCGTCGGCGCCAAAGTCCATGGCAAGGTGGTCAACCTCGTGCCCTATGGCGCTTTCGTTGAACTCGAGCCCGGCGTGGAAGGCCTCGTCCATATCACCGAGATGTCGTGGACCAAGCGCATCAACAAGCCCTCTGAACTGCTCAGGGTCGGCCAGGAAGTCGACGCCGTGGTGCTGGGCATCCAGAAGGAAGATCAAAAGATCTCCCTCGGCCTGCGGCAGCTGGAGCCGAACCCCTGGGACATGGTGCGTCACAATTATCCGACGGGCGCCCGCGTCCGTGGCAAGGTGCGCAACATGACCACCTATGGTGCATTCATCGAGTTGGAGGAAGGGATCGACGGCATGGTGCACGTTTCCGACATGAGCTGGACCCGCAAGGTCAACCACCCGTCCGAAGTCCTCAAAAAGGGCGACGAAGTGGATGCGCTCGTGCTCGATGTAGATCCAAGCCAGCAGCGCATCAGCCTCGGCATGAAGCAGCTGGCCACCGATCCCTGGGCCGATATCGACGCGCACTTCAAGATCGGCGACGTCGTCAACGGCACGGTCACCAAGATCACCTCTTTTGGCGCCTTCGTGGAGCTCAAGGACGGCATCGACGGCCTCGTGCACATCTCGCAAATCAGCGAGGAGCGCATCGAGAAAATCAAAGATGTGCTCAAGCCCGGCCAGGCCGTGACCGCCCGCGTCATCAAGATCGACCGGGACGAGCGCCGCCTCGGTCTCTCGATCAAGGCCGCCAACTACAATACTGACCAGCTCGCGGCCGAAACCGCCACCTATGAGGCGATGAACCGCGACAGCCGCAGTGACATGATGAACCTCGGCGATATCCTCGACGAGGCGTCGAAAAAGGAATAATCGCGCCCAATCCTTCCAAATCCTATCAGTTTCCGCGTCCGCCGAAATGCCGGACGCGTTTTTTTTGCCAGAGCTGCCGACCCTTGCGCTTGAGGTGGACACCGCGGAAATAATCGGCCAAGTACTGGGATCATCGAACTTGCCAAACCCAATGCACAAAGGCCGTCTGGAAGCTTTCAGTGATGGTGTATTCGCGATCATTATCACCATCATGGTGTTGGAGATGAAGGCGCCCCATGGGGCCGACCTCGCGGCACTCCGTGAGGTTCTGCCCGTATTTCTAAGCTACGTCTTGAGCTTCGTTTATGTCGGGATTTATTGGAACAACCACCACCATCTTTTTCAGGCGGTGAAACACATCAATGGGGCCGTCCTCTGGGCCAATCTCCATCTGCTGTTCTGGCTCTCATTATTCCCTTTTGTCACCGGCTGGCTGGGTGAAAACCATTATGCCCGGCTGCCCGTCCTGCTGTATGGTGGCGTCCTCATTATGGCAGCGGTGGCCTATTTCATCCTCGTGCGAATATTGCTGATCGGGCACGGTCCGGAAACCGCTCTGGCGCAAGCCATTGGCTCTGATTTTAAGGGCAAAATATCCGTTGTCATCTACTTGGTGGGCCTGGCGGCAGTATTCGCCAGCTCCTGGCTGGGCATCGCCCTTTATGCGACCGTAGCGCTGCTCTGGCTTTGCCCGGATCAGCGCATTGAAAAGACGCTGAAAGATTGACGCCGCCCTTGCTGTCCCCCGTTCAACTCGCGGCCGGTTTTCTGACGCGAAGGTGCAGAAAAAAAGCCGTGATTTGGGCATCTTGCAAAGCGGGCCAGGAGCGCACCGTGTCATCATCCGGGCACGGTTCAGCGCAACTCTCCAGGGCAAACCCTGCCGCCAGCAGGAGATTGAGCCATTGGCTGACTGGACGGTGAAACCGTGGCACGAGAAACTTGGGCAGCCGGTCGCGCAGTGAGGTCGGCGCGGCACCGAAGGTCCATTCCTCCACGCGGCCTTTCGCCTCCAGGAAATAGTCTCCTACCTCGACCGCATAGATGCGTTGCTCCTCATCGCGACAATTGCGGCGGTGGGGCGGATGGAAACAGGGATGGAGGATGGAAAATTGCAGCCATCCGCCGGGGCGAAGCACCCGGTAGGCCTCGGCCAGCACCTGTTCGGTCTCGGGGATGTCCATCAGGCTCATGAACGCGGTGGCAAAATCAAAGGTTACGCCGGCAAATGGCAATTCGACCGCGCTTGTCTGCCGGTAGATGATACCCAACGGCTGGCGGAGCTCCTCCGCCTGGGCGTGACGGATAAAAATCTCGGAGATATCAATGGCGGTCATGTTCGCGCCCTGTCGCGCCAGCAGCCGGGTATTATGCCCCTCCCCACAGCCTATATCTAGCCCGTTCCGTCCTCCCACTGGTGGGAGCAGCGCAAGAAATGCCGGGGTATTAAGCTGATCGCGATAGATGTCGTACCCGGCGCGCGCAAGTTTCGTCCAAACCTCGGCGTTGCCATTCCAGTATTCTCCTGCCGTGAGGTGATTCATACGCCAGTGGATATAACTTTTATTCAGCGCTTTGCTTCAACCATGCACGATCCAAACTCCCCTGTAACCAATCGCGCCGGCCTTGCTGGGAAGCGACACCGTGCGGCTCTAGCGCGAAAGCTGCGTCTTCAGAAATTCGATGCTGCCGCGCGCCGTGGGATCCTGCTCCATCATGTTGTCCACCGACTTACAGGCGTGGATGACGGTGCCGTGATCACGTCCACCGAAAGCATCGCCGATATCTTGCAATGAGTGCTTGGTGAGGGTGCGGGCGAGATACATGGCGATCTGGCGGGGAATGGCGATGTTGTTGGGGCGACGTTTGCAGGTCATGTCACCGGGGCGCAACTGGTAGTGTTCGGTCACGCGTTTTTGGATCATCTCGATGGTCAGTTGCCGTTGCGCCTGCTCCATGAGCACATCCTTGAGCAACTCCTCGGTGGCGGGTAAATCCAACACCCGGCCAGTCAGTGAAGAGTAGCTGGCCACTTTGATGAGCGCGCCCTCAAGCCGGCGGATGTTCCGGGAGATATTTTGCGCGATGAAAGTGGCAACCGGTGCCGGCAGGTCGAACTTGAGGGTGGCGGCCTTGGCCCGGAGAATCGCGAGGCGGGTTTCGAAATCGGGCGCCTGAATGTCGGCCGGCAGCCCCCACTCAAACCGGGACACGAGGCGTGACTCCAGCTTCTGGATCTCGCTGGCGCGGCGGTCACTCGAGAGGACAATTTGCTTCCCCGCTTCAAAAAGATCGTTAAAGGTATGAAAAAACTCCTCCTGAATCCGTTCTTTGCCAGCGAGAAACTGGACATCATCAATGAGTAACACGTCCACATGCCGGTAGCGCTGGCGAAACTTGGTGAGGGCGTTTTCCTGCAGGCCTTGGATGAATTCGTTGGTGAATTTTTCCGTCGAGAGGTAGGCGATGCGCGCGTCCGGATTCAGCCGCATGATAGCGTGGCCGATGGCATGCATGAGATGAGTCTTGCCCAGGCCGGTGTCGCCGTAGAGAAAAAGCGGATTATAGGCTTGGGCAGGGGCTTGAGCCACCGCGAGCGCGGCCGCATGGGCCATCTGGTTGTTTGAGCCCACCACAAAAGTCTCAAACGTATTGCGGGGATTCAAAATGCCAGCAGCTGGGCCGCGGTCATCCGGCCGGCCGGGGCGACGGGGGCTGGGGGTCACTTTGGCGCGGACGAAAGTCGCCTCGGAAGACTGATTGGCCGCCGTACGATGATCGGGACCGTGGCGACGGAGCCGGACGTTGACGGAGTGGCCAGCCGTCAATCGCAACCGCTGGGTGATGAGATCAAGGTAATTGTCGTTGATCCAGATGACGGCAAAATCATTCGGCACTCCCAGCGTCAGCGTATCTTCAGTCGTCTCCAGGCAAACGATCGGCTCAAACCAAAGCTTGAAAACATCCTCCGGGAAGAGGGCCTTGAAATCACCTTTGACAGTGTCCCAAAGCTTGGGCGACAGGAAGATAGCGGGCATGGACGGGAAGGCTGGAGATGCGATTTATTCACAATGAGCCGTGAACCAGCGGAGACGAGCACATAACACCGAGAATTTTCCTGGGGACGCAGCAGGCAGAATACACCAAAGCAGCAGACCGGAGAGCGAAATTGGAAACAGTCGCTTAAGTTATTGCAGTAAAGGATGCTGTGAAATAATAGACGAGCGGATAAGGAAAATACCTGGGGTGATGTGCAAAGAACCGCGGAGACAGCGCAGAAGGAGTGGCGAGCAGGCAGTTACGGACAGGTGAAAAACGGTTTCAAGCGGAACTTTCCGACAAGTTATTCACAGGCGTAAGCGGATAAGTTTCTGAAGTTTTCTATTGTCACGCGGCCGAGAATTTGAAGCGCCCGCCCCACCCCATATTTCACCAGTTTGTAACGAATCTTGTGATACAGAACCGGGCGAGCCGAGCGTCACCAGATTGTCACGACGTCGTAACGTCCAGCAGCCGCGCCGGTGAATCTTCACCTTCCGGTAACATGGTCGGAACCGGGTCAGACCATTTGCCGTGCTCGCGAATGAGGGCGACCAGACGGTCATCGGCCTCGCCTTGCGGGAGGTTGTACTGGACGCAGGCTTTGCCGACATAGAGATTGATTTTTCCCGGCGCGCCACCGACATAGCCGAAGTCGGCGTCGGCCATCTCGCCGGGACCGTTGACGATGCAGCCCATGATGGCGATTTTCACCCCTTGGAGATGGCCGGTGCGGGCGCGAATCCGCTGGGTCGTGGCCTGCAGATCAAACAGGGTGCGCCCACACGAGGGGCAGGCCACAAATTCGGTTTTGGAGCTGCGCGTGCCGGCGCCTTGCAGCAGATTGTAGGCGAGCGTAATCGCGCGCATCGGATCGGTTTCGGTCTCGACACTCACCAAGTCACCGATGCCGTCACACAGCAAAGGGCCGCTCAGCATGGCGGCATCCAGGAGGCGGGAAAGAAAGTCGGCCGATCGGCCAAGCGCGGTGCCAGCGGTGCAACGAATCCAGAGCGGGGCGCGTGATCGGATTTGCCCCAGCGCATCCGTGAGCTGGCGATAGGCGCCGAGCGGATGAGCCGCAACCAGCGAGGCACCCGATGGAGCGCAGGTGAAAAGCAAACGGTCATCGCCAAGCTGCCGCAGCTCGGTGGAGAGGGCGATAAGATCGGCCGGGGTGACGGCACAGGCGAGAAAACGACCGGTATGGCGGACAAATTCGGCAAAGTCGCGGAGCAATGCAGATTCCCCGGCGGCGAAGCGACGGACCAGGACGACGGGCGATTTGAATTCCAGAAGTTGGACTGCCAGCTCAGCCAGCGTGATGGTCGGAGCCAGTTCCAACACATAGAATGATCCGCCGGCATCGGGCAGTGCCGCAATTTCAGCGGCAGTGGCGAGCGGGAGGAGCAATCCTTCGGCCGGGGTTGTGGCATATTTCGCAGCCTGCAATTTTGCCTGGATCTGGGAAAGTTCGTCCGGGGCAACCCGTAAGATTACGCGAGGCGGCCGCTCGGGGCCGACCAGGCAACCGTTGGCCAGAGTCATCGTGGTGGTGTCGCGTTTGGTGAAATGAAACGGATCGATCTGGTCCATGGTCACTTTGCCTGGTCCGGGTGTTCTGTGTCCGGCCAAGTCCCCGGTGCTCCATAATGCCATTGCCTTCTCGGCCAGGACCCGGGCAACGGGTATCTCGTAGACACTGTCCTCCGTAAGCGAAACCCGGATGGTGTCACCGAGACCATCGAGCAGGAGCGAGCCGATGCCGATGGCGCTTTTAATGCGTCCGTCCTCGCCGTCGCCGGCCTCGGTCACGCCGAGGTGGAGAGGATACGGACGGTGGGCAGCATCCATGCGGGCGACGAGCAGGCGGTAGGCCTGGATCATCACCTTGGGGTTGCTCGCTTTCATCGAAAGGATGAGGTCGTGAAAACCATGTGACTCGCAGATCCGGACAAATTCCAACGCGCTCTCGACCATGCCGAGCGGGGTATCGCCGTGGCGGTTCATAATGCGGTCGGAAAGCGAGCCATGGTTGGTACCGATCCGCAATGAGCGGCCCAGCGTTTTGGCGCGGAGGACCAGCGGGGTAAACGCCTCGTGCAAGCGTACCAGCTCCCGCTCGTAGTCAGCATCGGAGTATTCGCGCACGGCGAATTTTTTCTTGTCGGCATAATTGCCGGGATTCACCCGGACTTTTTCCACGTGTTCGACCGCTTCCATCGCCGCGGATGGCAAAAAGTGGATGTCGGCCACCAGGGGGATATGGCCGAAGCCGGCGGCCGTAAATTGCGCGCGGATCTCACGCAGGCACCTGGCGGCGGCGGCATTGGGCGCGGTGATTCGTACAATTTCACAGCCAACCTCCGCCAACGCAATGGACTGCCGGACGGTAGCAGTGACATCCTGCGTGTCACTGGTAGTCATGGATTGGAGACGGATGGGATGGGCGCCACCGACGCCGACCTGGCCAATGTTCACAGCGACCGCGGGACGGCGGATCGTATGGAATCGGGAGGCGCAGTAGGGCATAAAAAATTCAGGGGCAACAGCGGGGCAGCCCGCCGGACGCGATTATTTTACCGGCGCCGTAGCTGGCGGTTTGTCCTTATGTGCCGAAGGACTTAAGCGCCGAACATCGAAGTAGGTCACATAGGCAACCATTGACAGCAGCAGTACCATGAAAACACTGTGGGCCATGGCGATAAAATTGGCGGGGAGCGCACGGCCACGCAGTTTGCCAATGGTTGCAAAAACCATATGCCCACCATCGAGCACCGGAATGGGCAGCAAATTGAAAATGGCGAGGTTGATGTTGAGAAGAATGGCAAACCACAGGACCAGCCGGATATCCACCTGCGACGTCATGTAAAACATGTGGGCAATGCCCACCGGACCGCTGAGCTTTGAGAGCCCAATGTCCGACCCAGGATTGAGCAGACTGAAGAAGGTACGGAAGGTCATGGAAACGAACGACGAGACCAACCGGAGCGGCTGGGGATAGATCAGCAAAGACTCCGTGATAAACTCGGCCCCGAGATCTGCCGATGCCTTGGCGCCGGATCGGGCCGGAATGGTGAGCGTGACGGCGGTCGCACCACGACGCACCCTCAATGCCAATGGACGATCCGGCTGATTGTCCAAAATATCCTCGAACGTTTGGAGGTTGAGAATCGGGACGTCGTCAAGGCTGAGAATGCGATCCTGGGACAAAAGGCCGAATTGCGCGGCCAGGGAGTCCGGAATCACCCTTTGTACGATGGGCTCATAGGCCGGAGCGATGCCGACCCGGCGGGTGCGCTCTTCACCGACCAAACGGGGATGTAACCTCAAGTCCAGGCGTTGACCATCGCGTTCAATGGTGAAAACAGATTCACGGATGCCATCGGCGTCATGGCCAGAGCTGGTCATCAAGGTTTGCACCAAATCCTGCCACTCGTTGACCACCCGGCCATCGATCGCCTTGACGGTATCTCCCACCCGTAAGCCGGCTTCAGCCGCCGGACTGGCCACCAACTCCCCGTCAGGCAGCTCGAGTTTGGCTTGCACATAGCCTATCCGCGTGGTGGCCAGGTCACTCGTGGTCGGTTCCCCGACGAGCCAGAGGACGCTGGCGAGGACGAAGGCAAGGATGATGTTACAGGTGACCCCCGCAAGCGAAACCAGCATCAGCGAGCAGTAAGTGGGTACGGGCAACGTATTGATATCGGTCGCGCCCGCTCCTTCGATTGCACCGATGGCCGCGAGCTGGGGCAGCCTGACGTAGCCGCCCAGCGGTATCCAAGACAGGCGATATTCGATGCCATCGCGGCCCCGCCAGCCAAAGAGCTTGGGGCCGAAACCAATGGAAAAAACTTCGACGACCATGCCCCGCCAGCGGGCGACGAGAAAATGACCGAGCTCGTGAACAAAGACTGCACCGCCAAAAAATAGCGTGATCAAAAAGATCGTCCAGATGTTGGCGGAGATGGCTTGGATGATATCCACTGGTTTTAAAGGGGCAGGGATCGATGGTGAAATTGGCGGAGACAGGCAATGGCCTGGCGACGGGCTTCCGCGTCAGCGGCATGAACGGCAGGGAGATCAGTTGGTGCGGAAGGCTGTACCTTCTCCAATGTTTTTTCAACCACGGATGCGATCCCGAGAAACGGCAGGCGGCCAGACAGGAAAGCCGCGACGGCGATCTCATTTGCCGCATTGAAAATGGCGGGGGCCGCGCCACCGGCATGCATGGCGAGCCGGGCGAGCCGAAACAGGGGGAAGCGGGCCTCGTCCACCGGGCGAAATTCCAGCGTTTGCAGCCGGGTCAGGTCCAGCGGCGCATCGGGGCCGGGCACACGGGCGGGGTGCAACAAGGCATGCTGGATCGGAAATGACATGGACGGTGGGCAGAGCTGCGCGAGCACCGAACCATCGGTAAACTCGACCAGCGCATGGACGATGCTCTGCGGGTGCAGCACGGCGTGACATTGCTCCGGCTGGAGGCCGAAAAGCCAGCGGGCCTCAATTAGCTCCAGCCCCTTGTTGGCCAGGGTGGCGGAATCGACGGTGATTTTCGGCCCCATTACCCAATTTGGGTGTTGGAGCGCATCGGCCGGTGCCGCGTGGGCGAGTCGCTCTGCCGGCCAGTCGCGGAAAGCCCCGCCGCTGGCGGTCAAAGTGACCCGGCGGACATCACCCGGTGAGTGACCGGCCAGGCATTGAAAAACCGCGTTATGCTCACTGTCTACCGGAAGGATTTTGGCGCCGCTGGCGCGGGCGGCAGCCATGACAAACTCGCCGGCGAGAACCAATATTTCCTTAGAGGCTAACGCCAGATTTTTACCGGCGGCGAGCGCCGCGAGTGCGGGGGCCAATCCCGCCGTGCCGACCACCGCGATCAGTACGATATCCGCCTCGGCCAAGGTGGCCAGCTCGACCAGCCCAGATGCACCGACGTGAAGAACACTGCCGGGGGGAATTTCCTGGCGATCAAAGGCACGGGCAGCCACCGCTGCATCGCCCAGCGCCACATGGCGAACGCCAAACTCGCGACAGATGGCAAAAAGTTTGTCGGCTCCACCGTGCGCCGCGACCCCGACCAGTTCCAGCTTCTCCGGATGCGCCCGGAGGACACGCAGCGTGCTTGCGCCGACCGAGCCGGTCGCGCCGAGCAGAACGACGCGCTTTCTTAAGGTTTGGATACTCACGGTCAGAGCAGGCTAAACAGCACATACCCGACAGGCGCGGCAAGAATGAGGCTGTCCGAGAGGTCGAACATGCCGCCGATGCCGGGGATGGATGCGCCGGAATCTTTGGCCCCGGCTCGCCGTTTGATCACCGATTCGACAAGATCGGAGACAATCGTCAATCCGGCGACCGGCAGCGCGATGAGCGCAGCCATCCAAACGGTGAAGGCGGTGGGAAAATGAGCGGGATAGCTGTTACCCGGCAAACCGTGGACAATGCCGGCCCCAAGCAAGGCGGAGAAGATCACTCCGCCTACGGCGCCTTCCCAGGTCTTTTTGGGGCTGATGTTGGGTGCCATTTGGTGGCGGCCAAAGGCTTTGCCGACCAAAAGTGCCCCCATGTCACAGCCCTTGGAGACGGCGATCAGCCAGATGGCCAGCACCAGGCCGGTACGCGGATGCGGGGCGTTGAGCAGGATGATCCGCACAAGAAACTGCAGCATAAACGGGACATAAACCAGGCCGAACATGGTCCAGGCGAGAGTTTCAACGCGGTTGTGGGGTTCGCGTTCGCCCAGAATACGGACCGAAAATGCCGCCACTGCCACCCCAAGCAAGAGCTCCGGGGTGATGGCAGCGGGCAGCCAGCGATTGGCTGCCGCCCACGGCGCGAGGGTGATGAGTGCCCCGAGAAACAGCCCCAGGCGATTAAAAGGCGCCAGCCCCATGCGGCGCAACATCGAGTAAAATTCATGCTGGGTAAATGCACTCACGACCGTGACCAGCCACACGCTACCGGGCGCCCCCAGCCAACGGACACAGCCGAGCACCAAGGTCCAAAGTATAATGGTGCTGAAAATGCGTTGGGCCACAGTGATGATGGGGTTGGCGCGTGCGAATTCAGCCGCTGGTGGCCGGATCGGCCAACGGGCGAAGTTGATCGCTGGTCAGACCAAAGCGCCGCTCTCGCCGGGCATAAATTTCAAGTGCGGCGGAAAGATCGGCCTTGGTGAAATCCGGCCAGAGCACGGGGGTGAAAACAAACTCTGCATAGGCGGCCTGCAACAGAAGAAAATTGCTCACCCGGGTTTCGCCGGAAGTGCGGATAACCAGATCGGGATCCGGCAGTCCGGCGGTGCAGAGATAGCGGCTAAACGTCGCCCAGGAACTGTCCCGGGATTTTTCCTCGCCAGCGGCGATGGCGGCGGCGTAGGCGCGCGCAGCATCCACGACCTCGGTGCGGGAGCCGTAGTTCAGGGCAAGCACGAGGGTATAGCCGGTGAAATGCTTGGTCTCCTCCACCGTTGCCCGAAGATGTCTTTGAACACCAGCGGGGAGCTCATGGGTACGACCGATGGTGCGGAGCCGCACCCCATCGCGCACAAACGTGGCCAGCTCCTTCTTTAGATAAAGCTCCAGGAGCCCCATCAAGGCGCCGACCTCCGATTTGGGCCGCTGCCAGTTTTCAACCGAGAAAGCGTAAAGCGTAAGCATCTTCACCCCCAAATCGCGCGCCGCATAGCTTGTTGTACGGACAGCTTCCACCCCCCGGCGGTGGCCCGCAATACGCGGGAGTCCGCGTTGCTTTGCCCAACGGCCGTTCCCATCCATGATAATGGCAACATGCGCTGGGATGGGCGGATGAGAAGTGGAGGACAGCAAGGAAGGAAATGGGAGTGAGCGCCGCAGGACGCTGGGGGCCGAGTTAGGGGTGCCTGCGGCATTTTGACAAGCTGTGTTCACATCCTGGCTTGAGGTTGTGATCGCAAACCGGCGGACCCGTCTTTCCTGCCAGGCCGTCATCAATCAACCTGCCAGCCGTGTCCGTCAGAATGTCTTTTCTCCCGTTTTGGGAAAACAGATCCGCTCCACGGCGGCATCAAAATCGGCCGCGCCATAGATCAATTCGATTTCCAACCGCAGATAATAGATCGGCACCGGACACGGCAGGCCGGGAGGAATGCGGACGGCGTCCTTTTCCGTCGTCACAATGAAATCGACTTGCTGCTCGAGCCCCGCGCTAAAGATCTCCACGAAGTCATCGTAGCCAAAACGGTAATGGTCAAGAAAACGACGGGCAAAGGTGATTTGTGCCCCGAGGTCGCGGAGAAATTTCTCGAAACTCTCGGGCGTGGCGATGCCGCTGAATGCCCCCACCCTCCGGCCCTTGAGATCGGCCAGCGGGCGGCGTTCGTCCGTCGCCAGCCGGCGTAAATCCTGTGGGCGGTGTGCGCACTCAATGATGTCGGCACTGGCGTTATGGGTTCGGATCAATGCTTCGAGCTCCGGGTGGCGGATGCCATCAGATTTGGTCAGAAATATATGACTGGCACGTCGCAGATGCTTGATGGGTTCGCGGAGGATGCCGCGCGGCAGGAGGGAGCCGTTGCCGAACGGGTTGGTCTTGTCCACGAGCAGCAAATTAAGCCGTCCCTTCAGCGGCAGGTATTGAAAACCATCATCCAGGATCAGGGTGTCGCAGCCAAATTTTTTGATGGCAAACGCACCAGCCTTGACGCGGTTTTTGTCCACAAGCACGACCACACCGGGCAGGTTCCGTGCGAGCATGTACGGCTCATCGCCCGCTTGCTCACTGTCGAGTAGCACGGCTTTGCCGTCGCTGACCACCCGCGGGGGCGACTCCGCCGCGTGGGTGAGGGCAAACCACCACTTTTTCCAAAAAGGCGGCGCCTTGCTCTTGTACCCGCGTGACAGAATGGCGACATGGCGGCCGCGGTCTCGCAATGCGCGCGCAAATTTTTCCACAACGGGGGTCTTGCCCGTCCCGCCGACCGTGAGGTTGCCCACGACCACCACCAGGCACCCGAGCGGTTGATCATGCAGAATACGCTTTTGATAAAGCCACCAGCGGGTCTGGGCCGCCCCACTGAACAGCCAGGACAAGGCATGCAAAAACCCCGCATACGCGGCCGACCACGCCCCTTCGTTACGCCCATAGATGACATCGATAGTGTACAGCTCAAAGGCGTTGAATTTGCGTTTCAGCCAAGACGACATGCCAGACTTATGGCCGAACCCCATGGGGCTGACAAGCCCCGGTGTTTTGGTGATCCTCCGCCAAGCCACCGGCCTGCACGGACCTGGCATTTAGTTTGTTGACGGTGCCGCCTGCGCACCGCTTCGTTGTCCTCTCCTTTTCCATGAGCTACAAACTTTTCATCCCCGGCCCCATCGCCGTCTCCGAAAAAACGCTCCGCGCCATGGCCCAGCCCATGATCGGCCACCGCAGCACGGACTTCGTTGCCCTGTATCAGTCGCTCCAACCCGACTTGCAGGCCCTCGCCTATACTAAGGATCCGGTTTATCTCTCAACCAGCAGCGCCTGGGGTGTGATGGAGGGTGCCGTGCGCAATGTCACCAAGAAGAAGGCGCTCAACTGCATGAACGGCGCCTTTTCTGACAAATGGAACGATGTCGCCCTCCGCTGCGGCAAGCCTGCCGGCACACTGAAGTTCGAATGGGGTCAGCCCGTTGACCCCGATGCCGTCCGCCGCGAACTGGCCACTGGTGCTTACGACGCCATCACTTTCATCCATAACGAGACCTCCTGCGGCTGTATGAGCGACCTGGCGGCCCTCATGGCTGTCATCCGGCAGTTTCCCGGGGTCATCAGCATTGTGGACACCGTTAGTTCCTTTAGTGCCATGCCGATCAAGAAGGATGAGCTGGGCATCGACATTCTGATCAGCGGCAGCCAAAAGGCGCTCGCCCTGCCGCCGGGACTCGCTTTCTGCTCGCCCTCCAAGCGCGCGCTGGACCGCGCCGCCACGGTCGAGGGCCGGGGTTATTATTTTGATCTGCATGAATTCCAGAAAAATCACGAAGCTGGCATGACGCCCAGCACCCCGGTCATTCCGTTGCTCTACGCCCTCAAATCCAAACTTGAGGACATCACTGCGGAAGGCCTTGATGCCCGCCATGCCCGCCATGCCCGCCTGAACAAAACGGTCCGCGAGGCAGTGCTCGACAAGGGCTTCAAGCTTTTCCCGAAAGACGGCTATGGCTCCGTCACCTTGAACTGTTTCACCAATACCCTCAATTACGACCTTGCCGCCTTGAACAAGACACTCAAATCGAAGCACAAATTGGTGATCGATGGCGGCTACGGCAAACTGAAAGGCAAAACTTTCCGCATCTCCAACATGGGTGATGAGACCGACGACACGATTGCAAGCATGCTCAGCTCTCTCACTGCCGCCCTGGCGGAAACTCCCAAACTCGCGGCGTAAGCTCACCTCCTTGGTTGTGATTCTCCGCTGTCCGGCCAACTTGCGGAATTTGCGTTCATCCTCTGGATCGCTCACACCGGGCTTGAGTTGCATCTGGCGTTAGCGCCAGCTATGCACCAACTCCGCCCTTATGTCCGCCACCGATCCAGAGACTCCCTCCGACCCCGTTGCCCACGAAGCCGGGGCGACCAAGTCATTTTGGGCGCATTTGAACGATCTGCGCATCGCGGTGGTGCGCTCTGCCATTGCTGTCGGCATTACTTTGGTGCTGTGTTTGTTGCTCGTCAACAAGCTCATGGTGGTGCTGGAATATCCGCTGCACCGGCTCGATTTGCTGGAGAAGCCGAAGGCGACCGTGGCGTTTAAAGTGGGTGAGCAACGCTTCGGCCCCTACATCGTCAGCCGGGATCAGTTTGCCGGGCTGCCGCCCGATGAGAACGGAATTCCGCCACATGCGGTCTATCAGGTCGGCGCCGCCACCATCGGGGGCGAACCGGTCGCCACCCTCAAACTGCTGCCGCCCCCCCAACCCAGTGCGGTTGAAAGCAGCCTGCAGGTGCGCCTGCTCAACCTCAGCCCACAGGAAGGATTTTTGGTCGCGTTCCGGGTGGCCCTCTACGGCGCCTTAATTTTGTCGTCGCCGTTCTGGATCTGGAACCTGCTGGGCTTCATTCTGCCCGCCCTCAACCGGCGCGAACGGGAGGCCATTTTTCCTTGGCTGGCCTGGGGTGCGGTGTTGTTTATGACCGGGGTGGCCGCCACTTATTTCTTTTTGCTGCCCCTGGCGCTTCGCGCCGCCGTCATGTATTCCGAATGGTTCGGTTTTGTCGGCACCGAATGGCGGGCCGAGGAGTATATCGGCTTTACCTGCAAATTTCTGCTCGGCATGGGCATCGGCTTCCAATTCCCACTCGTGGTGCTCTTTCTCGTAAAGATCGGCGTGCTCACCCACCATGACCTGGCGAAATACCGCCGCCATGCGATCATCGTCTCCTTTATCCTCGGCATGGTGCTGACCACGCCCGAGGTCATAACTCAAGTGGCCATGGCCGTGCCGCTCTGCCTGCTCTATGAGACGTGCATCTGGATCGCCTGGTATTGGGACTGGAAGAAACGGCGGGCGGCTCGAGCCAGGCAAGGCTGAGCGCCGGTGGACCAGGCACGGACCGCGAGGCGGGAAACGCCCGCAAGTTGGACATTGCGTGTTGGAACGCGGATGTGTTTCCGTCCTGAACAACCAATCATTATGATCTCTCCCGAGACCTTTTCCCATATCGACAATATCAAGAAACGCGCCGGCCACCTGTGGAGGTTTCTTTGACTGCGACCAAAAGCTGCGGGAAATCGAGGCCATGGACGCGCAGATGGGCGCGCCGGGATTTTGGGATAGCAATGAACGTGCCCAAAAGCACATTGCCAAACTTAACGCGCTGAAACGCACCATCCTCCCGGTGGTCGCATTTCAGAAAAAAACTGACGAGCTGGCGGTGATGCTCGAGTTGGTCGGAGCGGAGTCGTCGGCGGAGCAAGAAACCTATGAACAGGAGCTGACGGGCAGCGTCAGCACGATGCTCGCCGAGCTCGATGCGCTGGAGATTGCGTCTTTCCTCACCGGACAGTTTGACCGCAACAATGCCATTTTTTCCCTGCAGGCCGGCGCGGGCGGCACCGAGTCCAACGACTGGGCCGACATGATGTTCCGGATGTATTCGCGCTGGGCCGAGCGGCGCAACTTTACGGTCGAGCTGATGGATGTGCAACCCGGCGACACTGCCGGCATCAGCAAGGCCACCATCCTCCTCAAAGGAGAAAATGCCTATGGCTACGCCAAAGCCGAGCGCGGGGTACACCGGCTCGTACGGATCAGCCCCTTCGACTCCAACAAGCGCCGCCACACCTCGTTTTGCGCGGTCGATGTGGTCGCCGAAATCACCGAGGACATCGCCATTGAAATTCCCGAGAACGAAATCCGGGTGGACGTGTACCGTTCCTCCGGCAAGGGCGGCCAGGGCGTCAACACCACCGACTCCGCCGTGCGGCTCACCCACATTCCAAGCGGCATCGTGGTCGTGTGCCAGAACGAACGCTCGCAGATCAAAAACCGCGCCGCGGCCCTCAACGTCCTCAAGGCCCGCCTTTATGAAAAGAAGCAGGACGAGCAACGCGCCGAAATGGACAAATTCTACGGCGAGAAAGGCGAGATTGGGTTTGGCAGCCAGATTCGCAGTTACGTATTGCAGCCCTACCAGATGGTGAAAGACCTCCGCACCGGAGTGAGCACGAGCGACACACAGGGGGTGCTCGACGGCGATCTCGACCGGTTTATCAATGCGTGGCTCCGGGCCGGCTGCCCCCGCCATCGTAACAAAGACATCCAGATGGAGGAATAATCCGCTGAGCGTCCGCGCGCCAAACCGAACCATGGAACCAATGACTTTGCCCGATCTCGCTTAGCGGGGTGCTCCAGCCTTTCGGTTTTCCCGTCATGCCCGACCTCTCCTACGATACGATCAAGACCGCCCTGGCGGATCAGCCGCTCTTTGAAGATAAATCGTGGCGGCTTTCGCCGGAGGCATGGCCGCTCACCCGGGAACATCTTGCGCAACTTGCGGCCATCGGAACGGCTTGCCTCGAATTTCACCAGGCGCTCGAAACCCTCTACCTGCGTGCGGTTGCCGGGAAAAATCTGCTCCGCAACAAGCCGCTGCTGGCCCCTTGGGTCGTCGATTACCTCGACCGTGGCAAACCCGCCGCACTCATTGCCCACGCCCGCGACCCCCGGAACCGCGGCGCATTTCCCCCGGTGCTGCGCCCCGACCTGCTGCTCACCGATGATGGTTTCGTGATGACAGAGCTTGATGCAGTCCCCGGTGGCATCGGTCTCACGGCGTTTCTTAACCGCCTCTATGAAAGCCCGTCGGGCGCGCCTGCCATCCTTGGCTCCGGTGATGCCATGATCCGGAATTTTCATGCCGCCCTCACCGCTTTGCGACCGGCCATCCGCAATCCGCTCATCGCCCTCGTGGTGAGCGATGAAGCGGCCACTTATCGGCCCGAGATGGCCTGGCTCGCCCGCCAGTTGCAACTCCTCGGCAAGCGCGTGTTCTGTCTGCGCCCCGAGGACATTTTCCCGCTCGGCAGCGGGCTGTTCTTCGATGTGGAGGGCAATCCCGAGCGCATCGACATCGTCTATCGCTTCTTCGAGCTGTTCGACCTCGCCAACATCCGCACCGAGAAATTTTTCTTCGAGGCCTGGGCGTCCGGCGAGATCGCCCTCGCACCGCCGTTGCGCCCCTTTCAGGAGGAGAAACTCGCCTTCGCCATTTTCCACCATCATCTCTTGCAGGACTTCTGGGCCGAGACGCTGCCCGCCCGAACCTTGCAACTCCTGCGCGCGCTCATCCCGACTTCCTGGATCATCGACCCTGCCCCGCTTCCGCCGGGAGCCGTGCTCGACGGCCCGCGCGTTGGTGGTCGCGCACTCGCGCGTTGGCGCGATCTCGCCGCCGCGTCACAAAAGGAACGCGATCTCATCATCAAAATCTCCGGTTATCATGAGACTGCGTGGGGGGCGCGCAGCGTCGTGCTGGGCAGCGACTGCTCGCGTGAAGAATGGCAGCAGGCAGTTGAAAACGCCCTCACTCTCTCTCCGGCCAATCTTCACCTGTTGCAGGAATACAAAAAACCCCGCCGGGTCCGGCATCGTCTCTACCGCCCGGCGGTACTCCCCGCAGAACTTATGCCCGGCCAGATCCCGCCCTTCGTCGCCATTGAAACCGACGGCCGCCTCCGGCTTTGTCCGTACTATTTCCTTGTTGACGGCCGCGCCCAGTTGTCTGGTGCGCTTGCGACCTTCTGCCCGCCGGACAAAAAAATTATCCACGGGATGACCGACGCTGCGCTACTGCCCTGCCGGGTGGTCGCATGAGGCCCATCCGCAAGCGTTGGCTCCGCTTTGCCGCGTGGTTGGTGGACTTCGACATATAAAGGCGGCGGCTAGTCCGCCGGCCCCCGCCAGCAACGCCCAAGTGGCCGGTTCCGGCACCGTCGCGATGGCGAGAAAGGTGGGCGTATCTAGTCCGGACGTCGCAAAGCCGCCCAAATCCGCGCCATTCGGAGCAAATTCTTCGATAATGTTGGCATCGCGGTAGGCCGCGTAGAGATTGCCGCCTGCGTCAAAAGCGAGTCCGATGGCGGTGTGGTCTCCGGTGCTGGCAAACTCGCCCAAGTCGACGCCGGTCGCAGACAGTTTCTCGATCATTTTATTGCCTTGGTCGCTCACATAAATGTTCCCGTTCGCGTCGAACGCTAGGTCTCCCGGAGTATAGACATTGGCGGAAAAAGTCAGTGAGCTGCCCCCAGGAGAAAATTCCAGAATATCGCCCGTAAAGTAGTTGGCCACGTAAAGGTTTCCGTTACTGTCGAATCTCAGCCCCGTCGGCCCGCTTAGGCCGGTACTGGCAAACACCCCAAGATCAATGCCAGCAGGTGAGTATTTTTCCAAGGTATTGCTGCCAAAGTTGGCGGCGTACAAGTTGCCGTTGGCATCAAAGGCCAGCCCCATCGGATTGTCCAAGCCCGTCGTGGCAAATGTGCCCAGATGCACTCCGCTGGCTGCATATTCTTCAATCGAGGTCGTACCAGCCGCTGCCACATACACATGGCCGCTCGCATCAAGCGCCACCCCATTCGGAAAGCTGATACCGGTCGCAAGCATGGTGGCATTGCCACTGGGGTCAATCTGACTGACGGTGTCGTTGCCATTGTTGGCGACGAAAATCATCTGAGCTTTAACGGGACCAACCATGCCCATCAGTATCATGACAAGGCCGATCCAGCGGGCCGGCATTATAGCAATTTTCATTGGGGAAACCATTGATACGCGGAGCTGCGAGCAAGTCCGATGCCATGCTTGGCCCAGCCCTTGGCAAGATTATTTTCCCGTGCCATAATGCCCGTCTCTGTATTGCTCGCATCTACTGGCGCCGCACCTGGGAGAGGAACCGAACCACTCGATTGCGTCAAACCGGCTATCCACAATGTTAAGTGTGTTCACCGAGACCTTTGGCAATAGCTTGCGCTGTGCAGATCTCCAACACCTCTGGCCTTGCCACTGGTTGATTAATCCGGCTTTAAACTCCCTACTTGCCATCTGGGGTTTTTACCCTAAACGGTAGGCTCGTTATTTTTGGCCATGACCTCCTCTCCGCACAAAATATCTCTCCGCACGCCGCTGGCCGCACTGCTCGCCTTGGCCGCATTTTGGTCCTTTGGCGCCAGTTCTGTGGCCGCCACAGATGATATCGCTGCTCTCCGCACCCGCGCCGACGCCGGAGACACCGAAGCGCTCAATGCACTCGGCACCGCTTACGCCAACGGCAATGGTGTAGCTCAAGATTTCAACGCAGCCACGAGCGCGTATAAAGCCGCCGCCGACAAGGGTAGTGCCGCAGCCTGGTTTAACCTCGGCTCACTGATCGAGCTCGGCCGCGGCCAGCCTGCTGACTCCGCCGCCGCCTTCAAGCTCTACCTTAAAGCGGCGCAATTGGGATACCCTCCGGCCCAGTTTAACGTGGGCAACATGTATGCTTCCGGCAGCGGAGTCCCGCAAGACAGCCCCGAGGCCATTGTCTGGTTTCGCCTCGCGGCCGCGCACAACATACCCGAAGCCCAGCATAATCTTGGACTCGCCTACGAACTCGGCCGCGGCGTCGCCAAGGACGAAACACAGGCCGCACAATATTATCGCGCCGCTGCCGAACAGGGCTACGCCAGCTCGGAGTATAACCTTGCTTTGATGCTCGAAGATGGGCGCGGCGTCACCCGCGATCAGACTGTAGCGGCCCGGCTTTATCGCACCGCTGCTCTGCAAAAATTCGGCCCCGCCCAAAACAACCTTGGCATCATGCTCGCCGAAGGCCGTGGGGTACCGGCACCAGATTTCGCCGAGGCCTATGCCTGGCTCCAACTAGCCGTCGAAAACGGCTCTCCGGCCACGGCCCGTGATCTGCTCGCCCAACGGCTGACTCCGGGCCAACTGGCCGACAGCCGCGACAAGCTGATCAGCCTGCGGGTACAATTGAGCGGTCCGGTGCCCTCCGTTGCCCTCGTTGCCTCCGCCCTGCTGCCCATAGTATCCGCGCCCGCTTTGCCTGCCTCGCCCACCCCGGTAACGGTGCCGGTTTCTGCCACCACCGCCTCCCTCGTTGCCACGGCGTCGCTTTCCACCGCCCGCCCCTCGGTCATCGCGGCGATGACTCCCCCACCTGTCGCTACCACCCCGCCAGTTTCCTCGGCATCAGCTCCAATGGCGACCACGGAAGATGATCCGGCCGCCCTTCGGCAAAAGCTCTCTGATTCCGATTTGAAGCTGCAAACGATCGAGGAGAATAACCGTCGGCTCAATAACGAAGTCCGCCAGTCCGTCATTGAGCTCAGCACCGTCCGGCGCCAGCTCACCCTGCTCCAACGCCGTACCGCATCGACGACTGATTCCTCTGCCGAGGCCACTCCCATCCCCGACCCTGACCTGGACCGCCTTACCGCCGCCCTTAATGCGGTCAATGAACAGCTCGCGAGCAAGGACAAGCACATCGCCACCGCCGAATCTGCAGCTAGCCAGGCCCGCCAACAGCTCACCACCACGCAACAGTCCCTGGATCAACTGCGCTCCGAACGCGACACCCTGTCAGCGGAGAACAAACGTTTATCCGCCCCTGATCCACAGCGCGATCGCCAGCTCGCCGATTTGCGTGCCGCCAACGACCTCTTGACCGCTGCCGCCCGCGCCGCCCAAACCTCCGAATCGACCGCGAAAACAACGGCCGCCGCCCAGGCAAAGCAGATCACCGCGCTCACGGCACAGCTGGCAGAAGCCAATAAAACTCTCTCCAACTCCCAGCAAGCAGCCAAACAGGCGCAAATGGAAAACGACAGAATCACCAACGATATCGCCGGGACCCGTCACCAACTCGTCGACGCCACCGCCAAGCTTGCCAGCACCGACGCCATTCACGCCAAACAACTCGCTGATCTCACCAAGCAACTGGACACCCTGCGCCAACAAAACGCCAGCCTCACGGCCAGGCTCGCCGACGCTGCGCAAAACCTGGTGTTAGGCCAGCAGAGCTTGAAACAACTGCAAGCAGCCAATGACAAACTCACGGCCGACAATAAAAGCGCCCTCGCCGCTGGCACCGATCAAAGCAAACAGGTCGCCACTCTGAAGGAGCAAGCCAGCCAGCTCACGGCCCAACTCGAAAGTACCAATAAAAATTGGCGCACCAGCCAAGCCTCTGAATCGACCGCCAAAGATACCGCCGCGACCCAGACAAAACAGATTACAGCACTCACTGCGCAACTGGCTGATGCCAAGCAAAATCTCACCAATTTGCAACTCGCCGCCAAGCAGGCCCAGGCAGACAAAGACCGACTCGCTTCCGATATGACGAGTTTGCGGGCCAACAACGACAAACTGACCACCGACCTCGCCGCCCAACGCACCGCCAACAATAAGCTCACCTCGGACCTGGCCGCTGCCAGTGACCAGGGCAAGCAAGCCGATGCCCTCAAACAGCAGCTGGCGGCGCTCTCCAGCAAACTCGACGCCGCCAACAACACGCTCACCGCCGCCCAGTTCGCCGCGAAGCAGGCCCAGGCGGACAAAGACAAGCTCGCGGCCGACCTGGCCGCTTTGCGTGCTGCTGCTGGCGATCAAAGTAAGCAAGCCGGTGAACTCGCCACGCAGCTTGCAGCACAAAAGGCCACCACAGACAAATTGGCCGCTGCCAACCAAGACCTCACCGCCCAGGTGACCGGCCTTACCGCAGACAATCAGCAGCTCAATGCACAAAAAACTGACGCCACCTCGGCCGAAACCACCCGGTTGCAGGCGGCATTGCAGGAGTCCCAGGCTAACGCTAGCGCCGCGACCGCGCAATCCAAGGCCGCCCTCGACGATGCACGCCAGAAACTCGAAATTGCCAACCGCCAAAATGAAAGTCTCACCCAGGAGGCCGCCGCCGCCAAAGCCGCTCTCGCCGCCGGCGAACCGCAGTCCGCCGCCCTCCGCGAGCAAGTCACCACGCTCACCGCCCAGCTGGCCGAACTGAAAAACTCTTCCGGTCAACTGGAAAAATCCAACGCCACCCTCAAGGCTGCCCAAGACAATACGATCGCTCTAGTCCAGCAAGCCGCCCAACAGCTTGCGACACAAAAAACCGAGGCGGACAGACTCGCCGCGGCCAACCAAGATCTGACCGCCCGCCTGGCTGCACTTACCACCGAGAACCAAAAGCTCGCCGCCACCCGCAGTGATCCAGCCGCGCAGGATGAGTTCACGCGCCAGCTCGCAGTTGCCCAGCAGGCCACCGCAGAGGCACGGACCACGGCAAAGCAGGCCCTGGCGGATAAGGAAAAAGCCGACGCCGATCTCGCCACCCTCACCATCCAGGTTCAGGCCAAGGACACCCTGCTCACCCAAACGCAGGCCGACCGCGACCGGCTCGCGGCCGAAAACGCAAAGCTGGCCACAAACAGCACTGACACGGCAAGCGCAGAAGTTGTTCAACTGAAGAGTGATCTCGCCACCATCACCGCTCAAAAAGACTCCCTTGAAAAGGACCTGGAGGTTTCCAAGCAGACTGCCGCCGCCGCGCTCGCCGCCCAGGCTGCCGCGGCCCGGGCCGCACCCGACAATGCCGCCGCCGCGCTGGAGCGCCAGACCCTCCAAGACGAGCTCCACAAACTCGAAGCGCAGGCCGAGGATGACCGGCAGACTGCCGCCAAAGAAATCACCACGCTCGCCAACCAACTTAGCCGTACCCGTGAAACCAACAAGGCGCTTGCTGATACCAACCGTGCCCTCATCGAGTCCAACTCCACTGTCGCCACCGACGCCGTCCCCAAGGCCGATGCCGACAAGCTAGCCTCTGACCTCGCCGCCCAACGCGCTGCCTTTGCCAAGCTCACGCAGGAACGCGACGACCTCCGGGCCCAGACTGAACAGCTCACCACCCGTGCCGATGACAACGACCGCATGCTTGCCGCTTTCAAAGCCCAGCTGGCCGATGCCACCGCCAAGCTCGCCGAGTCGGGCAAAGCCGTCGAGGAGCACAGCGCCAGTGTGGCTGAACTCACCGGCATCAATGCCAAGCTGACCGACGATAATAAAACGCTCCAAACCCAGTTGTCGGAGATTCACCGGCAGCTTGAGACTGCCCGCGCAGACTCCGCCCGGCTGGCCCAAACCACCGATGAAGCCGAAACCGCCCGCCGCCAGGCCACCGAGGCGAAGACCGCCGCCGAGCAAAGCAGCAACGAGCTCACTGTGCTCAAAGCCAAGTTGGATGAAACCACCAAAGCTGCCGAACAACATCAGGCGAGCGTGGCCGAGCTGACCGGCCTCAACACCAAAATGGCCGACGAGAACAAGAACTTGCAAGCCCAACTGACCTCACTGGCGGCACAACTCGACGGCCTTAAGGCCGACAACACCCGTTTGGCCTCCGCCGAAAGTGCCCGGCAAGAAGCCGAACAACGGGCCGCCTCCTTGGCCGATGCCGCCGCTCAGCTCACCGCCACCCAGCAGCAGCTTGCCTCACTGCAAACCGACAATGCCCGCCTCAAGGATCAAACGCAGGCGCTCGAACGCGACCGGGCCGCGCGGCTTGCCGATAACAACGCGCTGGCCGCCCGCCTCCGGCAGGCACAAGGCGCACTCGACCAAATCGCCTCGGCCACCCGTCTCATCAATTCTGCCTCCGCAGACTCGTTGCCCTCCAGCCCGGCACTTGCACCTGCCGCCAACGTTTCCAATCCTGCGACCGGAAACCCTGCGGGTTCTCCGACTCCGACGACAGAGCCCCGCTATCATGTGGTGGCCGACGGAGAATCTCTGTCGCGGATCAGTCTGCAATACTATGGCACCGCCAATCGCTGGCAGGAAATCTACGATGCCAACCGCGACCTCCTGAAGGGGGAAAACTCGCTTCACCCCCGCCAGCGACTGCGCATCCCGTAACTGCAGACCCATATGGCGGGCATCGACTGGCTTCACCTTCGCTCAATCGCGGGTGAGATAAAGCACATCGACGACATTGCGGACAAACTGCTCGTCTGAAAATCCCTCGGTAGCATCGGCGGGAATGGAAGTGAGCGATTTGAAATGTGCCGCCAATTCAGCAAAGAGCGCCACCCGGAACTGTTCCTCGATTTTATCACCCCGGGCCAGGGCCTGCCAGGCAACGCGTGCCTCAGCATGGCCTACCGCCTGGCGGAGCCGCGCGACGACTGCAGCATGCGCTCGCAACGAGTTATATTTGTCGCTCCGGAATACCGCAAAGTTCGGCTGTGGTTCAGGTGGCTCCCACACCACCAGCGTGCCAGCCGCGAGATCACCCAGCCGTTGCCCCCGTGGGCTCAGCAACGCTGCCACCCCACCCACGGCATAGGCAAGGGGCAACGTGTCCACAAAACGCAGTAAATTGCGCAGCACAATCTGCGAAAAGGTTAGCCGCAACCCCCGCTCATCCACCACCCGTAGTTGCAGCATTTTTTTTCCCAGCGTCTGGCCGCGCCAGAGCCATTCCGCGATGATACGGTACCCTTGCGAAAGGATAAAATATCCGATAATATTGGCCGCCCGGGCCAGATCCGGTGACACCAGACCGAGCAGCCTGATGATCACGCTCACCATGCTCCAGGCGGCCAAGACCGCACAAAAATCGACCAGTAATGCGCCGAGCCGCAGCACCGGGCTCGCCAGGCGAAAGGAAAAGGCCACCCCTTCTGGGGTGCGTACCTGGAGCAGTTGCACGCGTTCGTAACTCACGGCTGATCCTTCCCCTCCCGGCGCGATCCCCGGCCGCAAAGTGCAAAGTACCACAGCAAAGCCAGGCCCTCGACCAGACCAAATGCGATTTTTACGGGGTACGGTATCACTGGTTCGTGATATTGCGAGAGAAAGGCCTCCACTGTGCCCGCCCATACCAGCATCATTGCTGCCCCCAATGCCAGTGTCACCAGGTCGGGCGCGATGGAGCGTAACCGCGCGGCCATCCGCAGGCGTTGCCCATGCCCGAGCATGGCGTCGGCGAGCACGAACCCGGCCTGCCCCCCCAATCAGCATGGCAGGAATTTCAATCACTCCGTGCGGAAGCAGCCAGCCCAGCAGAAACTGGGTTTGCCCTGCCATGACGTAATCCGCCGCGACCGCACCCAGGATGATCCCGTTGTAAAACATGAACACCAGCGTTCCCAGTCCCCAGGTGAAGCCCAATGCCATCGCCACAAAAGTAACCTGGATGTTGTGCGTCATCAGCAAGCCGGCAAAAGACGCTTTTTCACCGTCGAGCCGGTGCGCAGCCTGCGGCCGCTCTTCTCTTGACACCCTTTCCGCCGGGTCACCCTGCAGCTGCCCGAACGGCAGCAACACGGGCTTCGCTTCGGGATCCAGGGAAAGGGCGATGCCGCCAAAGAGCGCTCCAGCCATAAACAGCAGGGTCGCCAGCCGCCAAGCGGCCAGCCGGCGGCGAAATGTCTGCGGCAGGGTGCGCGCCAGCCATTCCCACAGCCGAATCTGCCGTCGTTCCGCCATGGCCCCGTGAATTTCGGCATAACCACGGCTGACCAGATTTTCCAGATACCGCCGCGCCTCCGGTTCCGCGGAAAAGGTTGCGATCCGGGCCAGATCCGCTGACGCACGCTGGTAGAGCAGTTCCAACTCCCGGACCTGATCCAGTGGGAGTGTCCGCATCGGCTCCGCCTCCAACTGGCGCAACATTTGGTCCAACCGCTCCCAGCCGGGTCGCTCGCGGGTAATGAATTTCTCCAGGTTGACGATCATGGATTTGATACTGGGTACGGTCAAAGCGCCTGTCGGCGCTTGACCTGGAGGTATTGGGTGACGATTTCCGTGGCCAACTTTTCATGCTCTAGCAATGTGGCGGTGATGCCGAATGGCCGGAGCGTCTGCGCGAGCGCCCGCGCCTCGGCCCAACGTGCATGACCGGCCAGCCGGGCATAGATTTCCTCCCGATCGCCGACCTCCGCCCCAGCGAAAAGCGGGGCGACACCCGGCGACCGGATTTGGTTGACGAGGACGAGGTGCTGGCGGGCGAGCAGCCGGGCGTGACGCGCAAAGTCCTCGGCCAGCACCGGGTCACTAAGGTCGGTGAGAAAAAACAGCAGCGTCCGCCGGCGCAGCCGGGTCCGCAGATGGCGTACAATCTCCGCCATATCTGGGGCGCCGGCCCCAGGTTGGAGTGCGTGCAAGGCCTCCCGGCAGGCGGCGAAATGGGCCGCGCCGTTGCCCGCCCCCAGGGCCACCCGCACGCGGTCGTCGTACGCCACCACTCCGAAACGGTCCCCCTGCCGCTGGGCGGCGAGCAACAGCACCGACACGGCAGTCAGGTAGCGTTCGAGCACGGTTTCCGTGATCTGGCCAAGTTGCACCGGTCGGGCACTCAGGCGCGAGGAGTCGATCACCACATGGATTTCCTGAGTGCGTTCGGCCTGGAAGATTTTGGTGACGGGCCGGCCACGCTTGGCGGTGGCTTTCCAATGGATTTCGTCAAAACCGTCGCCCGGCAGATAGTCGCGGAGCTTTTCAAACTCCCGCCCCCGCCCGACCGTGCGCTGGATTTTCGCGCCGAACTGGCCGCGATCGAGAAAGAGCGCCGCCAGCGGTTTGCGCTCGGAAAAAAGGTTGGGATAAACCCTCAGTTCGCCTTGTGGGGATGACCGGGAACGCAATTGCCACAACCCAAAGTGCGAGATGGTTTCACAGCACGCGGCCAATCCCCGATGCCGGCCCCGGCGGCGCGGGGTGCACCCCCATTCGATCCGGGCGTGTGTTGCATCCGCCGGCAGATCAATCAGCAGTTCCGTTTGTGCTTCATCGAACTCGGCCGGCAGCCCAAGCACGAAACGCACGC